>Ga0247778_1000675_pt1 | contig 32686 bp, 37 predicted proteins | sample UWRJL049202B5_FD_179939 | JGI IMG/M metagenome (GOLD analysis project Ga0247778, IMG submission 179939) | Plant litter microbial communities from Arlington Agricultural Research Station in Wisconsin, United States - UWRJ-L049-202B-5 | ecosystem: Environmental > Terrestrial > Plant litter >...
AAAAGGGATTGGAGAAAGGAGGGGGGGGGGGGCTCTAACCTCCACTAGGAGCACCAGGAGCGGCACCTCCAGCGGCGGCTAAGGGCGATGCCCCGCGATGTCCTCCGCTTGCCAGTGTTCCAGTTGCACTGGGAGCAGACGGTAGAGGAGGCACTATCATATTGTAAGACGAGGTATGGGGGTTCTAGAGCAATTCCCACTTACTAATTCTCCCCCTTCCAACTGGAGTCCAACTAGTTGGCCAAGAAGATCTGGGAACTGTACCAAAGTTAGACGAAATAACCCCTTTAACTGAGCTTGAACTCGACAAACCTAGTTGACTGGCAGCTTGGACTTGTGGTGAACGATCCTGCGGAGTAGAGTCATGCTGTTGATATTTAGTTACATTGTCCGCAGGAAGAAGCGTGCGATCGGAAGCTTTCGATTTCTTTGAATCTCTGGGCGGCATGTTGAGAAATTTTGTGGGGTGATCTGGGGTGTTGCAAGTCTTGCCGAAGAGGGAGACAGGGCTTTTTGTAATGCTTTTGACTCTTCCTCCAGCGAACCAGTAACTTTTAGACGGTCTTTGAAGTTTATCGAATGCACTCGCCAATACTGGAAAGCAAATCTTCTCAGCTATTCCTTTCGATGTCTGTAAACTCACTTCCTGTAACCGCAACTAGGAAGTCCCACAAGACTCGGGAATATCTGGCTCGATGTAGTGTGACACGGAGAGCAGCATTTTGAAAGAATCATACTTTAGAGCTGCATTTAAATCAAAGATGTTTAACATAAATCGTTCTGTGAGCCTAATATAGCATCGACTGAGATATACCCGTGGGCCTCTACAGTTTCTTCCACAACATTGCCAGCTTCCTCAGCAAGCAATGCTTACTCTCTACTCTTCTGGACGGTATGTGACCTTCACCCTCATCCTTGCTGCTGTCTCGTCTAGCTCTCACTATGCCAGAGTTGTAGTTTCTACTTCCTATTTCAAGAGTGCGGTACTCCACTCGAATATGATCCTTGAAACCCCTACTCTCCATAGTTTCTACAATGTCTTTGATACTGCCCATACCTGTGAGTAACGTCTCAGACCTGTGACTCCGCGCACTATCCTGATGCCCATCCCAAACCGCCCACATTGCCACCTGGTAGGCTCCGACGTCATGGGGGCTGATGAGCGTCCGCATGACGCCGTCTTCCAATGCGGCATCCGTTCCATAATCTTGAATACGGATATCATCATCTTCAAAATAGAAAGATCTCCACCGTCGTGTGTCACGAGCTTCCTCTTCGGAGACTTCAGAGTCTTCGGTGCAGAGTTTGAAGTGACGAACATGGACTTCTGTGTTTACTGGTAAAGTAAGCCATGCTCCACTTGAGATGGGATGACTTACGATTAGAACGTGTGGTCATGATCAAATCATTAGGCTGGAGCGGTGCAATCCGCGAAGACGCGCCAGCATGCGGAAGGATGGATTTACCAGCTTTTTCGGCCTTCGTGTAAAGTCTCGAAGACATACCGTTGATGTTGGCAGATGGTCGCGGCTCTGGGGGTAACGCCTCGTATGGGAGCCAAAGAGCATCGGATTGCTCTGAAGGAAGAGGAGCATTCTCCACAAGTGGTTGTGCGAGTACTTTGATGGCGCCGGGGTCTGCTATTCAGGGCTCAGAGCAAGTCATGCTGGGAATATAAATGCCACGCTCACTTCGAGTGTTGGGATTTGTCATTTGGACCGGGAGTCTAGGTGAGCGGCGTGGAGAGGCTTCTGAAGGCATTGTTGTGGCTGCGAAAACTTCCAGAGCGGTAGAATAATTCCTTGGGCTTGGGGCTATCTTAACTTCGCTACGAAGCTTCATGCTTGCGGGACAGAAATTTCAAAAGTAAAAATTGCATCCTTCGATTGGAATGAGCGAGATGGAGCGGCGCCGGCGTGTTGTGGTACGCAGAAGATTCTTCCAGCAACCTTGAAATGAAGGGAACCAGTTCTTTGTAACAACCCTTTTACAAGACATTCGGTATCGTCACTAGGTACTGGTGACTTCTAATCCACGGGAAGTACTCGACCGTGGCTCTTTTGGAACCCCGAAACTTCTCGAAAGTCAATTATATGAGTCTTGATTCGAGGATTTTGTAATTTGAATTATTCGACCGTCGGCGCGATTGATTTCTATAATTCAAAAAAGATATTAATGCCTACCTGAACTCAACACTATGAACAGATTCAGCTATGGAAAGAAACTTCAAGTGGAGATAAGAAGCAGCCAAGGACCACTTGCGGCTTTGATCAGTTTGCCTGAAACATAGACGGGAAGGAATGGAAAGAATGACTATTAACATTGCTTGCATTGCCTCCAACTTGGTGGACCAAAGAACAACATGTAGTCTGAAAGTGCAGAAACCAATGATATAAACAGCGAAATTGAAGTCGGGCCGGGGAAGTAGAATCGCCGTTCCCCCCATGAGCTACCCAAAAAAGCAATCAAGTAAAGTATAGCGACATAAATCGAAGTTTTCATGAATAATTCTAGGTCATCTTGATCTGACGCGCGATTTAAATTTGGAAGCCTCGTGGGGATATAGGGGCCCACTGAACCCTTTGTGCCAAAAACGTAGCAATCACAAGATTCAAATCTATCGGGGGGACAGCACTTGCCAAGGGTACCAAGATACCAATATTTCATGCACCTACCCCATACGGGCTTTTCCCATGGCACCTTCCATCACAAGGCGTTAGTATACCCCGTGATATCTCGTTGCCGGCTATTCTGCATTGAGCCGGCGCAACCCTGCATTCATATCCGGAGGGCAGGCACCTACAAGATCCCCATCCAGGATCAATAACATTAAACTTTTCGGCAACCGCTCCGATGGGATGAATCGAGTGCATGAGGCCGAAGTTCGTCTGGTAGTTCGGGAAAAGGTGTGCCTGTGCTCGACTTTGCGGGGTCTCCGGACCCTGCATGTCAGCTGTTCACGATGAAAGCTTGGCTGGGTGAGATGCCATAAATGGCTGATGGCACCAGATATGCCATCTCATGGAGCATTCTCCAAAGCATTCGTCATTTATCGAGGTTGTTTCGAAGTTCACAGTATGCTGCTCCTGCCCGTAGCCGTCCTCTCGCTACTCGCACTTGCGACTTCTTCTCCCCTGGCGATGCGAACCGCGCCTCCCTTCCAAGGCAAAGGCCAGCTCGCAGCTCTTCTTGATGGCGCTCAAATTGGCTGTCTTACTTCGAGCTGGCAGATGACTGTAAACTCAACGAAATGTGGCACTTTCAAAGCAACACTCATAACAGAGGAGACACCCGAATTCGGCGCAGTTTCGTGGACGAGTATAAACAGCACAATGGGAGCTTGTGGATTTGAAGTTCATCCAAATAATTCAGGGATCGAGAACACACAATATATTTTGGGGTGTGGGAAAGTTGGGAGTGGGTTTAATACGCAGCTTGATGTGAGTAGTCAACTACGAGAGTGGGGGCGATTGCTGATGGTGTAGTAGACTGGGAAGTCGCTGAATAATGCTTGGACAACGCTATTCGTATCCGCGAATCATCGGTATCAGACAATTGACAAGAAGATGCCGGCTGGTGTAGAAACGAAGGATGTTGTGACGGATCCGATGATCAAGAGCCCGGGAGACTTTGAAATTGGCTGGGTTGCGCTTTGATCGAAAACTCTTCTAGAAAAAGATTCAGAGCGGCATCTTGCGAGCAACCCCAAGGACTGCTCTGCTTATCAACTCGTCGGGCGTTCAAGGAAGGAATTTGGGCATTAGGACTCAATATTTTCTGACCAGATACCATATTTTAGGGTAGGATTTTGCGCAGAAGATTCAAAGAAATGCATAATCAATACGCATAATAAACCTTGACTACTTCTGGGCTTCGTTGACGAATTGAGAGGATCTTCTGCGCAAAGCTCTAAGGAGAGCGGCGCAAGTGAGCGGCGGATAATCGGGGCTTCAGAAATTGAAAACGTTGACTTCGGGGAATCCAAAACTGAACCAAGTTCCGATACCATAAATTCCAACATGAATCAAGTGTTGGTGTTGACATCCTCGGGCAAATCTGTATGCTGCAACTACCAGTCAGCGATCACTGATCGCCATATAACGAGAAGCTACCCCACTTCTGCAACCCTGTCCTGTATTACATCCAGATAAAATCAGCATCCAGAACACGTCAATTCATCGCCATCAAACACAACTCCATAAATTTGAAAATGGGTGACCAAAACCCAGAGAGTAACGCGAGCGGGGTTGTAGTCCCTCTATGGATTGACGGCAAGGAAGTCTTCACCGAATCCACATTCGATGTTGTAAGCCCCAATACTGACAAAACCTGCTGGAAATCTACTTCCGCCAGCAAGGACCATGCATTGCGCGCAGTTGAAGCTGCGCAGGCAGCGTTTCCAAGCTGGTCCAAGACAAAGCCCGATTTTCGCCGCGATATTCTGCTCAAAGCCGCCGACTTGCTGGAAGCCCGCATCAAGGAAAATGGGAGATATTTGATGACGGAAATAGGGACAGACGCTGGGTCTGCGATGCATTTTATAATTCCCGTGGCCATCAGCATGTGCAGAGATATTGCCTCACGAATTTCGTCTGTACTTGGTAGTGTACCGGTTTGTGAGGACTCAGGCACTAGTGCGATCGTGTTCAAAGAGCCCTATGGGGTCACACTGGGAATCGTGACTTGGTCAGATTGCTTTCCCTGCTAGAAATGCTGGAACTGATCTTTCTAGGAACGGTCCTTACGTTTTCGGCATTCGTTCTGCAGCTACAGCCATTGCGACGGGCAACACAACCATTCTCAAGGCTTCCGAGTTGACTCCTCGGTGCTACTGGGCTATTGGTAAAGCCTTCAGCGATGCAGGACTTCCTCCAGGGGTGCTGAATGTCATATCCTGCAAGCCCGAGGATGCTTCTGAAATTGCGTCTACTATGATTGAGCATCCTGCCGTCAAGCATATAAACTTCACCGGTAGTACTAATACCGGCAGAAAGGTGGCACGACTCTGCGGACAGAATCTCAAGCCTTGCCTGATGGAACTCGGAGGCAAGAACAGTGCTATTGTCCTTCCTGATGCAAATTTAGAAAAAGCCATACAGCAATGTATTGCTGGTTCATTCTTGAACGTAAGGGACCTTTTAGTCTGACTGCCATTGGCTTACTCACCAGCGAAATAGTCAGGCCAAATCTGTATGTCGACTGACCGTATCATCCTCCACAAGGATATTGCTCCTGCGTTCCTGTCCGGTCTCAAAGCTGCTCTATCAAGTATGCCCAGCGATGTTCCACTTCCAAAAGTGGTGTCTGTAGCATCCAAGGCACGCTTAGACGCTGTAGTCGCCGGTGCCATTTCCGACGGTGCCAATATTTTATTCGGATCGGTCCCCGGGGAGGACAGACCCACCACGCCTACCCTCAAGGCTGCTTTCCCCCCAACAATTATCAGCGATATGAAGGAGGATATGACGTTTTGGAAGGAAGAGGCATTTGGACCATTGGTAGGCTGTATGGTTGTGCAGACTGAGGATGAGGCCGTTGCTGTTGCAAACAATACTGAATACGGCCTGTCAGCTGCGGTATTTACTCAAGACCTGAGGCGAGGTTTAGCAATTGCAAAGAGAATCGAATCCGGGTCAGTATTACCTCATATTCCCCAATCCCTTGCAAGACTGCGGGCAGGAGCGTTTGGCTAACGCGTCGCTAATAGGGCGGTTCATATCAACAGCATGACTGTCCGTGACGAAGCCAGACTGCCATTCGGGGGAGTGAAAAGCAGTGGCTGGGGTAGATTCAACGCAGAGGCTGGTATGACAGAGTTTTTGACAACGAAAACTGTGACGTGGGACAATTAGTAGTTGGTAAGGAATACAGTAGTGAGAAACGCGGTGGTCAATGCGCCAGATGTCCAGGCATGAAGCTCTAGTTTTCAAGCTATCACTCGCTAAATTCCAGCGATCGCCCCCCTTTCACCCCCTGTTATTGCCGAGAGGGCAACATCATAAATGGGTGTCCATTGAATTCGCCAGATGTTTTGGCATTCTATAAACTCTATTCCACAGCACATATTCTTTTGCTTCGCAAAAAATGAGAGCTGGCTTGCGGTTGTTCTTCCCAGCGAAGATCAAAATCTACCAATTTCTGACGTCCAAATTCTAAAGTCGTATCTAGGTAGGCACCCCTACCAAATCTCCCATTGGCGGCTGTGGAACACTCTACTTCTATATTCTTGTAGTTCCCAAGTTTCCGCGTCCACCCATGTTTACAATCCAAACGACTTTCTCGGGCTCTCTTTACGCCAATTTTCGATTGGCGGATATACAATATCCTGCGCTAATTCTATACCTAATGCATTTTATCTTCAAGCTCGTTCTCGGAATTTCAGATTTCTAATATTCAGACTGGGGCCAGATTCACACCATTACAAAGCACACCGTGAGGTAAGAAATGCCAAGGCACAATTTCGGTACTGTGGGAGTGGAGAGCGCTACAGTTCGGGACCCTCGGGACCCTCGGGACACGATCGCTTTTTGTCCCGGAGTCGTACGACACCAACTAGTCACGTCCCTATATTAAGGTTCTGAACGCTGCCTTTTGGCTTTGAAAACAAAACAACTGTTCGTTAATATTTAATCATTTACCATGAACACTTCTCACTCTCATTACCCCTTGGGCGTGGAAATCTCCAACTACAGCTCAAATGAATTGAGTGCCTTAGCGCTGGTCTCCACATTCGCTGCCACCTGCATAATCGTCCTCACAGCAGCCACAACAATTGCTACGAAAGTAAACCCTCGCATTACGACGCCTGAACTCTCTAAAGTTCTTTGGTTTACACTATGTACAATTTGTCTCCCCCTTCCCGCATCTAATACTAACAAAATAACCAGGCGGCTCCATCCACTTCATCCTAGAAGGCTACTATGCCAGTCACTTCACCACCCTTCAGGGCTCCCAAAACATTCTGGCGCAACTATGGAAAGAATACTCGCTTTCTGATTCGCGGTATCTCACCTCAGACGCCTTCGTCATGTCCATGGAGTCCATTACTGCCTGGTGTTGGGGCCCCTTATCTTTCGTCCTGGCGGCGTTGATCGTTACGGATAATCCTTTCCGACACCCGCTGCAGATCATAGTCTCTACTGGACAACTTTACGGGGATGTATTGTATTATGCGACATTCGTATTTGATGCTCTGATGTATGGCATTGAGTATTCGAGGCCCGAGGGGTATTACTTTTATGGGTATTTTGTGTTGCTGAATGGATTTTGGATTGTCATTCCGAGTTGTGAGTGCCGCTTCCTCGTCTCGCCCCTTCATTAAAAGTAGCCGGTGAGAATTGTGCTAATTAATACAGTGCTCATTGTCGATAGTGTGAGAGCCTGTGGTAGCGCTTTTGCAGACGTCAAGAGGATGAGGAGGGCCGGCATGAATGGGGTCGCAAAGAAAACGTCTTGAGAAGTACACCTAATATTGGGATATCCTGGTTCCATAAGATTACGAAACAACTATTCGTAGCCAAAGGGCGCAAAATTCAATTCCCAATGAACTAGATGTGAACGTGACTAGCTAGCAACCTGTCCATTCCGCACGCATTTGTGTTCTTAAGAACTCTCAGCATTCTTCTCAACCTGCTTTCTCATCTCCTCCTCCTTCTCCCGCAACTCCTCACTCATCACATCCTCAAAATCCTTCATCTCAGCAATCCTCCTAACCTCCGTAACACCCCCCTCCTTAAACGGAGCCTTCAAAGCCCATGACATCGCCTCATCAATATCCTTGACCTTCACGATCCAGAATCCCGCAACAAGTTCATTTGGTGGGAAAGGACCGTCTTGGACGGTAGGAGAGCCGGAGTTGTGGAAGACGATCCGCTTGCTATCGCGGGAGCTGGGGAGGAGTCCGTCCGCTGAGATGAGGATACCAGCTTGGGTTAGGCTGGCATTGTAGTCGGACATGAGTTGGAGGATTTCGGGAGAGGGCTTGGACTCGGCCTCTGAGGAGGGGGAGGCGCGGACGAAGATGATGAAGCGTGGCATTTTGGGTCAATGATTGGGAATTGACAATTGAATGTATGCAGATGGTATTGTATTGCTTTGGGGGGATGTTTGAGAGACTAGGGAACTGGTCGATAGGGCGTGGAGGCAGTGGGTTTTTATGTTTTGCTTCTTGTAAGAATCGGATCATTTTGACCCCGCTGTGACGTGTTGGCTGCAGTTTACGTGACAGGTTACACAAGGTCTAGGCAGCTGAATGCGCGTGACAGTCGCGAGGTCTCGTGATTGGTGAGAAGGTAGTTTGGTCACCTATTGCGCGAGACTTGCCTTACCCCTCGGCCACCAGTAGAATCGTTCTATACTGACTTTTGAGCAGAATTATCCACGTACCCCGGCTGCTTCGCAGTTGATACTGGATTAAAGAAACATCAGATGATGATGGAAATGTCCCTAGGATGATTTTCCACCGAAGAAATGCGTTTTCGTATTCATTGAAGCAGGCTATAAAGCAACTATAGAAAGTCTTTGAGCATATCAGACTTGCCGTTATTCTTGCGCCCCATCCTTAGAAAAGCAAAGGGGGGCTAGTCTGAAACTAGACAATCAAATACACCTCTTACTCAGATAGCCGTGGTGCAAAATATATTCTTGGTTCTGAATCACGATGCACGGGAATATATATCTCCTTCCTGAACTGAAGCAGACCTCAAGGGCCTTTCGATCCGCTCACTCTGAATTTCCGGAAGAATCTCTTCATTTGATATAGAGTCGCGGTTGAATCCCGGTATGTCTTTCTGGAAATAGAGACTTGGCGCAGTAGCTCTTCTGTGCGATCTCGATCCCATCCAGTGAAGGCCATGTCAATGATCATCTCAACAGACTGTCCATCCACTTTGATCCCACAATCCGCATTGCCTCTTAGGAATATCTCTATCATATCTGCCATGAGATTTAGGCTTGCTTCTGATTTCGGCTTGAAATTATCAGAATCGCCGCGGTTCGCGATCACGCTAAGAACATGCTTCCAAGGATTACCAAACGCTGCCACAGAACTCGAATTTGGATTTGCTCCATGATTAATCAACATGCTGATTAATGCTACATCCTTCCATATAACAGCAGCAGAAAGTAACGGTAAGCCAGCAATCAAGGAATTCGGATCCCGACCAGCTTTCAATTCATAGTCCACATAACAACGGAGAGGGTATGCGAATGCAAACTCAAAGAAAGATGTGACTAGATCGTTACGAAGCCCAATTTTGTTTTGCCCCGTAAGTAACTTCGTCCAGTGTGAAGAGTGAATGTCATTGGGCAGCGTCGTGGTGCGAGCGAGTGACTCAAGCCAGGTATTTCCGCTCGGATGTGATCCATTGAATAATTCTGTAGCGATTTTATCGAGGTTGGTAAGGGATTGAATGTGGAACTCTGGTTTAGAATCGCAAAATTTCAGCGAAAACGTAATGTACCATGTGAGGTAGTCGCTAAAACGAGGCATGATATCCGTTGACATGGCAAGGGTTTTGATCCGCATCAGACTAACCCCAAGCAAAGATAGATCGGGGTCGAAGTCTAGAGGTCCGCCAGAAATAATGTATTCCCAGATATCAGGTCTATTCAAGTAGTCTTTGACGGTACGGTGGAGATATTGGACTTCCGCATCAACGATAGGCTGTCCTTTCCATATGGGTGCCTCGAGAAGACCTTTGCAGCGGCTATTCAGGCGACGCCTCATCAATTCGGCTTTATACTCAGCTTGATCGAGTTGAATGGGTTCAACCTTAGCTGACATGGCGATATCAAAGCCTTCATCAGCAAAGGAGAGATTGAGGAGCGACAATGATCTGTCGGAGGCCCGAACAAATTGGAAGAGCTTTGATGCCTGTTCAAAATAGGAAGGTTCTAGCCGGTTAAGAATCTTAGAAAACAGCTCTTCGAGATCTGAAGATAGTAGGTAAAGTCTATCCTGCAAGTCTGAAATGCGATCACCATCACGAAGTCCTTCGAGCAAGGATAGCACGACCAGGCGGACCCACAGGAAGACGCCTGATGCCTTTCCTGTTACCTCGTCGATAAGGTGTTTCGCTCGTTGGGGCTCAATTCTCGCCAGATTCATAAACATACTACTCCCATTTAGCTTCTCCGATGCATAGAGATGGATGTCTGGGGCTGTCAAGTCTTCCAATTGAAGTGACGGCCGTTTATGGAAAGCGTCCTCAAAGACTAGCCACGGTCGACTAGCTACACACATCTTCACATTTCCTCTGGCTGAATATTCAAGGACAAAATCGACAAGCTCCCTACAGTCTCCATCAAATTCATCTAATCCATCAATCAAAAAGAAAAATCTTTTTGAGTCGTCCGCAAGGAGTTTCTTGAAAGCGAGGGCAAGCTCAGACCAGGTCCAGGGGCGGAGGTCGCCACCAAAATGGAAGTATGAGTTCCACCGGTCCGTAAACAGACTTGGAACCAGATCAAGAGAACCATCAATGCATTCGTAAAGTATAGCTTGCAATAAGCCCTTTTTAGACATTTGCATCACTGTTCCTGAGTTCCAAAAGAAAAAGCCGGCCGTAGTTAGAGGGAAAACTCCCCTCCAATCCCGTAAATAGAACATTGTTCGTGGGTCATTGTTAAGGTACTTCATCAACGTTGACTTCCCGGAACCTGGCTTCCCGGTGATCCAGTATACACCCTCCTCGCCTTTGAGCCAGCTTATGAAGTTGGACCAGCCCCGATCGCTAACCGCCCCATGCGTAACTGCTCCGGTCATTATCTGATTTGTCGCTCCTCTGACTTCATCTCTGTTTTGCACGGAAGGCAGTTGCTTCCTCGACATGACAGATACCCATCCATCCTCTGTCAATCCGGCTATTTCTGGGTCACGCTCCGGGCTATTGACTGCACTTTCCCCATCCTCAAAGATCCAGTTAAAGGTCCTTTGGTACGCGTCTTCGATTCGTTCATATCGGTCTCCCATGTTCGTAAAGCGGAGTTGCTCCATAATATGCTGCTTGATTAATTGATCTTTTTCCTCCTTAGTGTACTCAGAGAGCTTTGAAGAGAAAGCCGCAATGTCTTGCCGATTTTTCGATTGCCAATCGTTATATCGAAGTGTGCCCATGAGCTCCACATGCCAAGGTTTCGCCGGTGGACCCGATGTTGTCGAGTGGGAATAGTAGTTACTTGCATTAATTTCCTCTCTTAAAGAGATTAAGAGAGTTGTGTCCAGCTGACTCCTGTATCTTTCCAGCCGCTTCGATAACGCATCTATCTCGTCTTCCTTCCACACACTGTTCAGAGCTTGACGAAAGCTAGCCCACTTTTTGTTACTACCTGTTACTTTCAGGCCCCGAATCGCATCAATCAGCTGAGCCGCCGCCTTGTTGCAGTCTTCACAGAGGCTGCGCAGTTGACTCTCGGTCTTGGAAAGCGATTTCTTTCGTAACTGAGCTGGTAAGTTGGTGCAGAGGTCCTGGAGGCTTTTGGCGACAGTATCTAGCTCTTGACTTTCAAGAAGCTGTCCGTCTGCCGATTTGTAGATCTCGCGGCCTTTGGACACAAGGTCGCTTGTGAAAGTGATCAGTTGAATAATATTCGAGGCAAAGCCCAGGGCAGTGAGAGGATCCATTGCGGAAACTAAATCAAGCGATAGTGAAGACTTGCAATACGTTGACATTCGTCTTGGAGACGATTTGCATCAGGCTGGCGAACCTGAGGTGGCGAGGAGCGCCTAAAGAGGCTGAATACCACGTGAGCCTTCCACATTGGGAGGGGTGCAGATCCAGTGTACCGTAACGTTATAGAAGTTGAATTTATATATTTCCTCGAACAATTCAAAGTGCCGACTACATGTTCAATGTGCAGAGATAGCTAATACCTGATAAAAGCTGTGGGTATCCAGAGACGCCTTTGTGAGTTTCTTGCTATGACCTAGGTAGTTATCCCCTATTTCCAAGTATTTCGTTTAGTGGAGAGGTGAGAATATCGAGAGCAGAAGGGAAAGTACATTTTCGCGATGGGAGCATAATTTGGTCATGTCTGGGAGGGGTTTCGTTGATCGAAGCCAAAGCTAAAGACAAGTGTACTAGGTCCTATGGCCCTCTACCAACCCGAAAGTCGTGACAGCGAGATTATTGAGACAGTTCGAAGCTGGATCGACTATGGGGAGGTAGCAACTCTAGTCGGACTGGAAGGGGTGGACGTGATGGCGAAAGGGCGGGGAAGATCTATAGTGAGGTGATGAGTCGAGGATTGAGAAGGGGTTCTGAGTAGGGTGATCAAGATCGGGCCCCCGGGCATTTTGGCTTCGACAATAAGGGGGTGATGTCAGTATATTGAGTGGGAATAAATGCGGAGATATACGTCCAATGACGGACTTCTGAGAATTGCCGCTCATGCTAAGATGTTTCGTCATTCTCGCTCGAAGGCGTTGTGCAGTGTTCCGCTCTTCCTGTTGGCCTTTGATCATATCTGCCTGCCCTGACACCTTCTGTTTACTTCTGTCCGGCCCTGGAAATGTGATGCAGGAGGCAATGAAAAGGATGAGAAATGAAATTTCAAAGTTTGTTTTAAATCTTACCAGGTTCCAACAACAAGATATTGAAGGCTGGGCCTTTAAGTTATGATAGTTGTTTCGTGGACTATCTACTTTCGTCTCTCTAAGTTTTGCCGCTGATTCCATGTTTCAATCTGAAAGACACCATCCATCATTCCGAAGCTCCATCCGAAACATTTCCATCCGCATGCATTAGGTTAGGGCGACCCGATCAAGGAGAAGTAATATGGTAGGTATACTGGATGTAATTCTTATGGGCTCCGGCACGCACCTGCTGAGCCAACATACCCAGCATTTCTTTGACTCCTTCGTCTGTCCACTTGAGCACTTGCGAGTCCCAGCCCCCGCTCGGGGCGCTCTCCCGTGGAAACCGTGGAAGCGAAAGAGGGTTTTCCCGGAAAATCCAGCTATACAGGTGTTCCAACTTAATCTCGGGCTTTTCCAGTGCTCTGTACCTGCGCTTGATGGCTTGGAAGAACCAGAAGTCGACTTGATGGCAATTCAAGTCGTGCGGAATAGGGAGGATGTCGTACCAGTCATGAACCCGTGATTGATGGTCATGATTATCTACGCCGCCGAAATGAACGAAGACGTAAGCATCAGGATGTGCCATTTTGAATGCGGTGAGGTTTTGTGGTCGATGAATGAGTTGATGAAAGACTGAATTAGAGGGAGGGGTAACCCCTTTTATGTACGCCCAAAATTCTTCATCAAACGAAACAAGAACCTCCGAGAATCTACTCACAGCAAGCGGAAACAAGCAATGAGCTTTGATGAGAGGGTTCTAGAGGGAAGGCCAGCAATGCTACCGTTGTTGTAAAGGAAGCACTTCGCTTGATTGGAAACTTCTGGAGAGCAAAACACGAATAAACGACAAATACAGTATTAACGTTGGTGTTTGTGCTAGCTCACGTTAACTAGTATGACTCCTCTAAACCTCAACACACGCGCGTCCATGTAAAAATGGATGGAAAATTGGAGTTGAAAATATAATTGAAAAACGCCGTGGATTGCGTGGTATTTCCCATCTATGTGGCTTCTATCCCCATAATCCCTCCAAGAGAATGAAATTCGTGTCATAGTATATATTCAACATTAGTATGCTGCTTGCAGCCTTATGGTAACACGCCACTGCTGGAGGCCTGGTCATCCTTCTCGTACTGTACTTTCTTTTGCTTCAGAATGCCAGCGGGCGATCTTGGAGGGGTGAGTGCGGTTGCAGGAACGGGAGCGGTGGCTCTAGGAGCGGCGGTAGCAGCATTCATGGCGCTGACATGTGCATGTAGGTCATCTTTATTTTGAGTCGCTTTCTCTCGAGCCCAACCCTATGCGTTTCGGACTATTTTTCGTGCCTTGTTAAAATCTTCCCAGGACAAAATGGGCATCAAGCCTTTGGCGGGAAACTGGTAATATTGAAGCTTTTCGGGATGAGGCTTTGAAGCATCGACTTCCGAAGAGATAGCATGGTTTGCGTATATGCAAATAGACGTACCATTCACAGTTCCAGTCAAGGCCTGTGTTTTACCCATGAATTCATCGGCGGGCTTAGCCATGTATTTGTGGGCTTCCCAGGCGGCATTAACCATGACGGCACCATCATATGCAGCTTGCTTCGTGGCGCATGGCATCAATCCGTCGGGGCCTTTCAACTCGATACACAATCTGGGCATAGCGGCGCGATACATAGTGGGCGCAATTCCAGGACCGAGGGCCTCGACAGCTTCGGGAGGATATTGAGTGTGCCGAAAGCTCTCAGAGATATCTGGCTTTGGATCCGATATATTCGCTCTAACTGCAGATTCAACTTCGGTCCACAGAAAATTGACATTCTGCATATAGCCATTGGTCCTTGCCCTGGGGCTTCTTGGCGAGAAGGGGCCAAACATTATGTACAACAGAGTCCTCGTTTTCAGCGTAGCGAAGTTCCTCGAGATAAACTTGATAGTCATCTTCGTTGGCCAATTGAGAGTCTCGCTCTTTTTCCAAGTATTACTTAACTGCTTCGGCATCGTTGGGCGGTTGAGCGTCTCCATCTTCGTAATGGACTCCATTCTCACACAAGCGCTCCCCGAATCTCTTGTCCGTGGTGGTGGTGCTTTTGGACTTGGTGGAGGCAGTTGTAGAGCCCGACGCTGAGTCTCCCCCAGGGATCTTTCTAGTCCTGGCCATCTCTTTCTCGAATATCTCAAGGTTCTTGTGTATAAGCCTGGCTTTTCGTGCTTGAGGAGGCTTTCGGATCGGGGAACGCGATAGCGATGGCCGAGGAGAAGGAGAAGATTGCTTGATGCCGGCAGAGGCTTTGAGCTTTTGATTTGATCTCAGGATTATGATGAAGAAGCTGGGGGAGCGAGGATTTATGGTATTTGTTGCAAGGCTGAATCGTTGAGAGGGTGGTGAACCGGCGCGTCCTGTCGCGTTGGTGTTTTCAATAATTGCGTAGTGGGTAGGGCGCGGCCTAAAACATGGCAGCCATGAAACTCATATGGTACGAGCATTGCAACAAGAAAGAAGAATCAATGGCTCAGGATGTACAGCTGAGGAGGATGTTGGATGTTGGAATTGGCTATGGTCGTGGTCGCAACGGCCCGAAAAACGAGGCTGGGGCGGGCGCTTGATCTGTGGCGGTGATTGGCTGCCTCACGTCTACCTAGGTAGCCTTGCTATTCACGCAACTCCTCATTCTCATATCTTCTCAATCTCTCAATGATATCAATGTCATGTACTTGTAGGTGATGCTCTTTCTTTCACATCAAATTCCATTTCTATTCTTTCGTTTATTAGTCATCGCAGACAACATTGGAAACCTGATTCTGCACTGAAGTCGACGTCCCAAAGCTGACTCGTCCCATCAGGAAATACCAGAGTCCAATCAAGCAACACAATCTTTGGCATCTGTCATAATAGGGCTTAAGGATCTTCCGGGCCCCGCGCGTATACAACGAGAATCCTTCATTGCAAGACAAACCATTCTTGGCAATAGCCGCCCGCTTTCCATTTGACCGGGTCACCTCCGTTGAAACGCGGCCCCAACATCAGGTAGAAGAGCAGCTTGCGAAAAGTTATGAACAAGGCTTAAGATTCTAGGGCGCAACAGAGCTGTTAGATACTGCCAAACCCCCAGGTTTGCCGAGCTGAGTCACCACCAATTTGCAAAGCGGCCCACCAACTGTTGAAAGCTGCGATAGTTATACAACCTCGCTGCTGTACATATGGTGCTGTATCGCAATCTTCGTGGCGATGAAATCCGAGTCCTTAAGCTCTTGACAGGTAAAGATGATCCCAAATTTGCGTCTGGACCTATACACTGCAACCTTGAATATGTTTCACTAGAAAGGGCCCCGGAGACCGACACGAATGATGACCAACCAACTCCGACGAAGGGCTTCAGTAACAGCTGGGCATCTTCTTTGGAAGATATTCAAGGCCAGCCTGGATGGCAAGATGGTCTCTGGCGCAAGTCAGCGAGAAAGCGCCATACAGAGGTCAACAACAAGGAGTCCCCGTCCTCAAACCTCGCTGGGGATGTTCAGCTCGAGGATATAGAAGCACAACTCCCTTGGCGTTATGACTGGGGCGACTATATTGCTCTGTCCTACGTCTGGGGTGATACTGCAGTCAAGCGCAAAATATTCGTCGACAATGAGCCGATGGCTATAACTCAAAATCTGGAAGCTGCTCTATGTCAACTACGCGACACGTATCGTATCAAGCAAGGATTTAGGATATGGGCGGATGCTATTTGCATCAACCAAGATGATCTGAATGAACGGGCCAAGGAGGTTGCGAAAATGAAGCACATCTACGCTTCAGCGTGGCATGTTGTAGTATGGCTTGGGGAAGCATCAGACGACAGCGATCTTGCCATGATTGCTCTGCGATATTTCGGCATACGATCATATAAGGATCATCCGCTTGAGGAAGTATATGGAATGGAGCAAAAGACCATCATGAACATTCCGTACATGCCCTGGAAGAGGCATTCTCACACTTCTCTGGCAATGAATACGGATGTATTTCGAGCACTTTACCATTTTCTTGCCCGACCCTATTTCCGCAGACTATGGGTTCTTCAAGAGATTGCCTCTGGTGCTCGAAGCACACCTGTTCTGTGCGGGACGAAGTGTGTCCTTCTAGATGACGTTTACCGGACTCTGCAACTCGTTCGAGACGAGGAGGCCAATAAGCTTGGGATACAGATCATGCGCTTTATGCATCGAAATCGCCGAACGCAGCGGTCGTGGGAAAATTTACCTGCTAGTAGTGATAGCTACACACAGTCGGAAAGCCTCTGGAAGAGGCCCATCGCCATGATTGAGGCTCAGGATACCCCGCCGACGTCCGGCGGAGGTGTCGTCAACAACCGCATTTTTAATGCTCTTGTTCTTAGCCGTGGAGCAAAGACTGGTGATGACAGAGATCGTATTTATGGCATTCTTGGGTATCCTTGCCTGGCCGGAGTCATAAAGATAGTTCCGAACTACGATCTTACTGCGTTGTCTACCTACATTGCATTTGCAAAATCGCTTTTCAGAAGCGGGGACTTGAACTGCCTTCGGCTGGTAGCTAGTCCTGTATCCATGATTGATACCAAATACTTCAATCCTTCTACAATCAGCGGTCCTCCAGCGCCTAAATTTCTTCGCTGCCCTGAAGTGGTGAATTCAGGTTGCGAGCACGATTTGCCGTCTTGGGTTACTTGTTGGTCTTGTCCGGGGAACCCCGCGATGACCCTTCGCACTCAGGCGTCTTCTGTTGTGAAATCATCCTCTATGGCTCCGATCTTCCGGGGCGACCGACAGATGATAGTCCGAGGCGTTCTTTTGGGCACCATCAATAGCCTTAGTGCATTCAATGCGAGGGAGACAGATCGCTCCTATCCTTTCAATGGCCCCGAGATCCGAAGCGCATATGGCAGTGAAGATGAAACCGCAGATGCCCTTTGGCGAACAATCACTGCTAACACAACAATTTCAGGTACGACTCCTCCTGCTCACTGGAGTACACTTCTTCGAAACTGGATAATTGATAAACCTGCGAGAAGCCGGCGCAAGATGTTTGGCCTTCATAACTTCTTCGCCCGCAATAAGTCATTTAGGCTCTTCGATCAGACACTTGCTCAGCTCTTAAATCAGAAATCGGAGCTAGGCCCAAAACTTAGAGCATCTTCTTCAAAGCAAGAATTTGCTTCCCGCCGCGTCGCAGTGTTGTGTGCGATGCAGACGCTGGCGTGGCGAAGGCTGATTACGACCAATGAAGGATACGTAGGACTTGCGCCTGCGGCAACCAGAGCTGGAGATTCTATCGCGTTCCTACCCGGCTGCAGGGTGCCGTTGGCACTGCGAGCAGAAGGAAATTGCTTCCGCGTCCTGGGAGAATCCTACGTGCACGGCATGATGTCAGGAGAAGTTACGGAGATGTTAAAGCAAGGCAGGAAGGAAATGACTGATATTACACTCTGCTGATCAAAATGAGATCCCTTCTGTGGAAGGCATATAATATTCAGGTATAGACGCCTGGGTAAGTGAGGAACAAGACATAAGACACCTCTTCGCATATCATATGCAGAGGCCTCAAAGTCATGAAGTGACCACTTCCTAGGTATCACCAGCAACAGCATATCCCATGGACTTTCTGGCCCCAACGAATTGGCCTTTCCTACCATTCCATTTCACAACTCAACGACTAGCTTTGTCGCACTGACTCCAGCCTTCGACTTTTTCAAGGCTTCGTTGATGTGCTCCAAACCTTTGCCGACAACGGTAGGAGGCGGAAGGCACTGCAACTTTCCAGATTCCAGCGCTGGCGTAACATAGTCCTTCCAAACAGGCGTCGCGATGTCGTTGACGGCAAAAATCATACCGGCCTTCACGTTCGCGGGCACATCGGTCGGAGGAGGATGACTGCAGGCAAGGTGACCGCCACCAAACCTCTCGAGGATGGCAAGGTCATGGGCGAAAGTCTCCGGGGTACCTATTGCATCGAAGATGCCGACAAATTCGAGTTCACCGGCCTTGTTGATCGCTCCGACCACCTTGTCGACGAGAGCAGTGTCTTTGTGATCGAAGACTTCGACAGCCCCGCAACGCTTGCTGAAGTCAAAATTGTGCGCCCCAGCAATGGATACAACATGGATACCGGCTGCTGTGGCTAGCTGAGTTGTCATAGAGCCGACAGAAGATGAGCCACCGTAGACGATGAGAGCCTTTGTCTTACCCGACGAGGCTGGGGATTGAAGCGACGGGTACGGCAGACCCAGAGCAGGTGTAGAAACACCGGGCATGGCTACACCTGGCACCTTGAGTGAAAGCGTGCAAACAGCTGCCTCCAACGCGAACGGTACCACTACACCGTCCGTAAACGAGATATTACCGGGGAGGATGGCTGCTTTGTTTGCAGGGACGACACTGTACAGGGCGTAAGCACCGTCTTGAGGACGGCCGCTCACGAGATTGATGGTATGTCTACAATGATGAAGATGAAGTCAGTCTTGGGCTCCTCTTTGAACGACGGTGATCTGAATATCAAATGACTTACCCGATAACGCGATCGCCTTTCTTGAAGCGCTGCGTTCCCGATCCTACTTCATACACCTCGCCGGCGACGTCGCAGCCAAAGATGGCAGGAAACTGCTGTACGAAAACACCATGATCCTGCATATGACAGTCGAGAGGATTGATAGCGACGGCAGCATTCTTGACGACAATCTCTCCAGGCCCGGCTGTGGGCATGGGCGCTTCGTCGACTTTCAAAGGGGCGCCGGCTTCGATGAGCCATGCGGCTTGATTTGTTGGAGCCATATTTTCTGAATTGTGTTTGAGGAGTTGATGACTTTAATGATTGATGACAGTGATGGAATAGAGATAGTTCGTCTAGAGAGATGATTGTCTCTACTAAATACTTTTTGGCTGTCTGGTCTATCTGAAGCAAAACTGCGGATCGCAGCCAGAGGAATCGCCATGATTTCAAATCTGGTGTTTCACCCTCAAAGAGATCGCAAAGCAAACAAGGGCGGACATTGAGTTTTTGAAGAAGAGAGGGAACATAAGGCCATTTTCTGAACTGGTGTTCTGGAACACAGCCCAGGAACTTTGATGGTGTTCCTGTCGCTGGGAACCGCATGTGAGATTCCATTCTCGAAGTGGTCTAGCGCCAATTGTGGATTTTGGCGCCACATTTTTTACTTACGTGAGACAAATTGCATGATCCAGCTTCGGTGTGAGTCGTCTTCCTTTTCACTGTACCTTTAATTATTCTTTCAGTGCGTTAACATGTTTCCTGATGAGAGGCTCACCGAGCGTTACAGCAAGGAACTCATCTCCAGCCGTTGTGTTACCACATTACCTTTTCACCCCACTTCAGTAACTTGGCCTTAGTCACTTTCCTCCCAGCCAATCATCATGTCAGACATCCGACTAGACTCGCATGGTCTGCTCGAGTACAACTCGAGTTACGGGGTGCTCATCTGTCGAGAATGCCAATACGCCATCCAAAAAAGCGCAGTGGACAGCCACCTGCTCCGACACAAAATCTACCGCGGCGAAAGGCAAAAATTGCTGTCTTCTATCGCTCAACTCGACATCCTCGAACCAGAACTTGTGCCACTGCCCACGTCGGAATCCCAACCCATTGATGCTCTGCCTATCATCTCGGGTTATCGCTGCGTCACGGATGGGTGTGGAAATCTCTGCGCCAGCTCTAAGCGCATGAAACGCCACCGGAGCGAAGTCCATGGCCTCAACGAGCCAACGAGTTTCTCTTCGTATGCCCTACCGGTGAAGCTTCAAACCTTCTTCCGTGGCACGAAAATCAGATATTTCGAGGTCACTTCCATTTTGCCATTTGCTCCAACCGCCGATGATAAGAATGGGAACGAGCAATACAGCGGGGAACCCCAAGATGAGCAAATGCAAGTAGACACAGCTATGCTACTGCCGCCGCAGTCTGAGGCAATGATAGTCGGCGCTCAGTCCAAATCTTCTGTCCTCGACATTGATCTAGAAACGATGACATATTTTCACCATTTTGTGACTACGACAAGTCTCACACTTCCCGGTACGGAAAATTACTGGCAGGCGACAGTTGTTCCTCAAGCCTTACAGCGGCAGTGGCTGATGTGTGGTCTATTGTCACTCTCGGCGTGCCATATGGCTTCGGTGGCGGACAATCAAAGAACCCAACAAATCCACCGCCAACGAGCAGCGCAGCTTCACTTGTCCTTCCTGGCGGGGCTTGAAGAGACCTGTGTTGATGATCTTGGTGATGTATTCTATGAGGAGTCGCATAAGGCCGCCCAGCAGATCGGTTGCATACTAGACTGTGTATATTGGGCATCTGATTCATCTGATCGAGGAAATTCCAAGGAAATGGCAAACTCTTCTGGAATACAGAGCTTCCTAGCGATAATTCGCAACCTCGTCTCCCCCAACGTCGCAGATCGTTCAGCTGGCGCCCAAATTTATAACGATTGCGATTACCGACCAGCGACATACGCACAGGCGAGCCGGATTTTGAACATACAAAACTCATCAGCTTCGCGAAGCCTTGATGCTCGTGAATGTACGCTCCCTTCTCTACTCAACCGTCTCACAGAGCTCCCCTCTCGTATGGCGGAGGTATTCGGTAAACCGGACGAGGTTCGAGGTGTCTTGGCGCCGCTCTCAGCTATTGCCTCTTTGATCGAATGCTGCGATATTTCTTTTGCTTCTAAAGAGGTGGGATCTGCGTGGAATGGGATGACTTTGTGGTTGATCAAGGTACCAGCACACTTCAACGTTATGGTTTCAAATCACACCCTAGTTGCGCTTGTAATCCTGGCCTACTGGGCCGGGTCATTGGTGCAGCGAGCTGAGGACTGCGGTTGCTGGTTTTTGAAAGGCTCGGCGAAAAAGGTCCTGATGCTGATTGCAGAACGGCTTCCTCCAGACAACCGTGGTGTTCAAGGGTTGGTCGCAGACCTTTTTACTTGAATAACAAAATCATAGTACTGAAGAGTTTACCAATGCGCCTGCTCGTCGCATCGTCCTAGAATTCATAATGCGACAAGTCAAAGAAGCAGGGTCTTTCCCGAGAACAGAAATGACGGGAGCTTTAGAGCAGGAGAGGGGGCAAAACATTTCATTGAGACTTCAGTGGGGAGCTGAGAACAAGATCTAACTTTCGACAAATCCACCGTCCCTCTCAAACTATCCTCAGCTTTATCATCTACACCAGTTTTCCACGAAACCCAACAACCTCAACGACAATATCCTCCCTCCCGCTCCAAACAACATGTCTCAAATCACGCCAGATGATATCTGACCTTCAAGTAATCCTTCGCCTTCCTAGAAGCCATCGTCTCCAAAAGCTGTCGAGTAGCATCCTCTCCCCACGGTCCCAATGGTGTCTTCGCTTTCTTCTTGTGCGACTTCGGCATGTCCCAAACGATCCATACAGTCTTCATCCAATAGCTCGGAGGAGTCTTCGTTTCTTCGTCGTCGATCAACCGGTTCATCTGGTCATCAATTCCTTGAGTTGGAACCTGTGAGATTTGGCCGTACCATGGCTTTGTGGGCGTGGTGAGATTATGAAGACCATATTTCTTGCCCCTCATTCGTTTGAATTTGACGAGGAAGCGGACTGGGGGATGTAGTGGACGCGGAGGTGCATTTTGAGGTGGGAATGGAGGCGCAGGTGAGATTCGATCTGGATCATCCGACACGGTTACGGACCATCGCGAAAGACAGCAAGTGTAGAGGTCCGAACTTCTGTGGAGAGGAAGTCGATGCCCATCCTTTGGTGGTGGCAGATGGTACATATATACCCAAAGTATCAGCGCAGCATCTTCCAGCGCTCAGGTGTAATGGATTCTCATTGTCCGGCACTCTACAAAACAAACGTGCTGCAAAGGAACTTGGAATTGAAAAGTGTTGTCCATGCTCTGGGAGGAACCGATAAAGAAGTGCATCTAAAGCGTATCTATTTCTTTTGGCGGTTGTGCAAACAACAAACTTCCGGCTTTGACGGAAAGCAAGGACGCGCTGCCCCCCTTTCTGAAATTATGAAATAACCTCATTCTTTCATTGCATCTGTCGCATCCCATTTCTTTTAATCCAATACATCGTATGGCATGATCTTGCAAGCCATATCTAACAAACACGGCCCGTTCACGTGCTTCATCGTCTTGATGGCCATGGGTTGGGTATCAAAGATGGAATTTTCCACCACTTGCAATGAATGAGATAACCAGAACCGATATCTTTGTTGCATATCGCACTCCGGCATCGCTTCATCTTTCAATATAACCATGCTCTGGTGGCACGTTGGACATTAAGTGGAAGGAGCGAGACTGTTGCAGATCAGGGCTCCGAAATCGGGTCCTCGCTTCTTAAGGGGCAATGTTTTGCCGGCTCCTTCCCGTAACCGAATTGCTTTTTCGAGATGCAACGCGCCTTCTGTATTTTCCAATAATTGAGAATGGGACAAGAATCGCTGATTTCTACTTGAGAAGTGTGGTTATGATACAGAAAACCATGAGAGGCTTATACCAGCGCTTTCCACCCCTCAGTAAACCCTATGGCCGAATTCAAACAATGTACCTTCTGTCCTTCAGGAAATACCCAAGAATACTATTTACCCCTTTCAAACACCCACCAAGTCTAAACGGGATGTGAATTCTCTAAGTTCTGGCGAAGAATCATCTCGCTGACCCGACGCGTCACCTCTGCCACGCTCTCTGGTCCGACCTTCCTGTCCTTCTCCTTGGCAGAGTCCATCTCATGGTCTGAGAGATGTTCATCCATCGGCGTCTCGTTCACCGCAGAATTTTCATCAGCGCCTATGCTCACGGCCGTTTCAGAATCGTCCTCAGCATGCGCCGGCAGCGGAACCCCGTTGGCTCTCTCATGCGTCTTGTCCAAACGCATCTCGATCTGATTTGCCCAACCATTTTCATATATATTTGTCAACGCGTGCCTCAATGTGTTGTCATCCAAGATCACAATATTCGCTGATGGCTCCTCTCGAGGGGATGGTGAGCGCACGAAGAAAGTAATTTCGGCGTCAATCGGGAATTCGAAGTCGGCTGCGAGTTTCTGAAGCTTCAACTTGTCCTCGACATCATCCAAATTCATGTTCAATGCTGTGAATATGGTTTCTGTGAAGACATCAAAGGTAATCGAAGGCGCAACTGAAATTTCGAATCCACCAACTGAGAGGATAGCGTCGGTGAACATCGCAGAGACTTGGATCCTGACCGATTTGAGCTGGCTTTCGGGTTCGTGCGGTATCTCAACAGATGAGGAAGGGGGAGTAGACATTGGAGTTTGTGTTTCGGGAAGGTAGATATTGATACTTCGTTCTTGGAATCGATGTTTTGAATCGAGTAGCGAGGTGTTGAGTCGCCGTTCTTGGAATTGATGTTTCGAGCTGAGTAGCAAAAAGTTGAGTTGGAATGAAGGTGGGTGATCAAGTTCCGTTCGCGGGAAACGCGATAAATCCAGGATCGAGTTTGTGGGAAGGAGCCATTTGACCATGGCCGGAGTAAGTGCAAGAGGCAGAGCTCTCGGCAGGAGCACAACTCTCCTGTGTAGCACCTTCCCAGAAAATAAGCATGGCGATGATACGGATATAGATTTTTCAAATTTCAGAAAATACCAGCAGGGCATTTTGAAGTCTCCGAATAGTGTCCAAACAGTCAGCCCGTCATTAGCCACTGACAGAAACCATCAGACCCTAGATGCTTGCAGCTCATGGTTGCCTGTGCGATACAATCCTCAACTTTCAAATCGGGGAACATTCCGAGTCTGTATGATATGGTCGTTCACCTCTAGATCTAACCTCACTCTGCACGTTGAAGTTGATGTTAAGCTAAATGAGGGGTGACCAGCAGGTGAGAAAGGACTGTCCGACCAATTGCCTGAAGCCTCACCAAAAAGACCAACGGCTAAGCTGAACTTTAAGCGGAAGTTCAAATTATGATTTTAGAGTCCATCTGCGCTAATACAAGAGATCACTCTCGTAGGTAAGTGAAGCTGACAGCTTGTAGTGCACAGGTTTGGCTTTACCGCATCTCTAGGGACTGGAAAACCTCTGAGCGATGGCTTCTGGGAAATACTACACTTGCTCTCGACTCACACAAAGTTACTAACTTATTCTATCTTTCCCGGCAGAGAATGCAGTAACTTTACCGGCGGCTCTGCCTTCCATCTAGTCTCAGTAGTTCTGCCACGGGATCACCTCCTCGTTCAGGAAACATTTTAGATGGGCTGAGAATTCGTAAAGGTTGAATGAGAACCATTGTTCAATGAGTATCAGCTCATCTGGTACGAAGATTTCCTTGCTGGTCTAGGTAAATCGATTAGAACCACGAGGTAGCTCCCCTGAGCTCAACGCGAATGCACAACACCAAATTTAGTGATATTGCGAAATAGTATATCACCACTCGCTCGATTGTTTCTGTAGGTCTAGAAATATGTATTTGACTTGAAATTTGTTCCCTCCAACAAGTCGTCAATAATCTTGACTCGGTTCTTTTCACGAGGTATATCATTAGGAAGTACAAAGGTATCTGTCTCGTCAAATCTGCCATCCCTGCTCACTCACCACAGCGACCCAAAAAGAAATGATGAACAGGACTAGTCTATGGGAGTTTGGAAGTATTTAAGACCTTGCAAAAGGGTAGAATTATCAATATAACGAATAAAAAGTATTCGTAAGTGTAGTCGCAATTGCTAGCTCAATAAAATGAATAGGCAGAACGCCTAATGTCTAACCCCGCCGGAAGGTTGTTTGAGGTAATCTTACCTGCCTGATGTTCTCATTATCCTTCAAGTACCTAGGTAATAACAAAGCGATTTACCCGAATCGAGATGAGCAGCATGAGAAAATAAATTAACAACGCGCGTATGGGAACGTGTCCCCGGGTCTTGCTCGCGGGAAGTGTTAATGGGTACTGCTTATGACAACGCCGAATATAAAACATCGTAGTCGGACTCCAAATCCATTCAACAACGTCAAATTTTCCCACTTGCTCAGCCAACATGAAATTACATAGCAGTATTCTCGCACTCGTTTCTGCAACTATCTTTGTGAATGGCAGTCCAGTCCACACAACAGGTTGCACCGCTAAATCTCAACGCAGAGCATGGTATGAACTAGGTAGCAAGCGTTTTTAAATCGAGATTCTGACCAGTCACACAGGCATACATTGACAAAAGATGAGAAGTTGGCCTATCTTGACGCAGAGAAATGCCTCATGAAGCTACCTGCAAAGCTTGGCCTCCCCGGCACGAGAACACGATTCGATGAGTTGCAAGCTTCTCATGCTATGCAAGCTGAGGTGACGCATGGAGTGGTAAGTTATCGTGGATAAATATGCGATTGAATAACGTTTTAATATCCTCAGGGCGCGTTCCTTCCGTTCCATCGCCTTATGATGCATGCTCACGAATATCTCTTGAAAACCGAATGCGGTTTCAATGGCACACAGCCGTATGATGGATTCTACTCCAAAACTGAAATACCTACTGACAGCACCTAGGTACTGGGATGAGCCCAGAGACGCAGGGAAATTCAGCAAGTCTGAGCTTCTTGACCCCGATACTGGTTTCGGCGGCGATGGCGTTCCGCCTTCCAACTGCATCAAAGATGGCCCTTTCGTAAATTATACCAACGGAATTGGACCCGGTCATCTTATTTCTGATCATTGTATTGATCGCCAGGTCAACGATCTTGCCAGCCAATTTGCAAGCCAAACTTTTGTTGACCAGTGCTATCAACTTCAGAACTACACGACTGCTTGGCCATGTATGGAGGCGCTTCCTCATGTTGGAGGTCATGCTGGTGTTGGAGCAGAGGTGATATAACATTCCTTGGACAGAATCGTTTGCTGATCAAACCAAGATGCTGAACCCGATTTCGAGTCCAGGAGATCCTATCTTCTATCTTCACCATACATATCTAGATAAAGTTTGGTGGGGATGGCAAGCCCTGAAATTGTCAAATCGTCTGTCTGATATATCTGGATTCAATTTCCAGGATCCATGTGTTGGCTTTCCAGAGTCGCCTAATGGATCGAACGGAACGTCCCCATTTCCATTCCCGACGAACGGCACGTTCCCATCCCCGAATGGAACAATTCCTAGCTGTGCAAATACAACAACTCCATTTATACCGCAGCCTATGGCCGGCGATCCAGGAAATGTTACGACGCTGGGCCATGTCATTAACATGTTTGGAATTATTCCTAACGCAACCATCAGGGATGTCATGGATATCGGGAACGATTTTCTATGTTACGAATATGTTTAGAACACTGTCTACAACAGAGTAACTCATCTGGGTGGCTTCAGCACCTGATTCTGTATATATACAGTGCCCATAGTTTAGCCTCTCTTCAAGACTCCAACCAATTCTTTTTTTATTTGAATTTTAATGTTGATTTCCCTACACTTGGCGGCAATTGATGTTGCAGTCAGCTGAACTACGACATAACCTTCTGCCATTTTTTGTTTGAAGCAATTCTCATGTGAAGTTCGGCGCCATTACTGTTGAAGTAGGATGCTGAGCAGGATGAGGCTTATTTTGAATTTGAGAATACAGCGACGGACCCGGCGGCTAATACAAATAGTAGGACTATAATATTCATCTAGCTACTGCGTTGTGGTAATGCCCAAAATGCAGTATCTGCAGAAAGTCAACCACTAATCTGGAGGATGATATTAAATTTAAGTGTCAGTTTAGGTTTCACGCATCTGTCAACCATTATTCACACTTCAATAGTATAATTGGAGACTTGCCATCCCCGGCCACAAGAGGCACATTTACATATCCTTTCCGCCCTCTACACGCTTTTTGAGATCTCCCGTTGCTATCGCCTTCAAATAATGGAGCAATTCCGCATAATCCTGAATTATTTGGTCCCGTGGCTCATGCCACAATCTACCATCCTCTTCATCCATCTGTGTATAGCTATCATCTCTTATCACCACCTCCGACGACTTCATCTGCGAGATGATATTCTTGAAGTGGCCACGTTCTACCTCCTGCTTTAACTTCTGGTTGAAGATGTCTAGTGTTATATCCTCGAGGGGAGGTTAAATAAAGACAATAGTCAGACCTCAAGATGAATTCAACAGGAAATCGATGGCGCGAGTCGGCTTTCGCAATTACAAGAGCTGTATTATTCGCAGACATCATCAGCTCCGGAGTATTCGCCTGTTCAATTGTTGCACTCCTATCTTGACTTGTTTTACCGTCTGTTTTCTGGCCTGGAGAACTCATAGTGGCTTATTATATGAAGTCTGAAGTGCTATGATCTCAAGTCTTTTATAGACAGACACCAATACGGAAAGGAGTCATGAATTGGTTTGCTCGGTCCGACTCACAAGAGCTTTAGCAAAAGCAGCAAGGTTGATAGACATTTTGAGTTTGCCATGATTCTGCCTCAAGTTTTGTGCTGAACTGAGTCAGCCTTTAGCAAAACACTCTAATCAAAGAGCTTTAAATTGCCACCGAGTGCCACATACCGAGAGTTAGTCACGAAGGACTTCAAATCTCTGGACCATTCGTACCTACTGTCCCATAACGGCATCACCACGAATGATCTGGAAGCAATCAGCCATGCACTTAGCTTAGTTTTTCCATACCCCTCCAGAACACACTTGTTATCAAGGCAGCCTAATCTATGGCCCTTATTACGAAGTATCCCGGCACCATCTTCTATCCACCGACCATCCCAACATGTCATACAGAAACTCAGCAAACGACCACAAACAAGAGATAGGAAGATCTATGAGTTTTGAGAATGAGAGCCCACCACAAGTGAGGTCGGGAGCATCAGCTAGCATTGACCCAGACACCGAAGCATCTCAAACCTCGGATGGAGATGCTATACCACTTGCTCCCCCTGGTGTCATGCAAAGTATAGAGCAAGACTCTCCACTCGGCCCAGAAGCTCCCCGGGGCAGCAGTTCGGTCTCGGATCTACACGGACCCTGTCATCCGTCAAGTGCTGTGCCAATTTCGAACGCATCAAGCACATCAGAGCAATCAATCCTCGTCGAAATCAGGCTCCCCTTCCCCATCATCAACACCGCTGTCATCCACTATATCAAAGCAAATTGCACCCTGGCAGATTTTGACAACGCTAGTAACCAGGGAAATCCGAATATCAGTTGGAATTTGGGACACAGATCAATTGAGATGCCGATCAACGACAACTCTGAGTTGGGGGATGTGTTACTCATGATGGAGCGCCGGGGATGGAGGGATCATTTCATTTGCTACCGCTCGGGCAACGACAATGCTAACGAGCCCGTCGAGCCCGTAGAGGGAGACGAAGATGATATGGACGAAACAGGCCCAATCGAAGAAAAGCGTGCTGGGACCAAACGCAAGCGGGTTAATAGTAGCGCAGACAATATTCGTGCAGCAACAGAGTGAGTGATGGCGAGGTGAGGGCTACTCTACCTACAGGAAGCACCTCAGCCCTCAATGATGCATAGGGGAATCAGTCGATTGCGAATTCTCGCATGTGATCAGAAGATAGGAGTCTCCTTATTCAGCTTCATTCTTGTGGGGACTTCCGAAGTGAAATAGAACTCTTGCAGGACTTGCTAGCAGTCATAATTTACACAGTAAATTGCCACAAAGGTAGCTCCTCCAGGAATCCAAAACTGTCAAGAGCAGCAAAGATACCTTTCCAACAATAAAGAGTCTTCAATGAAGTGCATGATTTTTCTATGCAATTTCTGAGGGAACGTGCATATCTTCGCTGGAAGAGAAACACTCAATGCAGGTTCCTTTACGCCGATGAGAAACAGGGAGCTTTCGAGAAAGAGTGCTTTGAGCACAGATCTGCAGTTCTTTATGCTCCATGAACCGCCGGGAGACCCTCCAAAATGTTCCCAAAATCCTGTCAATATATCAACTTGCTTCAGTAGCAAGCTTCAACTCATCTCTCATCGCCATCCCCATCCAAAATGTTACGCAGAGCGATTCGAGACTTATTCGCAGGCGGCCCAGGACGAGGCATAATCACCTTCCCCGGCCGTGAGAGAAGTCAACCAGTCCTCGTAGAATTCATCTGTTCTCAGAGGTCAGTCATGGCGTGATTTACCTCCGTGACTCAGTCGACTTCAACTACGCCGCCCTCACTCGGGAAATTTCTTCCTTCGTGAACGACAGACGAAGTAACTTGTGGGCTACTCTGATCGCGCCACCAACAATAAACATGGATCATCTCGAGGTGAGCTGGAACTTGGGACACAGAGCAGCTCTCTCGGGAATCTATCAAAATTCAGACTTCGAGTTTTCTCGTATCTTCGCTATGATGTCGCACTGTGGTTGGAGAGATCACTTTGTGGTGCCTCTCAACGGAGGTCGTCGGAATATGGCTGCGTTGAGAAACATCTCTGGCTCTTCTACAGCGGCGACCTATGGGAGTGACGTTGGAGGTATGATTTGAAAAGGCTTTCAGTATTGGCAGGTGCTAGGATATCGTCGGGAGAATGCTTTCTCAATATCAGCATCAATAAATTGACCAGAAATTGTCTAGGAATAATGTGCACCGAGAAACAACATTCGATAATATCTCAAAGGGCCCTGTACCCTTATTGTTCCATTTCTCAGTGCTGATATCTTCTTCTCTCTTCTCCCTCGCGGAACCACGCACAAAGGAATGCTGCACTGGTTAAGGAATGCTGCACTAGTTAAGGAATGCTGCACTGGTTAAGCGGGGTCTTCTAGATATGTTTCAAGGAGACATCAAAAGGCAAGAAATATGCACAGAAAAGCATATATGATCCACATCACTTGAAGTTTCTCTCATGCTCCAGAATATGGAAGTGATCCCTCTAGAATAAAACACGGAACCATCAAAAGGACTGTAAGTATTCATGAGCCACTACGATCCCCGCCAAGCGTACAAACCCTCGGCCGTATTTAGCAGGCTACCTGACAGCAATGTCAACCAGAAAAGGAATCACAAGTAAAGTTATGGGCGGTTTCAGTAAACTACGCAAGAAGAAGTCTGACGAACCTGCACCACCGTCCCCACCAGTTCAAGCTCTCTCCCCGTCGCCAGCAACACAACCACTCCCCGTCGAATTCCACATCCTATCGAAGGCTGCCGCCAACAGCACGGAAGTCTTCCAGCTCCCCATCCATCCAACTCTAGCACAACTCGTGCAAAAATGCGATGAACTCGATTCCTCTCAATCCTTTGTCTCGGCGACCGACGGGGTAATGGTCAGCTGGAATTTTGGAGATAGACACCTTGTAGCGCCTGTGCAATCAGATTCTGATCTTGAGATGGTACTGGCGATGATGGAGCGTCGACGATGGAGGGATCACTTCGTGGTCAAGCTTGCTGATCGTCCTAGCTGATAGATGGGGATTGCGAAGCAGGAAGCCGGAGAATTTGAAGCAGGAGGTGGACGAGAAATTTGAAGCAGGAGGCAATTGTCCCTTTAATTCACGGTACAGGATGAATTTTAATGACGATGTCATAAATCATGGAGCTGAATATACGTGCACAGTCCCGGGCCCTTTTCAAATAATTCCTAATTGCAAAATAAGGGCATTTAAGAGTGTTTGCTGGAATTCGGTATAGAATGCACCTAGAGACTTCCTCCGTAGCCTCCTTTTTTCCTCGAAGGTTCTAGGGCAAGCCTACAGGCTTTCAAACGCAGCATATATTGGCCCCTTCACCACAGAGAGGTCTTCCAACTTGAGTCTCATCCTCTCACTACTATCCACGTCAGCAAAATGAGCAAACGAATAGGCAAAAAGACTTGGAAGAAGTTTAAACAGCTCATGGGAATAGGTCAAAGTAGCAGCTCAGAGCATGAAAACGATCCAACTTCTAGACCTCAAACAGCAGGAGTCACAGCAACAAATGCACAAGGCACCAACCAGGAAGGGCAACGATGACCAAAAGACGTCTGTTCGGCTTGTTCAAGCCGCCCGGTTCCAGCAGAGAAGCTTTGCTAGGTGACCCCCTTGCACCAACTGCGGAATCGCCTAGTGGCGAGAACGAGCAGGGAACAAATTCAGCAGATAGCTACGAAGAAAGAGGCACTGGAAATCAGGGTGAGGATTCCGAGCATAATGGCGACAGGCAAAATCCCTTCGCCTCACCCCGAGACGAAGAACATGCGCATGACAACGGCGAAAGAAGTCCCTCCAGTGCCAGTCAAAGGTTCAGAGCCATGTTTGAACCTGAGCCGCCTCTCCAGAGCCAGAAATCTGCGTACGGTAAGAGCCAATCAAGTTCAGGTAAAACCAGTATCAGAGTACTGCCTGGTAGTCCGGTTGGTAGTCACTTCGGTGGGAATGAAGAGGAAGAAAGTCCTGCTGATTCTAGCACTCCAAGTCAGACTGGAGAAGAGGTACAGGCGGAAGAGACGGTATGAGCTTGAGACAAGACTACAATGAGCAAGGAGAAAGTGAGTAGGCACGGGGCCAATACACCCGGTGAACAAAAAGCACGTCGACACCGCCCCTTGATTCAAACACCATTCATATTCCACTACACTCTCACTCTATCTCCCCCTAACACCCCCCGGAAAACTCCTCGCACTAAGCAACACCCCTTTCACGCCCCTAATCCCCAGCTTCACCCTACTAATCTCATCCTCCTCCTCCTTCTTCCCTACCCCATTCGTACCCCCATACCCAAAATTATAACTCGGCGGCACAAACGCCATTCCATCCAAATACTCCCTCAATACACCCATCGTTTCTTCCAACTCACTCGTATGCTGCCCCTCAGACGTCGAATCATCTTGTAACTCCTTCAAATGCGTCGTGAGAACCCCGAGACGAGATTCCTGCGCTGCTATTGGTGTGGGGGCTGGAGAGGAAGAGCGGGAGCGTGGAGGCGAGGTTTGGATTCCTATATCGCGGTGGAAGAGTTCTGATGGGTCGTCGTCTGTGTCTGATTCGTTTTCGAGATCGATTTTCTTCTCTGGTACGACGGAAACCATGCTTTCTAGTTTTGCGAGCAGTTTCGCGAGGTTACTGCTGGTTGTGGATGCGAGGTCTAGACGGGCGGAGGTTAGGGAGGAGACCATGGGCGTTACGAGGTAGGTGTTTGCGCCGTAGAGGAGGGCGGTTAGGAAGGCGAAGGCGTAGAGGGTTGTGAGGAGGCGGGGTTTG
>Ga0247778_1000676_pt1 | contig 32655 bp, 28 predicted proteins | sample UWRJL049202B5_FD_179939 | JGI IMG/M metagenome (GOLD analysis project Ga0247778, IMG submission 179939) | Plant litter microbial communities from Arlington Agricultural Research Station in Wisconsin, United States - UWRJ-L049-202B-5 | ecosystem: Environmental > Terrestrial > Plant litter >...
AATCCTCACCCCCAACCTCTCCAACTCCTCCTCACTGACCATATTCATCCCCACACTATCCACGGTCCTCACACTCGCATTCCTCCCCAGCCGACTCGGCTGCGGCAGCGCATACATGCGCACCGTATGTCTATTCCCCAACACCGGGCTTTCATCGCGCGGGAATTCCTGGCTCAGTACGCGTGCCGCGGCGCCAGTATTCCTGCCTAAATTCGGGTTTTGATGACTTGGTTCGGGACTCGTCATGCCGTCTCTCACTAATCGTTCGAGGGAGTTTTGGCTTTGGGCTGATTTGCGGGGTGATGGAGCGGAGAGGGGTATGTCTTGGTAATCGCTTTCGATGGTGGGGGGTTGTTCTTGCGGAACGGAAATTTGTTGGGTGGGGAATTGGACTGGTTCTGGATCTGGGTCGATGGGGGAGCTGATGCAGTCGTTGTCGACGTCCACGGGGAAACCCATGGTGTCGCGTGTATGTTGGGAGACGAGGAACATGGGGACGCTGACGCCGGGGGGAGAGATGAAGATATCGTCGGGAGTTTGGGGGGATATTGTTGTGGTTGTGGGTGCTATGCCGTGGAGGTGTGGGCTGACTGGGGAGACTATGTCATTGTGTTGTGGTGTGGTGTTGAGGCGACCAAGTGATTCGCGGCCGGCTGTAGAGGTGCTTTCTGCGTAGATGGGAGGGTAACTTTGGGTTTCGTAGCTGGGGGTGAGGTGGTCTGAGTATGGGCTCGCTTGTCCGCTTCGGTCTGAAACTGAATATAGTCCAGGACTTATATCTCCTCTCATCCCATTCCTAGAGTGTGTGCTTTTGTATGGTGTAAATAAGGGTGCGGGTAGGAGACTGTCGTGGTGTTCGCGGTTGGGTGAGTGTGCGAATGGGACGCCGCTGAATGCTGAGTTGAGTCCAGCATAGGTCGTTTGCTCGGCGGTCGAACGCTTCTCATTCCTTGCTGCTTTCCGCTTCTTCTTTCTTCCTTGCAGGCATAGCAGTAATAGCAAGAAGACCAGAGATAACACTGCAATTCCTCCAACCACAGCACCGATTATGATTCCTTCGTTGATGTTATTTGACGTTCCCACGGTGGCAGTTGATGTTGCAGATGAACTGGAAGTAGCTGTCGATGTACTTGATATCGCTGAGGTAGTCGGTGTAGCAGAGGCCACTGTCAAGATCCCGTCGGGATTACCGCTTTGCTGTCCTGAAGAGCCTCCGGCTCCAGAGTCTGCCCCGCCCTGTCCTCCAGCACTCATCTTGAATTCTGGAGCCCCAAGAAATAATAATGATTGCCAATTTTCCCTTAGTCATAACATAAATGGTCCAAAAGAAGGAACACCCGTAACGAGGCGGGCAAGCAACAGAAATAACGAGAGTGAGGGACTGACAAAGAAATGCAACAAACCAACGACGCGTGTGCGGATGGAGTTGAATTACCTTTTCGGATGCATTGAGGCTCTCTGGGCTGGAACAGCTCAGCCACGAGGCTCAGCAGGGGGTTTTGCATTGATTGAGCGGGTTTGGATTATAAAGTTTTGGTGATCAAACGTGGAACCAGGAGGCGGGTTAGGTCATTCATTGCTCTTTGTCCATGCATTGACGCACGGTCGTGCCCGAAACCTGGATATTCCAAAGAATGGCGACACATCGGCGATTGCAGGATACAATCAATCGTACTGACGATAAGAGCATCTCGCCTTTTACAAAGTCCCGTTGGATGTTCGGAATTGTGTAATATCGGGAGTATAGCGGGGTACAGGAGTTGGGTCAAGAAGTGTCAAAGAGGATGTGAGATGACACAACGCGAAATCCTGCGGAAACGTTGCGAATTGCTTGATGAGGAAAGGACAGCGAAGGAGGAGGCGCGACGAAAAACACGTGTCTGGTTGGATAGTGATCCCGTGGTGGAAGAATGAGGTCATGAGGAAGAGGAAAAGGAAGACATAGAGGAAGATACGGAAGAAACGAGTGAGAGTGAGTCTGGTGAATCTTGATGTGAGTGAAGAGGAGAAACGATCCTCACTCCACTCCACCTCCACTCTCACTCCCACTCCCACTCTAGCGGCCGAATCACGAGACTTCCCCTCCTTCGCACATATTTGGCAGCTGAACCCCACGGCAGAATGGACCAATGAGAAGTTCAGACTGGATATGTAGCATCGACTTATTCTCGGCCACGGACATGTGGTTCGCTGAAGGAGAGCGGCTGAAATTGGCTGACATGTCACGACCTGCAGCTGTAAGGCAGAGCGAAGGCCGACGGTGGTCCATATTTTGACATCAAAGAATTGCAGCTGCAGGATCATCACCACTTCACCACTTATCCACAATTTTCCAAATTCCCCCAAACAACGAAAGCTGTTCTTCTGTACAGCCTCGGACCGTGACGTATCTTGATCCGCCGCCTCTGTATCAAGGTGCGCTGTGCTTTATACCCCAGCCTCGATTTCAGGATCTTGCCCCCTCCTTGGGTTCCTTATCGCGGCTCCTGACAGCGCCCGTTGAACTCGCCGGTCGCCCTCCCCGCGTTGACTGTGCGCAACCATCCCCAGGAATCCTCAGACGGCGGAGAGCAGACTCTCATCATGAGTTATAACCCGCAAGACGGCAAGCCGCAGGTGCAGGCGTGTCGCTACAAGACCGGAAAAACGCTTGGGGCGGGGTCATATTCGGTGGTGAAAGAATGTGTACACATTGACACAGGGAGATACTATGCCGCCAAAGTTATCAACAAAAGGTTGATGGCGGGCCGAGAACATATGGTACTACTACGAGATATTCTATCTTCACCTTACTTGTGCTAACGCAAACACAGGTGCGCAATGAAATCGCCGTACTGAAGCGCGTCTCGATGGGACACCAAAACATCCTCACACTCGTCGACTACTTCGAAACCCTGAATAACCTCTACCTCGTCACCGATCTCGCCCTTGGCGGCGAGCTCTTCGACCGCATCTGCCGCAAAGGCTCCTACTACGAATCCGACGCCGCAGACCTAATTCGTGCCACCCTCTCCGCCGTAGCCTACCTGCACGACCATGGCATTGTGCACCGTGATCTCAAACCCGAGAACCTCCTCTTCCGCACCCCAGAAGACAATGCCGACCTCCTCATTGCCGATTTCGGTCTCTCCCGAATAATGGACGAGGAACAATTCCACGTTTTGACCACTACATGTGGTACACCAGGCTACATGGCCCCTGAAATTTTCAAGAAGACCGGCCATGGAAAACCAGTCGATATCTGGGCTATAGGCGTAATAACCTATTTCCTGCTCTGCGGCTACACGCCCTTTGACCGAGACTCCAACCTGGAAGAAATGCAAGCTATCCTGGTAGCAGACTACTCATTTACACCCATCGAGTACTGGCGCGGCGTATCACTACAAGCACGCGAATTCATCAAACGCTGCTTGACCATCGACCCCACCCAACGCATGACAGCCCACGAAGCCCTCTCGCACCCCTTCGTCGCCGGCCTATCAGCCGCCAAGGAAGGAAAAGGCAGCGATCTCCTACCAGTAGTAAAGAAGAACTTCAACGCCCGCCGCACCCTCCACGCAGCCATCGACACCGTGCGCGCCATCAACAAGCTGCGCGAAGGACAAGGCGGAATGATGGACGGCATAGTATCGTCCGACCCGGCACGAGGCGCTAAGCCTTTGCCTGAGGGTCAATACACGAGCAACGATTCTGGCATTGCGGGCATGGATGGCGATACGCAGATGGGCGATGCGGGGACTTCGGACTCGGGCTATGTGACGGGTACTGGACAGTTGGGGGGTGATGCGTATCAGGCGGGTGATACGCATATGAGGGGTATTGAACGCATGTCGGGACAGGGACAGACGGAGGCGCAGATTGAGGCGCAGAAGAGGAAGATTGCGCAGACTACGAAGGGGTTGTGGACTGCGGGGCAGGCCAAGATTTCGGGACGGGGTCGGTAGTAGGGAGCGTGAGGCAGGGGATTGAGTGGGGGAATAAAAGCAAGCTCTCTGGTTATTTTTTACGTCTTTTCCATTTGTTGCCTTCATGAGAGGGCTTGAGCAAGCAAGCGCACATTTCTGTCCTTTTTTCTTCTGGGGGGACTCAATCTGTCCCTGGATTTTCTTCTGGGTTTTGGGTTCTAGGGGAAGGGATGGAATGGGATGAGGGGGTTTTATAGTACGAGATCATGATCACGATCATAGATGATGAGTAGGAATGCAGATAGTGGATATGAATGATATGAAATGTCCAAATCTCTCACCCGCGATCGGGTTTTCTATCTTGTTTTTCTTTCTGTCTGCTCTGTGAATTTAGTTTACTTTTATTCTGATATTTACTTTTCCCTTTTTCAAGCCTTTTCATCGCATGTTCTCCGATAATTTTGCCCGGTGCACTCCCTTCCGTTTCCAGTCCAGCAACACCCCTGTCGAGAATCAACTGCTTCGTAGACGCTAAAATTGCAGTGCTCCCTTATTTCACTTTGCGGGCCAGAAAATATTAAAGTGCACTCAATCCAGGTATCCGCAAAGCCTCATACCATCTCTCATTATTACACCAGAATTGGGACTTGAGTTTTGATCCCCTTTCTTTCCGTAATTACTGTTATGGTTCAACGTTGTGGGGTAGATGGAAGAGGATTTTCGTGCTTTGCAGGTGTTTTTGGAGATGCAATTTTGTGATATGTTACTTGAGTCCTTGGATTTCTGTAGGGAGCTAGCGAAGTTTCTGGTATGTTTATAGTGATATTATTGACTAAACACAAAGACTTCAATGTTAGTGCTAAGGAGCTGCAAAAACATAAATAGAAGCCCTTGTGCTACACTCCAACCCTCCACACATAGTGAAACATTAGAAATAAAAGCGTGGTGGGAAACGAAACATGACAAGGTAATTCCATCACGAATTTCGGCAGCCTGCTTCTTTCGGTACCATAGGGCACTTTTGAACAACGGCATTATCGCCTACTGAAAACAATACCTCCACTTCAATAGATGGTGATCTGGTTAGCCGTGTGCGGAGTTGCTCTAGACTTTTTTAGATCCCGGTCCATCACCCAGTTCCACATCTTCAGTTGCCTCCGGTCCTGAGCCAGATTGACTGCCGTCATTAGCTGCAGCAGAGAATTTTTCGGGCAGACATGGCAATATCCGTTTAGAAACCACGGGCGCAATTGCCACTCCTACCACAAGTATGGTGCCCACGAGTACGCTCCATTGGCCAACGTGCTTGAAACTTTCACTGCCCGGATCAGAGGTCTTCATTGACCACTCCATGTAGCCGACGATGTATATTACGGCCGGCGGACTGAGAAAATATCCATAATACATAGTGGTCAGAATCCATGTTCTGATGAAAAGGGTTTGGACCGCACGAACCGACCAAGATCCACTGAATAAGCCCCGAATAGACTCGCGATAGTTTCTGATAGCGGTTCTAGGCTGAAAGTCTCCACGATTGAAAGGTGCGGGTATCAATCTCAGTACCAGTATAGTCAAATTTGAGGTTCCCGTGAGCGAGATTAGAACGTATAACAGGATTAGCAGCTCCAAAGATGTAGTGGCCTCGGAGGCACTTTGGTCGGGAAATTCAGTTACGGAAATATCGGAAGAGTCTCTCAGTGGCCAATTGAAATCGAAACAAGGGTACAAGCAAGTGTTAGGGGGATGAACACTTAAGTTCCCGTAGATGAAGTAGTCTTGAATTGTATGGTTCCAATGGTAACGATCCAGTCTGTCCCATACCCCTGCGACACTATCAACACCGCTGTTGAGAATTGGCAGTGTATCTTCTTGATCGGGAGGGCAAAATCGAAGCTGCGGAAAGCTCCACTCGTCGACATATGCTTCATTGACGAGAGCCGAGATAAGTCCGATGAGAATCAGGAGACCCCAAGCAAACACGACTTTTTTCTGCCACGGTTTCGCGTGTTCGAATGTGTCGGACCAAATTTGCATTGGTAAGAGTAGCAGAAATGTGAAACCAACAACATCGAGCACAGCATCCCCATCAGCGTCCCAAGACATGGGCAAGACCGGAAACCAAACAGGGGAGTTCGATATAGTTGAATTCGATTCCAGCAATCCTGTTTTAGTAGTTCCAGCTACCAAAACGGCTTGCCAGTTTTCGGTCATGTATTTTGGCACCATCTTTTGACGTATGGCAACGAGTACAATGGCATGGATTGCGGCCGATGAGCTATAAACCATTACTGCGCCGAGTGCGGCGGTAACAGCCCATTGCTTCTTCCGCCATACAACGGCGATTGCAGCAAGCACATAGAGAATGATTCGTGGAGTTAGACCGTACCCGCCGCTGATCTGGTATGAGCACTGGACCATTTGCGTACGGAAGAAGGGGTTATGTCCTGTGCCATTGAGCTCCGTGATCCAAGAGCCGGACGTCACGTTATAGTTCCACGGTAAGATGTTTTCTTGTGCGGGGAAGAGAAAACTGAGGGGATTCGCAGCTCCAGCCATGCCTGAGACTATTTAGAGCGAAAGGCTTCAAGGCTGTATTATTCTCGACGAATAGCCAAGGCTAATAGTCAGAACAATATATTATGTTGTCTTATTTGAAGAGGATTAAAATTTCTTGATGAATAACGATGGGAGAAGGAAGGAGATCAGACTGCCAAAGGATTATATAGCTCACTCTGATATGGCTGCTGTGTGACCAAGATAATTAATAGCTGCAAGGCTGAACCATTTGACCACCACATATTTTAGAACCCGCACCTCCATCCCAGCGGCATGCGCTGGCATGTCCGAGGACAGATGTTAGGCCAATGCACTTATCTTGAAACGGCATGATGATTCAGGATTGATAATTCCACCAACAATGGCATTGACAACGGATATCATCTCCACAGGCCCAGAGTTCCCATACAATTAGGAAAATAGCCTATAAAAAAGCTAAATTACCTCAAATTGCTTTGATCCGTCCCATTTTATATTCTCGGGCCCACATAAACGGCCACAGTTGAAAAGGAAGCCAGTGCTCGAGTCGATTAACCAATCTTACCACCCAAGCATCCTCACCAACCCAAAGCACATTTTTGTGGCCTCCGAGTAGTTTTCTCGCGAATTCTTTTGCAAAAGCAGCAGGTTCATCGCCCGTAGTCGCGGCAATCCCTTGCCTCTTCTCAAAAACATCACTGACAGGAGCCCATAAACTATTCGCGCCCAAATGATTTCTGTCCCGAAGTATGTTCGTCCTAACGTTTCCCACTTGCACACATTGTACTTTGACACCCAAAGGTGCAAGCTCGACACGCATCACGTCGCTGTATGCATAGAGCGCTGCTTTGGAAGCGCAGTATACGGCGTTGAAAGGCAAGGGGATGTGCGCGGCGGATGATCCTATGTTGATTATGGTTCCTTTGGCAGCTAGTAGCTCAGTAAAGAATGTTTGGTTGATATTTATGATGCTGAGGAGATTGGTATCGAGCAGCTTCTTCGCTTGTTCGAGGGTTGTTTCCATGGCTGGGGCGAAGAAACCTATGTGCTCGTAAGTCGGGGCTTAGACACAAGATGGGCAATGATGCATACTCTTGCCAGCATTGTTGATGAGGAAATCTAGACCTTTGCCATCTAAGGCTTTTCGAACCTTTTCGTGACAGGCGGCAACACTCGTTGGATCGTCTACAACAAGGCTAAAGCATTCGATTCCAGATGTCTGTAGGTCGTTCATTGTGCTTACTTCCCGGCTAGTGGCAAAGACTCGGAATTCTCTTGCGTGAAACTCCTCAGCTAGGGCATGCCCGATCCCGCCTGGTCTGCAGCTACCATGGGATGAGCATTTGATGTTGGAGTGGTGGAAAGGCTTCGCGTTACCCTGTGATTAGAACCGCCTGTTTCGCTGGTGCCATGCTAGCTATGAACTGATATTTCAGGGAGACGCAGGATTCACGACTTGGAGTTAGGAATATGCAAATTTCAATCGTATCTGCAGTGTAAAGATATTTGGGGAGGAGTTGGTTTCCAACACGGGTGACTAAGCCAACCCCTCAGGCTGGCAAGACGTGGCTGCGGCCAAAGTAGTTTGATTTTAGGGCTATCCCCCTTGAAAATAATGATCGCATAGAGCATGCCCTAAACAGCTTGTGTGAACCGTAAGTAAACATTCGTTCGCTCGCTTTCATCAGCGCCATTCAAGCCAAGCTACTGAAACTACTTTAGATTAACACTGCAAGACCTCAACATGGCCTGAAAGGCAAATAGACCCCATAACCGCAATACAACGTGCTCTAGGTTGGTAAAAGACCTGGAATCAGGAATTTGACCGCAGTCTGTGCAACCTTCTCGGTCTTCGCGATATCACATTTTTAAGGTGCTTCAGGATTCCAACTGCAGAACGGTGCATCAGTGTTCAGCTCCCCTACAGTGAGGAGTTGCACGGCTAGCCAACTGTTTGTGTGGCGGGATCTTATTCGCCGTTCAGCCTCCACCTCTCAACGATTCCATCATTCATATTCATAGTAGGGCCCCATGACAGACATAAATAGAACAAACAAAAGCAGGCATCTTCCTTCAAATGACCCTGTTGGCTAATCATTTCGATTTAGTCTGCTGGACGGGGTTTTCCTTGAAAGTCTCGTGCCCTGCGGCTGATTTTCAGCCAAATGAACTAGAACACGGTAAGATGCCACTTTAGAGCCCCCCATAGGTTCTGAGATGAGGATCCAAAGGATCCAAAGTTGAAAGTTGGAAGTTGGTGGGAGGCTTAGCTCGAACCTAGCCCGTTTATGCCATTTTCGCCACAGCCCTGGTAAGTTTCTAAATTCGAACCCAATGGAATTGTGTTCAAGTAGTCACGCAACACTGTCAACAGCACTTGTAGGATTTTGTCTGTTTCCAAGATAGTGGTACAAATATCTGTTTGTAGCCGTGACTCGATTGCTATAATTGGGGTGGCTATGGTTGGTGTTGGCTCTTTCCCGATAAGACTAGAGCCGGAGAAAAGACAGGGAATGGCATACTGTGTTCAGGTACAGTCCCATGATTTTCAATGACAAGAAGGGATAATTGTCCAACATCCATATTGCTCAATCTTTCCATCTGATCTTTAAATAGAAAATACCTATCACATTTTCTGAAAATACAAACTCCAGCCTCTTCCTACGTATCCTCCAAGAAGTTGACGGTATGGTCTATGATTTGGTAGTCTTCTCAATATGTATGCAGCTTTGGCGGACGCTCACAGTCTTTCAGGGACGAATTCTTGGCTAGTCACCACGCAAAACACAAACCAATACCAAACCCCACCGGGATGTAGAAGAATGTCCCTCTCCTCATGGGCAGTGGTGATGAGGAGGAGGATGCAGATGTTGACGTGGAATCAAGAGCTACCATTTTGGAAGCTCTGAACTGGTTCTTGGAACTGCGAGAAACACCGAAATCAGACGTTCGTAGATTCCTAATGTCCAAAATCTTGGCGAATAGGAAGTTTTAATTCTTGGAATACGAAAGACTTGTATAATGCAATGAGAGTATCGATTGCATCTCGAAAATGCGGAATAATCATCTATATTGATTCCGTTTTGTTAATGAGTCATTTGAGCCTGTGACTTAGGAGATCACTTTTCTGAATCTCCACCCATACCATGTTCTTTCGGGTCTTGATCTGTTGCATACTCAGCTGTTGAATTCGGAGCCTTATGTGGTCATACAGCAACCCCTGAGTCTTTCCAATATTACATCTTGTCTCCCGCAAGCATTTCCCACCCTACGTGGTGTTTCTCCCCGCCGTCATCTGCTTTCTCCATCATCTTCTCAAGATAAGCATCCTTCATGTTCAGGCCTTCAGCCGTGCAAAGCTCCCTCTCACATCGTTTCTCGGCCTCCATGCTCGTCCAGCTCGTCAATAGCCACAGTGTAGCAGTTTTGGCTCCTGTATCATCGAGTTCCCACGCAGCGTAGCCGCCTTTGTACCCCTCAGTACAACTTTCTGTCTCCACTCGTAAGTGAGACAAGTAATCCCAGAGGGTGTCTCCCAATAGACACTGTCTCTGATCAGCGTTCAGAGTATTGAATGTGAGCCTTTGCAGAGTGGTTAGACCACCGCCTGGATAATTCGCGGGCTCACAAATAGTGATAGGACTGATGTCGATGATGCTGGGATCTGCGGGACGAGTGCTTAAAAGGGGCTCTATGAGGGCGAAAAACACAGGATAGTGTTGAGATCGAAATGCTTGGGCTTTGGAATCATTGTTCCAGTCGATGAAGAGCGTGATACGCTCCGGATTCTCGAGGTGTCGACCCCACCAGGCGCTGTGGAAACCAACACATCTAGCGGGGTAACCGAGGACTGTCTTCCACTGTCGACCAGCGAGTGTATTCGGTTGATCGAAGGTACTGCTGCTAGGAATTTCGAAGATCTGAAGTGTGGTGGACATGACGAGTTTGAGTGGGGTGAATGCCACTTCTCAGGTCTCGAGATCAGACGTCTGGTCACAAGATAATAGGAGGTTGGTATTGAGGTTGGTGCATACGAGGGGGTGTTGGGTGGCTTATACACCGTCTCCTGGAGGATTCGTAGGATAGTCAAATGACCTATCTAAATTGCAAGTCGAAATTACCGAGACCCGTGACATGTATGAAAGAAATTCTGGGTTATAATCTTGAAACCCCAACACTTGCGAATTAGAGTGTACTACAAGCCAACACCAGGTTAAGCATCCTCATCCCATAATACAGGCAGGATGCAAGTTTCTATCCAGGTTCTTCCTGAAGCCAGGGATACTTTTCTTAGAAGGGAACCCTCTTTGATTCTGTGGTCATGAGACGCACTTCTGTAAATAATATATATGGACTTCAGCCGGCCCTCATTCAGAATAGTCTTCAATTTGGATCTATTTATTCGATCATATCTTTGCATTTACTATATCAAAAAAAATGCTGTCATTATCCCAAAAGCAAAACACGTTCTCTCATACACCATTTGGACTTGCAATTGTCTTAATTGTTTTCGTTCTGCCAAGCCTGGCGGCAGAGTTTAACGCCAAAGAATTCTTCCTTTACTTTGATAAGAGCTGCGACAAGGTGGAAGATGTAATCAATGACGCTGGAGACGACATGAACAATTTGGTCGCGGCAGCACTGAACTCCTTCAACTGGACGCCACTTTCGGTAGCAACGTTTGGAGCGTACTGGGGCAAGATCTACGACGACATAGACATGAATTCTCGCCTCGTACAACTCAATTACGGGAAACTTGGCAAGGCAATGGCCAAAAAGAAATACTCACTTTATTGCGATGGTTCCGCCCATTCATGGGTTACCACCAAGCAGGAAGGCGACGATAAGGGAAAACCTTTTAACGATGGCAAGGGTCGATGGTATATTCCACCTGATCGTCGGGCAGCCAACTTGGATGCTCTCTATTTTGTGGGGGAGAAGCGTTCCGATTACTGCGCAGATATGGACAACAAAGTGATTGCGGCAACGAGCGTGCCTTACCAACCCTATATTGTTCTCTGCCCCGCTGCATTTTCCACGGGGAACGAAGTAAAGTATACCTCTCTTTCAGGGCTTAAAGACACAGTACAGCCAGATGGTACAAGTCTAGATGCCATGGAATCTACTGGTTCAATATTGCTTCACGAGTTCACCCACTCCATTCTTGGAACCAACTCTCTTCCTTCACAAAAAGAGGTCTATAGACAGCTTGATGGGAGATTTTACGCTAAGATGAGTCCTGCTTCGGTCCGCAAGAATGCTGATACCTTCTCAATGTATGCGAAAGCTTGTTTCCTTGAGCAGAATGCATGGGCATCGGGCGTCGCGCAACAAAAGACCGCGTATGATACTGTTGCAAGTGGATCACAGCCGCCTGCTGGTCAAGGCTCCCGCAGAACTGTCCGCCGCCGCCGCCGCCCGTTTGACAGACCTTTCTATGCTCGAGGCTTAGACAATTCAACCATTACCAATGCTACTGGAACCGGAAGAACATCTCAGTCTCTGACATCTTCATCAATCAACATTCCTGGCAGCACAACTCCAACAGCTACATCTTTTACTACCGTGCCCAGCACTTCGAAAGTCATTAGCTCAGGTCACGGCGAGACTTGGTCAGGGCCATCAAGCTCTTATATGTCCAATTCTTCGACGGGCATTGCCTCAAGCATCAACACCAATGGAATTAATACTGCATCGATCACTTCCTCGTCTTCAAGTCTGAGCACCAGCCTGACCTCCATGAGTTCTCGTGGGTTATCTAGCAGCTCGTCCTCGCCGTCCTCAACAGCTATACCTGGAAGCGGTATCCTACCATTTTCTTCTGATACTGCGGCTTCCACGGCGGCATCTTCCATCCCTGCACTTACATGGAGTGGTTCATGGACTGATACGACAACGCCAACACCTGTTGACTTCACTTTCTTCAACATCCCGACAGCCGTAATGTCCGACCACGCAGCAACATCGGAGGCTGTGTTGCTTGGGGGCTTATTCTTTGCGCTTCAAGCTGATCGAAAACGGCTGACAGACTCCAAATTAAAATCCCAATATCTTGACGATGTCAAGCGCACAAGAGAAGAGACTCAAGCTCTATTCAACGGCCTCAAGATCAAACCCGACATGAACGATTGCAAAAATACAAAACGGAGAAGAAGGGCCAAGACCCTGTCAGAAAGGCAAGTTAGGGCCTTGCTTCGAGATCGTGGCATAATTGATGGTATTGAGAACGCGATCAAAGGTGCTGTCAACGATGTCTCCAAACTTGTAAGTTGTGCCTTAAATGTGGTCAACAATTTGGTCGAGACTGTCAAAGGAGATGTGCCGGATATCAATCTGATTGAAAACTTGACCGATAGTCTAGCAGAAATTGGTAAAGATCTTGAGGAGGAGGACAAGCAGGAATCTTCCACTGAGAATCCATCATCTACCACAAAGACCGACAAATCATCATCTTCGTCTTCATGCACTGGCAGTACAGTCGTTCCCATGTGCACCGAAACAATCTCTTTATCGACCTCATTCGCATCCGGCACAAATATTGCCACCGTGGGAACAATCACCCAAACTACTTGTGTAACAACTACTATCGTTGGATGTTCTGGATCAGGAACGACATCCGTTATAACTGCCAGTAGCAGCTCCGCATCCGACGCTGGAGAAGGAACTGTAGAAATACTTTACTTTGGAACAGATACTTCTGATCAGCTTACTCTGCCCCCCGAGTCTGTCTCTTGGCTTGCCACCGCGTTTCGCGGTGAATATACAGAGTCCATTAGCTACAACGGTACAACAGCCGGACCCGCTACAAGCACTGCTTCTGGCATCCAAACCCCGGTCGCTTCGACTGCTTCCAGTACTTTAGCGATGCAAACGTCAATTGCATCTTCAAGCTCTTCTACGATACCACCCCCGCCTTCATCAACCACTCTAGTTCCACCGGCCCCGAAAGTATTAAAATTTGACATGACGTGCAATGACGTTGGAGGCACAAAATGGGTTGCTCGCGACGCAGCAATCGACCACATCAACACTTTCTGCGCTGAGGCGGCCAAGCAAGGTGTCCAGGATCCCAACTCAGGGTCCCTCGCACGTACGTACGACGGAAACCTTCTTCTTAGCATAGATTGGCCTCCAGGAACTCCTTTCCCCACAGACTGCAGCAAATTCATGCCCGCAATCGTCGACGGCTGTGGGGGTGGCGCGCCGGATAATCCCCTGAATTGGAAGCATGGTGGCTTCACAGCGGCGTCGAATGGACTGATCAGGTATTCTGTGACGCCCACTCAATCGCGTTACGTCCACGGCCGATGTAAAGTCCACGTCCGAGAAAAAGCAACGTGGCACTGGGAAGCGAACAGAAACCAGAGGATCTGGAAGTTTTGGGACGACATCAACGTCTTTGATCCTCATGGGACCTCCATCGGTGGTTCTGGCGGTGATGTGTATTCCGCGGACGGTGATCCAGCTATTCTGAAAGGTGTATTATACGATGACTTGAAGCTCACCGACGAAGCAAAAAACAGTTATATACAGTTTGAACTTGGTGCACAGAGGTGGTCCAGTAGTGATTCGCCGCAGTGTAGCGTCGGGGCTTATGATTCGGACTATACACCTGCTGTGAGTATACTTCTCTTGCGATTGCTTGTTTATGGCGCTCCATGAAACTAATTCGAACACAGTTTCGGCAAATGGATTGCACTTTTGATTGTTAAGTCGTGGGGTGGGCATTGGGGATGGAGGTCCAGCGCTCCCAGTGGGTGGGTCGGGTTTGTGGGTAGGCGTCTTTAAGTGGAGAACAGACCGGGTATGGATTGGGAGTCCTAAAGACCTGACAGGCGTGGGTTAAGTTTGTATAAACCTATGGGCAATTGTTGGATACCTGTCAAGGGGTCGGGAGTACTATAAAAAATATTGCGAGGGTCCTGAAAATTTTTGTTTTTCTAATATTGTTTTTCAAATTCTATTTCAAGTTTTATTTCAAATTTTAATCCCTAGAATTTATTATTATTATTTTATTATTATTTTATTTGTACCATATAAACAAACCTGCCAAGAAGCCTGACCTGACCTGCTAAAAGTAAGTCAGGTCAGGTTTTATCTTCTCTTCAATTGGTTAGGTCTGGTTGGATCCTCAAAAGACGCCTGACTCACCCATTGGGAGCGCTGTGAAGGTCTCTCACTCGCGTACATCGGTGACTTGGATTTAGCGAACATCAATAGGTTAAGTTAAAGTCACCTTCTAGGGGACCAGTCAAGATTGGGGGTAGAGTCGAAGTCTCTAGTTGTTAACTCTGCTAGGACTGCCTTTGCGCTTCTTACCATTGTTACCTGGGCCTTTCGCACTACATAGGCTTTTCCTTGTTAATTGCCCCTCGGTAGTCCACCGTGTCCGTCTTTGCCCTTCTTGTCATTTAGAGGGAACTTCCCAGAGTTTTCTTGCTGGCGGGGTCGATGCCGGGGTGCGTTTTCGCAGAGGAAGAGCCACCGAAGGGTAGAGGAGAGGGATTGGGATACTAGGGAGCCTATGGAGGAATGTTAGTAACCAGCTTACTGATGTCGTACCGCATTTATTGGCACATGACATATTGATATCTCAGATCAAATAAGCGATCAAGAAGGGGAAGGTCCTGGCCAACGGTTCCTTAGTCTTGGGCCATGTTGAGTTTGCTAGCCTGCCCTTCCGATACTTCTTCAAAATCTCCCACACGAGGTGAGATGTTATTATCAATCATGTTAGCTGCGAGTGTTCGAAATCACACTCTAGAATTGCAGCTCCTTCACCGTTCTTTGTGGGCCGTTCGCACATGGATAGTAATTAGACAGAACGGATCTTGGAACTTGTCGACCTGAGTTTCTGCACGATCGTATATATTAATTCCTGTACCTCACCTTCCCATCTTGGCACATACTCTTTGAATGTCGGCGGCTTGGCGCTTACATGTCAAATGTCGGCCGTTACTAATAAAGGATAATAGCCGGTTCTCCTCTTTTGCTCACTTCACTCCGAGCAAATACGAGAAAATGTTTTGAGTAACCCACCAAAACTGTTTAGAACATTTCTAGAGATCAGAAGTTCAGTAACGTATCGGATTATTCACGCTAGGCGCACGGAATGGAAACCTGGCATGTTGGTATACAATCGCAGCGTAGTCAGTTGGCCACACTGGTTTGGTGGCCACTTTGATGTGCCCAACTCCCTCTTATGGGGGGGCTGGGAAGGGAAAAAGAGGGGGAAGTGCATGAGGCCGACGAGTACCTTAAGTTCCATAGGGCGGGCAGCGTACCATCTGGGTGGTACAAGGCTACACAGATCCTAAGTCCGTGCAAAGGAAAGGCTACACAGATCCTAACTCCGTGCAAGGGAATAGAAAGATAATTTATAAATGCATCTTGTCATACCACTGTCAATATAGACATCTAGTAGCATACTGCTGTAATTTTGTGCCGGCGAGGTTATATAAGAAAGAGAGATTTCTCTTGATGTTCCCATTTCTTGGACAACCCTCATCAAACTTCAAGTTCACTTCGGCATCCCACCCGATAACAACCATTATCAAAATCAATTTGACTTCTGAAATACATTAAAACATCAAGCAACATGCTCGTCTCTATCGTGACCCTTCTCGCCACTACTGCCACGACAGTATTTGCTGTCCCAATAGTCTCCGCTGCAGAAGGCCAGTCCCCTAAAGTTTTAACCAAGTACGTTAAAACTCTTTACCCAACAATGAGACGTATATTGACAACTTCTGTCTCCAGAGCAGTGGAATTCCACCCCGAAGCTATCATCCCTGTTAAAATGTGCCTTGATGCCCATTTTCAGGGCGCCTGTGTGAATGTGGACTCAATCAATGGTCATTGTGGTGAGACTTACGCTAGTGACCCAAAGCAACTCGCCATGTCCACTAATTTCTCCAATAAGACACATTCAGTGCTGATAAGTTCGACCAATTCAACGACGCGGTGTCTTCTATCCAGACCGACGGACGTACCTGCGCCTTCTTCAAGTAATTCAAGAGTGCTTGAAATTGAATTCCAAATTATTTTTTCCAAGCTGCAAAACATCATTCGAAAGAAAAAAGAAAAGAATTACTGGCTTCGTCCCTCACTCTTTTCATCACAAATGCAGTGTTTGATCCATATACTGACCTATTGTCTGTGAAACAGAGACACGTCATGCAAAGGTGGCAGTTACACCACTAATTACGACGACGACTTGAACGATGGAAGCAAGGAGTTTAACGACATCATCAGTTCCTGGCGATGCAATTAAGCTGCCACTTGCCTCTAATACTACCAAGCCTAGTTTAGGTGCTTTACAGGCGGTTGTTAACATCTCGGTGGTATGGGATATGCATTGACATGTCTGAGTTTGATGAACGGATATGGCAATTTTGGATTTATTAATTGTTAGACACACACTCCCTTAGACAGATAAAAGAACTCGAGCTTTATTTGTCTCATGTATTTTACCTACTTAATCGGCGAGTGATATCGGTGCTTATGTGGAAAGATATAAGAAAATCGCAGTTGAGAGCCGAATACCGTCAATGAACCCGCAGCTGACGTTCCAATCAATACAAGCGTAACCGGAGGCCTCTGCGACGACTTCATTTCAAAATTCCACTCATTTCTGCAATGGCCAGCCCTCTCCAAGGACCTGAATAGTTTAAAATGTTATATCTTCATGCTGTTATGCTCAGAAGATCGCTACTTTTTACTGGAATAGAAATCTTACCCGATCAATGAAACCCTCCTCGCCACCAACCTTAGTTTACCAATAAGCGGCAGCCAGCTCAAATAATGTTATTAAGCATCCAAAGATGATATTTAACTTTAATTCTCTCCTCAGACAAAAAAAGTCGAGACACGTGATCCTCCCCCCCCCCCCTCTCCCTTTTCCTCGCTAAATTAACGGTGCCCAAAAATGAAGATGCAAATCGAGAGGTATCTTGAAGTTGATGTGGTTGGTAATAAACGAAGGTTGATATAGCGTAATTTTCCCATTATTAATGTAGCCCTAGCCTCTGTGCCAACTGTGATAGGTCTCATTAGTCCTTGTGACAGATGCTTGCAGCCACAACCTTCGTGTCACTACGAGATAGTATGGATCTTCTCATGCCTTCGCCTCCAGGACTCTCATGTTCTACTTCTGTTGGGTGGCTTAGGAAGGAGCCATTCATTCCTGAATTAAGCGAGCCCAGCACCGCCAGAATGATATCTCATGCTCTCGGCCAGCCTTCCCTGAAAAGGTCCTTGTCAACCTTCGGAGGCAAATAGAAATACAGTATCTATGGAAGCAATCGACATTATTCGGCATATATATTGCTTGTCGAGTGCTCCTCTGTGATACCAATCTTTACGTCACCTTTCGTCGTTTGCGTCTTGCACATCCAGAAATACCCGCTGCTACTGAGCGAGACCCATCTTGTGCTCTCTTCGCCAAATTTTCAGCGTCACGTTCGATGACAGCCGGCAGATAATCGTCTGAATCCCCAAATATGCTATAGCCAATTCTCGGCGCTCTATTGAGAACCATCTGCACGATGTCGCCGCGTGTTTGTGGGACTTGAACTGCCACACGCGAGGAGCTGAGACCCTCCCACGAATCTGGCATTCTCACGAGGTCAAGGCTTGCTTGTGAAGAGACGCCTTCTGCTTGGTTAGAGAGTTGCAGTTGGACAACTCCTCTATTTGCCATTACGGAAAACTTACTAACTCTGCCGAATTCGTCGTCCACGGTGTCCATTGATCGAACCATCTTGTTAGAGAGAACGCCGAGGCCAGTTGCTGCGTTTATGTCATACGTCGTTGCAACTTTTGTTTCGCTACCAGGAATAAGGCTCGAAGGATTTTCGTCTGACATAACGCTATTGCTTGAGACAATATGGTCTGGAATTCGTGCGACTGTTGGCAAACACGACTTGCGTGACGAAGTTGCTGCGTATTGGCTTTTGAACTCGTGCTCCTCCGGCACAATATGATTACCACAGTTGGAAAATTCGATGCCTTCGGAGAAAGATAATTGTGGATATAGCCAGAGTGTTTTGCTACATTCATGATTCCTCGGTAGGAGTGTGAAAAGGACACAGGGTCAGTTCACTACCTCCACTAGCATCGTTGTAATCCCAGACAAATGCAGTTCCTACAATTGTCAAGGCGAGAAGGGACCGGTGTGGATGGAAACAGAACCTACTTGTGGTGATAGGTTCGGCCTCCCACTGAAGGTAGGTTCGAAAGGGACTCGCTGGCAAAACCTCAATATTATGTGACACTCTTAAGTGGAATAAGGCAAGGTGGCGGTGCGTAGATTGTCGTGAATTTCGATCTGCGAAGAATATCATGTTCCCGGTTGGATCAAAATGTAACCAGTGATTGTATAAGCTGTGAGACACTTTCCAGTTTCTTTTCATGGTCGCGTACACCCCCCATTCCTGAAGATGCATCCCAAAGTTTATCAGTGTCCCAGTCAAACAGTAGTCGCGTGCTGATTATTTTGGGATATCTGTGTTTTCCAGCATCCCTATCTTCAACAATCGCGAAGACATCTCTGAGAATACTAAGCCTTCGATCACATGGGCTGGTGCTGAGCGGGAATTGGATTTGTTGGTCTGACAAAGAATGGCAGTGTTGGATCCAGACCTCGCCGTCATCCAGATTTAGCCATTGCTTTAGTACTTGTTCCGGATATAAATCGTGAGTCAGAACTGCATTTTCTGTCTTTGAGATGCCCATAGATTCAGTATTAATTTTCCCTTTCGCTGGTTCCGTTTTAGTCTGCGGACGTGAGTAATTACTACTTTAACCTGAGCTGAGGGTGAGCATGCTGGAGCAGAGCCTGAGCAAGCCTGAGCAGAGCCTGAGCAAACCTGAGCAAAGCCTGAGCGAGCCTGAGCAGAGCCTGAGCAGAGCCTGAGCATCCTGAGCAGAGCCTGAGTATCCTGAGCAGAGCCTGAGTATCCTGAGGGTTTCAATACACTGACTACCCATCGTCAGTTTAGAGCTGACTAAGCCTCGCTGCACCACCACCCCACCAAAATGATCGCGCGTCGCGTTCTACATCCACTTACACTGTAAGTTTGCCTGCAATTGATGCACTACCTGACATAATTACATCCCAAAAATGGATATTCGACTCTCGATCTCAGTCTCTCCACCACGGGTCTTACTCCCGCCGTCGCCAGACCTAGCAGAGGCCCCTCTCGCTCCTTTGTCCATGCCACTACCCCTAGAGGCTACGTATAGCTCTAAAGAAGAGCTATATACTTCAATTCAAGCCTGGGCAGCACGACACCATTATGCCTTCCGTATTGGACGGTCTGCTAAGATACACGACACTTCACGAAGTCGGATCCAATACAATTGCGACCGTTGCGGCCCACCACCACCTATAAACCACCCGCAAGATAGCTTATAGGCCCGTAAACGGCAAACAAGTACCCGAAAGACAGGCTGCCAATTCTCAATTATAGCTCGTGAAGGTGCAGATACACAATGGGAGCTTCGCCACAGGCCTGGCATAGAATATAGTATACATAACCACCTTCCGAGTCAATCAATTAGCTCCCATCCAGCGCACTGAAAGCTTGCACAAGCAGAAATAAACCAAGCTAGATCTATACATAATGCAGGTAAGTCTTATATATTATATTTTATAATTAAAAGAGCTAATATATCTATAGGAATTAAGCCAGGCCAAGCAATCACATACCTCCGCGAGACAATAACAACCCCACTTTAACCATATGATATATATAACTTGAATGCCTCTTTTAAGAGAGAACAAAAGCATAGACTCTCTACAAATAATGCCTTAATCCAACATCTTAAGGACAAGGAAATACACTTCAAGATCAATATTACTATTGAAAATCGGACTCGCCACCTCTTTATTGCCTATCCGCAATCAATACAACTTGCATAGACTAATCAAGACGTTATATTAATTGATAATACATACAAAACCAACAAGTTTGATATGCCACTCCTTCATATGATTGGTATGTAGCTAGCCCTAGCGTTTTAATTAAAAAGGCATGTTTTTCTAGACTCTTTATTCTAGACTAATATTAATACTAATCTCTTCTATAGGTATTACAAGCTCAGGAATGACTTTTTCAATTGGATTTTGCTTTCTCCCAGGTGAATGTAACGACTCCGCCGTCACCTGACCTTTACCTGACTAGCCCCTGAGGCTTCCTAGGCCCGTCTCAAGAAGCGATATCTGTAGAAACTCCTTATATATATATAAATCTTCCTAATTTCTTTTCTCTCTTTTTTTCTTTTTTTCTTAATTTTAGATCCTCCGTTTATAAACAATTTATTATAAGGTTAGGAATCTCCGGCCTTATAGCCCGTTTCTTAGTATCCCTTTGTACGTGCTATTATAGGTTTAGGCGTATCCACTTTTTAGTTGTTAAGACCTTATTTTTTACGAGCTTATTAAAAAAAGAGTCGATTTATAAGGCTTTCTATATAGATATTGTAAAGCTTTTATAGGCCTCCAAAAGAATTTTAAACAAAGTTCGGAATTTTTTTTAGATTGTTTGGATCGAAAAAATTTATTTTATATAATATCGATAAATTTATAGATATAATCTCTAATTGGAACTATACTAGTATTATCGAAATTGGTAATATCGATTAATAATTTACTAGTCGATATCGAGACGAGGGGAGGGAATAAAAAGTATGTTTTTTTTTTAATTTTTAATTATAAGAAGGAGATGAGGAGGTGAGAGTAGGAGAGAGAATAGGATAAAAGAAGAAAAAGGCGAAGGCGAGAATTAGTATAAAAAGTAGAAGGGGTAAGGAGTAAGGGTAAAGGTAAGTTCCTTTCTTCCCTAATTGAGAAAGAGCGAACATATTATTATTATAACCGATTGCGATTAAAACAAAATTAGAAACATCCTTATATTTTTATATAATAATATATAAAAAATAAACAAAGAAAAAAAAAATTTATATTTCATTTTCTTTCTTTTTTTTATAAAATTGTCAAACGATTTAAACTCTAAAAATAATTTTACATTTTTTTTTGCACGTTCGCGTCGCGTTGTTTTACTCTTCCGCTATCTCATCTCCTTTCCATGGACCGGGCCGGCTCCCCAGGCGGGCGATGGGCACTCTGCACTCCTGTTAGAATAAAGTTTGATATAAAATACCTATCTCCAATTAATTGATAAATCAAAGAAACCCCCTTTGATAATAGGACTTAGAATAGTTCCAAAACCCCAAATAAAACCAGTACCGCTAATATATATAGAATGTTTATTAATAGTCGTCATTGCTGCAAAAAGTGTTATAACTCCAATATATATTCCTGAGCCAATAATACCGCAAATGGCCCGTCCGATGATTAGAACATCCATAGATGGCGCGGTACCGCAGATAGCAGAGCCGAGTTCGAAGAGCACAACGCAAAGGATATAAGTCCATTTGGCGTTAAACTGGATGTCCGCGGAAACGATAAATGGACATACGTCGCGAGGGCAGCGTCTGCGTATCTTCTGCGAAGCGGTCCTAACCCACCACCTAAACACTTCCTTTTCTAGGAGCTTATCCCTAGAAAAGTAATAGCGTAAGAGAAGAGGGGAGGTAATGACTGCCTCACGGAAGATACGTATCTAAAAATAGTAGCTTGAAAACATTATTCAACAGATATATACGTCTAACAAAAGTATAAGACAACTATGAAAATACAAGATTTTAGAGAGGAACAAGGCGATGTTTGTCACGCTCGATGCTACTGCAATCACTGTTCGGCCTTGGGGGAACGGGACAGTTTATGCTCCGATTGGGTTTGATTCTCAGCCTTTGGGCTGTGCTATCATGCTTGTAGATGAAGCCACTAGTGTTGAATACGAATTCAACTTCACTAGCAAGACTGATTCGCCCAAAGTTGATTTAGGAAAGGGTTTAGCAAAGTGGTTTGGAGTAGTGGTAGGTGGAGAAGTTGGATGCGCCGAGTATGAAGGAAGCGGAATGTTTGAATGGCTGGACTTGGCCATCTAGTAATCAAGAAACGTTAGGGTTATTGAGGTTGGTCGGGAAGTCGACCACGTCTCTTTCCAGAAAAATATAACAGAAACACTCAATAAGCAGCTCTGCTATCATATTGATCGATGAGTACACAATTTTGGCACTGCGTGGATGTGCACCAGGGCCGAAAACAAGGGATGGGGTGCAGATGTCGGGGTTAGCAAACCTCTCGGCTTGAACGCTGTATGTCCTGCATGTAGAACGGCTTACGCCATTCTGTTGTTGACGTTGGACGACTACCGTTTGATACGGTGATGGAGAACCAGATGTTGAAGCATCTGGAGGGGTATGTTGATGCGTTGACGGAGCGGCGCCGGATATGGGCGCGTACATCAATGAAGCTGATCCGTTTCAGGAGGGGGATCACCGAGGTGTTTTGGGGGCGAATTATCCGAGGTTGTTGGATATTTAAGACGAGGTGGATCCGAAGGATGTCCTTTGGTGCAGGTTGTGTGTTGGGAATGAGGGTTGGCAGGAGGTTGGGGATCAGTTATGCCAGGTTTAATGAGGGGGTTAGGTAAAAATGGATTTGGCTTGTAGTCTCAAATTGGTTGTGCGGAATAATTATAGTTTTTAATATCATCCCCATCACGAAACAGAAGCATTATGTTCAGAGAGGTACCCACAAGAACCTGTTTAAGAACCAACTAAGGATGCTCGACACTTGTCATACTAAGCGAGAACCCCTATTCTTATATCAAGCGTCGCCTGGCGCCTATAGGGGGTTAGCCGTGAGGGGTCTAATTTTGAACTTTGCCTCCTTAAACATTCTCATCAGTGCCCCTCTTTGAATGAGCCCTAAGTATCTCCGTAATCGCGAAATGCCCATTCTCCTCTGCAAGTCTGACCGCCCTGTCAACACCTGTGCTCCCAGCTTCCTCGCTCTTAGCTCCAATATTGAGCAGCATTTGCACCATATCCAACCGCCCGTGCTCCGCAGCTCCATCAAGTGCAGTTCTTCCTTCAAATACCGCCGGCTTTGCATTTATATCACCACCTACTTCCAGGAGCAAAAGGACAATTTTAATATGACCCTGAATCGCAGCCCCTTGTAAAGCCATCACGCCTCCTTTCATTCCTGGTCGAGCATTAACTTCTGCACCATTGTCCAGGAGGAATTGGACAAGCTCTAATTTAGAGTGTTCGTAGCAGCATGCGGCTTGAAGTGCAGTCCTACCATAGTTCAAACTAGCAGGAGCGTTGATTTTTGCCCCTTTGTCCAAGAGGTGTTTTACAAGGCCGAGATTTCCGATTTCTGCTGCGGCCTGAATAGGTGTTCGTGCCTCCTTTCCGATTCCAGGTTGGTTCAAATCCGCTCCAGCACTCAGAGCGCGTTGAATTAACTCGAAGTCAGAGGACTTGGTAATTAGAGTTGTTAGCACAGAATTCCCTCTTTGAAAACTCCGCCGGCCCCTTGGATCATTGATATCGGCTTCTTTATCAAGGAGGAGTTCGAAAATCTCAACCTGTCGAGAGTTGAACTGCTGCAGATAGTTCAAACATGCTTCCAATGCAGTATAACCCTGGCTTTTGCTAGGCGGACCATTGACATCGGCACTTAAATCCAATAGAAGCTTCGCTACCTGGACGTTGCCCTTTGCAGCCGCTACCTGAAGGGCCGTAAATCCTTGGCTGGAACTCGGTGGCGCATTGACTTCTGCACCATTATTTACCAAAAATTGAACCATGGCGAGATTACCTTCCTGTGCGGCCATTTGTAGAGGGGTTCGGCCACTATTAGGACCGTCTAGTCCATTAACGTTCGCTCCCGAACCCAGCAACAGTTTGACAGCTTCCTTGTGATCGGAAATTATAGCTTATCGAAGTGCTTCTGCCCCATGAGTTTCAACATCGGCACCTTGCTCGATGAGAAATAGGAGGAAATCGAAGTTCTCTTTTCTGTCGGTTGCGATAGCAAGAACACCTGGTGCATTAATATCTGCACCTGCATCTAGCAGACGTCCGGCCAGATTGAAATTGCCACCCATTGCAGCATTATAGAGTGGCGACTCATCTCGGTCGAAAGTCTTAAAATTTGGATCTACTCCAAACTCCAAAAGAACATCAAGTGCATCGTCCTGGCCGACGTAATATGTCGCGTAATACATGGCGGATTCGAGCTTGTTTCGAACGTAAGAATCTTGACTTGTTTCCCTGCTGTTGAGATACTGAGATAGTGCTTGACTGCTGCGGTTTGCTGCATCCAGAATACCACTGATGGTGGGTATTTCTTTGGCTTTACGGCTCATAAGAAAGAGCATCTGATACAAATCGTTTTTGTGGAAATATGCCCAGTCAAGGACAGTGAAATCCTCTATCTTCCCCTGGTCGACATTTGCACCTCTTTCTAGTAGCAATTGAATACAATCAACTTTCCCCGACTCTACTGCTTCCGATAATGCAGCGCTTCCGTCAATGCAGGTGTTGACATTTGCCCCTGTTTCGAGCAGGCACTTTAGTAAGTCGAGATATCCCTTACGTGCTGCTATGTGGACTGGTGGCTCAACGTATGGATATCTACCCAGTGGGGATTTGAATCAGCTCCGTTATCCAATAAAATCTGGGCAATGTCCTTCCGGTTGTGTACGAGAGCCAACTGAACGCATCTACCTCCACTGATCCCTCCCAAACAGGTGATGTCGATTCCACAATTGATTAGAAGCTGCAAAATACCTGCATTTCCAATCCTAGCCGTGCTTTCCAGGATTTTACTCGAGAATCCGTGGACTGTTGGTGTCTTTATCGCAAAGAGTGATCTCAGTAGTTCCTCGGGCCTCTTTTGAATTGTCCATTCCAAGAATTCATCCGTCTGCTTCTCGCCGAGCATATTGTTGGATAGGAAGTATACACCAAGCTCAGTCAACTGATACAAGGAACAGTTATTTGAAGAGTCGAGTAGTAGATGAAGCTTATGTGAGATCTCCCCATCAAATATTTCTGGGATCAGCTCCCGTAGCTGGGATGTGAATTTCTGCAAGGTATCCTCGTCATTCGAGGCCGGAGTTAAGCGGAGTAATCCAGAGAGAAGTCTTCATCTCTCATCTAAAGCTAGGTTATCTTGATAGAGACCAAATGAGGCGGGAGGCAAATCGACGAAACTCGGCAAGGGGGATTGAAAGATTTGGTCAGTACTGGGATGTATGCCGAAAGACCCTAATTTAAAGAATTAGCTATCCCACTTCAACCCGCGTTTGATATTATCAAGCGAAACACCAACCAGGTATCTGAATCATCTGCTGGAACCAGAACCAAGGAATATTGTTCAACGCCATAGAATAATTGCCCCCCAGGTTGATGTAACCATTTGGTTTCTTCCCACGACAGGAATTTCGTTGAAAGCTCTTGGAAAAGAGAAATATGGGTCTCTGGCAAGAGAGGCATCCCAATCTAGGCTCATGAAATCAAAATCATGGAAAGGCTGGAAAGTTTGAGATGTCATGAACTCCTCAAAGGTCGTATCAAACCCCTCGTTTACTTTCGAAGTTGTTAGTGATTGCAATGATCGAGGCTTGGTAGGTAAAGTGTTGCAGCTTGCTTACTCGGGAATTCGATGGGGTTTTGAGAAGAGCAGCTTGGCCGAGAAACAGGTTGAACGAGCGGGTTTGGGGACAACATTGAGGCTCCTGCAGAGGTAATTGTGGTCGGATCTTTGCCTCAAGTCAGTTCAAAAAGCACAAAGCAGTGGAAACTTGCTAACACAACCAATGAGGGGAACATATTTGTTCAGTGGATTACGCACCTCTCAAGTCCAAGAATTCATCCCATAGGTCTGTCTCTAATGAATGTAGAATATCGCTCCGAGGATAGTTTGATATTCTTGGACTGGGTGCAGAACAGTGAGTAGTGACAAAACCTTCAGCTACTGGTGCTGCACAACATTCTACGATCTTGGATAGGATATTCGGGCTCGCGACAGGCGATCGAATAACTATTCCAATCCGAAGTCTTGGACTCGGCGCTGGTATTCAATTATTAGGCATGTTTCTGATATGATCAGTGGATTGCTTGCCTTCGTAGAATTGTTCTAAATTGATTGTACTACGGTTGCGTAATGTCTCCCTTCGAACTTTCTTCGCTGGAATAACGATATCATAGAGCAGCACTTCGTTCTCCCTGCCCTCTCTTTTCCTCTTCGAAGTATGGTAATCAATCGCACGCCAGTCTGCCGTTTTCAAATTCTTCCCAAAGCCCCACGCTCTGAAAGCATTCTCATACTGTGATTCGCTGAAACAGTTAGGGCGAGTTAAGGAACCATCATACCAATCTGGACCCTTACGTGGCTTGAAAGTTGTGAGACTCTGTCATAGTCTCTCTGACCTCTTTCAACGTTTTTTTCTCGACCAAATATAGTGTTCGCAAGAGCTCTCTCTGGCTTTCCCACCTAGCCTGAGCCGTAGCCTCGTCTCCTGGTAGATCTGACATGGTTGGTCGAAGGTACAGTACGCTTAAGATATGGCTGACTGTCCAACATCAAGTGAAGGAATGTGATCAAAGTTGTGATGACCATGGAGAGCCCTTCTATTCTAAAGGTGAACGAAGCTTAAATGTTGAAGAGATCGGCGATGTATGCGGTCAAGGCTCCCCGGAACCTTCTAGCACAGCCCCCCATGGCATGACCCTCATTGGTCAGATCCAAAACCTGCAGAACGCCATTCAGAATCTGCTACAGCGGACCAATGCACCGCGCCAGTGTGCTCCAGCTGCCCGTCTGCCCCACGTCGTCCCATAATGCGCATACGAATAACGAGCCCAATCCCGCAGGTCTGTGCGATCAGGGCCATTTGCTCACTAACGAGCCCTATAAGAATATTTGACAATTTTTGGTTGGGAATGAAGTTTCAGTTTAATATCTGCAAATCCAATCAGCCTTCTTTACTATTATATTCTCAAACCCCTAGTATTAAAAGTTGGTTGTTATTTAAGATTATTTAAGTGAAGTGGGCGACTTTGATCTTGACAACCCTGAAAAGCAGCCTGAAAACACAGACCTACGGGATTGGGCTCGTAAGGAGAAGGAAGAAATACTACTCAAAATAGGTGAGTTGACCAAAATCTGTTAAGGCACAAATATAAAGATGCCTTTCAAGGCAACGAAGGTGGGGCCGGAACTCGGTTCACTAGGTGCGACAAATACACAAGAGCATATCTGCTTATTACTATGGGTTTGTCAACTGAAGCAATCATCGGCATCGTCGCGCTCTTTCTTGCTTGTGGGCCAGCGGTGGTGTTTCAGGCACATTTCACTCTACATAGGCCTCGACCACACACACATCGTAGTTTGGTTTAGCCGGGCGACTCCTATTCTTCGTTTGCGCTAATTAGTTACACAAAGATCCCGACTACTTGTCTCCGCCTGGCCTACCCTCGTTCTCGAATTCTCTTCCAGATAATACATTACTCTTCTCTGAATCAAATCTTGAGGCCGGGATTATGTACTACGAGGTTAGTCTTAAATTTCAGAAACTCTTTATAGGATTTTGCTAAGGGTACTGCCTCCACCAGCTACGGAAAGCTTCATGCGTTATTTTTTCTTCTGGATCCCAATCGCAGAACTTCGGTTTACCTCAACTGGGATTTAAGCACTCCCGCTTTAGTTAATTTCATGGTGCTTAATGGAGTAGCTCACAAGTACCAGCCAAGGCCTTGCTACGAGCTCGAGTGTCGCGATCAGTCAGTTATTTTCCAGACGACACAGGAGTTAATGAATCACCACAAGAGTGAGCACGACATCCTCGATCCGCCACTACCTTATCCTCTCAAGAAGGAGCCAAATTGCACACAGAAAAAGGGCATATTTACAAAGAAGAACGCTATGAAGCAACATCTTACCAAGATCTACAAACAAACGAGAGAGCAAACAGCCGTTTCTATGCCATCCGCCGAATCCAGAGATCTCTTATGTCCTCTCAAATCCTCAATTCAATTCTATATCAAGGGATTCTGGGATATTCGCTGGCACCTTAAGAACGCCCATCAAAAAAATAATAATAAATATATAGAAATAGCACTATTAACCTCAAAAGAAATAATAGAAAAAGTTATAAAAGAAGAAAACGGTAAAACAAAAGGTGGGAAATGTGCAATCGGCGGCTGCAAAAGTAAGGAACATGTCTTCCCAAAGGCCAGCAGCCTCCGCGTGCATCTGAAAAAGAGACACCAATCCTCAGACAAAATGATCCAAGAGTTTATACCGCATCAGCGACAACAGCGCAAGAAGATTGAATTTGATAACGTTGCAATCGACGAGGAGGAAGAAGCAGGCGAGTGAGGAGGTAGGGCGACATTTTTCAGGCGGTGTTGATGTATGGCTATGGCACTTGAGATGCGGTGAGGTGGCGTTACATGGTTTGCTATATGTTTGGCAGGTGGGATGAGACATCGTTACCTGCTTTGTTATGATAATGGTAAGATGGGATCACATGTTATTGCATGGCTTATTGCGTGTTGGGCAAGGTGGGATAAGGTATTATTGCCTGGCTCCTTACAGCATTGGCGAGATCGTAGACGGTATTGCAGCATTGCTTGTGGTAACATTTCTAGTTAGGAAAAGATTTTGCCCCAGATCAAGTTGGTGGCGGCAGCACCGATGAGGAAGGCTGCAGAGAGCTAGGTGAGGTTTTTAACGTCGTTAAAATGCAGGACGATAACGGGTTAAATATTGGTTATAATAGTATTATCAAGTGCAAATAAGAAAATTAAATTAAAAATAACTAGAACGACGATTGTTTATTTCCAACTAATAATGTTTTATAGAAGAAATTTTTTGATAATTCTTATTAATTATTTAAATTTCTCCAAATATATATTTATAATTAAAAAAATTTCGAAAATATCTCGAATTTTTTTACTAAAAATTGCGGGAAAATCATTATTTAATCTTGTTTTTGCCTCCTTTTTATTAAAAATATTTTCTACAATTAAATCATGAAGTTTATTTAATTTTTTATTATTATTTTTCTTTTAGAAAATTAATAAAATTGAGTTAAAAATAAAATATCTGGAAAATAATATAATTAAAAAATATTAAAACTTTAAATATTAAATAATAGTCAAAAAATAGTTTTAAATAGGTTAAATATTAAATTAAAAAAAATCTAGATTAAAAAAATTTATCTAATTTATTATAACCGTTAGGGAGCAAAGTATAATATTTATTATCACAAGTCTAATATTAATATTATATTATAACCAATTAAAATTGATAATATTTTTTTTGTAATAAATAATTAAGTCGCAATATAATAAAATTTTTTGTTAGTCTAGTTTAAATAGTTATAAATTTTTGTCCAATAATATATAAATATATAAATTTTAATAATAATTTTATTATATTGATTAATTTAATATATAATATATTAGCGCTAAAAAGATATTTAAGAATTAAAATATTATTAAATAATAAAGCTTAGACAGACTCTGATACCAAACTAATAATTTAAAAAATATTAGATTATAATCGTAAGATGATATTATTTAAAAAAAAATTATATATAATTATAGTATTTATTTTTAGCCGTTGCCCCTAATCTCTGCCCCTTGTCTTTACCCCTTATTTTTGCCCCTGGTCTTTATAATTTTTATTATATAAAACTATTATAGTTCGAAAATTAAAAATTTGGATAAAATTATATTTAATTATCTATCTCCGAGTATATCTTAATTAATATAATTGTCTAGATTTATAAATTAATATTATAAATAAATATCTACATATATAAACAGTATTGTGTAAACTATATTTCTAATAAAGATTAATACAAAAATATTATATTATAAATATTTTATAATTTTAAATATTAATTTATATTTAAAACTTATTATATATATCGAATTATATTTATTTTATTATACTTTTATTAAATAATATCGAATATAACTATTTTTTATCTTTCTTTCCTTTAGTTTAATAATTTTACCTAGCTCTTTTTAATATCTTCGCCTAATTTTACTAACCAGTTATATTATATATTCAATGAATTCTATAATCTTTAAATCAAATTTTTTAATAATTTTATTTATTTAATAAATATTATTTAAGTCAAGTCTATTAATTTAATATTATTAATAAAGGATATATAAAAATATATTAATGTTATAAGGATATTTAACAACTGTAAACTTAATATAAACTATTTTTTTTAAATTTTTTGCAAATTTTATAACAGATTTTAATTTTATTAACTTATTAGAAATTTTAATTTTATATAAAATCTTATATTTTACTATTAATAAATATATTACCTCAACTACTATTCGATTTATATTTAATTTTATTAGTTTTAGTTTTATTATATTTATCGAGATTAATAACTAAAATATTTAAAATAAAGTTAGGTAGGTTATATAATATAGTAAGAGCTTTAAGTATTAGTAATAAACGGTTGATTATATAATTATTTTAAGGTATCTCTTAATTTTATATTTATATTAAAATTTGTCTAATTCTAATAGTACCTTTTTATTTAATACTACTTTGTTTACTTAAACGATTAAAATCCTTATTAGAGTATTGGTAAGTAGTATTTATAAAACAGTAATAAGTTATTATAATAATACAAATATATAATATAATAATATAGCGGCATACTATTAATATCTTACCTAAGAAGTGCGATTTGTCCAGGCGTATAAGTTAGGTAAGAATACTATATTATATAAAATAGTGTCGGTTCCATCGGCCTAGCTCTCTAGATATCACGTGCGTCGTACGCACGTGGCCGCTGGGAGGGTTCCAACTATCTAACGTCCATAACAATTAATTTAGAATAATTACAAATTGCAAATATTATATATATAATATTTTTTATTTTAATATTTTTCTAAATAATTATTCTATTTTTATAATTTATATATATATATATTAATTATTTTTATATTAGATAATATATATAATAAATTTTTTTTATTTTTATAAAAAAAAAAAATATAAATAATATATTTTATATATAAAAAATCAAAAAGATTTATAAATGATTTTTGTTTCTTATATATTATATTGATTATCATTAGAATACTCACCCCCGGTTAGATACCAACAAATAGTATATTGAAATATAATACTATTTCGACTATTTATATACTAGTATATTAATTCTTGACTTCTAAGACTAATAAATTTGTTATAGCGAGGTGCACCATAGCGCTCGTAGCGCCCGCAACATAGGCCCAGCCTTGTCTAAACGCTTAAAAAGTAGTTTTCGTATATAAGGACTACTACCCACCTAGCTAGATTCTTTAGACCTTAATATATCCTCACTTTCAACCTATCCTTTAGGATCTATAAGTCTACCTTCTCTTCAACCTACGTGATAAGATTACTAACTGCGTCGAGTTCTTATATTTATTACAGCTCGCTTGTACCTAGTTAATCGCAGTCTAATTTTAGAACTATACCTGATATAAATAGTTTTAAGATATATAATCTTATAATTAAAAAAATATAAATTTTTATAATAATTTATTTTATTTTATTTTTATTTTATTTTTATTTTTAGATTTTTTTTAATATTAAAAATATTTTTTTGTATTACTTCTTTATTTGTAAACTCGTGTGTCGTTATAATATTAGGCCTTTAAATAGTAGATATTATACTGATAATATAATATATATTAAGACTATAAAGGAGAATTATTTTAATATTTTATTTATATCCTATAAATATTAGACTAGAAGAAACTAGAATAAATAGTATCTTTATTTTATTAATTACTAATAATAGCTTTGTTTTATAACTTTTAAGATATAATATATCTCTATTTCTAATTTTTAAAATAAATAAAAATTTCTATTTTATTCAATTTATTTAAAATAATCAAAAGAATAATTATTTATAAATGGACCTTATATTATCTATTACTATAAGTAAACCTAGAGATTTATTATACCGGGCTTATTTTACTATTATTACTAATTATTAATCCTTTATAAAAATGTTGTTCCTTGCCAGTTTTATTAGTAAGATAAAGACCAAGTATTTTATTTTCGTTGCCTAGATTAATTATCTAAGTATTGAGATAGATATTTAAAGGCGGTATATAGATTTTTATAACACACGAGCTCACGGGTAAAGAAGTAATGCAAAGGAGCATTTTTAGAAATTAATTAGAATAATTATATAAATTTAATATTAAAAAAAATCTAAAAAAAAAAAAAAAAAAATTTTATAAAAAATTT
>Ga0247778_1000677_pt1 | contig 32474 bp, 21 predicted proteins | sample UWRJL049202B5_FD_179939 | JGI IMG/M metagenome (GOLD analysis project Ga0247778, IMG submission 179939) | Plant litter microbial communities from Arlington Agricultural Research Station in Wisconsin, United States - UWRJ-L049-202B-5 | ecosystem: Environmental > Terrestrial > Plant litter >...
AACCGTCGCGGCGGCCTGCCGGCTGCTACCCGCTACCATTATGCTAACGCAGGGGCTCTTCATCGAGAACTTTCAAGCCGGGCCTGTCATCGCGATGGATGGGGCCGGAATAGGGCTGAACGTGTTTCTTCGTAGGATGCAGCATCCCTCAACATACCCTATTTCGGTGCATGCTGACAAGTGGTTCCGCAGACGAAAGATTACCTTTTCCTGTAACTATTTGTCGCCTGCTGAGGCCTTGAGGTTTGTTTGCGGAAGTATGTCGGTTTGCGATGATTGGGTTACCGACCACGCCTTTATTATAAAACAGCGAATCTGCGCCGTATGATAAAGAAATTTGGGCTGCGATATGCCATTGCCATATTTATAGTGATCCTTTGGCCTGGCAGTCCCGGAGGTGTCCAAAGAAGGGAGGGCGCTACCAGAAATCCTGTCTGCAATGTGTATATACATAGTGATGGATCAGGAAAAATTTATTTTCGGTTTTTGAAGGATGAGCAGACAGAGGCCTTTTTCATCCTTTGGGATCCGATAGGGGTCAAAATTTTGGATAGTTTTTCAAATGGCTATTTCATTGCGTCAAGCGACAATCTGATAGTTGCGAGTATAAATGAACATAAGTGCTATTGCTTTGAGACGCTCAAGGATACCAGCAAACCAGGCCCTGCCCCACCGGCAGCATACAATTCTATGGAGGGACCCTATTTTGGCAAGGTAATAATGAGTAACATGGAACACTTTCGGGCAAGGAAACACCTTTTCAATGGGTCAACTAACACTTCTTCCAAACCTTATGTACCACTTGATACGCGGTGGGCAGGAACGAACCATTATTGGATTGACAGTATACGGTCTGATATACACCATGCTATTGGAACCGGGTCATCAATGGATTAAATGAATGGCAATAGCTGAAAATAAGCAGTTTCCGCTGGTGTAACATCTTTGTGACGTTCCGTTGGTCTTTCGACACAGGAGGCATCTATTATTAATCATCTATTAACGGACCAAACCATGGGAAAAAGTTTTTATCCATCACCCGTCACTTTTTACATAGTGAAAATCATCGTCCTATTGCTTTTGTTGGGTGCCTGCCACCAGGCCCCACCATCTGGCGAGCAAATTTCCGGAATGCTCAAACGAACGTATCCTACCGGAAGAACGACATATGTGTTTGATTGTACAGACAAAACGGCTAAAGAGGTCGTACAAGAAATGACAGCTTATCATCGATTGAAACCTCCTGTCTTTTTCCCGGAAGTGGATACCATCAACAAAGGCCTTTTGGGCAGCGGACATATAAGCCCCGCGCCCTTAGAACAGCTATTCCCGTTCATGGATTGCGCACATGTCCATCTGCGACTTAAACACAATAGGATTTACGTTGCGAAGAGTTGCATTGATTCCCTGGAAGGTAAAACGATAAAACAAGTTATGGAGGGGGTTTCCCATTTTTATTTACTGGATAAACCTGTTTTTTTAGTTGGTGTGGACACAGTCACCAAAGGCCTGTTGTGGAAGGACCAATTATGGATGGGAAACCGTTCCATTTGTACGTTGTTGGCCGAATTAAACCAAAATGATTTATTACATTTCGCCAAAAGGCACAATCATCTTGTTGTTGGTCCGCTGGAAAACAAGGCGATTGGCCAGTAAAGTGAGTCGAAGTTTTCATGAGTAATACTGTTCTTCACCAACGATCGGAAATCAGCTGGAAATTTTCCAATCTGATATTATATGATCCCTTTTCCCATCAGGTTCCATCTCTTCGGCAGGACTAAATCGATTACATAAACCAAGGACCGAGCCATGCTTACTTGGTTTTATACGGGTAAGTCGTTTCTGATAAATCGGAATACTCGTTCTAATGTTTGAAAGAATTAATCTATTAAGACGTTCCTATGCGTTCGTATTTTGCACCCTACAGGTTGCAAGGACCTTTCCTGTTATTAACTACACCAATGTAGTACGCCATGGAGCCTGTTTACGGCACCATAAGAAAAGGTATACTTCCCTGGCACGGCCAGGGCTTCATGTCTTCCATACCATGTCTGAGATATTGCCCGTTTATCGTGGGATTCGCTATGTTTTGTTGTTGATGAGTTGGTTGTTTGTGGTGCTAGGCCCAATCGAAGTGGGTTAACAGTATGCATTTTGATGAGTACTGGACTAAGGCGAGGCTTTATCTCCTGAAAAAGTGAATAAAATGATCGGGATAACTGGAAATAAGTAAATGCTTCAACAGTTTAGACTAAGTACGATCATGTAAGGTACTGCGTTGGACTTGCGGCGACACATGGCTCGAGTCGATATCCAAGATATGAAAAGTATCCCTTGTATTGTATGTCTTATGCTGTTACGTAATGACGCTTTGCTTTAGGGACGGAAGGTATGAATAACTTCCAAGCATATCAACGCGTTTATCGGCATGAATATGTCTATTCTTTTTACTGCATTTTAATTGCGCATTGTAATTGTATCATTGTAAAATATGATCGATCGTTCTTTTTGCGTAGGGATATAGTGATGTTAGATTTGGCAGTACAGCTGCAGTTGGGCTGTTTTCGGATCGGTTCTACAATAAAGTTTGTTGCACCAATAATTTTTCGCCCCGATGAAAAGTTTGCCTAAATTTTGTTTTACCATTAAAAACTTTTGTTATGAAACGTTCCTATTTTTATGTGTGTTGCTTCTTGTTATGCTTGTCTGCCTGTAAAAAAGATTATACTAAAAATGAAGGTCTACAAAAGTCCTCAACGGTATCTTTTATGGATGCAGATAAAATACCGAATGAAATTATACCGCTTTTGTACAAGGATTTGATCAATGATAAGTTATATGAACAAGCAAAATTATTAAGCGAATCCTACTATAAGACGCTATTAGCAAGAACAGACAGCAAGGTAGATCTTTTAGGATTATCCCACGGTCAGCGTGAAACAGCTCCACGAGGCGCGACTTTCTCCAGTCATAGCGTTTCCGGCGTAGGTGTGGTACTTAATGGCAACTGGTATGAAACATCTGGGGCAACTTCGGCCAATCTTCAGACTTTAGGATGGGTGAGCATCAATTTTAATGTTATGAACGCAAGCGCCCCTGATGCGTTCGATAACACCGCTCCTGGCAGTACTCAAATAATGGGTACTGTCGGGCAGAGCAGGAGGCTTGAGGCCTTTACTCTTCCTTATATACAATTTGGAGCGCCTGACAACTTGGGAACTACGTACTATACAGGTTCTTTTGGTTTTACCTATGCTGCATATGTGCAAGATATTGGGTGGCAATCATATGTATCCTCTTCGGCCACGGCGGGAACAGTTGGTCAATCAAAACGAATAGAGGCTGTCAAAATCTATGGGCCGCGTTATACAACTCCTACCTATACCGTAACTTTTAATGACGCGTCTCCTTCTACTCAAGCAAGACCCTATATATACTACCGAGTACAACAAGAAAATTATGGATGGGAGAGTTGGGTAAGTGAAAATGTCGCAACAGGCATAACTGGATTGGCAAAACGGATTGAGGCAATGCAGGTAAGAGCATACTTAATAAAAATATAGGGCGAAGATGATGGCAGTGAGCAAACAATCAATGAAGTATACAATTATTTTTAAATAGATCGTCAACTTATTTAAATCAGGGAAAGTCTATTGCTGCTCACCTTGCATATAAGTTTGTTCTTATTTTGATAAAGTTATACTTCGGATTATCTCCCCCAACGACAATTATTTAAGCTTATTTCGTATTGGGCTGTAATAATTGACACAAAATAGCCGATTTTTTTCAGGAGGTGACTACCTTCATACGGTAGAAGTTAAATTCAACAGGAAGTCTTAACTTTATTTAATCAAAAGCGCTTATGACTTTCCAGCGCTTTTGTGTGCAAATTATGTGCAAATAGCAAAAATGTAGCGAATGAGGTAGGATACTAACGGTCTTGAAAAAGGACGTGCCTGATTCAGGAACAAAAGACAAAACGGGCGGATCCGATAGTATCAATCTCTTCCTTAAATCTTTGACAATCATTAGTATCGACAAGATTAAACTTGGGACTTTTTTGATCCGGGTTACCATAAAAAAAGCTCCACATTGCTGTGAAGCTTTTAGCGTGACCCCGTCAGGATTCAAACCTGAAACCTACTGATCCGTAGTCAGTTACTCTATTCAGTTGAGCTACGGGGCCATCCGCCTTACGGTCAATCCGTTAAGGGGCTGCAAATATAGAAAAAAAAATCAGAACAGAAAAAATCAAGATCAATTCATCGCCCGGTTTCTTAAAAAAACTTTCAGGAGGGGAGGGCAGTCCTTTTTTGACGATAAAGTCTTAGCGCCGACCCATCCCTTCTGCCTGCGTCGCCGACCCTATTCCCTGCTCCGACCCATTTGCCCTGCCTGCGCCGGTCGATTCGTGCCGCATCCATCGGCGCCCTATTCATATATTTTCATCGCGGTCTTTTCCACAACTCCCTTCGGCAGCAACCACGCCATGGCTGCGCCCAACTTATTCAGCAGCCCCGTGATCACCTCCGCCTTACCCGCCAGCATGGCCTTTACCGCAAGACCGGCCACCACTTCCGGACGCATATTGAATTTGGCCGCCGCCTTCAGGCCTTTCTCACCCAACTGGGCCCGGCTGGGGAAATCCGTATCCGTCGCCCCGGGACTCACCACCGTCACCGATACCGGGCTGCCCTTCAGCTCCTGGTGCAGGCCCCGGCTAAAGGCCAGGACAAAAACTTTGGTCGCCGCATACAGGCTCAGCTTAGGCACCGCCTGATAAGCCGCCGAACTGGCGATATTCAGGATATAAGCCTGGGATGACTTGCGCAGATCCGGCAGAAAGAGCCGTGTAAGGCTCACCAGGGCACTCATATTCAGCTGCATCATATTGAGATGGTCGGACAGACTGTATTTCTCAAAAGGGCCACTCAGGCCATAACCCGCATTGTTGACCAGCACCTTCAGGGCATAGCCCTTCTCCCGGCACCATTCATAGACCATCTGCGGCGCCTCGGCAGCAGAAAGATCGATGGCCAGCCAGTCCGCCTTCACCGTGTAGCGCGCGCGGATCTCCGCAGCCGCCTGTCTCAACACATCGCCGGAACGGGCCACCAGCAACACATTGTAGCCCCGGCGTGCCAACTCTTCCACGATCGACCTGCCGATGCCCTTGCTGGCGCCGGTTATTAATGCATATTCTTCCATGGTGTAAAATTAAATTATTTAAAAAGGGCCAACTCACGTTGACCCTTTTTAAAAAGTATGTTTGAATTTGCTAATTCTGAACTTTCGAGGCAAAACGATGGTAGAATGGTGTCTTGCTGTTCTCATCCTTCGGCATGTATTTGCCGGTAATAATAGGCACATACATGACCCGGCGGCGGCTGGCTTCCCCGTACAAGGGAGACTGCTGGGCACGATGCCAGATACGACCATCATGCACGGTCAGATCGCCTGCACTCACGTCAAAGCCGATCTCGCGGCGGTCGGGATTATTGTCAATGAAATATTTTTTGCCAAATAACAACCTAAGTATGTTTTGTTTATGTGTTCCAGGCAATACTCTCAGGCCACCATTGTCAAATGGCGTAGCATCCAGGTGGATCCCGACATTCAACATAGGCATGATCTTCTGACCCAAAAATAGATCCCGGGGGCTGTCCGTATGCCATCCCATCTGGGTAAAAGCACTATCCGGCGTCCGGACATAATGATTCAGGATCAGGCCATCCTTCTCATTTTCGGCAATACGACCCTCATAAGGATAGAGCAGACCGATGATCGCCTTGATACGCGGATCCTGCAGCAACTCATGGAAGGTGTCGCTGTACAGGGAAAGAAAGCACATCCGCTGGATCATTTTGTTCCCGTCCTGGTCTTTACCAAACTTTAACGGAATGCCATTGATCTTTTCACGACCTTCATCCAGCCATTGCTTTTCAATCCTGTTGAGTTCCTGAATAAATAATTGAACAGTCTCAGATTTAAGAAAATTCCTAAAAATGATAACGCCGTACTTGTCGAAAAAGTTAAATTGTTCGTCTGATATCTTATCGCCTAAAACAAAATCTGGGCATTCAAATTTTTTCATAACTGCTAGCTTTATTTTAGCAAGGGAAGGGCCATCCTTTCCGCTTCAGAGCTTTTTAAATATTAGGTTAATTGAATTTTAACAAATTGTGAAATCTTCATTAATCCCCAAATGTAAGAAAATTAGATTTTTCCTTGTTAATTTGCCTGTTTTTTATCGGATAACGTAAATATAATTACACTCTTGCCTTCGCATTCGTTCAGAAAATCGGTTTTTTCCCTCATAGTCTCGCTATTTTGCCTGTTTTTAGCTCCTTTTACCCTAATAGGACAAAAAGACAGCTCCGGCAGGGTACCCGTCAATGAACTTCCCCTTCCTATAAAAAGCCCCGCAAATATACGGCATGTTCTGGTACTCCCAATCATCGCCCGCTCGATCGAGACTGGCTGGTCGTTTGGCCTTGCCAGCGCCGGCACTTTTCATCTAAAATCCCATGACAGCGCAACCCGTACTTCAAACGCCCAGGCCCTAGCCCTCTATACAACGCGGCAGCAGTTTGTCGTGGCCGTAAATGGTTCCATTTACTTCCCTGGCGAACGGTTCATCCTCAACCAACAATTTTCCTACAGTTCCTTCCCCGATAATTTCTGGGGCCTTGGTAAGACCGCCCGGGACAGCAGCAAGGAATCCTATAAATTTAAGCAGTATTATGTTTACTTACATCCGCAAAGACGGATCGGACACAAACTTTTTTTGGGGGTGATCCTCGAACATCAGAAGGTTTTTGGCGTAGAATACAACAGGGGTCAGCTGTTTGACAAGCAAAATATCCTGGGAAGAGATGGCTACAAGATCTCCGGCATGGGGCTGTCCTTTACCTACGATACGAGGAACAACGCCTTCTCCCCCGACCATGGCACGATGCTGCAGTTCTATTTCGATCATTTTATGCCTTTTCTGGGGTCTGACTATCGATATACCAACTATGTGCTGGATTTTCGCCGTTTCATCCGGATCCAGGGACGCCAGGTCCTGGCTTTACAGGCCTATGGCTTCTTCAACGCGGGAGAAGTGCCGCTGCGCAGCCTGGCCTACCTGGGCGGCGCCAACAGCATGCGCGGCTATTATGCCGGCCGTTTCCGGGATAAGAACCAGGCCGTTCTGCAGGCGGAATACCGGCTGCCCCTTTTCTGGCGGCTGGGCGCCGTCGGCTTTGGCGGGATCGGTAATGTAGGTCCCGAGATGAAGGACCTCAATTTTCAATGCCTGAAATATTCCTATGGCGGCGGTCTGCGCGTAGCGCTGAATAAGGCGGAAAAGTTGAACCTGCGCCTGGATTATGGGCTTGCCGGTGGGGCATCCCGGGGATTCTACCTGCAGTTGGGTGAGGCCTTCTAGACCAGATCCTTCAGGATGGTCTTACGCACGCCCCAGTAGGCAATTCTTGTAAAAAGGAGCGCCCCCAGGACATCCAGGGTATAATGCACGTGCTGGACCAGCAGCAGGAATCCTACCGCTATCGTCGCAACCAGGGCCAGGAGCCGGTCCGTCCGGCCCGTCAGACAGAGATAGAGCAGAAAAACCGTAGAGGTATGTCCTGAAAAGAAAAGATCCTTCGTGACGAATTTCTCACCATAAAAAAAATTGCTGATGGGATCCTGCAGCCCTACCAGCCCCACAGGAGGTTCCAGGGGGATCAGGGTGATGGCCAACAGCCGCATCAGTGTCAAAGGGATCCAGACCCATACAAAGGTGAGGAAGATAGTAGGATTCTTTGCTGTCCTTACCAGGGTCAACGCGCAAATGGTCCAGATAATAACAAAAATGGCCAGGGATACATTATGGGGTGGCAGCCATCCCACGATGGGATCCTGCAATTGATACCCACTTCGTTTCTCGATCGTCTGGAAGAAAAATGGAAAGGTGGCTGCAATACCCAGGGCCAGGAACAGACCTGTGATCGTCTTTTTTCTGAAAGATGACGATTGCCAGGCTTCCTGCCATTCCTCCTTAAGCTCTACTAAAATCGTTAAAGGCATATTGTAATAGGAAACGACAAAATTAAGCAGTTTATTTATATAAAGAAAAAAGAGGGCGGCTGCCCTCCTTTTTCTTTTAGGGGATCATATTTAAAAATGCCATCTTACATAGGCCTCAATGGCCGCATATTTCGTAAGTCCCAACTGCGCATACAGGGCGGCCGTACTGGCATTCCTGTCTTCCGCACGCTGCCAGAATTCACGGCTATCGCTACCTTGGAACGGCACCATATCTTTCTGCGACTGGTGAATAAAGATGCCGAACCGCTTCTTCATAACCTGGTCCGGGCTCATCGGGATCGCCATTTCGATCTCGCTGATATCCCATTCCTGCCAGGCTCCCTTGTACAACCATACCCAACAATCCTTTAGCCAGCTGTCACCGGCGGCCTTCAGCCTGCGCAGGGATTCAAACACGATGTCCAGGCATACCTTGTGGGTGCCGTGCGGATCGGCCAGATCCCCTGCACAATAGATCTGATGCGGCTGCAGCCTCCGCAGTAATTCCATGGTAAGTCTTATATCCTCTTCGCCCATGGGCTTCTTCTCGATAGTTCCCGTCTCGTAAAAAGGCAGATTCATGAAATGAATATTCTCATCCGGGATACCCACATACCGGCAGGTTGCCCTGGCCTCGCAGCGCCGGATCAGTCCCTTTATGCTGCGGATCTCCGCTGTATCGACCTCGCTGGTTTTTTTGAATTTCAGGAATTCAGTGGCCTGCTGAAGGATCTGTGAGGACTTCTTGCTGTCGATCCCCGCCAGCACTTCAAAGCCTACGGCGAAATCCAGGAAACGCGTGACGAATTCGTCCGTTACGGCAATATTGCCCGAAGTCTGGTAGGCTACATGTACGTCATGACCCTGGTCATGCAGACGCATAAAGGTGCCGCCCATGGATATGATATCGTCATCGGGATGGGGAGAAAAGATCAGGCTGCGTTTGGGAAAAGGCTGGCTGCGTTCCGGACGGGCAGGATTGTTGACATCCGGTCTTCCACCCGGCCAGCCGGTGATACTGTCCCGCAGGACATAAAATACCTGCAGATTGATCTCATAGGCATCCCCCTTCTCCACCAGCAGATCACTCAACCCGTTATCATTATAATCACTATTGGTAAGGCTGAGGATCGGTTTGCCCAGTTTCAGCGCCATGTTGACCACGGCTTTGCGGATAATGGCCGGCGTCCATTCGGTCTCCCCGGTGAGCCATGGAGATTTCAGACGGGTCAGTTCAGAGGCTGCGACCTCGTCCAATACGAAAAGACAATCATTATGCTGCTGCAGCAGGGAGGCGGGTATCTGTTCCGTGACATTGCTCTCAACGGCTTTCTGGATGACCGGGGCCTTGATCTGTCCCCATCCCATCAGCATGATCTTTTTGGCCTTCATGATGGTGCTGATGCCCATTGTAATGGCCAACCTCGGTACTTTTGAGATATTCTGGAAATCACCGGCATTGGCGATCCGGGTGGAATTATCCAGCGGGACCAGACGGGTCTTGGAAAAAATGCTGGACCCCGGTTCATTAAACCCGATATGTCCGTTGTTACCGATCCCCAGGATCTGCAGGTCGATCCCGCCGGCATCTTCGATCATCTGCTCGTATTGTATACAGAGATCCTTGATATCCTCTTTCTTCCATTCTCCATTCGGAATATGAATATTCTTCGGATCGATGTCCACCTTCCCGAATAATTGTTCCTTCATGAAGCGGTTATAACTTTGCAGGGCGTCATTATCGATGGGATAATACTCGTCAAGATTAAATGTTATCACATTCCTGAAGCTCAGTCCCTCTTCCCGGTGCAGTCGGACCAGTTCCGCGTATAAAGACTTGGGAGACGAGCCGGTGGCCAGTCCCAGGACCGCCATTTCTCCCTTGGCCGCCTTTTCGCGGATCAGGGTCGCTATTTCCTTTCCGATAAAACGGGAACCGTCACCTAAAGAACTAAAGATTTTTACGGGGATCTTCTCGAACGAGTCTACCATGCTCATAGATCAGAGTGTTTTGATGAAAATTATTTAAAGTAGCGCGAAATTAGCCCCTATTTCTCAAATGCGGTAAAATTAGGGCAATCGTTTGCGCCCCGGCATGCTCTGTCATGGGTTGTATGCAGTGTGGGTGTCTCTCTCCGCAGAAATGTAATGATGATCCGGAAAATTCCCCACCCTAGAGGAAAAAAAATATTTCCAGCACACCCGCCATCATGCTCTTTAGCGACTTAATGGCCTGGTAAAGAAGATTACGGGCTACCTGGTAATTGATATTCATGATCTCGCTGACCTCCTCGTAACTGAGGTTCTGATAGTACTTCAGGTAAATGATCTCTTTCTGTCGGTTTGTTAGCCGGGAAAGAGCCGCGATCACCATTTGTTTCTTTTCATGATTTTCCTGCTCCTGGATCAAAAAAGTCTCGTGACTCAACTCAAAGGGGGTTTCTCCGATATCCAGCAACTGCAGAGGCTTGCCTTTTTGGCGAAAAGCCCTTAATAGTTTGTATTTCAATGATTTGAGAAGATATGCCCGAACGGAAAGGACCGGCGCCCCGGCCTTGGACTGCCAGATCTCGATGAAAAGCTCCTGAATACAGTCTTCTAATAGTTCCGTATCCCGGGTGAGTTTGCTCCCAAACCGGAACAGGCTGTCATAGTGGGTCCTGAAAATAGCCGCATATGCATCCTTATCCCCTTTGCGGAAAGATTCCCATAGCATTATGTCCTGGTTCGAGGTGTTCAATTGCGATAGTTGGTGGGATGAATGTAGTGAAAAAAAATTTCCCAAAAGGCTTTTACAGTATACCTTTACAAATATCTAATTAGTAGGGTAGCCCTTAAATATGTCAGATAATTATCACGGACCGGAAGACATACTGTCAGATGAATCCTTTCTTTCCTGGTACTTTAAGACCGGGGATAGTCGGGGCAAAACCTGGGAGCAATGGATGATCAATCATCCGGAACGCAATGATCTTGTCATTGAGGCTATTACTTTATTAGAAACCACGCGACTTCAGGAAAAGAATGTATCTCCACAGCAGGTGAGAACGGCTGAGGCCCGCCTCTTCCAAAAGATCAGTACAATGGTTGATCAACCGCCTGCGGACAATGATCCTGCTGTCACGCCGGTCGCCAAGGGCCGCCGGATCCGCTGGATGGCCGCCGCTGCAATCCTTCTTCTTGGGGTGGCCGGATGGTTCCTGACAGGTCCCCTCCGGTCCGCCGGGACGGAACTCAGGACGAAATACGGCCAGATCGACAAAGGGCAATTACCCGATGGAACCGAAGTGGATCTGAATGCCAACAGCAGCCTGCGTTATACTCCGGGCTGGAAGGATGGCGCCGACAGGGAAGTATGGGTGGATGGAGAAGTTTTTTTCCATGTATCCAAAACCCCGCTGAAGAGCCGGTTCATCGTGCATACAGCACATTTCGATATCATTGTTACCGGTACTCATTTCAATGTCGTCAATCGTCACGGTAAGGATAATGTATTGTTGCAGGAAGGATCCGTGATCCTGCGGTCGGCCGATGGCAGGACCCTGCATATGGCCCCCGGCGATTTTGTGGCCTCCGATACATTCATGGTCCAGAAAAAAACATTGAGGACGGATAGTGTTCTGGCCTGGAAGGAACAGCGTCTGGTGCTGGACCGCACACCGCTGTCGGACCTGGTGACGATCATCAACGACCACTACGGGATCCCGGTCGTGCTGGCAGCCGATTCGCTGAGCAGTCATACGATCTCCGCTGTATTGCCGAACAACAACCTGCAAATACTGTTGCAGGCATTGGAGGCCACCGGAGAATTTGATATCGACCGTTCGTCGCCGGGCGACAGCATTACCATCAGGGCCCATTCCGAAAAGAACTGAAACAAATAGGCCAACTCCACTGCGTCATGAGAAAATCAAGCCTCAATAGCTATTTGCTTGTTTTTTTTCTACCTGCGACCTTCCTCGCCGTACTATCCGGCCATTCACAACAGACCTGGCCTGCCGGCAAAAAAACCGTTACAGGACCAGCCTCATCCGATACCCTTGCCAATCCTCCGGCCCAGAGCCGCCAACCTCTCATCGATGTATTAATGGAGCTGAACAGGACCAGGGGCGTATTCTTTCTTTTTTCCCAACAATCCCTGGGCAAGGTCCTTGTCAATCCCCCTCAGATGGTACCCAACACCTCCACTGAGAAGATCCTCAACCAGGTCCTGAAGAATACGGGACTTCATTATAAGAAGGTGGATGAGCGCACCTTTGTCATCCTCAGTAAGAACCCCCGGTATCGCAACAATGTCTTTGATCCTTCAGCGGGTGTTCATGGGCCGGTGGAAGATACCGTCGCCGGCGAGGCCGTTCTTCCCCGCAACTATACAGCCGGCAGAGTGATGGCAGCCGATGGCAAACTGCTGCAGGGCGTCAGTGTAACGGTAAAAGGCACCCGAAAAGGCACTGCCACCGATCTCTCCGGTATGTTTGAAGTACCCGCCGCCAGGACGGATACGCTGATCTTTTCCTTTGTAGGCTATACAACCAGGAATATTCTGGCCGGGGAGCTCAGCCGGAATGGTGTGGTGTTGCAGCCTTCCGATCAGCCCCTGGCAGAAGTGCTGGTAACGGCCCTGGGTATTTCAAAACAGGAAAGATCCCTGGGCTTTTCGGCCTCCGAGCTGGACGGGGCCCGGCTGACCCAATCCCGGGATCCCAACCTGGGCAATGCCCTGGTTGGACAGGTGGCTGGTCTCAGCGTTGCCATCAATGGGACGGGGCCTTTTGGCAGCAGCCGGCTCATGATCCGGGGCAATGCCTCTCTCAGCGGTAACAACCAGCCATTATATGTAATCGATGGAGTACCTTATGACAATACCACTCAGCAATATGCCGGCACGTATGGCGGGACGGACCTGGGGGACGGCCTCTCCAATATCAATACCGATGATATTGAATCTATCCTTGTCCTGAAAGGCGTGGCAGCCTCGGCCCTCTATGGATACAGGGGCGGTAACGGGGCGATCCTCATCACCACCAAGTCCGGGTCAAAGACCCGCGGTATCGGTGTCCAGGTAAATAATAATTTTACCGTGAACAATGCCCTCGATGAACGAGACTATCAGTATGTATACGGGCAAGGTTCCGCAGGAAAGATCCCGCAGAACATGGACATGGCGCTGGCAGCACCGTATTATAGTTGGGGCGGCCGGCTGAGCAGGGATTCGACGGCCGTGAATTTCCTCGGCGACAGGGTGCCTTATATCCCGGCCAGGCACAATTTTCAGCATTTCTTTCAGACAGGGTTGACCAATCAAAGTTCGGTAGCCCTGACAGGCGCCAATAATAAGGGCCATTTTCGCCTCGGGATATCCAATCTCTACCTTTCGGCCATCGTACCCAATTCTTTCATGCGGCAACAGGGGTTGAATTTCAATTCCACCTATTTTGTCACCAACCGGCTGCAGATGGAATTGACGGCGGATTATGTCTTTGAGCATGTCGGGAACCGCGCGTCTATTTCGGATGCTGCGGGCAATGTGATGGCCGCACCCATGTACCTGGCCAATTCCTTCGATATCCGATGGCTGAAGGACCATCGCGTAAATCCTGATGGAACGGAACGACTTCCCGGCAGCACAGACGATCCTTATTTTGAGAATCCCTACTATATCGCCTATGATTACAGTAACACGACGGACCGCAACCGCATTACCGGAGGCCTGACCCTGAAATACCAATTCCTAAATTGGCTCTATGTGCAGGGACGGATCGCCCGGGACGGTTATATCTTCAATGTAACCAATATCGTCCCTTCGGGTGTTCCCTATACTCGGAGTGATGGGATCCATGGCGGCAATCTTACGCAGTATGAGGTGAACTACCATGAGCTCAACGGCGATTTCATGGTGGGTATGCATAAGAAATACGGTACGAATTTCAATTTCTCCGTTAATCTGGGGGGCAACCAACAGGATAATGTGAAGGACATCAGCGGCATCGGCGCCGTGCCGAATTCCTCCAACCGCGCGGCGGGTCCATTTCTGGTGGCAGGCAACTATACGGCCAATAATATTCTTATCAAACCTTACAGCAGTTTTTACCGGCATTACCGGGTGAATTCCTTTTATGGCAGCGTCGATCTTGGGTTCAGGAACTATCTTTTTTTAAACCTGACGGCCCGTAATGACTGGTTCTCCACACTCAATATCAATACGGATCAATATCTCTATCCTTCAGCCTCTGCCAGCTATCTCTTTTCAGATGCCTGGCGGCTGCCGGCCTGGATCAGCCTGGGCAAGCTCAGGGCGTCTTATGCGGGCTCTTCCAATGGTACCGAGCCCTATCAAAATGTCCTGAACTACGGGATCCAGGGTTTCCTGGTCAGCGGTCAGCCGGTTGGATATATCGCTACCAGCGACCTAGTGCCCCTTATCCCGAATGCCTCGCTGCGACCCGTCAGCATCAGTGAGAAAGAACTGGGACTGGCCATGCAGTTCTTCGGGAACCGGCTGGGGTTAGATCTTACTTTTTATAACAAGCAGACGACAAACGATATCGTTAGAATAACGGTGAGCCCTACCTCCGGATACAATCAGTATATCCGGAATATCGGCAGGATCCGTAATGAAGGCATCGAATTGCTGCTGACGGGTGTTCCTGTCAGGACGTCCACTTTTTCTTATAACCTCTCCTTTAATTTTGCCCTTAACAACAATAAGGTACTGGGCATCGGCGGGGCCTCCGGTATCGTCATCAACGGCGCTTACCCCCGCTGGGGCAGTGAGGTCAGTATCAGCAATGTAGTTGGGATGCCCTATGGCCAGATCATGGGTTTTGCCTATCGGAGGGATGCGAAAGGAAATATTATTTTCAGCAACGGACTCACCGGTGCGACACCCGCGGGAGAACCGGAACATACGGATGTGGTGCCCCTTGGAACCACTGTTTACAAACAGACGGGCGGGCTAACCCAGGACCTGCATTATAAGAATTTCTCTTTGTCCCTGCTGGTGGATTTTAAATTTGGAGCAAAGATCTATTCCGGCACCAACCTCCTGCTATACTATTATGGCCTGCATCGCAAGACGCTGCAGGGTAGGGAAGGAGGCTATATCGGAAAAGGGGTCACGGAGGACGGCCATCCGAATACAAATGTGATCTCCGCCCAGCAGTATTTCCAGGATATCTCGGCCGGGGGCAAAGACCATATCGCCGAAGAATTTGTATACGACGCCAGCTTCATAAAACTAAGATCCATGGTGATAGGATATACGCTGCCTGCCTCCGCATTGAAAAAAGGGTTCGTCAAAGGACTCAATTTTTCCCTGGTGGGGCGCAACCTGGCCATTCTCATGAAACATACCCCGAATATCGATCCCGAGTCCAGCATCAACAGCAGCAACGGACAGGGGCTGGAACTAACGGGTTATCCGGCTGTGCGCAGCTGGGGATTTAATGTCAATTGTAAGTTCTAGCTATGGTGAAAAAGCTCTCCATATTGTCTGTCGTGCTGGTCATCGGGGCCCTGGGCAGCGGCTGCAAAAAAGATTTTGTGGCGATCAATACGGACCCCGGACAGATCACCGGCGGGCAGATCAATTTCAATTATCTCTTTACCAATGCCCAGTTGCAGACCTCCGGGAATACGGATGGTAACGGCTATGAGGACTGGCGCAATAACCTGATCTACTCCGGTTGTATGATCCAGCATCTTTCCAGCACGAAGTCTTACTGGGATGGGGATAAATATCTCTATAGCGCTGCCTATAATTCGGCGTACTGGGACAATAACTATCCCAACAGCATTGCCAATATCGTGGAAGTGATCGAACATGCGAAGGACAGTGCACATTACAACCTCTACCATATTTCAAGGATCTTTAAAGTTTTTATGTTCCAACGGATGACGGATATGTATGGGGACTGTCCCTATTCCCAGGCCGGTCTGGGTTATATCGGCGGCATTACCTCCCCGAAGTACGACCTTCAGCAGGATATCTATGCGGACCTGCTGAAGGAGCTAAAGGATGCGGCGGAGAAGCTGGATGCCGCCAGGGCCAATACGCTCGGGGCAGCCGATCTCTTATATGGGGGAGATCCTGCCGGTTGGAAAAGATTTGCCTATTCGGAGATGATAAGGCTTGCCATGCGGCTCAGCAAGGTGGACACTGTTACCGCAAAAAAATGGGTACAGATCGCCATTCAGGGCGGAACACTGCGCGATAACCAGGATAATGCGATTCTTCAGCACCAGGCCCTCAGCGGTACGCCGGTTGCCAATGGGACGGGGCTGATCCTGCTGGGCAACGACCCCAATGGATATCGCCTGAGTGAGACACTTGTCAGCTTCCTGTCCCGGGCCGGGGATCCCCGTCTCTGCTATTTGTCAACCGTCTGTTCCAATCCCGGGTCGCCTACGGATAAGGGCGATACTTCTTTTTCACGACAGTTGGGCCAGCCCAACGGTTACGACGGACCGAACAGTGGTACGGCCTTTGACCTGGCCGGCGCGCCCAACTGGCCGGGAGATCTCAATCATTATTCCGTTGTCAACCGCTATACTTTCTCCCGCCTGGATGCGCCCAGTTTCTTTCTTACCTACGGGGAGACTGAACTCCTGCTGGCGGAAGCTGCCGCCAGGGGGTGGATCCCCGACGACGCTGCCGCCCACTATGCGACTGGTGTACGCGGAGCCATGCAGCAATTGCGCATCCAGGCCGGCGCCGGTCCTGCCGACGATCTGATTGCCGCCTGGATAAAGGACCATCCTTTTGATCCCGCCAGGGCCCTGCAGCAGATCAATGATCAATACTGGGTCGCGGGTTTTATGGATGAGAATGAATGTTTCGCCAACTGGCGGAGATCGGGCTATCCGCTGCTGGTCCCGGTGAATTATCCGGGCAATATTACCAATGGTGCGATCCCCCGCAGATTCACCTATCCCCAGGGTGAGGCGTCCACCAACAGCGCCAATTATAATGCTGCCGTTTCCCGGCTCCGAAACGGGGACAAAATGACTTCACGGGTTTGGTGGGACGGGCCATAAAAAAAACTTAACAAAAAGACATTACAGCCTGTGGGATTACGGCACTATCCTACTATAGGAAATTCTTTAGTATGTCGAAAAACTATGCCGGAGTGGAAGACCTTTTGTCGGACGAGTCTTTTTTATCCTGGTATTTCCGGACGGATATCCGTGCCATGCAGCAATGGGAACAATGGATCGCCCTTAATCCTCATAGCCGCGAACGGGTTGACCAGGCCTTCGCCTTTCTCCACGCTGTGCAGTTGGAGGAAGCCGGGATGAGTCCCGGTCAGATCACCCTGGCCGAGAGCAGGCTGCTGGAGAAAATACGCGCCGCAGAAAAAAGAACCGCAGGGGTCAGAACAATAAACCCGCGGAAATGGTGGATGGCTGCCGCATCCGTCTTTGTCCTGGCCCTGGGTTTCTTCGCCGGACGCCAGTTATGGTCACCCCGGCCCTCTCTCCATACAACCTATGGTGAGATCAGGGACAACCGGCTGCCCGATGGATCGGAGGTCGTGGTCAATGCGGACAGCAGGATCACCTGGTCCCCGGGTTGGAAAGATGGGAAGGATCGTGAAGTATGGCTGAGCGGAGAGGCCTATTTCCATGTCACCAAAACACCGCAGCACAGCCGGTTCATCGTACACACCGATCACTTCGACATCATCGTTACCGGCACCCGGTTCAATGTCGTCAACCGCCAGGACAAGGCCAATGTCATGTTAAAGGAAGGCAGCGTTACCCTGCATACCACCGAAGGGAGGGAATTGAAAATGATACCCGGCGACTTCGTGGAATATCATCCCTCTCAATTGGAAAAGAAGGCTCTGAGGACCGACAGCGTCCTGGCCTGGAAAGAACACAAGCTGTTATTCAATAATACCCCGATAAGGGATGTGGCGCAGATCATCAGAGAACATTATGGCATACATGTATCATTAACTGATCCCTCCGTGGGAGACAGTACCGTATTTGGCATCATGGCCAATGACAACCTGGACGTACTGCTGCAGGCCCTGCAGGCAACCAACGATTTCGACGTAGTACGCAGCGGTGACAGCGTCATCATCCGGAAACATCCCTAACGCATTCAAGGATCATTCAAAACTATACATTTCGGATTCATTTCATGTCATCTTTTTATCAATCAAACGCTGCAAAAAAATGAGACAATTTAGCTTTAACCGTCGCATGCTCCCTTGTTTTCTGGGCGTGCACCTTTTCTTTTTTTTTACTGCCCGCTCGCAGAGCACCTATGCGTTTACGGGCAGGAACGGACAGATCGTCCGGCAAAAAAGTCTGGAGAACGCCGGAAGGACCGATGAGACTGTTCAGAAACAAACCCTCTTCACTGTCCTGAAAGAGCTGAACAAGACCAGGGGAGTGTATTTTCTCTTCTCCGATCATTCCCTGGGCAGCAAACTGGTGAACCCCGTAGAAGGGAATGCCGCCAACGTGGAAAAGACCCTCGAACAGGTATTGAAGAACACGGGATTGAAATTTAAAAAGATCAATGAGAAAACCTTTGTCATTCTGCCCAAACAGGCCGACGGTTCTGTGATGGACGCCGGGACGGCAGATCTCACGCAGAATCTATATGGGATGACCATTCCGGATGAGTCCGCGAATGTCATTCCTTATGAGACCGTTACCGGCAGAGTAACAGCCGGCGATGGCGCTCCCATTTCCGGTGTCAGCGTGACGGTGAAAGGATCTAAGAGAGGCACTTCCACAAACGCCAGCGGCGTTTTCAGCATCGAGGCGAATAAAGGCGATATCCTGGTCTTCTCCTATGTTGGCTATGCTACCCGGGAAGCGCCGGTAGGAGACAACATGCAGATCAGCCTGGTGGAAAGCAACAAGCAGCTGAATGAAGTAGTCGTGACGGCCCTGGGCGTTCAGCGTAAATCCAAGGATCTCACCTATGCTACGCAGAAATTGTCGAATGCGGATCTCACTACGGTAAAAGATGCCAACTTTGTCAACAGCCTTTCCGGCAAGGTCGCCGGTGTTACCATCACCCGCAGCGCCTCGGGCCTGGGTGGTTCCGCAAGGGTTGTACTCCGTGGTAATAAATCCACCGTTTCGAATCAACCCCTGTATGTCATCGACGGTATTCCCCTTGCCAATTTTACGCCATCGCAGCCGGTGGATGTATGGGGACAGAGCGCATCGAGTGTCAATGCGGCAAACCAGCCTCCCGGAGCAGGCGGCCGGGACGGCGGCGATGGGATCTCCAACCTGAATCCCGATGATATAGAAAGTGTCACCATCCTGAAGGGCGCATCCGGTGCGGCTTTGTACGGCAGCCAGGCTGCCAACGGCGCTATCGTCATCACGACGAAGAGCGGCAAGAACGGCAAGACCCGTATCAGCATATCTTCCGATATCACTGCCGAATCGCCTTTATATCAGCCCAAGCTGCAATTTAAATATGGCCAGACAGGCCTGAATGCACCCAAATATGATTCAACCGCCGAAGCCAGCTGGGGACCCGCGATCAATGCCCCCGACAATACCAAGGGCTTTTTCCGGACAGGACTTACTACTACCAATTCTGTGAGCCTGTCAGGCGGAACGGAAAAAGCGCAGACATATTTTTCATACGGTAACACACATAGCCTGGGGATCGAGCCCACTACCTCCTTTAATAAGAACACTTTTAATTTCCGGGAAACAGCTAAATTCCTGGACGACCGCCTGACGGCCGATGCCAATATCTCCTTCCTGGATCAATCGGCTAAGAACCGGCCTCTTTCAGGTCTGTATGGCAATCCGCTGACAGGACTGTACAGCTTCCCCAGGGGACTGAATTTTTCTTATTACAAGCAGAATTTCGAGTATGCCTCCCCGCTGCGCAATGGCCTGATGACCCAGAATTGGTATGATATCAATTATGATAAGGCGATGACCGGGCAGGATCACGAGCAAAACCCTTATTGGCTGCTGTACAGGAATCCACGGAAGGACTCCCGCAGCCGGGGATATGGTAATATCACCCTTAAGTACAAACTCAATGACTGGCTGAATATCCAGGCCAGGGGCAATTTCGATAAATCTTTCGATACCTATGACGCCCGGATGTATGCGGGTACGCAATCGGTCCAGGCAGCTGCCAATGGCAGGTACACCCTTGACAAGGCCACCAATACCCAGCTCTATGGCGATCTGCTGCTGACGGCTAACAAGGACCTCAGTCGTGATCTCAACCTGTCTGCGACCCTGGGTTCCAGTATCACGGATTATAAAACAGAAGACCTGAGCTTCGACACGGACCCAACGGTAGGGACGGGCCTGTCATACGCCAATAAGTTCGGTGTGAATTTTATCAACTCCGCGGCCATGATCTCCAACCAGGATCTATTCCACAAGCAGCAGCAGGCCGTATTCGCCAATGCCCAGTTGGGATATAAGAACTTCCTTTACCTGGATCTTACAGGCAGGAACGACTGGTCTTCCACCTTCGCATTCACACCTACCAAGAATAAAGGTTATTTCTATTATTCTGCAGGCCTCAACCTCATCCTTTCCGACGCCTTTACCCTTGCCGAACCTGTCAGCTTCGCGAAGGTCCGCATCTCCTATGCCAAGGTTGGAAATGATGTCGCCACCTTTGCCACCAACCCCGCACAATGGAATAAATCGGGTAATATCAATAACAACAACGGCGGAGCCTCTTTCAACACCATCGTTCCTTATCCCGGAACTTTTTTGAAACCAGAGGACAACAGGTCTTTTGAGGCAGGCACCGAATGGAGATTCATCCATGACCGGGTAGGCATCGACGTTACCTATTATAAGAACAATAACTATCGCCAGTACGTTACGGTAAATGCCCCGTTGGGATCCGGCTATTCCAAATACTACCTCAACCTGGGTAATATCCAGAACCAGGGTATAGAGGCCGTGGTCTATGTGACGCCTGTATCTACCAGGCAACTGAAATGGACCAGCACGGTGAATTTCTCCCTGAACAGGAACAAGGTCGTTAAATTGTCCGATCCTTCCATTGCCGGTGCAAATTCCACGAATCCTCTCATCCTCACCAGTGCGGGTGTGAATATGTACCAGTCCGAGATCATCGAAGGCGGGCAATGGGGTGATATCTACGGCTATACCTTCCAGCGGGATACAAAGACCGGATCCATCATTGTTGACAGTACAGGCGCGCCGCAGAAGAATGCGACGATGACCAAGGTCGGTAATCCCAATCCCGACTATTCCCTGGGCTGGAATAATAGTGTGGAATTCGGGCAGTTCAGCCTGAGCGTGCTGGTGGATGGCCGGTTCGGCGGTAAAGTGATGAGCGTTACCCAGGCGGTACTGGATGGTATCGGCGCCAGCAAAGTGACCGGGGAGGCAAGGGATGCAGGCGGGGTAAGCATCAAGGCAATCAACAACAACACGAACCAGGCCTGGAGTGGCAAGATAAATGCCCAAACCTTTTATACAGGCGTCGGCGGCCGGGCCGGCATCAGCGAATACTATATGTACAGCGCCACCGCCATCCGCCTTCGGGAACTGGCCATCGGCTACAGAATTCCTCTGCATGTCAAAGGGATCACAGATTTGAAGTTCTCGCTGATCGGAAGGAACCTTTTCTTTTTCAGCAAGAAGGCGCCCTTTGACCCTGAGATCTCCATGGCAACCAATAATGCCCTGCAGGGTATTGAAACTTTTGGTATCCCTTCTACCCGTAGCCTGGGAGCCAGTGTAAAACTAAGTTTCTAAATGTTCAATCTTAAAATAATTTATATGACATATCTCTTGTTCAAAAGAAGCTTGATCCCGCTGAGCGCGCTGTCAGTCGCTGTCAGTCTTTTACTGGGAAGCTGCACCAAAAAATTTGAAGAATTCAATACGAATGGGTACGGAGCCTCCAACCAGGAACTGGCCGCCGACTTCCGCATCTATGGTGATCCCCTGGTACAGGCCCAGTTGAATATCTATGTTTCTACGCCGGCCTGGAATACACAACTGCAGCAGAATCTGATGGGAGACGTCTATAGCGGGTACATGTGTCCGCCTACGCCTTTCGCCAATAATATCAACAACGTCAATTACGGATTGGTGGACGGCTGGAATACTTATCCATGGGATGACGGTTATAACCTGGTTATGGCGCCCATCGCTCAATCCCTCAAATATTCCGGCACCAGGTACGCTGAATTCTACGCCCTGGGTAAGATCCTGCGGGTAGAGGCCATGCACCGGGTCAGCGATATTTATGGCCCCATCATCTACAGCAAGTACGGGCAGGTCAATGCGGACGGCAGTGTATCCTACGATTCGCAGAAGGATGCCTACTACGCATTTTTCAAGGACCTCGATTCCGCCATCAGCACCCTGACTGATTTTTCCAATAAGGCCAGCGCCACCTTGCCGGCTTCTATCCAGGCCTTTGATCTTGCCTATGGTAATGCCAATACCCTGGGGAATGGCAAATTGGAGTACCGGCAGCTGGTAAAATTTGCCAATACGTTACGCCTCCGCCTTGCATTGCGCATTGCCAAAATCGATCCTACCAAGGCACAGACGGAGGGTGAGGCTGCATTGGCCCATCCTTTCGGTTTAATGCAGACGCCGGGGTCTATCGCTAATGGCGGAGACGATTTTGATATTAACATAGGCACTACGAACCATCCGCTGAATACCATCAATAATTCCTGGGGCGATATCCGGATGGGCGCTCCGCTGGAATCCTACCTGACAGGTTATAGTGATGGCAGGGCTGCAAAATATGTACTGGCCGCGACGGACGCCGCTGTCGCCGGTAAGATCAAAGGCATCCGGCAGGGGGTAAATATCGATGCCAAAGGCCGGTATGGAGGATATTCCCAGCTGGTGACCTTCGCCAACCAGATCCAGTTGATGACGGCCGCCGAAGCCTGGTTCCTGAAGGCGGAAGCCGGTCTGCGTGGCTGGGCCGGTGCGGGGACTGTACAAACGGATTATGAAACGGGTGTGAAGACCTCTTTCGCACAATATGGTCTCGATGCCACCACCTATCTGCAGGACGCTGCCAGCACGGCTAGTCCCTATAAGGATCCCAAGGCGATCACAGCGGGCCAGAACGATATTCTTACAGGCTCTCAATGGCTGAGCACGATCACTATCAAATGGGATGCTGCCGCCAGCTTTGATAGAAACCTGGAACGTATCATTACCCAGAAATGGCTGGCGATGTATCCCGATGGGCAGGAAGCCTGGACGGAGTTCCGCAGGACGGGCTATCCCAGACTCTTCCCCGTGGTCATCAACAACAGCGGCGGCACGATCTCTACGACAGACTTCATCCGTCGTATCAATTTCGCGCAAAGCGAGAGGAATACCAATCCTACGGCCGTAGCGGCCGCAACCCAGTTGCTCGGTGGACCGGACAATGGCGGTACGCGCCTCTGGTGGGATAAGCCATAATCATTAGTTTTGGTTACATGAGATACAATTATCATTCAAAAGGCGGGATTTCTATCCTGCCTTTTATGTTTATACTTTCCCTGGCGGGTCTGCTGTCCTGCGGGCAAGATCTTAGCCGGCTCTTTTGTATACGACGGATATCGATGACAAAGGTCTCATCGATCCCATCCTCACTGCTTATATGATCATCGTTCCTATCTATGCGATGGAGGCGATGGATTGTAACGGAGACGGAACAACGGATCTGGTCCCGGGTGGCAATCAGTTTTATAATAGGATCCGGCTGGGCAGGGATGATGCAAATCATGGTCAGGTATTCCTGAACGACGGCAAAGGGCATTTTCGGTATGAACCTCCGGACCGTTCGGGCCTTACCCTGCGGGGTGAGATCCGTAGTATGGAAGTAACCGGGGACCTGCTGATCGTCGGTCCGCGCCGGGTATACTCCAACAAAGGGTGAGATCTTCCGAAATGGAATTATTGACGGATCCTGAAGGTTACGGCATGTTCGCCAACGACCTTGTTCTGCATGGCTGTGGGAATGCTGATGACCAATTTCTTTTTGTCTTGCTTCCATTTCAGGTTGCCTTTGGAGCCCAGGAGACTGATCCGGCTTTTGGGTGTAATAGTCAGTCTGTCGATCGTCACCTCGGCGGGTAAGGTGACGGTCTTTGCTTCGCCCAGGTAAAAAGCATAGATGGCGGCCTCATTTTTGGACTGCGTCAGAAAGACATTGGCCGAGGACCAGGGGCGTATGGCCTTGCTGTTATAGATCCCTTCTCCGTTGATCTTTAGCCAGGCTCCCATTTCCTGGAGACGGCTATAGGCCGTGTCATCCCAATCGCCTTCGGGAGAAGGACCGACATTCAGCAGAAAATTACCGCCGCGCGATACGATCTTCACCAGCAGGTGGATCAGTTCTGTTGCGGACTTATAATGATCATTCGGAACGTAGCTCCAGGAATTGCCCATGGTGAGACAGGATTCCCAGGGGTCCTGCATGGGATGTGCGGGCACCTGTTGTTCCGGTGTAGTATAATTTTCAAATTCACCCGGAACACTCCTGTCCACGACGATCAGGCCTGGCTGGTGCTGTCTGGCCATTCCGGCGATCCTGGCCATATCGACATCCTGGTCAAAGGGAATATTCTTCTGCCAGTCGATGGAGGCATCCACGGTGGAGAGGGGGCGCACCCAACCTCCGTCCAGCCATAACAGGTCCATCCGGCCATAGCCGGTCATCAACTCCTCGATCTGGTTGTACGTATAGTCCTTAAAAGCCTGCCATCGCTGGGGATATTTGGCGGGATCATAGTTGACATTCCGGTCCTTCGGAGGAAAATAGGGCCACCAGTAACTGTCGCTGTTCCAGTCCGGCTTGGAAAAATAGGCTCCGATCATAAAGTTCTCTTTGCGAAAAGCATCGAAGACCTCTTTTGCCACATTGCTGCGGGGATTGGAAGAGAAGGGGGTCTTTGACGAAGTGATCCTATAGTCCGTTTGTTTTGTATCGAACATACAAAATCCGTCATGGTGCTTGGTGGTGAACACCACGTATTTCATCCCGGCATCCCTGGCCGCCTTTGCCCATTTGTCGGGGTCGAACCGGGTAGGGTTGAATGTGGTTTGTAAATTACGATAGGCATGGAGGTATTCATTATAGTCGCTGCTATAGGGCCCTCTCCGTGCCGTCCAGCCTTCGTCCTCGGGACAGATACTCCAACTCTCTACGATGCCCCACTGGCTGTAGGTGCCCCAATGCATCAGGAGACCGAATTTGCTGTCCTGCCATTGGGCCAATTTTTCCCGGACCAGGGTGTCGGTTGGCGGCATGTAGGCCCTGTAATAATTGGATCTCCATAACTGGTAGCGGATATACTGTGTCTGCAGACGCTGTTGGAAATCGGGCCAGTTACGCAGTTCCTTCGGACTCCACAGCACTTCACTCAGGGCCGTCATCCTGGGAAAGATCATATACTCTGCTTTTCCGGGGTTGGTGATGTATTCGCTCCAGAGATTGGCCTGGGCTCCTTTGACATGTTTGGCCTGTTCGGCGGTCAGCCCTGCCGGCACGGGTTCGTATTGATAGACCCGGTCGATGGGCAGATAGCCTCCGATGGTCAGCGAATCGTCGTTCTGTAGTTGGGAATGATCGAAATAGACATATTCTCCGGGTGTCATGACGACATCATGACCCTGCTGGGCAGCCTCGATGCCTCCTTTCTCTCCGCGCCAGCTCATCACACTGGCGTTTGGCGCAAGCCCTCCTTCTAAGATCTCATCCCAGCCGATGATCTGCCGGCCCTTGCTGTTGAGGTATTTTTCGATCCTTTGGATAAAGTAACTCTGCAGGGCATGCTCGTCCTTCAGACCATTTTCCCTGATCCTTTTCTGACATTTCGGGCAGACCTTCCAACTGTCCTTGGGACATTCGTCACCGCCGATATGGATATATTTTGAGGGGAACAGGGTCATGACCTCGTCCATCACGTCTTGCAGGAAGCTGAACACGCTGTCGTTGCCCGCGCAGAAGACATCCTTGAATACACCCCAGCCATGGATGACCTGATAGGGGCCGCCCGTGCAGCCCAGATAGGGATAGGCTGTCAGGGCAGCAGTAGAATGGCCGGGTAATTCGATCTCCGGAAGAATAGTGATATACCGGTCGGCTGCATACTTTACCACCTCTTTTATCTGCTCCTGGGTATAATAGCCGCAATAGCTGGTGCTATCATCGCCCGTGCCCGGCGCATGACCAATAATGGTTCCGCTGCGGCAGGAACCGATGGATGTCAGCCGCGGATATTTTTTTATTTCGATCCGCCAGCCCTGGTCTTCCGTCAGATGCCAATGAAAGGTATTCATCTTATGCAGGGCCAGATAATCGATGTATTTTTTAACGAAGTCTACGGGGAAAAAATGACGACCGACATCAAGGTGCATGCCCCGGTAACCAAACCGGGGATAGTCTTCGATGGATACGGCCGGGATCGCCAGGCCTGCTGATCCGGGCCGGACTCCCGGGCGGCCCTGGGTCATCGTATAGGGACTCACGGGTAATAATTGTAAAAGGGTCTGAATGCCATAAAAGGTCCCGGAATGACTCGCGCCGGTTATGGAAATGGCGGAAGGCGTTACTTTCAGGGTATAACGTCCTTCGGCACTGGCGGCGCCATCGGTGGTGCCGGCGGCGGCTGCCGTTGTCAGCCGGATGAAGTTGCCGGCGGGTTGCCGGCTGGCAGGAACAACGGGAAGACTGAAGCCATAGATCTGTTCCAGATAAGTATTGAAGAATCCGGTGGAAGGATCATCGGATCCATCGGATACCAATACGGTCTTTTTGTCGATCATGAACGTCCCTTGTTGCCAATGGGTGCTGACGGGCTGGGGTATGAGGGCCGGTTGCTGGGCATACAAAGAGCTGCCGGCGCAAACCAGGGCCAGGAATAGAAGAGGCCTGCTAATAATCATAGAGCGAATTTACAAAAACTACATCCAATCTGCTTCAAACCGCTGAAAATCCTGTTTGATGTCGATGTAGATCCTGCGGAAAGTATTCATTCTTCCCTCCAGATCCTCCGTAGAGGATTCCCAGTTCTCCTCTTCGTTCATACTGCGGAGATAGTGGAAAATATTTTCCACTTTGCCCGGGGAATCGGGCAGATCATGGCGCAGTTTGTCGATCACCTCTTTCTGGCAGATAAAGAGATTTTGAAAATGTTCTACCTGCGCCAGGAGATCCTTTGGTAATTTTTTCTGTGTGAGAGCTTCCAGATTTCGCTCATATTGGCGAATCTCTTCTTTAATGGAGAATAATTCATGTTTCCAGGATTCCAACTCTTCCCGGAACTGTTCGATCGAGATGGCTGATTCCATGATATGATATTTTATCTAAATGTAGGGCATTTTTTTGTTAATGGATCACGGGCAATATGATCCCCGACAAATGGGCGGGATCATGATAAATCCTTATCCTGGCCTTTTTGAAGTCTTCTTTTCCGCAGGTAGGGATATTGACAAAGGTCTGGGGATTCAGGTCCACCAGGGGGAACAAACTGCTCTGTATCTGCACCATGATCCGATGGCCTTTTTTAAAAGTATGGGCGATCTCATTCAGTTCGTAGGCGACCTCGGTGATCTTTCCGGGTGTCAGGGGTTCGGGTTTTTCCCAGCTGTTCCTGAATTTACAACGGAAGACTTCCGCCCGCACCAGGCGTTGGTAGCCGCCGGAGCCCCGGTTGGCCGATCCGTCCTCACCGTCAGGGAGAACATCTATCAACTTAACAACCAGGTCGGCGTCCGTACCGGTGGAACTAAGAAAGATATCGGCCTTTAGCCGGCCGGTAACAGTGAGATCCCGGGGAAGGGGATCTGTTTTAAAGACGAGAACATCCGGTCTTTGCGCGGCAAAACGCTGGTCGGCGACAATGTACTGGTTGTCCCTTCCGCCACGTATCCCTTCGATATAGGGTACCGGGTGTGCCGGGTCGCTGGTATATTCATCAAAACCCGATGCGGTCCCTCCCGCCTTGCCTTCCGTCGAAAGCCTTCCGCCGGACCGCAGGTAGAACTTTACCGGCACGGCCCCGGCCGGAGGCCAGCTGGCATATTGCTTCCACTGGTTGGTACCCGTCTCGAATACAGTCGCCTCGGGCAGGTTGAGGGTATCTTTATCCTTCAGATAGTGATTGAAGAACCGGGTCTCGATCTCCCGGTAATGCTCATTGACATTTTGTCCGAAATCCAGGACGCCGAACTTGTTCCATCCGCCGCCGGCCCATGCGCCATGGGTCCAGGGTCCCATGATGATATGATTGTCGTTCTGTGAACTCTGCCGCTCGATGGCCTCATAGGTGCGAAGGGCGCCGAACATATCTTCGGCATCGAACCATCCCCCCACTACCAGTACGGCAGGCCGGATATTTTTCAGGTGAGGCCGGATGTTCCGCGCCTGCCAATATGCATCATAGGTGGAATGCGCCAGGTATTCATTCCAGATCTTACCCTTGTTGTTAAAATACTCCCCTTTATTGGTGTTCTTTACGGGGCCCAGATCAAGGAAGAATTGATAGGCATCCCTGATATCGACGCTGAAAATATTACTCCCGTAATTCTTTACGGGCGCCCCTCTTTTTATATCGAAAAAGTTATCGAAGTCGAAATTGTCCAGCAGGAAGAAGGCTCCGTTGTGATTAACATCATCGCCGATGAACTCATCGGTGACGGGCGCCTGTGGAGAGACTGCCCGGATAGCGGGATGCGCATCCGGTAAGGCTGCGGTGGCATAGAACCCGGGGTAGGAGATCCCCCAGATGCCCACCCGGCCATTATTGCCTCTGATATTCTTCAGCAGCCAATCCACGGTATCCCAGGTGTCGCTGCTCTCGTCCGTCTCATTGGCCGATCGTTTGCCTTCGCGGTGAGGGGTCATCTCCTCAAAGGCGCCTTCGCTGAGATACCGTCCCCTTACATCCTGGTAGACGAAAATATATTTTTCCCGCATGAGGTTGGAATTGGGGCCCAGCGAGCCGCGCAGGGTGCTGTCCCCATAGGGGCCGGCAGAGTAGGGGGTCCGCTCCATCAGGAAGGGGTAGGTCTGGCCGTCTTCCTTTGGGATATAAATGACCGTATACAGTCTTTTACCGTCCCGCATGGGGATGTAGACCTCCTTCTTTGTGTAATGCTCCTTTACCGTAAAGGGTGGTGGGGTTGTTCCCTGACCCATTCCCTTTATGGGCAGCCAGGCGAATAGTGCGAATAGGATGAAAAGGTTGATGTGATGCATGGGTCAAGGTTTTAATACTGGCAGGATCAGACGGGAAGGATGGGCCGCATCGTGATAGACGCGGATCGTAGCCCTCTGAAAATCGCTGTCGGCACAGGTATAGATATCGACAAATTGCTGCGGATTGCGGTCCACCAGGGGGAACCAACTGCTCTGCACCTGCACCATCAGGCGATGACCTTTCTTAAAGGTATGGGCAACATCCGGAACCGAATAACGGACCGTCTCCACCTTACCCGGTTTGAAAGGGGTGGGTTTCTCAAAGCTTTCGCGGAATCGTCCCCGCATGACCTCACCGCGAACCAGCATCTGGTAGCCGCCCATGGGATAGCCCTGTGGGATCTCTCTTCCGGTGACGACCTTCTCAGTGCCGTAGGTAAAATCATCGGGGAAGACATCGATGAGTTTTACGACGAAGTCGGCATCTGTCGTACTGAGGCTGACCTGGAGATCGGCGATCAGGGGTCCTGCCAGGCTGAGGTCTTCTGTCAGCACAGGGGTCTGGAAGGTCAGGACATCGGGGCGTCGGGACGCGAATCGCTGGTCATCCGTCATATATTCCCGGGTACGGTGGTTATGGACGTCCTCCGTATAGGGAACGGGATGGGCGGGATCGCTGGTATATTCGTCGGGACCCGCGGATCCGGCGGGTTTCTCCCAGGAAAGACCACCGCCGGTCTGCAGGTAGAGGGATTGCTGTGCTGAATTTTCGGGCGGCCACTGTTGAAAGGTCTTCCATTCATTGGCGCCGCTGATAAAGATCGTTGCCGCCGCCAGCCTGGGATCGGCGCCCTTACCCTTCAGATAGTAATTGAAGAAAGGGATCTCGATATTGTTCTGGTACCAGAAGGCGGTATTGGAGCCGAACTGTACATTCCCCAGGTGCGTGCCGTCGTTGGAGGCCCACTCTCCATGGTACCAGGGCCCCATGACGAGGTGACTGTTGGTGGCCGGGCTCTGGCTCCTGATGGCCTTGTAGAGGTTCCAGGCGCCGTAGCAATCCTCTGCATCGAAGAGCCCCCCCACGACCAGCATGGCCGGTTTGACATCGTACATGGATACCCTGGCATTCCGGGCTTTCCACCAGGCATCCAGGTTAGGGTGCTGGTAGAGGTCTTTCCAGAAGGCAATACTATCCCCTGTCAACCTGGCGATATTTTTCAGAGCGCCAGTCTCCAGGTACCATTTGTAATTATCCTTGGTGTAGAAATCGAAGCCGGATGGGCCTATCGTGGTAGGCTGGGGCCTTGGCTTGCCAAAAGAGGAGTAGAAGGACCATCCATCCATCTGGAAGAAGGCGCCATTGTGATGGAAATCATCACCCATGAACCAGTCGGTCACCGGCGCCTGGGGACTGACGGCCTTTAAGGCCGGATGCCCGCTGGCTGCTGCCATCGTGGAATAGAATCCGGGATAGGAGATGCCGAATACCCCAACCTTTCCGTTGTTATTGGGCAGGTTCTTCACCATCCAGTCGATGGCATCATAGGTATCGCTGGCCTCATCCACATCGGTATTCGTTTTTTTGTCCCTGATGAAGGGGCGCACATCCACGAATTGCCCTTCACTCATCCATCTTCCCCGAACGTCCTGGGTAGCGAGGATATATCCTTCCCGCAGATAATAACGCAAATACCGCTGCTCAAAACCCCGCCATTTATCCGTACCATAGGGGGCGCAGGAATAGGGGGTGCGGGTCAGCAGGATCGGATGTTGTTCCGACGTATCCTTTGGTATATAAAAAGAGGTGAATAGTTTGACGCCATCCCGCATGGTGATCATGCGTTCAACCTTGTAATAATTTTCCCGGATCCATGCGCTGTCCTGGCTATTGCCCTGGCTGTGAACGGCGGTCGCGCATGCCAGAAAAGCAACTAAAAAAAGAAGTTTTCTCATGTTGTCTGTTAATTTTAGTTTTACAGATACCAAATTACTCAAAACTCCCTTAACAGCGTCTTGATAATTTATGCATGAGGAACAATTAATAAAAGAATTCTATGTGTGCTTTGCCCGGGCCGACTGGAGGGGCATGACAGACTGTTATGGGGAGGATCCTTTCTTTTATGATCCCATTTTCCAGGACCTCCGGGGTCCTGAGGTCGGCGCTATGTGGCAACTATTGCTAAGTGGCGCGAAAGACCTGCAGGTTGATGTCAGTGAGATCCGTTCGGAAGGCGGTTATGGCTCCTGCCTTTGGGTGGCGACCTATACCTTCCCGCGGACCGGGCGCAGGGTTGTGAACAAAGGGAAGGCCATGCTGACGATCGCCGGGGGCAGGATCGTAGAACACCAGGACGATTACAGCCTCTGGAACTGGGCCCGGCAGGCCTTGGGTATTCCTGGTCTTCTTTTTGGGTGGAGCCCGCCCCTGCAGAAATCCATCCGCCGCCGGGCCCGCAGGAATCTTTACAAATTCATGTCTAAAAAGTCTAAATAATCTTAATCTTTAAAATATGTCCGATCGTAGAAAATTCCTGCAGGCATCCGTATTCAGTTCTTTCGCGCTTTTGTTGGGTAAAAAGGGCATTGCCGGGGGGCCGGAGGCTGCGACCGTTCCGGCGGTGATAACAGGTAAACCCGTCGTCATCTCCACCTGGGATACCGGTATGGCGGCCAATAAAGGCGCCTGGGAAGTATTGGGTCGCAATGGCAGGGCTCTGGATGCCGTTGAGGCCGGGGTCAGGGTCACGGAGAATGAGATCAACTGCTGTGTGGGATTGGGTGCCAATCCGGACCGGGAGGGCATCGTCACGCTGGACGCCTGTATTATGGACGACAAATGGAATTGCGGATCGGTAGCCTTTCTCGAACGTATCAAACATCCCATCTCCGTGGCCAGAAGAGTGATGGAGAAGACGCCCCATGTGATGCTGGTGGGCAGCGGGGCCCAACAGTTTGCGGTGGAGGAGGGCTTCCCCCTGGAAGTGCAGAAGTTATCCGACGATGCGCAACGGGCCTACGATCAATGGTTAAAGAAGTCGGAATACCGGCCCGTCATGAATATCGAGAATACCAAACCCGGCAGCCATGGTCCCTCCGCACCCGCAAGACTGGACAACGGAGACTGGAACCACGATACGATCGGCATGGTGGCGATGGATGCCAGCGGCAATCTCAGCGGCAGCTGTACAACCAGCGGCATGGGCTTCAAAATGAGAGGCAGACTGGGTGATTCACCCAT
>Ga0247778_1000678_pt1 | contig 32432 bp, 35 predicted proteins | sample UWRJL049202B5_FD_179939 | JGI IMG/M metagenome (GOLD analysis project Ga0247778, IMG submission 179939) | Plant litter microbial communities from Arlington Agricultural Research Station in Wisconsin, United States - UWRJ-L049-202B-5 | ecosystem: Environmental > Terrestrial > Plant litter >...
CATCTTGAAAGCAATTCATAGCAGATAGAGCCTGCTTCTTCTAGATTAGCCGTGTGAGGGCCAGTTAAACGGCTCCATAGGGTGCTATATGGATTCAAGCCACCATTTAATATATAAAAAACGCTCGATGGTAATAGAGTTAATCCGCCATCTTCACAGTTACCACCCACCTAGAAGTAGGGCTTTTTCTCTCTCAAGCTCAAGAAGTTTTTGAATTTATTGGGCATTTGATACCTTCCGGTTGCTTAACGCATGGCAATATTCGATGCAAGAGGGTACTGTTACGGAAACGTCCTCTGAAGCTTGCGTGGGGGAAGACTGACGTTCACCGCTGACGACTATGTTCAAGAGGCATCAGAAGTGAATGTTGGTATGGCACGGAGCGGTGTGGTAAATTCAAGCGCCCCACGGAAGCAGCAGCCTCATTGATCTCTTCTACCAACCAGAGAACTCCAAGTAAAGAAATTATTGGTCACGTGTGTCAGCATTTTGCTGAATTCCAGCTATAGTAATGGTCAGAGAGCCTGTCATCACTTCAAATATATCCAGAGCTTCGCACGGAAAATTAGAACCAGTACACAATGTCGATGGGATTCTCCAACGATGTCAGGCGCCGAAGCACTGGCCGTCGTCAGCATTGTCGCTAACATCGTGGCGATCGTGGATGTCAGTGTCAAGGTCTATGATCGAGCTAAAGGCTTCGATGGCGACCTCAGAGATATACCGAGAGACTTTCAAGAAGTCCGACGTGTTCTTCCACTCATATCCAAAAGCCTTCAGAATACAGCAGCCAATGCAGCTTCTGGTATATCTGGCGAAGACACGTGCAAAGCTTTACTCCCAGTACTCGAGGGATGTCATACGAAAGTTGAAGAATTGAACACGATTTTCCAGAATGTCCTTCCATCCAAGGGGGCTTCAAAGTGGTCTCGAACCTTGAAAGCGATATCAAGTGTGAGACAGGACAAAAAAGTCAAGGCTTTGACCGACAGGATATGGAGCGATATACAAGCTTTGGCTTACCACCATGCGTCTGAGGGTGCGACGGCGGCGGAAGTCGCCTGTCTGGCGTCTACAATGTCTAAGCTTTCAATGTCCTTGCCGGCAAGAAAATCCCATTTCATGGTTCGCTATGAGAAGGATGAAGACTTCGTCGGTCGAGACGAGGTCATGAAGGAAATTGAAGGCCGATTTGAGACGAAGAACCGAGTAGCATTGGCGGGCATCGGAGGCGTTGGGTTTGTCCCTCTGCAACAATTTCGCAGGCTTCTACTAATTGATATTGCAGAAAGTCTCGTATAGCAATCGAATACTGCTATCGATTCAGAGAAACCCATCCCAATGCACACGTACTCTGGGTCCATGGTGCGAATGAGGCCAGGTTCAAGGCAGACTATAGAAACATCTCTAAGAAGTTGAAAATTCCGGGATTCGACGCACCCAAGAGCGACCAACTGGATCTTGTTTCTGACTGGTTGAGCGACAAAGAAAATGGTCCTTGGCTATTAGTTTTGGACAACGTTGATGACCCAGAGCTCTGGTTCGGACCCACCCAAGAGCCACTTTCTGCAAATAGCGTACTACCTCATGCTCCTCTGATAACATTTGTCCCTCGAGGATCCCACGGATTCGTTCTATTTACAACACGAGATATTCAGCTCGGAAAACAGCTGACGAATGTCAAAACAAACCCCATTACGGTGCTTCCCCTGGAGATGAACGAAGCTTGTCTTCTCCTGCGTAGCAAAATCGGTGAAGGTGACGATATTAGTCAATCTGATGCTGCAGATCTTGTTCAAACATTGGACCATTTACCCCTTGCCATCACCCAAGCTGCCGCGTATCTCGACCAAACAAATATCAGAGTATCCGCCTATCTCCAGCTACTGAGGGCTGGAAAGGCAAACACATTTGATCTACTAAAGGAAAACGTCCATGACCCCGGTCGGGATCATGAAATTCAGAATTCGGTTTTCCAGACCTGGAAGCTATCTTTCCATCTATTGCTGAAACACACTCCGCGTGCTGCTGAGGCACTGTCTCTCATGGTGGCGTTAGACCGGCACGCCATACCCGCTGCTTTGCTTCGGCAAGTCGGAGAGCCAGAGGTCGATTTCAGTCGTGCGATTCAAAAGTTAAAGGCATTCAGTCTTATCACTGAAGAGACCAAAAGTTCGGTTTTCAGCATACACCGCCTAGTCCAACTGTCCGTTCAAAAGTGGTTGAACAGCCGGGGCGAACTTCTCAAGTGGCAGAGAGCAGCACTACTCACTGTGTCAGAACACTGCCCAAGTCGCAGCTGTATCTGGCACGAGCCATTGGGAGCCTGGCGCTCCATTACCCCTCACATGGAAGCAGTCCTGCAATATGAATTTGTAGACCGAAATTGTCTGATGACACGCGCACGCCTGTTATCCCGTTTTGGAAGTTACAACTGCAGACAGAAGAATTTCGAAATCGCAGACGTTCAATCATCGGAAGCGATATCTATTCGAGAACGATATCTGGGTCCTGACCACGTGAGAACACTGGGTGCACTCTCCACGCTTGGTACCGTTTACTGGCGTCAAGGGAAAGCAACAGCTGCGGAAGCGATATTTCTACGCGTACTGAGCCATAAAAATGTGCTGTGTCCCAAAAAAACTCAAAATATCCTAAACAAATTGGGGTCAGTGTATTATGATCAAGGAAGATTTGCAGACGCCACGGTTGTGTTCCAACGAGCATTAACAACGAATCAAAATATGAAGGATCCCCCAGAGCTTGCCACCCTTACGACCTTGAATAATTTAGCCAACATTTACCGGCGCCAAGGTAGGCTTGAAGATGCGGAGACCTTACTGAAGGAGGTGATGATCAGAAAGGAGTTGTTGTATGGAGACAAAAGTACCTCCGTTTTTGAGCAACTCATGAACCTAGGACATATCTACAGGGTGCAAGGACGATTTCCAGAAATGGAGGATATGTTTCGGCGAGCGCTTGATCGAGCCGAGCAAACTCTAGGCTCAGAAGACCAAAATACGCTTGCGGCTGCGTATGAGTTACACTGCTTGTACACCCAACAAGGAAGAAGCATAGACGAAACGCTGCGACAAAAGGTGGAACTCCTCAAGAGCATGCCGGGCCCGCCGGTCCCTCTATTTTGCGATCGCTGTCAGAAAAGTATATCGGCCACGATCACGTACTATTCCTGCAGTATTTGCCATGACGGCGACTTCGATATTTGCCAAAATTGCGTGGACAAAGGCCTGGCTTGCCTGGATCGAACTCACGTGCTTGTGGATGGCCGTTCCTGACCACTTGTGACCTTTGGATTTCAACATTGTCGTTAAGTGTAAGAGTATGACGCATAGATTTGGTGAATATGGTAGACTTGGTGAATCCAGGTTTCTAGCTCGATTGATCACCAGCACCATAAAAAGCCAGATTGAATATATTTGTGAAAATATGGAGCACGACTTCTATACCCTCTTCGTCGACATTTGTTCACTTGCACGATCTTTCAATCATCCCACAGAGCCAACGATGGCAGTTCACGCGCTTTATACGGTATTTGATGACTCTGCTGATCGGTCGAGATCTGATTGTCCACCCAATTCCGTATTCGCCCAGCTTGATTTGACCAATTCTCGTGGTTCGGGAGGCTCCCTGTGGTGGAAACTTCAACCTTCAGAATACCTCTCTTTCCATAGAGTTGAGAATGATGGCTCTGGGGCGCTCATATTCGAGCATATGGCGATTAAGTACAGCTTGAAGCCAAACTTGGTATGTATCTGTTCGGTTTCGCTTGCTGCAATTTCAGCGATTTTAGACGTTCCCTAATCATTAGTAGATTCTTACTATGGACGAGAAGGGAAAGGGCACCCCGCAACTTATCGCAGGTCCCAATGGAATCAAGACTGGCGAGGAGTTATCTTGGGCTGGTCTCAACCTCGGATCTATTTCACTTGACGCCCAAGGCTACCCGGATCTATCCTTACTCATACAAGAACAAAACGAAAAGCTTCGGGATGGGTGCGAGATCGGTATCATGATATTCGACAGGCCTGAAATCGAAGAGTCTAGCTGTTCTTCACGAAGACTTAGTGTCAGCAGCTTCAGCACTTTTGCCGAAACGGAGTATTGCTTTAAGCACGATGAAGAAGCAGGTGGGGTCTTAATTGGATATATCGAACGTGGCTCAGTGAATTACCTGGAATCAGAAGGAAGTGAGGAGGATGTTGAACAGAGTGAGAATTTTGCAGACATCGGCTCAGAAGACGAGTCAGCTTTCCCAGCTTTCTCTTGAGCGGAGCAGGTGGGGGAATGGCTTTGAACACTTCTGGGGGATCTTCATTGGGGGAAATCTGATATACTGAGCCTTCTTTGCAATAAATAGCATATCTATAGAAGCCTCAAGCTCTGGATGTGGGGTTCTAGTTTTGGGGGGGCTTCATTGCTTTGGTTCAAGATTCGTCAATGGCCAACAACAAGTAAATGCGATTCACCTTGGCATCTACCACCCGCTTTCTCTATGTAAATTTGGTGAATTAATACCCTAATCCCTCCCGGTAATTGCTTCGACGGATCCGATCGAGGAAATTCTGAGCAGTGAGCTAATTCGTCTTCGTCCCGCAACAATATTTTCCACCGAAACTTTAAACACCTTCCTCGTCATTTGGAAGTTGCTGTTTTCTGCCAATTATTTGAAGACTCCCGGCCTTGCAAGCCAGCGCCGCGAACAGGTATGGCTATCGAGCTACCAACCTCCGAGCTCAAGTCGAAGCGTAACACTTCTGTCAAAAATCCTCCGCAAGCCATCGAACTCCCCACACCTGAGCCAGGATCCCTACGCCATATTATTGTTACAAACCCTCACAAGCGACTGTACAGTCATCCTGCGCTTTAGACACGAGAGATTCTGGAGCTACTAGGATGTTATCTTGACCCCGCAGACTGTCCGCCGTTGACCGACCAGGAGATTTTGGTGTCTTTTGAGGAGACCTGCTTCAGGAGTCACCCTAAGTATGACAAAATGTACGCAAGCGTGAAGCGCATTGTTCATAAACAAAAGACAAAGCAATTCAAGATTTACAAGGATCTCCAACTCAGGGCAAACTTACCGCACATCGTGGAAATTGCCTGCTCTGGTACCAAAGTTACTTACAATTGGTATGCCCTTTTTCAATCTGTACCGTTCCGAGATTATCGCTAACAGATTACCTTCAGGCATGGATTAAGGGATCAGCCCATGGTTCTCGATTTACTTTACAACCAAAAGAGAGCGATTCAAGTTCAGATGCCGGGAATGATATGGGGCTCAACGGGCGACCCTCTATGTGCATTCTTCGATTCAAGCTGGTACCTCCGAAAAGAGAGCAGGCTGTTGAAATATCGACAAAGAAGGAATTGGACCCCGTTTACATACACTCTCCACTACGATACGGGAAAGTCCATCGATCCGTATTACGTAGCCATTCTTATTGCCATGGCCCAGCGATGTTGTGGAACTGCTACAAAAGGCTGCGAGAGTCAGCCTCCCATTAAAGTAGGTCCATCTCTTTAACGGGGACGAACAATATACTAAAGACCCTTCGTCAGGTTCATCTCTTAACTTCGGTGGATTACTGTGATCAGTTGATTCTCTACGCCGCAAAGTTCACGCACCAATTTCTTGCAAAATTTGAGTCCCCGTACCAGTATTTCGGTCTCCAGCAAGTCAATATCAAACAAGAACGAATTCCGATATATTCACCTACGAAACTTCTGTACGTGATGAGACAGACGGCTTTAGATGAAACAAGTACACATACACCTGCAGAAATATTACCTGTTAAGTCTTGAGGATTTTATTCGGAAATCTTGTCGGAGAATATTCCAACGGGTTTTAGTGAAGGCGGCCAATTGGATACTTGGTTGCGGATGTTGTTGGGGTTTAATTTCGGGTGCAAGTCTATAAGTGTTCATAGAAATGCAGCCGGGATCTTTTTGGCAGTCCCTCCTAACGCTTTCTGATGTGATTATTCAGGTATATATTATTCAGCTCTTTCCACTTCTCACTGGTATTCCAAAGCAAGCTTGAAGATCTTACTGCATGTCCCTGAAAGCCAGTTCTGACGGATATCGCCGACTGATTAACATGCTCAACACTTAGTCAAAGCTTTTTTTAAACCGCACGTAATTATTGAGCATTTTAAAACTCAATTCCGTGGCTGAGGGTTTCTGCCACTTTACTATTTGTAGTTGTGGGCTGATGAGAAGTCTCGCTTAGCAAAAAAGGGGGGGCTACTCGAAGGAAAGACTTCAATGAAAAACAGGCCTCCTTCATGCTACCTATTTTAAATCTAATTTAGACAGCATCCAAACCTCTCAGTAATTTAAACATTAGTCACTTGCCCCAAATGTGCGTTTGCAACTTCACCAATGGTGAATAGGTATGAAGAATCAAGTGCCGCCAACCCTCCCCATTGAGGAGCGATACCTAATTCACAGAGCTCCTCAGCTGCATTGAATTAGATGACTAGAAGCAGTGTTAAAAAGCTTACGAGAACAAGACTCACGTTCTACAACCCCTCCGACATAGAACGCGCTTTCCCGAACTCATCACCAGAACCATCAACCCTCCAACCCAACAATGTCCAAACAAATCCCCACACTTCCCGGCGCAAAGCAAATCGGCAGACAAGGTCCAGGCTCCTATACAGACCACACCGAAGTCCGCATCGTAGCCTCCAACGCCAAAGGCCAAATAATCCTCATCCCCATAAAAGCAGGAGAGTACTACACACTCCCCGGCGGCAGCATCCAAAGCAACGAATCACACCACCTAGCCGGTACACGAGAGACAGAGGAACAAACAGGATGTAAAGTGGATGTTCGAGGACCCGTTATCGCGCATGCGGAGGAGTGGAGAGAGGACGAAGGCCTGCATCAGATTTCGTATTGTTATGTTGGGAAGCTGGTTGCGGAGACTGGGGCGACGACGAGATTGGAGCATGAGTGGATGGATGTGGAGGAGGCTATTAGGAAGATGAAGGAGTGCAGACCGACGAGTGCGGAGGGAAGTTATGTTTGTGAGAGGGATTTGTATTTTGTGGAGGCTTATGCTATGGAACTTAAGGGTGCTTCGGAGTGAAAGGGAAATTGCAGCGAATGTGAAGCAGTAGCAAAATTTGAGTCTGACCAATCTGGACAGAAGTCTTACATGGAATTGGTGTTTTAGCAATTCAAGTGCTCTACTCGGTGTGCTGTCCTCAAGGCGAACATGCCAATTCGTCAACACTTCCAAGGTCGCCGGGCAAGCAGTACGTGGGCTATAAAACCCATCTCGGATATCGTTCTCCCTTCTTCCATAAACAAACTCAATATCGCTCCGTCTCTCAGCCATGCCACCTTCCATTTTTCTCGTCCGTCACGGAGAAGCGGAGCACAATGTCACAGTAAGATCATACTTTCCCCTGGACCAAACAGACTTCTAACTTCATCAGCATGATCCCAACTGTCGAGACGCAGAACTCACGAAAGCAGGCAAAGCTCAATCCGCCAGACTACGAGAGACCTTTCAATTTCATGATTCAATCGATCTCATTGTGGCTTCTCCATTAAGGCGAACAATACAGACAGCCATACTCGCATTTGGAGCCAATAGCAATGCCAAAACCTACCTCCTCCCAGAAGCTCAGGAAGTCAGCGGTATGCCCTGCAATGTGGGGTTTCGGAGAGATGTTTTGAAGGAGGAGGTCAAGAGGCTGTTTAAGGGCGACGAGGAGAGCGAATTGGTGGCTCAGAGGATAAATTACGATGCTGTAGTTGATGGGTGGAACTCCAAGGTATATTCGACTTAGCTTCTGGGAGAATCATACGAGGCTAATTCCTTTTACTAGAAAGGGAGATGGGGCCCCGAGAAAGCTGCTGCTGAAGCTCGTGCTGCAAAACTTCGCGCTTGGTTGTTTGCTCGACCGGAGAAGCACATTGTTCTAGTCACCCACGGCGCCTTCCTTCATTATTTGACTGAAGATTGGAGTGAGCCAGTCTACTTTGCTGGCAAAGCTTCTTTCGGGCAAGGTACAGGACTCAACTTTGTTCCACCGCGAGGTACGGTTAAACCCTCTGCTTGCTTCAAACTTTATTCCTTTTCACAGGGCATTTCTAAATATAATCTTGATAGGAACATCGTACGCAAACTGCGAAGTCCGTCGTTTCGGGTTTACGTCGAACTCCAACGAGCAAGAATCGCATCTGGTAGAAGACGAGTCGAGCAAAATGACCAGACGAGGTTGTAGCAAGGAGGAAGAGACACTATGAGCACCAGCGTTATGATCGTCCCAAAACATTTAGCCATCGCTTGCGGAGGTTGTCCGATACTAAGCTGCATATGAATCACTAAATCCACAGCAGATTTTCACCCTCTTACTGAGCAATGAAACACTCGCACCGAAATGTGACTACCTTGTGAATTTTCAATTGCGCTTGCCCATTTCTCCCGCAAATGGCAGGAACGATGAGATAATGGTGTAAGCAAATTTTAGATATATTGTAGGCGCAAAATTAAGGGAAAGTGTTCTTCTGGGCTACGCTGGGACCAGACCTGAAGTTCAGAGACCGTATTTCCTAAAATGAAAGACGTAAATGGGTAGCTGTACTCCGCTTATCAATATGGAAGTCGCATTCGAGAACCAGAAATAGATGAAGTGCAAGATGAGAGCAACTACTACGTCTGTGGCGGTCGCCTGAATCAAAAGAGAATGCCTTCCAAATTTGTATTTCTTCCCCCAATTTGCCACCAGGTGCCCTCAAATTACAAGAACAAATGTAGTAAATAATGTACGTGAAAAGAAACCCGGCACAGCAACCAAAGAAACCACCGACGCCATCCCAATCCAATCCATGCCCACATTCGCTCATTAGGGTATCAAATCGTATCTACTTGGCCTTCTTTGCTTCCTCCTCTTCGTTCCATGGGTGCTTGATGGTCAAACACCAGATGTCGAGGTAGTCACAGATGGTGACGATCACATCGACCTAATTTGGCATCAGCTCTAGTTCTGTGAGTATTTAGAAGGGGAAACTTACCACAAAGCTTCCATAAATTCCAATCGCGGTCCCAAGCATACAGAACATGTACGCAACTTGATATTCCCCACCAGCACCCAACGCGCTGGGCCATCCCACACCAATATGCTGCTGTAAGACTGGTCCCAAGGAATCGAAAATTCCATACGCTAGTGGGAGATTGAGGACATTGTAGTATGGGAAGTCCAGCTTGACGAGATGAGCCGTGATCATTTGGCCGACAGAGTATGCATTGATGAGTCCAGCGAAGAAGACGAAAGGCACGAGATGATTGTACAAGATTTCGGGGTTAAGATATAGGTATGTGGGGATCAAAGTCCAGGTGAAGAAGAATGGGAGGAGACCGACGAGGGCGCCGCGAGATCTATCGCCACGTTCTCGGCGAGCTTTGATCACATTCAAAGATCTATACCAAACATTAGCCAAAATATTGCAGGTATATAGAGGGAAACCCACGATTGAACAGTGTTCAAAACCAACACAATTCCCCCTTGAACCATGTACCACTCGTTGAAGGGCAAGTTGTAAATGTATTGCGGGATAAATGGAAGCTCTGGAATGCCAACAGTTTGGAACATCGACTGCTGCCAGAAACTTCCACCACCCTTGATAGCCGTAAACGCATATACGCAGGTTAAGATGACAATCCCCTCAACTGGTCCAGAAATTATGCCGAGTGTGAGTGTCTTCGTGTGGTATTCGTCCCAGGTCTGCACGTAGAAGGTGAGGAGCGCTATATTTCATTAGCAGAGCCTAAAATAATTCGCAGAGGGCACAAACAAGCAAACAGCGTCATGACCGTCTTCCAGCCCATTCCCAGGTTCTGCGAGGCAGCGAAAATTAAGACTTCGAGAGAGGTATTCAAGGCGTCAACACCATGATCGAACAACTCTCCCAGGGGTCCACTCTGATGCGTTCTCCTCCTATTTCCCATTAGCAACCTTCCCAAACCCTTTTCTCTCTTCCAGAAAAACTCACGCCTGCGACCCATCAACCGCATCAAAAGTCTGATACAAAAACAGCCCAATAGCCCAACTAGCATACACCCAACTCGGACAATCCACATCCAGCGTCGGCGTATACCACAACAGCGTCAGCACATTCACAATCACGAAGCTGAAGCCCGTCAACGTGATCAGGTTCGGCGCCATCCACATGGGGAAGCATTTTATGACGAAGTGCGTGTAGAAGGGCTTGAGGACGTAGCGGGACAGCAGCGAGTGGTCAACGCCCGAGTATTTGTATTGCTTCAGGTTGGGAAGCTTTTCTTGACGGACGTACACCATGATTGCGGTGTTTCTAGGGTTAAAAAGGGGAGATTTGGTAGGGAGGAAAGGAGTCGAGGGGGTGGTGTCCTTTTGAGTCGCGAAATTTGGATTCCTGGCTCGCGGAGCGCGTCGCCAAGACCAAGGGTAGAGCAACGTCATTTCAGCCGAAATTCAGGGAATGCAGCTTGTACCAAAAGGGGTTGAAACAGCTGCATTGCGTTCATCAAAAGAGCGTTTTGCATTTGGTTTTTCGGCCCGTCACTCAAGATTACACAATCACAGATTTCTAAAAACGCCAATCTCATGTACTATCATCAAATTTTATGGCCTTCCAGACTCCTAATGAGAACCAGAAAAAGCCCCTCTCTGTGGCTTTTGGAAACCATTATCTAGACGTCAACCAAATGCATCAAATGCTCAACTCCATCCCTCGCTATTCCTAAGCAACAGACCCAATCACCAGAGCAGCAATTCCTTCCTCGTCGCTCCGTACCACAATCTTACTTGTAACACCAGACTTTGTTGAGTATGCCATTCGGATGTTGGCAACGACCTTGCCGCCAGTGACTGTCTTTCCGAATAGCTTAAGGGTGTGAGTAGTCGTGTTGATGGGCACATCAGTACCATCAAGAGGTTGTAATGAAAGAGTCTTGGCGAGTTGTTCAGTCGCATCTAAGATTAATCAGTACACCTTTGTTCATTATATCCTGGATTAACTTACCCGCAATGCTCTTGACACCGCTAAGCTGCAATGTCTCTTCCGCCTCCTCGCCCGAAGCACCAACTTGCTCCCAAATGTGGTTGAAATTACCAGCAAATGCCGGGACGACGTAATCACTTCCAGTAAGCTCAAGGTCTTCGACTTGGTACTCGTCATCATAGCCAGTTTCCTCGGGCTCCCCAGTAGTGGGATCAATTTCTTTGGTGGTGAACTTCAAGACGTTCGTAAAGCTGCTAGCTGGGAAAGAGCCTTCACCACTGGACTTCTTGAATGAAACATAGATAGTCCCTGGCTCGTCGGTGGCAAGTTTGGCGGCGGGAATGATGAAATCTTCTTCGAGCTCCTCTTCTTCCGCCGGCGTCGCAACTACTGAGACGTCCTCGAGGACCGTATCGGGAAGGGTATTCTTGACCTCGTATTGAAGGACAATATGCTCCTTGAAGATGTGCTTGACAACGCTGACAACATATTCCGTTTCTGATTCCGTCAATTCCACCACAGGCGACGATTTCAATACGCTGCCATATGGCTTCATTTCTGGTATCCGGAGAAGCTCTTGCTGGTATTTCTGAGCAGCCGCAGAAGCCGTTGCCGCAGCCTCCGTACTTGATGGAGCGGCTTTCGTTGGTCCGGTCTTGGGGGCTTTGATGGTTGGGGTGACGGTTGTGAGCTTCTTGGTTCTGTCTTCCGCATCTGCTTGCTCCTTGGTGACGACTGGAATGGCTGCAATGTCGAAGGGGTTGTCAAACGTTGATTTGTCGTCCGCTGTGACGTACATGACCAACTGGTGCTCGAAATATGGGAGAGCAAAAGTATTTTCTGGGGTTCAATTAGCGGGCTGAAACAAAATTTAGAGGAAGATACATACCGTTCTTGATAAACCGATCAGCCATCTCATCAGACTCGCCCATGAGTCTAAGGTTCAGGGCCGCACGATCACGAACTTCATCATCAACATCATCCAGGCATCTAGTGAGGAGCACCGTGACACTGCGCTTCACCTCGGGGTCCTTCTGACCAACACCAAACTTCGCAAGAGCTGTCACTGCAGCAGCCCGGACAATAGCATTCTCAAGGACAACTCGGTTATAAATATATCGAATGTACTTGGTGGGCTGCGAAGTCTTTGGACCTTCCAGACCGAGCAAGTGCAAAATACGGACAGCCAGCTTCGTGAATTCGCAATCCTCAATAAATTCGCATAGATGTGCCAAAGCGTCTTCTTTCGAATCCGGCACAAACTTGATCAAATCAAACATACTCTCTACAACGGCGCGCTTGAACTCATATCCTCCCTCGTCCCGTAAAATGCCACTGAGGAATGCCAACATACCAGCCTGCTTGCTTGGGAACTTCAAGCAGAGTGTTCGAATGGCCTCAACGATAGTAATCTTGAATTCGTCGGTAATGTCGGCCATAAAGCCAGAGATCTGCTTCATCAAACGATCCACGCTAGCCTCGTTTCCGGTCTTGAGAAGAGTAGTGATGGCAAAAGTAGCAATTGAGCGGTTGCTGTTAGAGATAAGGAGTTCAATATCGGGGTTGCAGGGGTGTACAGCCTGGGGCTTGAAGGATGCAAAGTTGTGGAGGATTCGGATAGCCGCAAATTTGGTGACGGCTCTTGGAGAGGTCAAGAATAGTTGGAGAACGTGGATGGCCTGGGTAACTTCAGCATCTGTGACATCTCGCATATCACAGATCGCCTTTGCAGCCTCGAAATTGACCATCTCGCTCTTGTGTCGGAGCCAGCCGTCCAGAAGTTGCATCATTGGCTTTCGAAGCTGCTGGTCCTCCTCTGCCAATTGAGCAGCCAGTCGAACAAGCATGACAGTTGCAGCGGGGCTCTTCACAGCCCCCGCAGTTCCAAATTGTTGAACCATCTTGACCAATGCCATCCTGTCGTGCATCCTCATCTGGTAGAGAAGTCCAATCGCGTGGTATTGTGTCATAGTTGAGTTGTTTACCGGCATTTGTCCTGCTGACGAAGAAAAGCCCAGAGAGAATCCACCAGAAGACTTCGTAGAGCTTGCTGCCTCTTGGGTCTCGCTCTGCCACCGTCGAACAACATCGCGCGCAATTGGGAGGAGGTGGTATGAGGAAATAAGGGCGGCTGAGGAAACGGAGGGATTCTTATCAACGATGGCGGTCTTCATGACACGCTCAATACTTTGGACCGTCGAGCCCTGCCACTGTCAATTTTGTCCTTTTGACTTTCCTCTGAAGACTCACATCAATGATACGGCACAGGGCGCGAATAGCATTAGGTCTGTAAATCGCATCCGTTCCACCACCCGTATCCTTCATAATTGTGCTAGTGACCATAATGATATCCTCCGCAGAGTGCGCCAACTCCTTGATAATGAGGTGGACCATCTGGCGTAGACTGGCATCTTTGTTCTGGAACAGCTTCGAAATGCCAAAGAAAAGGGTTGTGGCTTCGTTGGTGGGGAATCTTTCCCCGGTGTAGAGAAGAAGGGCAATCTTGGTGAGAAGGACTCGGCATCTTCGCGGCTGTATAGGAGAGGAGTTGAACAATCGAGCTGCCAGTTGTGAGCTTGGGGTTGGGGTTGGCTGACGGAAGGGGGGGAATCTACGAACCTTCTTGGAAAACAGAGGTCCTGTCCACTCTCATGATTGCGGCGTCGCCATCTTCATCTTTCTTGCTGTAACTCATGGTGAGAGAGGTCAGCTCCTCAGCTTCATGAATTGCAGAAGAAGGGCTTTGGGAATTGTCGCTGTCGACGTTTGGAAGTCGCGAATGCGATACGTTTCCGCTCGCTTAGAAGCTGAGATCCTGGGTCCACATGGCCAAAGAACATATCCAAATGGATTTGGCTTTTCTGCTCCCAACGCAACAACTACCAATATAAAATAGTTTGAAACAACCGAATGAGATATGGGGCGCCTAGAATAATTCCCCCGGTTTCTGGGATGAAAATAAAATTTCGACGCTCGTACAGTCCAACTTTCAATACTCACTCACGCACATGCCATAGATCACGTGCAGTCAACTCAACTCTCCAAATTCACCAAAGCTTGTGAATTTAGGCTACTTCGCTCACCCTGTACCTAGGTAGGGCCTCTGCTCTTTTTTTTTGATAATACATCCTGTGAATGGAGACGCGGGGGAGTATTAAATAGTCCTTTGTTGGCCCTCTTTGAGCGATGCCTTCCGCCCTGACAAAAGAGCACCTCACAAAGGAATTGACTTGAAATATCTCGCTTATCGAAGCCAACCTGCCTTAAGGGCAATGACACAAAAAAAGTAGAAGGAAAGCTTTAAAGGAAAGATTTCAAGCTCCGGCTTCCATTCTTTCTCCAACCAACCAACCCCTCTCCCGGAAATAGCGAGGAGGGCAAGAAAGCCAAAAAGTTTTTAAACCCAATCGATGGGATTAGTGTTCGCATTTCCGGTACCGGGAATCGAACCCGGGGCTCTCCGGCTCGTTTGACCTTGCAGTTTTGAAAGCGGAGTATGTTAACCCCTACACTATACCGGATGTTGTTGTTTTTTGATTGGAAAGTTCTTATTTCAATACATACGACTATAAATAATACGAGCAAAAATCTGCGGCCCGAAAGTGGGTCATGTGATACCCACCCCCCCCCCCCCGGTTCTTTTTGGCGGGGTGGTGCCGGGGTTTTGTGTCACCACGGGAATGGCTGGAGAGGTGTGGCAAATAAGGCTTTTATTAATCGCTTGTTGTATTGATATTTACGTACAAAGCAATACTACTGCATAGTGCATCATCGCTATCGTGGGATTGGGCAAGTTATACGGTGTGTGTTTCCTGCCAAGTCCTGCCTCAGTGCCTCTAACGCCTCTCACTGACTCCCAATTTTATGCGGAAACGGGGAAACTCTAATAGGCCTCACACACTCAGAGTAAGCGCTGCCTTTCGGTTCCCCTTGAGTGCAACCGGCTCATGCCGCTGCCAATTCCTTCTGTCCCTTTTTGCCTTCTCCCTTCGCCTTTCGCTTCTTGCCCTCTCCTCTCGGGAGTCTCGGCTTGCAGAGTTCCCTCTTCAAGAATTCCTCGAAGTTCTTGATTTGCTCCTCTGAAGGCGGCAAGCCCAAAGTTGGCATCCTCAATTCCCGGCTTCTCGTAAAGCTCACTGTCACCTCTGAACACCCGCGGACTTTGAGCAGCTGCTTCACACCGTTCACTCTGCTGAAGCCCCCCTGTGTTGGTAGCGAGTGTACTTCAATTTTCAGGCTTCGAAGATTTGCACAGTCGGCTAACCATTCTATTCCTTCACTTCGGCTCTTGCCCCTGAGGTCAAAGTAAACACTCCGAATGAGATCTCGTTGGAATTTGCCGAGAGACTTCAGGGACATAGCCATATCCTCGACGGAGAAAAACGATATCGTATTCATGCCGAATAAGATCGAAAGTCCTTCCTCGTAGATTTGCTTGCAAACCAGTAAGAGTCCAAACCCGCGTGGCCTCATATTGGGGCATTTATAGTAGCAGCTTATGAATGTTGGCTGATCCTCCACTAGGGCAAATTCGTAGATCATGTTGCGGAGTTCGGGCGGAAGCTCGAGGAATTTGAAGTAGGCTTTGGGTGGAGTTGCCGCGTTCTTAGTTTCAGGATCCATTGCTACTGCTGTTGTAGGTCAGTTAGAGCTTTATCTATCGATCATTGTCGTACTACTTACTGCAGGCTCCGTGGCTCATCTCGAGTTCCTCTGGCAAATAAGTGATGTTGGGTTGTCTAGAGATGGGTTCTTTGAGATGAAAGAGCCGAAGCCGCGACTTAAATACGGGCGTGTCGCGACTTCCCATATTGGCGGACCTTCTGAACAAGCGTCAACGTTGCTGTCGTCCAATATTGAATTGGAAGTAGACAAGAGTCAAGAATCCTGGAAAATATTCAAACGGTGTTCTGAATGCGAAAGTATGGTCTGATAATTTTCTCCCACCAAGGCTTCATAACCTCTTCGACTTACTGACATTTTCCCTCTTTCTACGAATGAAAAGCAAGCTATATGTATCTTCGGGTCTGCCAGCGGCGCTGGCAAGCTCCTTCCTCAACAAGCCCTCAAGTTTCTTGACATTCTCAGCAGGTACACGAGGTGCTTTGTTCTGCATAGCTTTCTCCTTGCACCGAACAATGATCTTTGTACAGTCCAGTCTAGAATATCTAGCAGGAGTCTCAAATACCCTATAATATATAGATCAGATGTATTATTCTTCCTCCAGTTCGAGCCCGCCCCCATGTCATATCCTTCGAAAGCTCTATTTCCACTCCCACTTTTTGCAGCCTCGAGCAATTTGCCCAGCACCGACATTCCTGCTTTGCAGGTTTTGCCAGAGTATGCAAAGCAAATATTTCGAGTATGTTTTCGTCGGTCTTGGCTGAGGGTTGTCAAACAGGTTGCCATGCACTCGACTCTGTAATTCTGTATAAAAAAAATTGAGAGTGTTCATGCCAAAATAGATCGGGAGCGCTCCTCAGTTAGTCTACTTACAGACCCATGCGAGTGCCAGTTTGCCTCCGTGGGCAGTCGGCCCCCGTCCATGAGTTTGGGGTTTAAATCAAGGTGGATTTTGATGTAATGCCTTGAGACTTGGTTGTTTGCAACGAGGACATACTTGAATATCGTACTACGTATTTCGCGTGGAAGTGCAGAAGTCGCAGTATACTTTGCGAGGAGTCACAAGATGGGCTTACAAACTGTCCCGTTGGGTGGTCAATTTGCTCTTGGGGTCCCAAGTATCGTGGATTTATCTACTGGAGCAAGCAAAGGCCCAGTTTTTTACCTTGGGATGGTGTGGTAGATCGTGTATGGGTTGGGGGTCGTGATGGTCAGATTTCAGAATGTAGGGGAAGCAAATCAAAACTTTCCAATTCGACAATGGATTCTGTGCGTAAAGTTTGCTCATGAATTGGTTCCGATTTACCTGTTGCTGTACAATATTATTGCAATTTCTACCTGAAGTGAAGTGAAGTGGCGCTACCTCCTGATCAGCCGCTTTCGCCGCAGGCTGAGTCAGATCACTTCGTTCCACGAGGCTTACAAAGCTCCTTCCTAAGCGTATCCCCAAGTTTCTCAAGTTGAGCTTCGCTGAAACGAGGTGGGTGTGGGGCTGATCCCGCAACCGGCATACGGGAGACGATCACCTCCTTACATCCTCTTATCTTCTTCAACTGACCCAGTCCTCTCGCCTTAAGCAAATCGTTCCGATCCCTTATTGAGGACCCAGCAGTAGTGTCCCAGTCGATATTGATCTGCAAGCGCTGGAGATTTGGCAAGTCGGCAAGCGCCTTGAAGCCAGGTACTCGGATGTGACCCTCGTAGTCAAATTCCACCCGCGTAAGAAACTTTCCAGCGTCTTGAAAGTTGAGCTCCAAATGGTTCCTCATTTCCTCGACCGTTCCCAACCAGAAGGTATTTGTGCCATAGAAGATCGATAATGCCTCTGCTTTTATCTGCTTGCAGGTAAATGCAATTGCTAGTGACGAGCGGTACTGCGAATATGGATACGAAGGGTATGATTTTGATCCCACTTGCCAAGGTCCGCGAGGCTCGATGGATTTGGGCAATACGAGCAGGATTTCGTAGATGTAATTTCGAATTTCCCCCGGCAGGGAGAGGAACGGAGAGCTTGGTGAAGCCCGCTTTTTGGCAGGCGTCCTTTTCTTGCTGAGAGCGCGAGGTTCCATCTTGGGCCGTCGGTCTTCGATTGGTACCACCGAATCGAGGGGGGTTGGTTTCGTCCACTCGATATGAATGTCGGCTTGATGAGGCTTCCCTCTGCTATGTGTCGTGATGTAGATAAGGGAGTGAGAAAGCAGAGCCGCAAGTGACGCGAGGAGTGTTGATATACGAGACGAGCGAAAATACTTAATTATTCTAAATCATTCTAGGTGCAACTACCATGAACAAGGCATGACTGTATTTCAACTCAATCTTCCTCTCGTCGACTCCTGTAAATTATTGCGAACAGCTATGAGCTTCAACGCCATGCTTATCGTCCTGCTCCCACTGGTTGTTTTCTATAGAACGCAATGGATATTCTTGATGGGCTCTCGGAGTCGGAGCCAGTATGATAGAACTTTGCATTAAATAAGAAGTCAGAATCAGCGAATAATTCTTAACAGTTTCAGATGGACTTACAGGACCTGGCGTGGGAGCAGTCTCCCGTTGAGATGTCGCAAGCGAGACTTCTTGTTTGCCCCCTTAACATGCTATGGCACGACGTTACATGATTCTGCAACTCTTCACTTGCAAGATCTGTACGGGCATTCACACTAGTCCGAAGGCCCGTTGATAGTCATAAGTTCCTAGAGTCTGTTTGTGCCTCAACTGGGTGGATCATTTAGCTCTTACCTAAACTTCCCCCCCGTCGCCCTACCGAAACACCTCGACAGACACATCCCTACCGACGCGCCAGGAAAGACACATTAGCCCCTTTATCTGTTCAGTCAGGATGACGCTTCAGCCTGCATAGCCGCTGCTATGTGTGATTTGCATGCCCATGGTAGCAGCAAAGCACCTCCATCACACCATCCAAAGCCATGGATAGTGACCCGCACCATCTGAAGTGGGGAAGGAGATTGCCGATGTTCGTTCTAGTAGCAATAATGCGGGGATTCATCGCCTTGAATTGCCCCCTTGGTCTCCGTGGAGATATCAGCCTATACATGGGGCCGCATTATGATTGATGTTGATCCAAACCGGGTAGTTGATGAACGCGCATGGCGCAAGAGGACCCCCGTTCCTGCCTCCCTTCTGCAAACAATATCCTCAGACAGTCGTCAGACGCTTGTGGCACGGAGCACGCATGTGGCGAGGTAGGAGTCCGCAGGAATTGGCTTGGGGATGTGCCGTGCAGCTGACGAGAGAAATGCGTTGCTCGTTGACGGGAAGGAGTGACCGTCGGCCGGGAAGTAGCGCCCCCGTGGGGACGGAAAGGTTTAGCTATTGAGGGTTCCTCAGGCTGGCGAAAGACAGTTTCGGTAGATCTTGTGATTGCAATTCCACCCAGGCCTGTGGTGTGCCGCGCAGCAGGAGCGAGGCGTTCGACTCAGACAAGCTCCCAACCAAAAGTTCTAGGCAATCTTGCAATACCCCCCATGAAGATTTCGAGTCCCGAATAGAATATCTACTGTCTCGCACTTCCTTGGATAGGACCCATGATTTTGAGAAAGGTCAACGTTGGTTCGTCCGAGATTAGGGCGTCGTCTATCCACGCTTGTTGACGACGTGCAGACTCTCTCAACCCCCACAGTGCTTACTGTTTCACCTCCAACGTGTGATCGAGAGCCTCTGAATAGATCTCGGTTGACGTCCAAATGGAGCTTCTTCAGCTTACGGGACTGGAAAAACAATGCGAAGGATCCAAGCCACTTGAGCTTGAGACCACTCCTCGTATATAGCTAACTCGAAGAAGAATTGCGAAAAAATAAGGCTTGATGATTGGACATGAAATAAGACCTAATACTGTCGCCGGAGCCCCTTTAGGGAATTAACGCCTCCTTTTCTTGCTAAGCTGATCAGCCAAGCGAGGCCGAAAAGAAAGATAGGAGTAGGATATCTGATATAATCACCAAATACTGAAACGCCCCCCAAATATGCAGCTTGCCCTGTGAAAATTTTCTTGCGTCTACAACCAAATATAAGTTACCAAATGTGCTGCGAATGAGGCGATTGGCTGGCGGACGAAAACGCCTTGCGCTGGGGTCGATTGCTTGAAGGTGACACAACATCGTTAGGACCGATAACCGTTCTACTTCTAGACTGTCGTATGCATATTAATCAACCCAAAACGGGTGGAGCGGTGGTAAGAAGCATCACATGACTGTTCTTGTCAACAGATCAAGAGGTGACACCGCATCGTCATGTCAAGGTTCCACTGCATTCTCCAATCGCTTTGAGTTATGAGATCTAATCCCTAATGTCAAATCAAGCCTCAACCTGCGGTACGTTCTTTACTAGAGTCGAACTCTCCGGGATGAGCAGCATGCTAGGAAACGCCAAGAAGACTTGCATGTGAGGTTATTTCTGTTGGAAGAAATATTGGACGCAACTAACTCATGCTACTTGCTATTTTCTGCCTCTTGAAAGTCAGAATCAAATGAACCCGATCCTCTTCATGTATGGAAAGGTAAATATAAGGGCAAAATGAGGTAAGGCTGACGCGCCGCGGCGTCTAAGTCCCTAATTATAGGCACCACTTGGCCCAGAAGCCCCTATTGCTTGCGCAGAATGCTGGGATGACAGCTGTCAAGAACTTCTAGAAGAAAAATGATCCGAATAGAACGTTGCTGAAGAAAGCGCACCTTATTTCCCAATAGGCTGGATCTTCGAGGTGCGTCCGCCACGACGCAGCACGAACCAGAGGCTCTATGCAGGAAACTTGAGGGGAGAAGCACCACCAGCACCTAGCTCCACAACGCGGGGAAACAGAATGGAAAGAACTCGTGGGTCGCTGGAAATTGCCACAAAGAGCATCTGAAGATTCAGAAGCTCCGCACTTCTCATAGTCAAAAAACCCAGATTCTGAGACATCCCTCTACCAGGAATATCCTCAGGCTAGAGCCATGTGTCTGAATCTCACGTCAACACTCTTTCTGGTAGCGGCCACGCCGTACAAGGACGAATCGTCGTCTGTTCGGGAACCCTGGCAATGTTGGGCGTCTCCTCCGCAAATAGTAAGAACTGAAATACTCCTCCTGCTGCAGCTCATGGTGGACGTGCAGAGGGTGGAGTGAAGAGGGACAGGCACATGGCAGCCATACAGCGGGCTTACCGCACTAGAGACACACGTTGTGCGGCATATCCCCAGTGCCTCTTCCCGACCCAGAACGCGGTGAGAAGTCAAATGGATTGAGCGTCGTAGGTAAGAAGATGAACACGGCCCGTAGTCGCTGACCCGGAGCTGCTACGAAAAAGAAGCACTAACTCCGGGCCCGATTGTAGGTGCTGGCGTGGGAAAAGGTGGCTGAGAGTGTGAAAGCGGGAATGGATCTGTACCGTACACTGTAGAGGACTTTACGAGGTTAAGGCATGCCTGATGCTCATCCAATCCCACTGGGGATTTACCTCCTGGTACGGGATACCTAAGTAGAGTAGTCTCTAGACACTAGCCTAGCCTGCCGACAGCAGTACGTGCAGTGAGTGAAAATGAAGTATCCAGAGCGTAACTAGGTACGGTACTGATGCTGTCCCTGCTTGCAGTGAGCTTAGACCACTGACATCCAAGCGCACCCGTTCCCGTAGTCTTATTCCTCACTAGTCAGAGCCACCTAGAGTTCCTCCCCTCCCCTCCCCTCCCCTCCCCTCCCTACAGCGATCCTGCCCCTCGCACCACAACCCGTCAGCCCCCTCGACGGTAATACTGGGTTTACGTCTGGGCAGCCTGGATTTCCCTGGATTTCCCTGGATATATTGTAAGGCTTATCGGCAAGGACCACCAGGACTGCAAGGTTAGCGAAGGCCTTGCAGCGTCCCCTTCGAATTCCCGGGACTATAAACTTTCGACGACGGTCCTCGAACTCGGAGCACCACGGCAAGGACTGACTCTGCTCCACACGGACACAAACATCCACTGGTGATCCCATCCGGACCATTATACAAAGCTTCATAAGCCATCACAGCCCTCCTCTTTCTCTTCCTCTGCCAATCCTTCTCCGGTTTGCCCACATCCGCCTCTAGCTGCATACCTCTCTACCTACCTAGTAGCCTTATATATACCATGGACTATCCGTATTTCCAAAACGCCGCTCCCCAGCCGTACCAGTATGTCGGGCTGCCGCCAACGCCATCTCAAAGCGCTTCCATCTCAGATCTTGATTATAACAGCAACCCCTCCCCACCTGTTCGTGCCCGTTCTCATACCTTCAAGTCCAATCCGCTCTCCGTCCTGACTCCCGTACAGGATGCAAACTACGATTTCTCGTACGACAGCTTTAATCATTTTCCACAAAATGGTGGCATGCCAAAAACCCAGACCCCGCTCTCGGAACACCACAAACCGTCTCTCAGCAACGCGAACAACCACAGCGGCCATGGACCCTTCGAAATTCCGGAGCAGCTGAGCGTGACTACGCAGGGTATCAACCCACCGGGGAGCAATAGCGATGATGACGATAATATGACTCCTGCGCAGTCCCGCCGCAAGGCTCAAAACCGCGCAGCGTGAGAACTCTCTCCCAGCCTCATTCACCACACAGCTAACAAATCTCTCAGCCAACGAGCCTTCCGCGAACGCAAAGAACGCCATGTCAAAGACCTCGAAGCCAAGCTAGCCAACCTAGAAAAGAACTCCGCGACCGTTGCAGAGGAGAATGAGCGCCTGAAGCTGCAGCTTCAGAAGGCGGTCACCGAAAACGAGATCCTCAAATTCACATCCGGGAATCCGAACCGCACAGGCTCAGAGCCTCTTCCCAACACAGGGCCTATGCGATACTCCCCAACAGACTTCTATACAGAGGTACTGCACGCACACGAGAATAAGACACCGAGCCACCGTATCGTGACTAGCGAGTCGGGCGAAAAGCTCTTCGCTGCTGGCGCAACGTGGGACTACATCATCAGGCATCCGTCGTTCAAGCGCGGTCTGGTTGATATTGGGGATGTGAGTGATCGCTTAAAGCAAGTGGCCAAGTGTGATGGCCAAGGGCCAGTGTTCGAGGAGCGAGAGATCCTCAACGCAATCGAGAAGAGTGTTGCTAGTGGCAATGATGAGCTGTTGTAATTCTGATGAGCATGGCGTCGTGTATACCACGGTGTTAGGCGGAAAATGTTGATTTGGGTTGGGTATGGGTTATATGGGTTTGGGAGTTTTGAGGAAGGCGGGGTTCTTCTCTCTTTGGTTATACATGGAGTACTTTTTCACATATGGGCGGGCTCGAGTTACTACCAACTATACTATATTATATTTGATTTTTGGTCTATATTGAAGGACGTTCCAAGTGGATAATGGGCTGGGATATATGTCAATTGAGTACAAAATCAAGCAGTTCGTCCCAGTCAGTCAGCCATGTAATTTCTGCACCTATTCCACAATCCTGAAAAATCAGCAAGTTCAAGTCTTCTGGATTGCACCTGTTTCTGGGTTCTACGATTTCCGTACCCTGACGAAAGAGCCGCGTCCTGTTCAGCTTTGGCATTTCAATCTTTTACGAAAACTGCAACCTACTGATATTTCTAGCTCGTGAATGCAACTGCAGTGCAACTTCAAATCGAACTATTTCCCCACTCGCCATCCAGAATGCACAATACCCATACGAGAAGTGCATGTCAAGGCAAGGACCCACACAAGTATGCGCTGCGGCTCTCCCTCTACACGAGCTGCGTACACCAGAGTCGCACATGATCTATTCCTTAATCGAATCGCATTCTTGGATACCCCTCCTCGTTGTGTCTGGCTACATGCTACGATTTGCAAGTGCACCTGATCGGTCTTGGCGTTTTTTTTTTTCAATTGTCTCAGCCACGCTTGCAGATTGCTTGTATATTGATGCGGCGAGACTAAAAGGGTAGCACGTCCGAATTTAATTTCTACTTACTGTACCGGCACTTGACATGGTGCAACAATTCTATTCAACAATGCTGCTTAGTTTCTAGCATGTACTAACGATATGAGGGTTGTTCACAATGTATAGCGAGTTAAGGATCCTGGCCAGTCACTTGTTTACTCCTTACTCTCACAGGTCTTAAATTAATAGGGACATAAAAATTCTAAGCTGGAGATGCTTGTAGTCTGGGACTGGAGAGCACGAGAGCAGTGGCTCACTCGCAACTGCCCCAAGCCAGCTTGAGAAGAGTCGATAGATTTGCGTTTTCCCATCAGCCAATGACCCCCGTAAAGCGATGGGGCAAGACTGGAGCAGCCAACCCATAGAGAGAAACGACCATCTCGTATTTCTTCTTCTCTCACCAAGTAGCCGCAACCAGCTGGCGTCTCTTTCCATTTTAAATAGCCGTGCTAGTCTCCTTTTCAGGCTTCGCTCGCAGTACGAAGTATTCTGCTTTTGTAACTACTTCGTTACCTTGTGATTCTTCTTCTTGCGAATATAAGAGTGATGCACATATTTCCCGACTATTTCAAGCGATTGAGTAATGTCTTTTTGGTTTGGGCTATCTTTGCACCCATTGGTTTTTATCACTTGTGTTCAAGATCTGAAATTTTTCGGTCTCTTGAATCAAGCATTTACCTGCACGTTCGGCATTTGCAGTCACCGTCTGAGATTTAATGTTTGGGGTCCCTTTTCATCCTTAAAGTGGAGATCAATATTTCTCGTTTCTTTTCGCGAATCGGAACGGTCTGGCTCCGCCTTGTTCCCCTTGTTTTACATAGGCAGGTTCTCTGCTGTCAGGATGCATGGATTACTACGCCGCAACCTTCAGGCACCAACGCGGCTGTGCTCACATTATTTTCATTCAAATTTCAACTTGGACTTCAACAGATCGAAGCTGGCAGTCTTGCGAGACACATTTCTTGCCACGACTGTTGATCCCTAACAATGGAACAAATTGAACTTGTTCCGAGAAGTCGAGGCTATGATTCCCTGCCTCAGCAAGATCGCAACCCATCTCCTCCCACCCCATCCAAAAGTGCCCAAAATCAAACGCCATTGCGATACTCTAACGGGTCTTCAACTTTCTCCTTGAAACACGGCGATGATATGAATCCCAAAGACTCAAGTCAGAAGTTGCTACCAAAGGCCTATGCCCAAGTTTCTCCTGGTAGGCGGATCTTACGATACATTCGCGATGTAGCGATAGTTTTGACTTTCCTTGGGGTGACTCTCGGCGGGGCATTGGGACCAGTGTTATCGCTCAGCAACCCCCGTATCGATGCTTCTGTTACGACGTATTGCTCCGACCTTGGTTTGCAAGATTCTGCCAATGCATACGCGGGGAAGCCAGTCAGCCTTTCGGACATTCTCAACATCAATATCGCATTTGGCAACCTTTCCTTTGCAATTGCCAAATTCATTGATCTGGTCTGGGATATTCTCATATCGCGAGGTGGACAGGCACTTTTACTATGGACTACTTTTCGAGTCTACAGTGCTATTCTCCTCTGGATCATGGAGACTGAGCGGGTGTCATATAAACTCTTTACAACTATGTCTTTCTCATGGGCGACCTTGTGGTCCTTAGGGCCAATCATTCAGACTTTATTTACGAAGCTCAAATTCCGTCGAAAGGTTCTCCTTTCATGGATGGCGCTGAGCGTAATATGGGTTATCCTCTGGCCGACAGTCACAAATGCCATGACTGGATACGTGGCTATTAACAAGACCTTAATCAAGCGTCAAGATAACATCTCGTATGTGGACTTTTCTGACGTGGGCAAACCCCCGAACTTTGGATTTCAAAATTTCGATTACTCCGCATCATCCCGCAATCAAAGCGTCGCTTCACCCGTTTTCTTGCAAAGTGGCCCAGACGTGGCGCTCTGGGAATCTCTCTACAACTTTTGGGGTAAGTTTCACAACCTTTAAGGATGTCCACTCACTGACAAATGCTTGAATATAGCAAAGGGTGGTAAAAGTGCCTCGTCTTTTCACATGTCTTATGTGAACGACACCCTCAATGTATGGCCAGTGTATAATTTTGAAAATGAAACCTACTTTTTGGATAAACTCAAAAGGCAGGAGAACGTACAATGCATTGCCAGCGGCAGGTATCAATGGGGCTTCTCCATCGGAGCTACAATGTGGTTCTTGCTCATTAACAGCCTCTGGGCCATCAGCACGTATGTTGTGTGGATCATAACGAGTCAAAATAGCGCCTTTGGTCGTGTCAGAAAGCTAGGGAAATATAGGGCAGCGCTTGATCTCAGCGAAGCGATTTTGGAAGACCTGGGGAGGGATGTTTGTGCGTATACGGACGACGAGTTGGAGAGCGAGCTGAAGAAGGTCAAGGGGATCAAGTATAATATTGTAGAGGGTGAGAGGGGTGCGAGTATTGGGCTTTCGTCGAGGGATGAAGGACCAGTAAGGTTTAGATTTGGGCAGGTATATGGGAGTAGGCCAGAGGGCAACAACTTTTGATGAGAGAAAAATAGAATAGCTTCAATGATTGCTTGTGGTCTCAGGCCACCATTCAACTCGTGGCTCATTATCAAGTGGTAAAGGATTTGACGGTGATTGGACTCGCGTCAACGATATTTGAGCATGGCCTAACTCATTTTGTGAGTATCTCGACAAGTGAGACGGAAATCAAAAGATCTTGTGGTTATCTAAATAATAGGTTTTTACTATATTTCAATACATATGTCCCTCAAGGACTATAAGTATAAGTACACACAAATATTGATTCCCCAACCCAGAAGAAACGCTATCAAATCTCCCAAACTCCATGCAATCATCAATCGCTCCTAAACACCGCCCATCTCCACCTCCCCCAGACTCCCATAATCCAGAAATTCAGCATCCTCAAAATCTCCGTCAACCTGCACCCTGACATTCTCCTGGCCCTGCCCAAAACCTATCATCTTCCCTGCACTACCAACACTCATCTTCTTCCTTCTCGGCACAGCCATAACTCTCCCCGCACCAAAACCCATACCCAATCTCACACTCCTCTCCTCTTCCTCTTCTTCATCAAATCGCCTTTTGTTGCCGCCGGCATACCCCCCAAACGCACTCTCCACACTCCCATCACTCCCCTGACTCAACACCGGACATTCCTCCTCTTCCTCCTCCATCTCCTGCTCCCTACTAGGATTATAAATCCCCCACTGTTGCTGCGCCATACCCCCAACCTTCAATATCCCACAAAAAGGTGTAAGTTCCCTCGCTCTAGGCCTATTCCTAATTCCATTTCCTGCTCCAGTCCTAGCTGCAATCACATTTTCCTCTGGCGAACTTGGCGGCGAAGCGTCGGAAAATAATGTGAATGCGGAATAAGACCCGGTTTTGTAGCCTTCTGGAACGGATTTTCGCACCCGCATACCGACTGAGAGCAGGTTGGATTGGATGTTTGCTGGGAGGGGAGGCGTGCGAGGCTCGGCGGAGATGGGGGAGGGGTGGGAAGAGGCGGGGAAGAAGGTGGTTATTTGGGGCTGATGGATGCTGCCTGCGTAAGGACGTTTGGATTGGTGTCCTGGTGCCATTATGCTGTGTTTGCTATTGAGGTCGTAGTCGTATTGGAAACTTGAAAGGGGAGGCTGGGAATTGAAGCGTCTGCGATATCGGTGCGGTATAATTCAATTGTTCGTGAATGAGGTTCTAAGAATGACTGTGAATATCGGAGAGACGAAAGATGATTAATGAGCGTGCGGAGTAGAGAGGGGTGCAGTGTTGCTTTATTCCGGGGTAATTGATGTGCGTGGAATTGAAATGATGGGGGTTACGTTGGCGCGCGTCGAGACGAAAGAGAAGAACGCGGGGGTGACTTTCGCGTTGAGTGGTTCGGTAATCCTGGGCCTGTGAGAGGAAGGATTGACGTTTCTTCATGCGCAGAGCTGCTTCGGTTTCAACGCATTGTTTTGTACAATATTAAGGGGATGATGGATTTTTGAAGGTTATGTGAATGGCTGGTAAGAAATCGGGCCTTTAGACATTGTGAATGGATGATAGTTGGAGATGTGTTTCGCACTGGCGTCATGAGTGGTCTTGGGTAAAGAAAGGGAGGCAATTGAGGGGTTTCATTTGCGGTATTGGAGGGGCTATTTTGAGGTCTGTGTTACTCTGTGCTACTTCAGATAGTTTCAATTCTCAGAATAGGATCGGTATCATGATCGATGTCGTGTTAGATGTCAAAGTAAAGTTTGGTAGAGCCTCACGTTTAATGATCCACCAAGTCACATCACGTCAATTCAGCAAGACAATATTTTGTGGGATCTTATTTTCGCAATGCACAATGCCCAATATCCGCCACCTGCACTGGGTATGTAGCAATCCTCGAACAAGCGCACCACGTCCTCGCATCAAGTATTGAACCGCCGTCAGGCAGAACCTCTAAACACTATGTGGAGTAATCGCCACTCTCGGCCCTTCCCATGCAAGTTTTATTCGCACATCGAGACACATCCACCACCTCCGAGTTGAGTTAGAAAAATAAGGAAAAGAATTTGATGCCAAGATATCCGGAAGTTCCCAAACGCCCTTAATTTTGCTGGTTGGTGCTCAAGGATTTTTGGTCGATGTCCATCTTCTATCCGTCAAACAAATGTACTGTATGCGCAAAGAAGAACGAGAGGCAGATCCAATCTACCATGCAGAAGACGTAAATGCATCATGAACCGAGGCGAGCGAAAGAAAGCAGAGACGAACTGTCTACTTTCTTCGGAACGAGCATCCCTCAGTCAGACGAGCCTTTCCACCGGTAGGTTGGCAGAGCACGGTCGAGCAGCCGGCGCAGATGACGACTGTTTGTGCGTGCGAGAAGACGGTAGTGATGGTGAAGCAGCCGGGGCACTTGACGTCCATGAAGAATGATCGTGGGGCAGGGACAAGGTTCTGGAGGGGCAAATGTCAACTTTCGCTCATTTTCAAGGGATAAAAGCTCGCAGGAAGGTGATCGGAGCATACCTTGAGCTTGTGCTTGCGAGCCTCAGCGGCTGGGGTTGGGTTGAGGAGGTCAACGGCGAGAACCTATCCAGGCAGCACCCAGTTAGCCTCTGAGCTTCAAAATCCATCATGTATTGCCGTTTTCCACTTCTTTCCATCTCTGTCGTCTCAATCCGCTCGCAGCTGATGTATTATCGATATGCCATCGCCTTCGGGGCCGCTGTGCGTAGGTCGTGTGCCAAATTTCCCTTCACCGACTCGCCCGTGTCCACTCTAGCTAAAGGGGAGTTCTTACCATATTGGCGGTTTGATGCTGATGCGATTATTGTATTGAGTTGACTGACGGGTCTTTCGTCTGTGGTTGAGGTTGTGCGGGACGTAGAGAGCTGTTGTCAAGTCGATTGTCGATGGAATCGTGAAAGATCTCAAAAGAGGAGGTTTCGCCTCTCGAAATCATCGAAAATTGGTGTGCGTCTGCTTCGCTTAGCGGGTAAGATCGCCATTGGTTGAGTCACAGCTTAAAATGGGGCTATTTGCCCCTCGGCGCCTCCTGGTGAACACAAAAAGCGGCGCCCATTACTGCTGGTTTTGAATGTTCCACTCAGCCTGGCACGTTAAAAATTAGTGCCGCTTTTTCTGCCCCTCGCAAGGCGCCCCTCAAGCTCGAGTTTGTCACGTTTGCACTTTTTCGTACCACTTAGTAGCCATCCCATCCCACCAGGCAACTTTTTGAAGCTCCATCACCAACATTCTCCGCAAACATGGCGGCCCCAATGGACGAGCGAATAAGTGTGCCTATAGACGATCCAAATGCAGATACTGAATGGTGATTCCCCTTTACCAAAATCCAAAATAAAACTAACATAATTCCAGGAACGAAATACTGCGCAAACACGGCGTAATCCCCGAAAAACCCCCCTCCCCCACCCCCCTCATCGAAGAAGCAATCCTCGAAGGGCGTCGCCTGGCCCACGAAAACCGTCTCGAAGGCAAAGACCTAGACGAACTAGACGAGCTAGAAGATCTAGAAGACGAGAACTTCCTAGAGAAATACCGGCAGCAGCGAGTATCAGAACTCGCATCCCTGACAAAGAAAGCCGTGCATGGAGCTGTGTATCCGATCTCGAAACCTGATTATTCGAGGGAGGTGACGGATGCGAGTGCGAATGGGCCGGTGTTGGTTAATTTGACCAGTGGGCTGGGTACGAATGTTGAGAGTAGGGTGTTGACGGAACTTTGGAGGCAGGCGGCGAGGGAGTATGGGGAGGTGAAGTTTTGTCAGATTAGAGGGGATATGGCGATCGAGGGGTATCCGGATCGGAATTGTCCTACGATTTTGGTTTATCATAAGGGGGATATTGTGAAGCAGGTTGTTACGCTGATGACGCTTGGTGGGGTGAAGGTTGGAATGAAGGAGATTGATAGGTTGTTGATCGAGGTGGGCGCTATTAAGGATAATGATATGAGGGTTACGAAGAGAAGAAAGGACGCGGAGGATGAAGAGGAAGAGAGGAGGGAGAAAGGTGGGATTAGGGGATCGAAACAAGCTACTGCGGAGGACGACGATGATGATTGGGATTAGAAGGCATTGCATGACATGACATAGCACGGAGTTACGGATGAATGGAGTCAGGATATGAGAGCTACGAGCCTCTAAAGTTTCATGAAAACGGTATCTCAGTTTTACTATTTCTGAACGCCTGTCAAACTACCACCTCATTATGCGCTTTTCATACTATGAACACACCCTTAGCCTCTCTGCCTGTCTAGACGACAGCAGAAGGCTTCACATCTCCGTCCTTCAAACTGCTAAGGGCCGGAGTACCAGGAGCCGGTGGGCCAGAAAACCTCGTCTCAACGAACGTCTTCATGATCCCCATCTCCTTCTTGTCAAACGCAGCGTACAATTCCCTGAACTCATCGATCTTGAATCGATGCGAGAGAATGATCGTCGGATCAAACTCCCCACTCTCAACCTTCTTCAACAAATCCTTCCAATACTTCTGTACCGGCGCTTGTCCAGTTCCCCTGAGAGTAATGCCCTTCTCCATCAGCGCACCAATCAAAAACTGGTTCGTCAAAGCAGCATAATCCGCCACGAGCGAAATCGTCCCAAACTTCCGGACAGCTTGCAACGCCTCATTAACAATCTCAGAACTGTCGGTCTCCAACCCCACCGCTCTCTGGATACCGTGCAACAGGCCTTTGGTATATCTGAAAGCAGCAGCATCAATACAGCAATTGACTCCCTCAGGCTCCATTTCGTAAATAGCCTTCACAACATCCTTCTGCTCCGAAAAGTCGATGATATCGCATCCAATCTTATCCTTCGCCAGAGCTAATCTCTCCTTAACTTTATCAATAATGATAACCCTGCTCGCACCAGCAAGCTTGCACCACTTCGCAGCTAGCAAACCGATTGGTCCAGCGCCCCAGATCGCAACACTCTTTCCCTTTTCGACATCCGCGCAGATGACAGCGTGGTAGGATGTAGGGATAATGTCTGAGAGATAAAGTGCCTTCTCATCTGGGACACTGTCTGGGATTTTAAGCAAGTTGGTGTCACCGAATGGGCAGCGCACGTATTCGGCTTGTCCGCCAGCGAAACCACCAGCGAAATGCGTGTAGCCGAACAGGCCGGCGAAGGGCTTGCCGTAGAGCTTTTCTTGAACGGAGGAGGAATTTGTTTTGTCGCACATGGAGGAGAGGCCTTCTTTGCAGAAACTGCAAGTCCCGCAACTTCCAAACATGTTAGCTTTGGACTTGTGGTATACTTGGTTGAATTACTTACGCAATTTGAAAGGAGGCAACTACTCTGTCACCTTTCTTGACATTTGTGATTGCTGAGCCCACTTCATCAACTATACCCATCCATTCGTGACCCAAGATATCTCCGGCTTGCATTTGCATGATCTCCTTGTGGTAGAGATGGAGATCACTGCCGCAGACGGTTGTACCGGTTACTTTGCAGATAACATCTGTTGGTTCTGTGATTGCTGGTACAGGAGTTTCGACAACTTTGACATCTGGAGGAATCAGTATTGCTGGTTGCAATGGAGGAATAGGTGCTCACTTTTGTTTCCGAACCATTGGAGAGTCAACTGAGTTTCGCCGGGACGCATATCTGGAGTATTGGTTGTAGTTGTAGGGCGGTCTCCCATTGCCTTCTGTGCCTGGTTGGCCACAGTGGTAGTAATACCAGGAGGGGTGATTCCGGTGGGAGTGACTTTATCCATTTTGACTTGAGTTATTTTGTTTTTTTTATTGAAAGTTGAAATGTGAGAGAAAAAATGAATCAGAGAAGAACTTGAAGAAGAGAAAGTGCAACTAGAAGCATTTTGTAACAATCCCATCCCACTTGTTATGGGAATCTGTAAAGACGTCATGATTAAATTGTATAGCAAAATGAGGGGCATTTTTATCCCTGTGGTACCTGGATTTGCCGTCTTTCTTGATCTGTCAGCACTTACTGAAGTATCGCCAATGCCACTCGTGCGATAATATTAGGAAATGTAACAGGCATTTGAAGAAAATATATGACAAGGGGTTGAAGATCGGTTGTGACGAAGTGGCAAAAGCAGCAAGCCATGACGGATCTCCTTTTATCATTGGCCAAGCTAAGGTTGCTTGAACCGCTTCGTAAGCCGATTGGGAGCAGGAACACAATACAAAACGTGGGTGCAAGGCTGAGACTGGAAGCATTGACACTAAATGATGGAGTTGAAAAAATGTCGGGGAGGAGTCAACATGTATCAGCTGAGGAGAGGAAGCCAGGCCTCGGCAGTTCCAACGGGTTTGAAAAAGAAGAAACATGAACCGTCTTCAAAGCATTTGCAAGATGTCTTAGGAGAAATCTCGGACTTTCGGAGAACTTTTCGATTGGGAGAAAGATGAAGGAAAGGAAAACACTCT
>Ga0247778_1000679_pt1 | contig 32326 bp, 29 predicted proteins | sample UWRJL049202B5_FD_179939 | JGI IMG/M metagenome (GOLD analysis project Ga0247778, IMG submission 179939) | Plant litter microbial communities from Arlington Agricultural Research Station in Wisconsin, United States - UWRJ-L049-202B-5 | ecosystem: Environmental > Terrestrial > Plant litter >...
CACGCTGGAGAGGCGCGATGAAGGTTGAGTTGTTGGCCTCCTTCAGATCGGTCGTATGCAGCAGCGTAACGTCTTTGATGCCTGTCTGCCGCTTTACTTCCTCTACATCCTTCTTGTCAAAGGCGGCAGAATCACCGGATGCCGTAGTAACCACCACCACATGCGCCTTATCCTTTCCGCCCGCCAGCTCGGTGAATTTATTCCAGATGGCAGCCGTAGAACCGACATTGCCCCCGATGATAAGTAACGAACCTTTCTCAGGACCATGTTTCGTAGAAGACTTTTTTACTTCGATGGGGGATGTCGCGGATGGCGGCGACGCCGTCTCTCCGTCTGCACCCGCACCTCTTGCCGCCTGCCCTTCCCGCTGCGGCGGCGGGATCACCTTACGATTCTTCAGATCATACCGCTGTCCCTGACCGAGCAGGAAGAAAGGACCGGAGGAGGCAGTATAGTCCTCTTTCCCGTCGACCACATGTTTCGACGCACCCTGGATCGTATTATAGTCATAGATCACGGCATAGGTCTTTCCGATCACTTCCAGGGTGTCTTTCTGAACGAGGATCGCCGTGGCCTGATCCAGACCGATGCCGATCAGTTCCGGCGTATTACTGATAAAATCGACCAGGTCGAACTCCCGGTTACGGGCTAGCAGGTGCTGATCGATAACCGAATTCTTCAAAAAGCCAAGCCCCTGTGTATGATCGCCTACCAGGATCGTGTTGTTACGGGTGTCGCCCCGCCAGAGAAACGACCCCTGGATAGTGGCGCCGGCGGAGCTGCCGATGATGACCCCGCCCCTGTCCAGTACATCGAGGAAGGCCTGATGGGCCAGTGTATTCAGATAGGCATCGGCAATACGCCACTGCCGTCCGCCGTCGAAGAATACCGCGGTGGCCGTCCGCAGCGGTGTAAGAAACTTTTCGTCATTGGCCTCCGCCAGATTGTGGGCATTAAGGATAGTAATATTCTCAATACCCGTTTCCTTCTTAATAACATTTACATAACTGCGCGAGCTGGTATCCGCCCCTGGCGTGCCGTTGGTGACAAAGACGATCTTCGCCTTATCTTTTCCCCCCGCCAGATCCGTAAACTTCTTCCAAATCTCCGGTGTCGACCCCCCGCCGCCAATGATGATCAGCGATCCCTTTTCCGGGCCGTGTCTGGTAACGGATTTCTTGACGGTTATCGGCGAAGATTGACCCAAAGAGCCATAGCTGTACAGAACAGCGGCAAAAACAACCAGAAATATCTTTTTCATTGTAGTATGTATTTATAATGATCGGATTTGTTTAGTAGCCAGGATTTTGATTGGTGCCGCCAAGATTGGCCGGATCGGAGAGTACGGCGCTCTGCGGGATAGGAAATATCCAGAAGTGGGGATCGTTGAGTTGCGGGTTGAGCGGCCCAAATACAGCTGGCGCACGACCCGTCCGGACAATATCCACAAATCGATGCCCTTCAAAAGCCAACTCATATCTTCTTTCATTCTCGATGGCCGTCAGCAGATCGGCTGCGATAGTGGTACCGGGTACATAATTAAAAACGGGCACATCCGATCTCGTACGGATCGTATTCAGATCATCCACAGCCCCCGCCAGGTCCGGACTGGCTTTTTTGACCCGGGCCTCCGCACGGATCAGGTACTCTTCCCCCAGCCGAAGGATAAAAATAGAACTCGACCCATCCTGTTTTCCATATTCCACCAGCTCCCAGGAACCATCGGTCAACTGCTTGATCAGGCTTTTACGCGCCCCACCCGCATTGGGATCGATAAGCTCATTTATAAAAGACCGGGCCGGGATATAATCCCGTCGGCCACCTTCCGCCGCCGACAGCCAGTTGGTATAAAAAGAACTTTTGTCAGCCGTGCTATAGGCCAGCTCAAAAATGGATTCCGTCGTATTCTTCCCTGTAAAAAAAGATGAAAAAGGCTTGACCAGCGAAAAATTACTCGCACTCGCAATGACTTTCGAGGCATACTGTTCGGCGAAGTCCCATTGCTGGTTATAAAGATAATAACGCGCCTTCAGCGCATAAACCGAGAACCGGTTGGCCCTGTTGCGGTCTTCTGTCTCCACCAGCAGAGATTCCGCCTGGTTCAGATCACGCAACACCTGCGCATAAGTTGAATCCTTGCTGCTACGCTTTATCCCCGTATATTTTTCGGGATCAAGGATGATCTGTACGCCGCCATAGGTCTTTACCAGGTCGAAATACCCCAATGCCCGCAGGAAATACGCCTCACCCAACACCTGGTTGCGCTGAGCCGTGGAGAAAAGGTCGTCCCTGACAGCCGGCACTTTATTGATGACAAAGTCGGCACGGATGATCATCGAATAAATGGAGGCAAAACCGCCACCCGCACCCGCAGGTGTTTTCGTAGCAACGACAATATTCTGGTTATTGTAGTTGACTACATTGTCTCCCGCCAGATCGAGACCGATGATGCTGCTGCTCGCATATCCCTGCAACCCATCATAGACACCCAGCAGGGCCGCGTTCGCGGATTTTCTATCCACGATAACGGATTCATCCGAAATGCTGGTCTCAGGCTGTGTATCCAGCGTCTTCTTACAGCCATTGAACAGGGTGAAAAGAAACAAGCCCGGTACAATATATTTTTTCATGAACATAAGTTTAAAAGATGAGATGAATGCCGACGACGATCGTCTTAGGCTGCGGTGTAGTATTGAAGTCCAGACCCTGCACAATGCTCCCGCTATCACCTGAATTGTTGGCTTCCGGATCAGGACCCGTATAACGAGTAATGGTGAAAAGGTTACTGGCCGTAGCGAAAATGCGCGCATTGGAGATATGCAGCCTGGTCACCACCCCCAGGGGCAGATCATAGGCAAGGGTGATATCCCTCAACCGGACATAGGACGCATCTTCAAAAAACCGGCTGGTACTGCCGTTGTAATTACTGCTGCCGTCCGCATTGGCCACCGATGTGGGCCGGGGCAAGACATTAACATCCCCCGGCTTCTTCCAGTAATCCAGGGCGCTCTTCAGGATCGATCGGGTAACGCCCCTTGTACCACCGGATTCCAGAAACATACGGGTATAGTTGAAGACCTTATTCCCCGACTTGTAGACAAGATTGGCATCGAGACTAAAACCCTTATAGCCAAATGTATTCTTCAGCACACCCTCCAGTTTCGGCCATATATCACCGACGATCTTTTTGTCATCGTTTGTAATCTTCCCGTCCGGTTTGCCATTTGGACCACTTGCATCCTCGTCGATGACATTCCCGGTCTTCGGATCTACGCCCAGCTCATGAAATACATAGATCGAATAAAGAGGGTGCCCTTGCTGGATCTGGTACATACCGTAACTGCCGTCCGTGATCGGCGTCAGCAACTTGACGACATTGTTATGGTTGTGAGAAATGGTAAAGGTTGTACGCCACGAAAAATTACGACTTTCAATATTGGTCGAGGTCAGCAGCAGCTCCACACCTTTATTGCTCATGGCGCCTACATTGCTGACGATCGACGGAAACCCTGATACGACAGGTAAAGGAGCAGGCAACAGCAGGTCAAAAGTATATTTGTCGTAATAATTAAACTCGATATTCAGACGCCGGTGGATCAGAGAACCCTGTATGCCCGCATTGAACTGGCGCGTGGTCTCCCATTTCAGGTTGGGATTGGAGGGCTGGTTGGGAGCAATGCCGGGCTGATCGATATAATTGTTGCCGCCATTCCACAGACCTCGGGAGGCAAAGTCGCTGATATTCTGGTTGCCCGTGAGACCATAACTGGACTTCAGCCGCAGGTCGTTTACGAGGTCCGTCTTCGGGAAGAACCTTTCTTTACTGATATTCCAACCCAAACCCACGGAAGGAAAATAACCCCATCGATGGTCCACGCCAAAACGGGAAGAGGCATCGGCTCGGATATTGGCATCGACACTGTATTTATTGTCCAGCGAATAATTGATCCCGCTGAAAAAAGATACCAGCCGCGATTTGCTGCCCGATGAGGACCCCGTCTGTACGGCCGCCGAGGCGATACGCTGGAATTGGTCGCTGGGAAATCCCGTGCCGGTGATCGATTCCGTCTCGTATGTGGAATACTGCACCGTATTACCCACAAAGACCGACAGATCGCTCCTGTCATGAAAATTCCTGTTGAAATTCAGCAATTGCTCCGCGATCAACGTCTCCCTTGTGGAAAGGACATCGTTGGCCTCGCCGGCCGGCTGGCCGTAAACCAATTTGGTGTTATAATAGGCCTTTTCGTGGTAGTTGGCGTAGTCATTGCTGAAGGTCGACTTAAAAGTCAGCCCCTGGAACAACGTCAGCGAGGCATAAATGCTATTCAGAGCACGCAGGCTATAAGAGTGGGTGTTCGAATTGCCCAGAATGGCCAGCACATTGTCGAATACCCCAACCTTATAATAACTGCCGTCGGGATTATAAAGAGGATAAAAAGTAGGTGTATGAAGCGCAGCCTGGAACAAACCCGCCGGGCCGTCCCCAACCCTTACTTCCCGCCGGGGAACATAGGACAGGCTATTGCTGGTACCTATTTTAAGGTTGCTAAGTAAGGAATGGTCCAGGTTGAATCGCAGGGAATAACGTCGGAAATCCTCCAGTTTCAGCGTCGACTGGTCCGATTCAAAATTGCCACCCAAAAAGAAATTCGTTTTTGCGTCTCCGCCGGTAACCGAAAGGTTGTATTGCTGGGTAACCGCGGTGCGGAAGACCTTGCTGATCCGGTCAACTGTAGGTTGCTCCTCCGCTGTCCCGTAGGCAGGATAACCCGCAACCACCTGATCCTTCGGCCGGAAAGGCAAAAGGTTTGCCGATACCCCGTCATTGGTCGAGGCCGCATTGACAATGGCCGCGTGCTCCGGTCCTGTCACCAGCTTCCACAGATTGGTTGACTTACTGCGGCCATATTGCGCGTTGAAATTGACCCTTGAACGCGCATTTTTTGTACCTCTCCGGGTCGTGATCAGGATCACACCGTTCGCACCCCTTGCCCCATATACTGCCGAGGCATTGGCATCCTTCAATACAGAGATCGACTCGATATCGTCCGGGTTGAGGTCGGACAGGAAATTCGGCACCTGACCGCCGAGGCCGCGGCCAAGGTTCTGCAGGTTATCGGTGTTCATAAAAATACCGTCTACCACGTAAAGAGGATCGTTGCCGGCGGTAATGGACGTGGCGCCCCGCAGCCGGACAAGGACAGAAGTCCCGGGGACACCCGAGTTGCTGGAGATCGAAAGACCCGGCACCTGCCCCTGTAGCTTTTCGGTAATGCTGGTATAGTTTACTTTGGACACATCAGCCGCAGCTACCGTTGTGATCGCACCGGTACGGGCATTGCTTTTCGTCCGCGTATAACCAACCACCGTAAGCTCGTTGAGCTGTTTGTCCAGCGCATGCAGGGAAATTATAGCCCCATTGGTTTTTACAAGCACCTCGTGAGGCCTATATCCGGTATAAGTAATTTCCAAAGTTACAGGCAATTCCTGGCCGGTAAGAAAGTGGAATTCCCCCTGTTCATCAGTGACCACCTCGTGAGTGGTATTGCGAATATGCACAGTAGCGCCGCTCAGGACTTCGCCGGTCCTTTCATCGACGACTTTGCCGGCGATCGTTATGTTATGCGGAGTCTGGGCAAAAGAAATTTCCTGGAAGGTGAAAAAAAGAACACAAATAATAAGGGATCGAAGGATCCACAGGCAGTCAGTTCGTACCATATAATACGTTTAGATCTCCGCTAAGGAACGGAGGTTGAAGAATGAAGACGGATCCTGAATTCAGGGCTGGTGAATGAATGGAAAGAAGGATCAGCAGCTGATACAACAACAGTATTTGCTGTATCCGGATCGATGAAAGTGAAGAATGAACGGGTGTGTAAAAAAACGATGCATGGTCTGTTTTCCTTTACAGTTAGAAAATAGTTTCAGCAGGAGATTGCAGCCCGTTGGTGGTATTAGTCTACAATTTTAGTAGAGTAAATATAAAACACTCGTTTTTTTTAACCAAATTTTTCTTTCAGCCCCGCTAACCGAGCTGAAACCTAATGCTCAGCGTAAACCCCTCACCGGGTGCGGAAATGATCTCGACCTTGCCATGGTGCAGGGCGGACCGGTTGATAATATTCGAGAGCCCGATCCCTTTGCCGCGGGTGACCGGGTCATAGCCCTGACCATTATCGTGAATGGTGAACAACAGTTCATTACCCTCCTGGCCGATCCGGATGACCAGCCGCGTCGCATCGGCATGTTTCACAACATTGGTGATCTGCTCCTGCACGATCCGGTAGATCGTCAGTTTCAATCCATCGTCGATGGTTTCTTCCCTGATCTCCTCATGGGAGAACTCGATATGCATATTGCTGACATTGACGAGATTCTCCAGGAGGTCCTCAATGGATTTGATCAGACCGATATCGTGCAGCCTGGGAGGGGCCATGGATTTGGACAGACGGCGGATCTCTTCGATAGCCTCCAGGATCAGGCCGATACCCGTAGTCCGGTACTCTTCCTTGCGATCATCATAAAGGCCCACACACTCAAAATATAGTTTCGCAGAGGTCAGGATCTGGTTTACATTATCGTGCAGCTCATGACCGATCTCATTCCTTTCCTTCTCCTGCACGGCGATCGTCGCCTTTACGATCTCCGTCTGCCGGTTCGTCCTCTCCTCCATCAGCTGATCCTGCAACAGGATATTCTGGGTCACATCGTTGGCCAGCACCAGCATTGCCTCACGGCCCTTATAATTTAACTTATGCGATAAGAGCTCTACATAGATCAGCTCACCGTTCTTTTTCCTGTGCTGCCATTTACCCTGTAAATACGCCCTCTCCTCATCCTTATCCAGCATCCGCTGGATATGCCGTTGCTCTTCCTTGCTGGAAGGCCGGATGTCATGTATGGTCATGGCCGAGAATTCACTGCTGGTATAGCCGTAGTGCCGGACTGCCATTTGATTGACCTCAATAAATCGCAGGGTCTCTACATCATAGATCCACATGGAGATAGGATTGGAATGGAACAGGGACCGGTAGCGTTCCTCCGAGTCACGTAACAACTGTTGACCATTCACCCGGTCGGTGATATCCTGGGCGGCGCCGATAACCCGGATGGCATTCCCCTGATGATCCCGCATGATATAGCCCCTGTCGAATATATAGACATACTTATCATCCCCTCTGAGGAACCGGTACTCCACTTCGAACCGGCTGGCCTCCTTCCCAAGATGAATGGCATCTATTTCCTGCTTGACCTGCTGCCGGTCCTCAGGATGGATACGGTCCACCCAGTCGTCGATCAACCGGATCGGTTCATTGGCGGCAAATCCATAGATATTGCGCAGACCCATTTCGTTCCGGAAGATCTCATTCTTTTGCAGGTCCCAGTCCCAGATCATATCATGTGTGGCCTTGGATGATAGGTCATAGCGTTCAGTGGACAGACGCAGATCGTCGATCATCTCCCGGTTCTCGATTACCAGGCCGATGAAATTAGCCAGTCTTTCGATGGTGGCGATCATGTCATCCGATGGCATATTGACATGCCGGTGATAGATCCCAAAAGTGCCGAAGATATTTCCGCTGGAATAGCGGATCGGCACAGACCAGCAGGACCGGAAACCAAAAGACAGGGCCGCATCCTTATAATTATCCCAAAGAACGTCCAGGGATATATCCGGGACAATGATCGTCCGGTTAAAGAAGACGGCAGTCCCGCATGATCCCTCTTGCGGGCCAGTCTTGCCGCCATTGATGGCCGTGATATATTCCTTGGGGAGGTTAGGCGCTGAATAATGCAGCAGGGTCTGATCACCCGATAGCTTTAAAATAGAACAAATGGCCCCGGAGAAAAGATGTTCGATATCGGTCAGAAGACCGTCAGCTACCTCCCAAACGGGGATATTCGGACGCGAATTGAGCTGCTGCATGAATCTCTTTTCCAGCGAGGCCAGTTCCGGCGCATGTAAAATAGCTGGATCAGGCCGGTATTCAGCTTTTTTTGCGCCAAAAGGGAAAAGTCTCATGCGGTTAGGGGTCTTAAATAGGAATACTTATATTATTAAACATAATATTAGTCTAATTAGTATGATTTTAATAGATAATACGCGGAATAACTAAAGGGAATGTCCGATATACGGAGCAATGATTAGGTATAATCATAATATTATATGTTTTTCCTGCGTGTCGTCTGTAAGGCGAGGCACATAATATGCAGTATATGTACAAACTCATTTATATGTCCAGCAATATGCCACAGCCACGGGCCCGTCTTTTTGAGAAATTCGCGGTCAAAGTCACCCAGGCCACCGGCAGCACGCCGGCCTTTATCATCGCCTTCGCCATGGTCATTGTCTGGGGCGCCACCGGCCCCATCTTTCATTATTCCGAGACCTGGCAGCTGGTCATCAATACCGGCACCACCATCATCACCTTCCTGATGGTCTTCCTCATCCAGAAGAGCCAGAACAAGGACTCCCTGGCCATCCAGCTAAAATTGAACGAGCTGGTTGCCGCCCATCAATTCGCCAGCAACCGCCTGGTCAACGTGGAAAATATGTCCGAGGAAGAACTGAAGGTCATTCAAAAATATTATACGCTCCTCAGCGAGGAAACGAGGAATGAAGAAAGCCTTCAACAATCCCATTCCATCGATGAAGCCCGCGAAAATCATCAGATCAAAAAACAACTGGAAGAGGACATAAAGACCCGGCTGGATAAACATCCGGCTGCCTTAAAATAAAATATTCCGTTTTCGTATCGTAAATAAATTGCCATGGAAATCCTTATACAGATCTTCGGACAGGGAAAAGACCTGAATACCCTCCAGATGAGCTGCCGGGGGATACTCGTCTTCTTCATCGCTTTCCTGCTCATCAGGCTCTCCGGCCGGCGCTCCTTCGGTCTGCACACGCCCCTCGACAATATTATCACTATTGCCCTGGGCGCACTCCTCAGCCGGGCCATCGTAGGCGCCTCTGATTTTCTCCCCGTAGTGGTCGCCTCTACCCTTATTGTGCTCCTGCACCGGTTCATAGGATGGCTGATCGTTCATCATCCGGCCATAGGCAGATTCATCGAAGGCGAAAAAATACTTTTATACCGCGACGGCACATTTATCGATAAGGACATGGGTAAGGCCCTTGTATGCAAGGAAGACGTCCTGCAAAGTGTGAGGAAGTCGGCATTGACAGAAGACCTGGATACAGTAGACAAGATATACATGGAAAGAAATGGCGAGATCAGCACCATCAGGAAAAAACAATAGAAAATTGTTTAAAGTATCCGGCTTATTATGGATTTTTATTAAACAACAGACTTCTCTATCTTCATCCGTAATTTCCGGGAGCTTGGTCTATGAACTTCGAATTATACTTTCAGCAAATTACCGCGGCCCTCTTTGAGCTGGATAAAGATGGTTATATCCGATATATCAATCCGGCGGCCACCGCATTGACCGGGTTTTCGGCCGCGGAACTGGTCGATCAGCCCCTTTCCGGCCTTTGCAATGGCCCGGAGGATACGACAAAAATGGACTATGAGTTGCAACAGGCCGCCAAAAATGGCCGGCTGGTGACCGAAAGATGGTGGAAACGCAAGGACCATCCACGGTTTTGGGGACAGATGATCCTTGCCCCATTAAAGGAAGAGGCCGGCGAACGCTATGGTTACAGCTGCATGCTGACGGATATTTCAGCACAAAAGAACATTGAACTCGAACTCCGCAGAAATGAGGAGCGCTATAGACTGATCGTTGACGGGGTTCAGGAATATGCCATCCTCATGCTGGATCCGGAAGGTAATATTCTTACCTGGAGTGACGGCGCCAGGCTGATAACAGGCTATGAGCCGCATGAGATCATCGGAAGGCATTTTTCCCTTTTTTACAGCATCGATGATATTTCAGCAGGCAAACCGGCCAAAGAATTGCAACAAACCATCGCAGAAGGGAAATACAAGGAGGAAGGCTGGCGGATAAAAAAGAACGGCTCGCCATTTTGGGCGGATGTAGTCCTCACACCCCTCTACAATAATCAGAACAAGCTCATAGGCTTTTCAAAGGTCACCCGGGACCTCACCGGCCGTAAAGAAAATGAAGAACATCTTCGCCAGAGCGAAGAACGTTATCGCCTCTTTGTCGAACAGGTAACGGATTACGCCATTTTCATGATGGATGAAAAGGGCAGGATCGCCAGTTGGAATGAAGGGGCCAGGCGCATCAAAGGATATGAGGCCAAAGAGATCATTGGAAAATATTTCTCCATCTTTTATCCCGAAGAAGATATTGCCAATGGCAAGCCGGATCATGAACTGCAGGTGGCCCAATCGGAAGGGAAATATGAAGAAGAAGGCTGGCGTATCCGTAAAGATGGCACAGAGTTCTGGGCTAGCGTCGTCATTACGCCTGTTTTTACACCCGCAAAAAAGCTTGTAGGTTATTCAAAGGTCACCCGGGATCTGACAGAGAGAAAGGCCTCGGAAAAGGCGCTGCGGGAAAGCTTCGACCAGTATCGGGCGCTTGCGGGGGAATTGAAGATCACCAATACCGAACTCTCCTATGCCAACCAGGAGCTGGAACAATTCACCTCCATCGTCTCTCATGACCTCCAGGAACCGGTCCGGACCGTAAAGAGCTTCCTGCAACTGCTGGATCAGAAACTCTACACTGCCCCACCCGCCGAACTCAGGGAATATCTCGCCAAGGCCCTCGTTGCCTCCGATAGAATGAAAGAACTGATCCAGAATCTCCTGCAATATTCACAACTCGGCAAGGGAGAACTGGAGACAATCCTCGTAGATGTCCGGCAGCTCTTCCTTGAAGCACAGCAGAATTGTCGCAGCGCTATCGAAGAGACCGGGACCGAAATTCTTATGGAGACAGATGTGAGTTCTGTCAAGGGCGATCATGTCCAGCTCCTGCAACTGATCCAGAACCTGCTGAGCAATGCCATCAAATTTACACAGTCCGAAAGGCCCCGCGTCACCCTTCGTTGCTTCCGGAAAAACGGGCATGTGCAGTTCTCCGTATCCGATAATGGTATCGGCATCGCCGAAGAAGATTTCGCGAAGGTCTTCGATATATTCCGGAGATTAAATACCAGGAATAAATATCCCGGTACAGGCATTGGCCTGGCCATTTGCAAAAAAATAGTCGAAAGACACCAGGGACGGATCTGGCCGGAATCCACACTGGGAGAAGGAACGACATTCCATTTCACGTTACCGGAAGGAAAATAAGGATCGACTCATGAAAAAAAATAAGATAATACTGGTTGAGAACGATGAGGACGAACAATTCTTTATGAAGGAGGGATTTGAGGCCTCAGGTCTATTCGAACTCCTCACGATCGCAGACGACGGTAATCATCTTTTTGACTGGCTGGAAAAAAATTCACCCGTTCTACCCGACATCATACTCTCCGATCTGAATATGCCCGGCAAAAACGGATATGACATCCTCACGGAGATCAGGCGACATCCCGCGTATAGCCAGATTTCGGTGATCATCATATCCACCTCCTCGGCCCCAACGGTTATCAAAAGATGCCGCGATCTGGGCGCCACTGACTATATGGTCAAACCGGATACCTTCATAGAATATAAAGCCTTTGCGCAAAAATTGTACGATCTGTTGCTGGCAAGAGGCTAACAACGGTCATCTGCCACCCTATACCTCCTTCGGCGCATGCTGATGCAGGAATCTTCCTACGGCCTCCACCAATTCATGGGGTCGTTGCTCATCAATCAGCCATTTACCCTTGTCAAATGACAGGTTCCCAAAAAATACCATGTTCAGCACAACATGATAATTCTTTGCCAGGCCATCGTCTTTGTGCCTGTCCGACGGGGTGGCCCACCCTTCATAGTGAATGCCCTCATGACTAAATTGGACGGGGATCGAATGTTTTTCCATGGTAGGGACAATATATCATATTTCATACCAGGGCCTGGCCTGCCCCGTCGCCGCCCATTGTGGGCAATTTTCACCCATCCCCCCCCTTCGCCCCATATAATTCCCAACTGTAGCTGGAAATCAATTACATTACACCTGGGTTTACCCTACAGCCAGCCACGCATTAGCCATTTTCATGGCCGAAAATTCTACGATCCGATCAATTTTCGCAGCGCCCGAATTTATTACCAGCGTGATCAATCATACATATTATGCCTGTCGTCGACCTTACCAATTGTGATACCGAGCCCATACATATACCCGGAAAAATTCAGGGCCACGGCTTCTTGGTTTCCGTCGATAAAAACTCCATGATCACGGAATGCAGCCAGAACATTGCCGACTTTCTACCTACCTCACCCGCCGAAATATTGGGCAGGCCCCTGAATATCCTTGACAATTTGTTCGGCAACCGGCATACCGAAGACTTTATCAAGCTCCTGCAGGATGCCAGGACCTATCAGGGATCCGAGACATTCAACCCATATCCCGTTTCCATCGACGGCAAACCCTTTAATCAGATCATCCATTTATCCGATAGAGGCTGCCTGATCGAGTTCGAACCCGAATCCGCCGATGCCAGGTCGGATACCCAGCGTATCCTTAGCAATTCACTATCGGTAATGCTGGCCGATGCCGATCTTAGCCAACTGCTGTTCAGATCAGCCGAACAGATCAGGAACATCATCGACTATGACCGGGTCATGATCTATAAATTCCATACCGACGGACATGGAGAGGTCGTTGCAGAAGCAAAGGATCCCGTCCTGGCGCCCTTCCTTGGCCTCCACTACCCGGCCTCCGATATACCCCGGCAGGCCCGGGAACTCTACAAACTAAACCTGACAAGACTGATTGCAGATGTCCATGCCGAGCCATCCGCCATCCTTGGTACAAAAGATTTTGCGGCCGACCCGCTGGACCTGACCTATTCTGTGTTACGGGCAGTTTCACCCATTCACATTCAGTACCTTAAAAACATGGGCGTGGCCTCCAGCTTCAGCATATCCCTGCTTAGCAAAGGGAAATTGTGGGGATTGGCAGCCTGCCATCATTATACCCCCCGATTCATCAATTACAAATTACGCGAGAGCGCCAAATTCGTTGGCCAGATCCTCTCTTCCTCGCTGAACTTTCGCCAGGCCAGGGAAGACGAGCAAAAAAAAGATCGGCTGAAAAGGGCCGTGAATGCGCTGACCAGGAGCCTGCATAACAACAAAAGCCTGTCCGCATCACTGTTTGAGCAGGAAGTAACGATCCTGCAGGCCGTGGAGTCCACAGGGGCCGTCCTGTCATTTGAAAAAAACATTTATACGATCGGCAATGTACCGGATCAGGCATTTATCGCGGAGATCCTTGGCTGGCTGGATGAGACCATGGACGATGCCTTATTTGAGACCGACCGGCTGCCGCTGCTCTATCCTCCGGCACGCTTGTATACAGCGCATGCCAGTGGTCTGCTGGCTTGCCGCCTGTCAAAAGAGCTGAAGGAATATATTCTATGGTTCCGGCCGGAAATACCCGGCATCATGCAATGGGCAGGCAACCCTGAAAAACTGGTAGAGACCGGATCCGATGGAACGGCGAAGATCTCACCACGCACATCATTTGAAAATTGGTCCCAAACCGTCCTGGATACAGCCGCCGCCTGGAACATGGAAGACCGGCAGTCCGCCCTCCATCTGAAAGAGGAAATAGTGCTTTCCATCAACCGGAAAGCCACGGAGATCCGGCTGCTGAATGAAAAGCTAAAAGAAGCATATGATGAGCTGAATACCTTCAGCTATACCATCTCCCACGATCTCAAAGGTCCACTGACATCCATCAAAGGATATGCACAACTCCTGCAGCTCAGTTTGGCACAGGACCCCACGGCAGAACAAATGATCGGTCGGATCATCTTCTCTGTTGAGAAGATGCAGTCCATGATCCGGGCTGTCCTCGAATATTCACAGCTGGGGCAGGAAAAGACCGAATTTCAACCCGTGAACATGCGTGCGCTCTTATCCGAGATCCGGGAAGAATTGCTGATCCCGGAATCTAAAGAGAAGGTTAGGATCGTCATCAAAAACACCCCAGATCTCCTGGGCGAAAAGACAATGATGATGCAGGTGTTCTCCAACTTACTGGGCAATGCCGTCAAATACTCCCAGTTCGCCCCGGAGGCCCTTGTTACCGTTAATGGGGAAGTCCTTGAAGAGGGCATTCAATATTCCGTGACCGACAACGGGATCGGTATAAAGACAGCGGATCATGACAAGGTATTCGGTCTTTTTGCAAGATCCGATGAAGTAAAGAATTTTGAAGGATCCGGGGTTGGCCTGGCCATCGTAAAAAAGATTGTCGAACAGCACCATGGAAAGATCTGGATAGACAATGTTCAGACCGGAACAACCTTTAACGTCTTTTTCAAAAATAGCCAGTAGAACCCTTTACCCCCTCCCAGTCAAAAAATACGTTCCGTCAAAGATTCCAATAGCCCTCAGACGCCCATTCAGGGACAGCCTTACCCCACCTTGGGACTCCATTTCCCTATTTACAAGGGGTTAATACCCGGCTATATAATTGCATAAGCATATATATGGAACAAGAAGCCAAGAAATGTGATGTATTGATCGTGGACGATGACCGGGACCTCTGCCTGATCCTCAGACTGGGTCTGCAGGCCGACTGTGCCGTCCACTGTGAACACAGCCTGGCGGAGGCCACAGCCTGGCTGGCCAAACACCAGCCTACCCTCGTTTTACTGGACAACAGCCTCCCCGATGGCAAAGGCGTCGAGTTCATCCAGAAAATGAAGGATACAGACCCCAATATAAAAGTAGTGATGATGACCGCCGATCCCGGCACCACCATAGAGATCCTTGCCCGCCAGCGCGGGGCCTGTGGTTTTCTTGCAAAACCTTTTAATGTATCTGTTATGAAACAGATCGTCCATTCCATCTTCCCCGGCATGTCCGCAGCTTAATCCCATTTCCCTTCAGAATCGGTCGATACCTTCCTCCTCAAGGGGTCACCTACAACTATGGTAAGGGGAGTGAATAAGTGTATACCCTAGGATTAGATAAATATAACCATGTAAGTTGGTATTCTCCCCCAACAATCGATAGATTATAGAAACAACCGCTGCCGCCATGAAACCCGCCCCAAATCCTTCATCAAAAAAGACCATCATTGCCGGAAGTTCCAGGACCGGATCTGCTGACAGCATTCACCTCAAAGCATTTAATAATTCATTACAGCCCAATATCATTTTTATCGTCTCGGATGGTCAGATCATCCAGGCGAACCAGGCCGCCTGTAAATTGCTGGGATATTCGAAAAAACTACTCCTGACCAAAAAGAGGGAAGATATTTTTGATCTGTCCGGGGAAGGTTATACAGCCATGCTGAAAGAAAGAGATGTGGAAGGCTTTGTTAAAGTCGACATATCACTGATCAATAAATCAGGGAAAACAATTCCCTGTGAAATTACTTCTGTTCTCTTCAATGACTCCGAAGGCATCCCCAACTCCATTCTAAGCATCGTCGATCTTCGGGAAAGACTGTTGAAACAGCATGAGATCGATCTGGAGCATGAGAAGGCAAGTGCAACCAGTATTGCGATGGTACGATCGATAGCCGATAAACGCCAGGCAAAAGAAAACATCAATTGGATCAAATCGATAGCCAAGACCTCTTATGATATCATATGGGACTGGAATATAGATACCGACATTATTTCCTTTGGCAAAAATTATGCAAAGGTCTTCGGGTACCAGCTCGTGGAATCCAAGGTCAGCTTCTCCGCATGGATGAAGAAATTCCGGCCAAAAGAGCGGAAGATCATAAAAGAGAAAATGAATGGGATCCTGACATCAAAAAATAATTCCTGGGAAGGAACGTACCCCTTTACAAATGCCGAAGGCATAGCCAGGGAAGTGACCAGCCGGGCAAATATTCTGCGAAATGATCAGGGGGCGATCACGAGGGTTATCGGTGTTATCCATGACCTGAGCAAAATTAGAAAGTTGGAAGAATCCCTTGAACAGGTCATCACGCAAAAAGAAAAGCAAATAATCGAGGCGATCGTAGAGTCAAAAGAGGTGGAAAGGATCAGCATCGGGCAGGAGCTGCATGATAATATCAACCAATTACTGGGAGCGTCGATGCTATATCTCGATATGGCCCGAAAAAAAGATGAAGGCAACCAGGAGATCTATCTCATCCATTCTTCTGAATACACGATGACGGCCATTGACGAGATCAGGAAATTAGCCAAGGGCATGAGTTCCGGCGCCATTAAAGACTATGGCCTCTGCGGCGCAATCGAGCACATGACGGGTGATATGATGGAATCCTACCCGGTCATGGTACATTATAATTCGGATTATTCTGTGGAGGATACACTCAATGAGAAATTTAAGCTCAATGCCTATAGAATTCTGCAGGAGCAGCTGAATAACATCATCAAACATGCCAAGGCATCCAATATCTATATTGATATTTCCAGATCAGACACAGCGTTCAATGTTGCCATCTCCGATGACGGCGTTGGATATGATACCTCAACGAAATGTAAAGGGGTAGGCATCAGAAATATCATTGGCAGGGCAGAGATCTACAAAGGAACTGCCGAATTTCAGTCCTCAATTGGGAAAGGATGTAAATTGCTGGTCGCATTCCCCATCACCGACCTCTGCCTGGAGTAATATTATCCGTATATCATCTGTAACATGGCAATATGATTGATCCGAATACGTTTTAGCGTTGATGCAGGACAATTCCCCCCTTTTCTTTCATCAACTGTACCATTAAGGACTTCCCAAAATATTTATCCATCCATTGCCGTAGGTGAAATGTTCAGTACGGTCGCATTTATTTCATTTCTATCAATTAATCCAATTTATGAAAATTCGCCTATTCATGCCCTTTTTATTGCTGCTATCCATCCTTGGTTGTAAAAAGTCGGATACTGACGGAGGAAACCCTACGGGCGCACCCGCAGATCCCAGGAACAATGTAACGGGCGTTGCCCGTAACAAATCGATTTCGTTTATATTTAGCACCAGGATGGATTCGTCCACGATCAACAATTCCACATTTACCCTCAAACAAGGTTCAACCAACATCGCCGGTACCGTGACCTACTCGGGCATGACTGCGACGTTCACGCCGCTGGTCCCCCTTTCAGCCGCGACTTCCTATACGGCCACCATAACGACCGGGGCCAGGAGTCTGTCCGGAATGGGTCTGTCCAACAACGCCGTCTGGAGCTTTACAACGGCGGGCAGTGTGGCAGCCCTGTCCGGCATCGATCTGGGCACAGCCGCCAACTATGTTATTATTGCAAAAACAGCCATCAATAACAATGCGACCTCTGCTATTACCGGTGACCTGGGACTGAGTCCAGCCGCCACTTCCTACATCACCGGTCTTGCCATCACCAATGCCACGGGTTATGCTACTTCTGCACAGGTTACCGGAAAGATCTACGCCGCAGACATGGCCGTTCCAACGCCTATCAATATGACCACGGCAGTCAACGACATGGTTACGGCCTACAATGATGCAGCCGGGCGTGCCATCCCGGATTTTTTGGAGTTGGGAACCGGCAACATCGGCGGCAAGACCCTGGCGCCGGGGTTGTATAAATGGACGTCCGCGGTCACTATACCGACCAACCTGTCCATTGCGGGAGGAGCAAACGATGTATGGATATTCCAGATCTCAGGCAACCTGACGATGAGCTCAGCCGTAAAGATGACCCTCAGCGGGGGGGCAAAGGCTCAGCATATCTTCTGGCAGGTAGCGGGCCAGGCCACCCTGGGCACCACTTCCCATTTTGTGGGCGTCATTTTGGGGAAAACGGGCATCACCTTGCAAACAGGAGCTACCATGAATGGCCGGGCGCTCGCGCAGACGGCAGTTATCCTGGATGCCAACACCATCACAAAGCCCTGATCAATCAAAAATAATCAGCTATCTCAGGGTCATGCCCTGGGATAGCTTTTTCTTAAGGACCCTTGCGGCCTCCGTATAACCCCCTTCGGAACCATCTACAAAATGAATATGCGCATTATCCATATTCCTGACATAACAGGACATGATGGATGCCTTGCTGATATGCAATCCATAAAAGATCTCATTTTCGGCTTCCATGGCATTCAGGGATTCCTCCAGTTTCAGCCTTTGCGCCACCGTGCCCGAAATGACCGTATTGATCCTGCCGTCAAGGACCAGGGTATCGGACATTTCAACCAGCTGTTGCAGATACTGCCGGCCCCTGTTCGTTCTAAAAAAAATAACCCCCATGATCGTGGCGATCATGGCACGAAAAGATCGAAGGAGACGGAACCGCCCGAATTTTGCCAGTACTTCCGTCTTTAACCGGTTATAGGAAGTATTCATACGCAACCGGGTAACGGATATGGGCTGCCTATCCATCGGGCCGCCATAGATCTCATCTATCTTTTGCATCACTTTCCGGAATATCGAAGCCTGGTGGGCTCCCTCTCTGGCAATCACCAGCAGGGCGATTACTTCTTCCTGGTTCTCCGGCGGGGCGATCCGGTCCCAGCGGCACTGCATTCCCGTCAGATCCGGATCCTCTTCCGGGTGCGGGTATTCCATCGATAGATAGTCAGGACCCTTTATCAGCTTTTCGGCATAATTCAGACCATTCCCCAATATGACCGGTATCGAAAAAACAGAGGACCGGCTGTGTTTGGAGATCTGCAGCATATGACCGTCCTGGTAGACCTTTTCGACAGGTACAGCGCCGGCGCGGATCTCCAGGTCGAAGTTGGCCAGCGTATTTTTCTTATACAACGATAAGGCCTGCATAACAGGATCCATGATCAGGGGAGGGACAATAAAGGTCGCCCCATCGCCCCCGAAAAAGAAAGGAACATCGACCTTCATCTTACTGGCAATGTTCAACACAGTAACAATACTGCCCGTAGCAATAAAATTGACCGCCTCATGCTGTCCCCCCAGTACAGCCTGCGTGGAATGTTTGATATCGGTGATAACGATATGCCAGTCAGCCGGGACCCCCGTAAAATGCTCATCTTTATCGAAGAGCTCATCCAGACCCAGGTCATTCAGGGGAAGTTCGGTATAGAACAGGTCTGAGCTTTGTTGCATGATCAGGACTTTTGATGATGATCAATCTATAAATGGTTCATTCATCTCAGGGATGAATACAGCAATAACAACAAAGCCCGGCACTCAGTTCATGACTAAGCCAGGATCTGCACGATGGCCCCGGCAATGCTTTGGAGGAGATCCGCATCGGGGATTTTACCCGTATGTTCAGGGGGAATGATCGCGCGGTAATTGCCTTCCTCGTCCCGTTCGAACAGGACCTCCGTTCCGTCGACCATCACATGGAACCGGTGGGAATAGCCAAAAACCTGCAGGCTGGCCTCGAATCCGCGTTCGACACCCTTGTGATCGACGACAGTAATGATAAATGGTTCATCCATAATAAAAACGTGAAAATACATAAAGCTAAGGACAGATCGTCCCTATTGCCCTGCATGTAGACTTTTCAATACCTTTTTCAGATCCACCCCCTTCCCCAGTACAGGTTTAAAAAGATCTCCCTCATGTTTGATCCTTTCAATGCTATTGCGAATCGTGAAATCCGTCATCTTCAACCCCTTTTTTACCTCCTCCCAATGCAGGGGCATCGATACCGTGGCGCCCGGCTTGGGTCGGACGGAGTATGGAGCAGCCAGGGTGGCCTTCGGACGGTTCTGCAGGTAGTCCACATAGATCTTGCCCTTCCGGTTATTCGTCATCCGCTCGATACTGGTGAATGCGGGCAGCCGCGCGCGTACCTGCGTGGCGATCAGCTTCCCGAACAGCTGACATTCGTCATAGCTGTATTTGGCGCCCATGGGGATATAAATATGGATCCCGGTGGACCCCGATGTCTTGGGATAACCAACGACCCCGATCTCGTCCAGCACCGCCCTGACTGTCCGGGCCGTTTCAATCACCTGCGCCCAGCTATTCTTCTCCGTCGGATCCAGGTCGATGATACACCAGTCCGGGTGATCGGGCCGTTGGATGGTACTGTTCCAGGGGTTCATTTCGATGGCGCCCAGGTTGGCCATCCACAGCAGGCTCGCCTCATCTTCCACCACCAGGTAGTTCTTATCCTCTCCCTCGCTGGTATGATAGGGGAATTGCCGGACCCAGTCCGGTGCCGTGCTGCTGACATCTTTCTGGTAGAAACTCTTGCCGGCGATCCCATTGGGGAACCGGTTCAGGGACTGCGGCCGGTTTTTCAGGTAGGGCAGGATATACGGCGTGACCTGGTAATAATAATTCAGCAGATCCCGCTTGGTATATTTTTCCTTTGGCCAAAATATCTTGCCCAGGTTACTGAATTTCAGCTCATGTCCGCTGACCGCCCGCACCTGGCTGTCTTCACTGGGATTCAACAGGGTCTTCCGTTCCTGCTTCGCGCCCGGCCGGATTACTATGGCGTCCTTCGTTGGCCTGGTCACGGGCGCAGCGGCCTCGGAGGTTGCCGCCTTGGAAGTCGCGACCTTAGGGGGCGCGCCAATCACTTTCTTAACCGCCGCCACAGCCTTCACCTTTGCCGCGACCTCTGCATGCACATCCTTCGCCTTTTTATCTTCCCTCATGCCTTCAAAGGCAGGATGCCGCATCACTCCATCTTCCGTCATTTCGGCATAGCTGACCTCGCAGACCAACCTGGGCTTTAGCCATACGGCAGTTGCCTTTGGCGGGTCAGGCCGGAACCGGGAGGGCGCATTGATATCCGGCACTGATTCAAAGGGCGCTTTTTTACTTACGAGTCCTTTAAAAGATTGCAACATCGCCTTTTGCATTGTAGAGCTGAAACCCGTGCCGATCTTACCCGTATACTGCAGTTTCCCCTTATCATAGACACCAACCAGGAGGGAACTAAAGAGCTTTGGAGAACCCTCATTGACAGTATAGCCCCCGATCACCACTTCATGCCGTTTCTTTACCTTTATTTTCAGCCAGTCGCGGCTCCTTTCCCCGGGCCGGTAGACGCTGTCCGCACGTTTGGCGATGATCCCTTCCAGGCCAAGTTTGGAGGCCGCCTCCAGGAACTCCTCCGGCGTCGTGGTGAAATTTTCGCTGATCCGTATCGGCCCATCTGCAGGCAGGACCTTACGCAGGATCACCCTTCTCTCCGACAGCGGCAGACCCATCAGGTTTCGACCGTCGAGCCAGAGGATATCAAAAACATAATACAACAGTTCGCCGTCGGCCTCGCTGCGCCAGTTCTGCAGGGCGCCAAAACTACTGACGCCCGATTCTTTCACGGCGACAATCTCGCCATCCAGCACAGCCCGCGCCTTCAAATTCTTAATGGCAGCAAAGACAGCATAGAATTTCTCATTAAAGGATTTATTATTGCGCGAAATCAATTGGCTTTTGAGGCCATCGCAGATCGAGATCGCCCGGTATCCATCCCATTTGATTTCATACAGCCAGCCGGCTTCTTCTACAGGCCTCTCTACCAGCGTGGCCAGCATGGGTGAAAGGGTCTTGGGTATGGGAGTCTTGGAGGGTTTCGGCATCATCATTCTTTTATTTTCTCAAATTGATATTTCCCTTTCACATGCTTATTGAGGAATGAGCCCTTGGATCGCGATTGCCGCATTTTCAGATATACTTCTTCGGGCACATCCATATAATCATAGATGGCGCCTGACAAAAAATACACCCTCAGCCTGAGTGACGCAGGCTCGTATTGAAAGTATCGTACCACGGACGAAGGCATGACCACGGATTGCATAAGGAATGCCATGCCATGGCCCCGGATTTGAATAGATGGTCTGAACCATAAAAACATTTCCATGAGCAATACACAGAACCAAAAACAAAATACACCAGACCAGCAACAAGAACAATCCCCTGAGTCCAAAAGTTCCGGCACCAGCGCCGAAGAAACCGTCAAACGGGGTGAGGAGGCCATCCGGGCGCAAAAGCTTACAGATCCAAAATCACCGGGCCAACAGGAAAGGGACGAAAAAGCCGATGCAGAAAAATGGCGAAATGAAGGATAGGGGTCTCCGACCGTTTTGGTCAGAGACCCGTCGGTAATATACGCCCGCTGGGGAACAATTTGCTCAGCCGCCTTAGGGTTTCTTTCCCGAGGCCACCAGCATCACAACCCCACCCAACAGCAGGATCCCCCCCGCATAGGGCGGCCAGTTCACGGACTTTTTCTTATCCGCCGAGATCTGGATGGGCCCCGCATCCACTACTTTTTCCTTTTTCGTATAGGAGAATCCTGTCCAGATCAGCATTACGCCGCCCAGCACAATCAGAACGATGGCAATAGTCTTATTCATACCCCATCCTATAGAATAACCATGCCAGGGTGGCATGTTATTTTATACAGTATCACAGAATAAAAACTTCATTATGTTACAGGAAGCTATCGAAAAAACCGCTCAGACCCAGGACCACCAGCCCGGTACCGAAAAAGACATGGTGCCCAAACCAGAATTTATCAGCGCCAATTATAAAGCCGCAGGAAAGTTGCAGGGAAAGACAGCCCTCATCACAGGCGGGGACAGCGGCATCGGCAGAGCCATCAGTATCCACTACGCCAAGGAAGGCGCCGACATCGCTATCGTTTACCTCGACGAACACCAGGATGCGGCCGAGACCAAATTGCTGGTGGAACGCGAAGGAGTGAAATGTATCCTCATTCCCGGGGATGTGAAAGAGAGTTCTTTTTGCCAGGCCGCCGTTGAACAAACTGTGGAGGTCTTTGGCAGGATCAATATCCTGGTCAACAATGCCGGTATGCAGATTCCTCAAAAAGACGTCAGGGATATCAGTGACCGGCAATTACAGGACACCTTCGCCACAAATATCTTTGCCTACTTCTATTTTGCATCTGCCGCGCTTGACCACATGAAAGAGGGCGACAGCATCATCAATACCACCTCGGTAACGGCCTACCGTTCCTCCCCGGGCCTGATCGATTATTCAGCGACAAAGGGAGCGATCACCACCTTCACCCGGTCCCTGGCCACCAACCTGGCGAAAAAGAAGATCCGCGTCAATGCCGTTGCGCCCGGTCCCGTCTGGACACCGCTGATCGTCTCCACCTTCGATATAGAAAAAATAAGATCCTTTGGCAAGGAAACAGCCATGGAAAGGGCAGGACAGCCATCGGAATTGGGGCCGGCCTATGTTTTTCTGGCATCCGACGATGCATCCTTCATCACCGGGCAAGTCATTCATGTCAATGGAGGGGAAGTCGTGAACGGGTAGGGGATCAGGTTAAAGATGAAGCTTGTCCCTTGGCCGGGTACACTTTCGACGGTAACCGATCCGCCATTGTTCTCAACCATGCTTTTTATCAGGAATAGCCCGATACCCTTGCCTTCCGATGCAGTGGTGAACCGGGTAAAAGGAGCAAATAGGCGATCCTTGATCGTAAGAAGGTCCATGCCCATTCCGGTATCGATAAAGATCAGCTGCACCACCTGCTCTTTTTGCCTGGTCATCACCGAGATCCGGAGAGGGCGGGAGGGATCCCTGTATTTCAGGGCATTGCTGAGCAGATTGCGTAAGAGACTTTGAACGAAGCCTTCGACATAATAGATTTGGCCGGCTTCCGTAAAATTCGAGGTGACGACCGCATCTGTCGTCTTCACATCAGGCTCGAATTCTTCCATCGCTTCCGAAAAAAGGGTCTTGAGATCCAGCAGGCGGATCACATGCTTCTCCGCGTTCTGCACATCCAGGATCTCGATCAGGCTATGAATGGTCTTATCCAGGCGGCTGACCGACCGCCCCAGGATGCCCTGGAATATTTCCGCATCCTCACCGCCCTTATTATTAATCATATAATCCGAAGAGATCCTGAGGTTCGTCAGGGGTGTCTTCAGATCATGAGAGATTGCGTAGGTAAAGGCGCGCATCCGGTCATTGTTGATGGACAGACGATTATTGAGTTTCTTAATCTCCTCCATTTGTTTCTCTACCATATTCGCGTTCGCCTTCAACTCTTCCGTCAACTCGACCAGCTGGATATTCCGCAATTTCAATTCTTCATAGGCCGAGATCGCCGGCTCATTCTGCAGATGCTTCATCCATCCCTGGATGACAAGATTGCTGAGCAGCGCTGCATTGCCCGGGATATTTTTCTGCACATGGACCGTGGTGCCTTTTGCACTGCTGACGATCCTGAAATGATCCGCCAATTTTTTTGCATAGACGATCCCCAGGCCCCGGCCCCGGTAATTTTGGGTATCCCGTTCCAGGATCTCGTCCAAATTATGGATCCCTTTCCCCTCGTCCTTGATGACAGCCAGTAAAAAACATTTATCGGGGTTCTTTACGATGCTGAACTGCACCATCCCGTTGAAGGCATATTCAATACAATTCCGGGAGATCTCCGACACGGCAGTTGCAAACCTTGTCTGTTCGGACAGGCTGATGCCGGAAAATTTCGCGAATTGCAAGCCCCGCCGGTGAGCCAGCATGATATCCATCTCATTGTTAATGTCCAATGACATGATTGGGATCTCCATATCTCAATTCATTTACTAAATTTTGCCACCAATATGGTGGAGTCATCATTACCCCTGTCAAAATCCTTATATAATGCTGCCCCAATTATCATTCCATGGTGTTGCAGGATCCCGGGATATTTTTGAAGGTCCCAGCGGCCGGACAATCCATCGCTGTGCAGGATCAGGATATCCGCCCTCCGGTCGATCTGTAATACATGATCATTCAATACAGCAGGCATGATATGGCCGACAATCCCATTATAGGACAGACAGCCATGGGCCCTGGCAGGCGAGACCACCTTCATGGTAATATTCCCTACTCCGGAGTATTTCAGTTGTTGGTTGATCTCATCGATATAGGCCACCGTGACAACGCCCCCCCGTGTTTTTTTCAACCTGTCATGGAGGGCCCTCAGCTGTTCGACAGGGGTAACCTTAGGTGAATCATGAAAAGTAGTTACGGCTTCCCGGGCTGCAGTATGAGCAGAATGGCCATGCCCCAATCCATCGATCATCATCAGCCGGTATTTCTTGCCGTGGATCGCGGAAGTCCAGAGATCCCCGCAGACAATTTCATTTTTTTTGCAAACGCTGATGGCGCTCAGTTCCAACAAGTGCTTCGGGCTTTCCTGACTTTTATCCCTGTACAGCCTGGAAAAAAGAATGGTGCCCCATGCAGGAAGGGAATAGAGGTCGAATGCACTGGACAGCCTCCGGATTGCGCCCAGTCCCTGTCCCAGCGTATTGCTGGTCGACAGCCCGTCCTCCATCATCTTCATCGGTCTGCTCATCCCGGGTCCCTTATCGATAGAAATGAACTCCACGCCGGGAAAGGGGGTAGTGATGGGACGCGCCAGGATCTCACCGCCCTTATGGGCGTGTTTGACCAGATTACTGGTGATCTCCGCAATGACGATCTCAACCTCGCCCAACCGGTGGCCCGTAAAACCCGCCGCCTCCACCATTTTTTTCAATTCCGATCGAACGAGCCCCTGGTATGTCCTGTCTGGTAAAATAAACTTACTATGCGGATGGTCAACCATTTTTCCATTTTAAGATCATAATGCTGGTACCTACTCCCACCTGGCTCTTGATATTAAACTCGTTGACCAGCCTTTTGGCACCCGGCAACCCAATCCCCAGGCTCTTGCCCGTGGAGTAGCCATCCTTCATGGCCAGACTGATATCCGGGATCCCCGGACCGGAATCGATAAAGGTCAGCCGGATCCCCGTCTGCAGCACGGATTGAGACACGACCTCGCACAAAACCTTCCCACCACCCGCATACCGCAGCATATTACGGACCAGCTCACTGGCCGCCGTCAGGAGCTTGGTCTGATTGACCAGGCCCATCTTGATCTTGGCAGCATATTCGGACACGCGGTTCCGGAGGAACACGGCATCCTGCTCAGTGTTGATGGAAAGGGTTTCCTTGTTAATAGTTATCACCGTCGTCCGGAGTTGAGCCTTCAGTCAGGAATAATTTGTCACGCAGCATGGCCATACCTTTTTCCACATTCAGGGCGGTATGAACCCCGGTCATGGGCAGTCCTAGTTCTATCAGGGTAATAGCTACAGCAGGCTGCATCCCGACAACGACGGTATGGGCGTCTAATATTTTACTCATCTGGGCGATATTTCCCAGGATCCTTCCCATAAAGGAGTCGACAATATTGACGGCCGAAATATCGATCAGGACACCGCGACTGCTGTGTTTCCTGATCATGTTCACCAGGTCACTCTCCAGTCCCAGGGCCAGCCGGTCATAGAGGTCCACCTGGACAGTCACGAGCAAAAAATCGCCCATCTTTAAAATAGGTATCTTGTCCATATACTAATACAGGGGATTTTTACCGGGGTCGCCAACTTTACGAACCTCCAGTTTGGTCAGGGCAAATGCAGTACGCAGGGCATGTGCAAGGGATGCCTTGGTATTGATATTGGAAAGATCGATACCAAGGTGTACGATGGTCTGTGCTATTTCAGGACGAATACCGCTAATGATACACTCGGCGCCCATCAGACGGGTAGCCGCAACGGTCTTGATGAGATGTTGTGCGACCAGGGAATCCACGGCCGGTACACCGGAAATATCCAGGATGGCTATCGTGCTCTCCGTCTCTACGATCTTCAGCAGGAGGCTCTCCATCACGATCTGCGTCCGTGCGCTGTCCAGGGTCCCGATGATGGGGAGGGCCAGGATGCCCGCCCATACCTGGATCACAGGGGTCGAGATCTCGGAGATCTCAGAGGTTTGCCGGAGGATCACCTCTTCGCGGCCTTTTATATAGGTCTCAAAGGTGATCAGACCGAGACTGTCTATCAGCTTATTGATCTTCAGCGATTCTGAATACAGATCTTTCGGATCCTTGATATTTTTTTCCAGGACACCCGTCAGGGCCTCCTTCAGGCTAAAGACAAAATAGGCCGTCTCCCGGGGAGAAAACCCATTGGTGGCCCGGCTCATGGAAATACCGGCCAAGACCTCGTTGACCTTATCATATTCCAGGGCATTGACATCCGTAAAATTATCATGCTTGATAGCCTCCAGAAAGGCTTTCAGCAATTGCTCGGAATCCTGCCGCAATGAATCACTGGACATCAGGTCTGACCGCAGGCCCTCGTCTTTCAATTGCAGTTTCATCCAGGTTTCCAGAATTTCGGGCTGTTTCGTGGGCAGGAGCTGAGCGGAAAATGATTTCATCTTTGCGATTATTTAGTTGTTTGTTTGTTGATCGATGCCCTGCAAAAGGGATGAATTTCCGCTAATTTAAAGGTTATCAACGGAATTGGAGGTTTTTCACAATATGTATTATGGAGAGCAGCAGGAGTGGGGAAAATATTCCACAGTTTACGACTGATTCAGGACCTTCAATTTTGTCCTTTATGCTGAGCCGGGTCGCTGAATTAAGTAGTTCCCTTTATCGATCGGTTGCCCAAATGGATAGTTGCGTCAAATCGCGGGGCGGCGAAGATCCGGAATCGTTGATCTTACGTAATTTTATTTATAGGATAAGGTTTAATGGTTTGTGGTAATGATTAGTGCATCCTCGCTTCGGCGAGGATTTTTTGTTTGCACTTACGGGTAATAAAAAGCAAAAAAAAGCCGCAGGGAAAAATCCGTGCGGCATCATCCAACTAAAAATCAAACGAGTGAAATATCTTGATTACTGAGCTTCTTTTTTCGTTTTTGCATAAACACTCCAGTTCTCCGTACCATTAGACCGCAGCACGATCTTTTTGTCGGCATTTTCGATCGTCACATAGTAGGTGGTCTGATCGTTCGATGCGATCTCAAAAAGATCACTGATCCAGAAACTGGTATACTCATTCTTCAATGAGGTCAGCAGACTGATAGGCAGTTGGTCGGAAATGATATTCCTTACAACAGCGGTCAGATCGCCTTCATTATTATAGTAGGCGAACAACACCTGGTCATTCATCGAGAAGGTGACCTTTACATAGTCTTGCTTCTGCTCCCACACAATATTCTTGGCGTTGACGAACTCTTTATGGAAAGATCTTACGGCCAGTTGGTTTACTTCATCATTGTTTGCAGCGAAGGCGCTGGTTCCCATCATAAATACGATTGCGATGGATAAAATTGTCTTGTACATGATCTTGGTTTTTTATAAATTTTTAACTTGTTTCGAATTTTCTGTGTGTGTGTTCTGTGTTCCGGTTGATCGATCGTGCTACGCGTTCTGTGTGTTCTGCTATATAAGACGCAGGTTATTTTCCGATGTTGCAGCTATTTTAAAATATTTTGAAATTATTTTTTACTGTCCACTTTTGATACAAATTTTTTTCATTACCCACTTTCCTTACTGTCCGTTTTTGATACAACTCTTTGTCTTCATCACTTACTTGTCCGAAGACGCCTGTGGCGTCTTGCCCGCTCAGCGGGCCATCATTATCCCTTGACGCCGCAAAGCTATAAAGGTTACAGTTCTCCCACAACATTATATGGACGAATGGTGGTTATCTTATTATGAACCGTATGTGTTTCTACGACGTGTTTCTACTTATCGACCGCTAAAACCCAGTCTGGGTCCGCATTAACGCGCAATTCTTAAGAAAAGTATAAAATCCCTGTTAAAATAATATTGCGGTAAGGCCTGCCGTTAGTTTCCGATCGGCAACCACCTCCCCCTTCACCATTCATCCATAAATTACTTGCATTTGTAAACAATTATTTAGACATTTGTCTAAATATGTAAATGGTCGATGAATATCCTCTTTAAAGCACTCAACGACCCTACCCGCCGCGAGATACTCGAACTGCTCAAGGACAAAGACCTCACAGCCGGCGAGATCGCCGGAGAATTCAATATATCCAAACCCAGCATCTCCCACCACCTCGATCTGCTGCGACAGGCCGGTCTGGTTGGATCCGTCAAAGAAGGACAATTCATTTATTATTCATTAAATACAACCGTAATGGATGAAATATTCAAGTGGTTTCTTCAATTCAAGACAAAAAAATCTAAATAACATTATATGTCTAATAATAAATATACACTGGGGGAACTGACCTGGATCGCCCTGATCCTGTTACTGCCCATCGCCTATCTCGCATATGTATACCCATCTCTTCCTGAAACCGTAGCCACCCATTTCGATCTGGAAGGCCATCCCAACGGTTATAACCACAAGTCGACCCTTTGGACCGAAGTATTGTTCCTGGCCGGTCTCAGCGCAGGCCTCTATGCGCTCACCAAACATCTTCCAGCCATCGACCCTAAAAAAAGAACGGCTCTTTCTGCGGCCAACTATCGCAAGACAGGCTTTGCCGTACTGACCCTTTTTGCGGCCATCAACCTCTTCAGCATTTATGCAGCCGCCAACCCGGGATTCAACATCAGCAGCATTCTATTGGCAGTACTGGGGCTCTTCTTTATCTATATAGGGAACCAGATGCATAGCATGAAACCCAATTATTTCATAGGTATCCGCGTCCCCTGGACCCTGGAGAACGAGGACAACTGGCGGGCCACTCACCGGATCGGCAGCCGCCTCTTTATGGCAGGCGGCCTCATCATCACCCTTAGCGCCCTCCTTCTCCCGGCCCGCGTCGCCAATATCTGCCTGATGATCGTGACGGCCCTGATGGTGCTGATCCCCTGCACCTACTCATTTATCTATTTTAAAAAACATAAGCAATGAGGCCCCTTATCATTTCCACAACCCTGATCCTTGCCCTTTTCACCGCAAATACCCGGATCCGGGCCCAGACGACAACCGCACCAGCCGGGACAGGCGACTTCATGGGCACTATCGCCGGGACAGGCCTCACCATCTATTTTCATATCACCGGGCAAAAAGAGACCGGCTACAAGGCCGACTGGTACAGTCTACAGGAACATGCCTTCGGCCTGAAATGCAGGACGGTCGCCATTACCGCCGACAGCCTCCTCATGGAGACCGCCGGGGTCCGGGCCTTTTACAAAGGAAAATATAACCCGGCTGCGGATAGCATCAACGGCCTATGGCAACAAGGTGGTAAGTCCTTTACCCTTCTCCTTACCCGGGTCCGCCGGCCACAGACGCCCACAGGCCCCTTCCCATACAGGACCGACTCCGTCGAATACGAGAACGCCGCCGGCACCGTCCACCTTGGCGCCACCCTCACCAGCCCACAGACAGGTGAAAAATTCCCCGTGGCCATCCTCGTCACCGGCAGCGGACAGCAGGATCGCGACGAGACCCTCTTCGGACACAGACCTTTCGCCATCATCGCCGATCAGCTCACCCGCCAGGGCATCGCCGTCCTGCGAGTGGATGACCGGGGCACAGGCCTGTCCAGGGGCGACCTCGCCAGCGCAACCTCCTCTGACTTCGCAGACGATGTCCTCGCCGGCATCCGTTACCTCCGGACACGAAAAGATATCGACACTACCCGCATCGGCCTGATCGGGCACAGCGAAGGCGGTCTGATCGCCCCCATTGTCTACAGCCGCTGGCCCCACCTGAGATTCATTATCCTGCTGGCCGGACCGGGCGTGCCCGGCTCAGAGATCTCCCTCCGCCAGCAGACCGACCCCCTCCTTTCCATCGGCCGCCCGGCATATACCGCCTATTACCGCCTGATAAAAGAGAAAATGACCATCCTCAACGAGTTCTATGGCAGACCCGACTCCCTCACCCTCGGGGAACTAAAGTCAGCATTTATCCGCTGGCAGGCATCTTTGTCCGACAGCATGGCCACCCTCCTCAACGCCAAAAATATCCCCCCGGAAGCCTATGTCTTCAAGGAAAGGGCCGAACTCCAACCCTGGGTCCGCTATTTCTACAAGACCGATCCCACCCTATTCCTGCGACAGGTAAAATGTCCCGTCCTGGCGCTCAACGGAGCAAAGGATACCCAGGTCGACCCGGACCAGAATATTTCCGCCATCAAGGCCGCCCTTGCCGCCGCCGGCGCTCCCGCGGACACCCGGATCTTCCCGGATCTGAACCATTTGTTCCAGCACTGCCAGACCGGTGATGCCGGTGAATACGCCCGGATAGAAGAGACAATGTCCCCGGAAGTCCTTCGGGTAATGGCTGATTGGACCCGGAAAATCTGTACATTGTAGCAGTGAATTATCTGGCACATGCATACCTGTCTTTCGGCAACGCGGAAATAGCAGTGGGCAACCTCATCAGCGATTTTGTCAAAGGCAAAAAGAAGTTCGACTATCCCCCGGTCATCCAACAGGGCATCGCGCTTCACCGGGCCATCGACAGCTTCACCGACAGCCACCCGGTCACCCGCCAGGCCACCGCATTCTTCAAAGCGGATTACGGTCTCTATGGCGGCCCCCTCGTCGATGTGATCTATGACCATTTCCTGGCCAACGATCCCATCCGTTTTCCAACAGCAGGCAACACTTCCCCGGTCCAGACCAACGATCCTGCACACCCTCCCACACCCGGAGAGCCTTCTCCAATCATCTCCCCAACAGCAGGAGACGACTCTTCTCCGGTCTACCCGGCCGCTGCCAGTATCTCGCCAATCTTCCCCACCGCAGAGCGTCACAGCTCTCCAACCCTGGCCGCCTTCGCCGAGACTACCTACCAGCAGATCAGCTCCCTGCAGGCTGTTTTCCCCGAACGATTTGCCCGCCTCTTTCCCTATATGCGGACCCAAAACTGGCTGTACAACTACCGTTACAAACAAGGCATCTTTAATAGTTTTAGAGGCCTCCACCAACGGGCATCCTATATGCCGGACCCGGAAAAGGCCTGCCGCCTCTTCGAGACCCATTATTCCGGGCTGAATGCCTGCTATACCGCATTTTTTCCGGCCCTCCATGATTTCGCAGCAATGACCCTGCGGCAACTTACCGGAACTCCCGGATCCGGAAAAATTGAATAATTTCGCAATATGAACCGCCCAATGACAAAATTTACATTGCCCTGTTTGTCTTAATGTAAATTTTGTCATGGAAAGATCCATTGAACCCATAAAAAATAAAAATTAACGGATGAAAAGATTTACTGGCCTTTGCTGCTTCCTGCTCTGTGTGATCCTTACCAGCGCTCAATCCAAATCGGCAAACCTCGATAAGTCGCCTTTAGACATCAGCTATTACCCCGCGGACTATCCAGTCCTGAAGATCCAGGATAAGGTCAACGCACCCCTGGTCGCCCGGGTAGTCTACAGCCGACCGCAGAAAAATGGCCGGCATCTTTTCGGGGACCTGGTGAGCTATGGAAAAGTATGGCGGCTGGGCGCCAACGAGGCCACAGAGATCGAATTTTTCCAAGATGTCAGGATTGATAATAAAAAGATAAAGAAAGGCCGTTACACCCTTTACGCCCTGGTCGATACGGACAAATGGACCCTCATTCTCAACAAA
>Ga0247778_1000680_pt1 | contig 32310 bp, 36 predicted proteins | sample UWRJL049202B5_FD_179939 | JGI IMG/M metagenome (GOLD analysis project Ga0247778, IMG submission 179939) | Plant litter microbial communities from Arlington Agricultural Research Station in Wisconsin, United States - UWRJ-L049-202B-5 | ecosystem: Environmental > Terrestrial > Plant litter >...
ATAAATAATTAAAATATTTTATATTTAAAAAAATTTATTAAAATAAAATATTTTAATTTGGATATATTATTATAATTTTTGAAGTTGTTTTTTTTTTTTATTGTTGCAATTATGTTGGCAGTTTTATATAAAAATTATAAAATATTCATTATTGAAAAAAATAGTTTCTTGGGGGGTTTAATTGTTATTTGATATTTTGTAGTTTTTTATTATAAAAGATGGATAATTTCAAAAAATAATTAAAACCTTTTGGGGTAAATATTATTCTATAAAATATTAGAATATTTTCCCAAATGTAGTTATAACGATTTTTAAATAATATAAATATAATAGATTATAAAACCAAAATATTTAATATTTTTTAGAATCTAAAGATAAAGAATTAAAAAAGAAAGAAAAAGTGAAACTAATATATAGGTGACGGTTGGGCGTCATATGATTTATTATGTGACTATGATGCTCCAAGAACCGAACCGTCACAGAGTTTACTTCTTCTTTAAACTATATAATAGAATTATTAATCAAATTGTTACTTCTATTTTGTGCTTATATTAAGAAATAAGCTAAGAATTTAATATTTTTAGTATTTTAATTTCTAATTATTTTTTCAAAAAGACTATTATACTTATATTTTATATTAATAGCACATTTATATTGTAATATATAAAAGTCTAATAAAAATAAAAAGTAGATTACATAATAACTTTTAATTAGAACTATTAGATACTATATTTCTTATTATTATTGAATAGTAGTATATTGCGATATAGGTGTATTTGTTTAGTGCGGAGTATAATTTTTGGTGGGGGAGTACTGCAACCAATCAAAAATAGCTGAGCTCAGCAGTTGGGTGATGCAACCAATAGAAAATAGCTGAGTTAAGCTGGAGTTAGACTATCCAGCCCGGAGTTTGCAGAGGCCGATATTCACCTACCATCAATATCGGCATTAGCCTCTGCCTCTGTAGCCTGCAGATTGACAGAATCATCGTACCCGAATAATCGTACTCGTCAAGCCTGGCCGATAGTTCCAACGCTCCAAGACAAATAAATATTCTCATTCTGCCAAGCGCGGCAGGCAACGGTTTCTTCCGTGAATCATTCTTGCTCTTTACACCTAGCCACCAATCTTCGAAGCCGCCAAACCGGCACATACCTTCCCAGGCCCCCTTTTCCTTTGCATTCTTTGCGATTTTTAATGTGAATCCTTCGGGTGGGGAAGCGGGTCCAAACCCGCGACCCTGGACATGGATCTCTGAGGACGCATTCTTGCACCCGTGCACCTCCGCGCATTGTCCTCATGTCGCGCTTTCAGCGGCGAAATCCGTTGGTGCTGGATCGGGTGCACTCCCAGTGGCTTTTTGCAGATTTGATGGCTGAGACGAGCGTCGCTGCACTTCCCGTAGCTCAACTCGGTACGGCTCGGTTTCGTCCAGAGAAAAGTCGGGTGCGATCCCATGCCTCTCTTTCCTCAATATATGAATGCCCCGCGATTCCCATGATGCCTGCCGGTCATTGCCTTTTCCTATCGCTTCTCGAACTGTCTGCTTCTTCCAACGTTGCTCGAAGCACCGAATCGCACTTCATCGTCGTCTGATAACAATAAACATGTTTGCATTTGAAAAGGTCTATCCAAAACTTTCATGTCATCACACCCCCACCAAATTTGAACTCTATTAACGGGGCATTTGTAGGTTCTGGTCATTATTTGTACTGCCGTGTCATGTTTGGCATGCGCCGCTCGTCTTTATGTCCGTGTTATTGTCAAACGGCGGGTTGAGCTCCCAGAGTTTCTTTTCGTCTTTGCTACGGTAAGATACCGCCGAGTCTCTTTTCTTGTTATCTAGCAGCTCCCTTCACCAAAGTCAGGCTTGTGTCCAAGTCGATTCTCGTTTAGTCTGGATATTCTGCAATTTACCCTGCTCAATAAAGTAACTCTTTCCAGTTTATCAGCATAGTTCTCAATGCGATACAACTGCGTCTTTTACAACTTCTTCCGAAAATGGAAAATCCTTCGAGCTTTATCAAGATTCAAAAGGTTTGTCACTACAATCCCACCTCAACTCATAGAAGCTAACAGCCTGTCAACTTACAGTTGTTCTTCGCCTGCCCCTTCTTGTACACAACTGTACTCTGGTCGATTAAAATCGCGATCAACATCATGCATATTCGACTTACTCATGGATTCCAACGGATCCGTTTCCTAGTTGTTTGCAATTTATACTTCTTGATCGCCCTCTGGCCTGTCGCCCTCATAGTGTATGCTTTCTCCTGCTGGCCTGTGGAACGAAGATGGGCCTTGCCATCAGGTCGACAATGCACACCAATAAGTCATGCCCCTGAGTTTGTATGTTTGTCCCTGATATCGTAAATTGCTTTTAACATGATGTAGTGGTTTCTAGCTCTGTCACATCTCACAACTGATATAGTTTGTTAGTTTTTTCCTCCACTGAAACAATAGTGCTTTCAAGAGACCCAATTTCTTTCACATTCTCATTCAACTCTCCATCTTTATAGGCTAATATAGAGGTGGACAGTATGCATACTACCATTCCCGGTTTTACGCAAAATTACAGAAAATCGGCTTCGAATAGCAATATTTTGTATTTATAGCTTGGCATTAGTTGCTATAGTTGCCACCATTGTCCGCATCGTCTTGATGGCGGTGGGCGGTCATGACAACATCCCGAGAACTATGATTCTCAGTACCGTCGAGATAACCGTCTGCATAGTCATTGGCATACTGCCTGCTCTATCCTCATCTTTTACGAATAGATACATGCGGAGTGTCTCAGCATCCACCAAGTCTACGATCCCGAGTAGATTAAAGGTTGGAAGACTCAACAACTCAACCTTTGCGCAGCCCTCTGGCAATGAAACTACGGCAGCGAAAGATGGTAGTGGTTCGAATGATATAGAAAATTGCGAACTTGGTAACCATGCATTGGGTTTCGCAGAGGCAAGAGGTTCTGGCTACAGCCCCACGGATTCGACGGACCAGATCTTGGAGGCAGGGAAAGGGGGGATTACGATGGTGACACACGTCACTGTTGCCAGGGAGCGCTGATAGGGAAGCAGATTGACTTGTATTAGTGGTTTTATCCATCTATGCTTTCTACTTGGATGTGTGTGAGATCCATCGGCGATGAGCTCGTCGAGTCGCTTGATCTCGCTCTGTCTCAGGGTTCCGGTCAGGTGACCCATTTTGTGAATTGCATCACTTTATGGATATGTATAATTAATCCCTTAAAGTCAGAGTTTTCTTAAGATCTCTTTCCTCGCTTGTAATCAATCTATTTACCCAAATCGCAATTGTTCTTGAACTTGCACTTGTTTCACACTCTGGCGATTGTCACTAATTTCTCGTGCAGCTTCTGGCAAACTGCATAGCTCGCAAGTACAATCGAAAGCGAATGATTTCTTGAGGTGACGACGTCTACTTTCAAATGTTCCCGTGTCTGCGTAGCTGATTGTTATTTCCTAGCCCTTAGATATGTGCCGAACGGCGTGAATTGTTTCTTCTCCAATGTTGTCATTCCAAGTATGTTGGAAGTTTGGGACACATGCATGATTGATCCTTGGTGCTTCAGGAAACAGTTCATCTTCTGACACACAGGTATTTGAGACGAACTGCCTGATACAGCTAGAGAAAGAGAAAAAGAAACTCGAGGCCGAGCAGACGGAGATTCAAGCTGACATAGCCGATGCGAAAGCCTCAGGCAGCCAGGATCTTGGGGAACTTATGCAGCGGGAAGCACAAGTCGATACTAGTTTCTTATAGATTAAAAAGAATATGGTTGAAGTGGGATTAGATATTATGAGATATGCCAAGTATAAAATACGCTTCGAAAGCTCTAAAACAGGCCGCCAGACAGGCATTAATTGATTGAATTCTTGTAGAAAACCTAGAAAAAGAAGCTTGAGGAATTGCGTGATCAGGTCGTTTATTGTTTCGTAGACGACACTATGATGGTGGTAAAACTGGGGAAATATAAAACTTTCTAGTATATCAAAAGCATCTCGCTGACAATGGGGAATTCTTCTATTGTGGGTATAATCCGCCTCGGAAGAGATATCGCGGTCTGGATGATGCAGGAGAAGATTTGAAGGGTGCTCCAGGACCCAGAGCTCAGGAACGTACATACTTTACCTGACTATTGACTATAGCCTGGCTCAGGCTGAGCTGTATATCGCCCTAGCGACCATATACACTCGGTTCACATTCGAACTTTGCGAGACTGATATATCGGGATGTCGAGAAAGATCACGGGTATCTCGTCCCGTACCCTAAATGGGAATCGAAAGGGGTACGAGTCAGTGTGAAATTGGTCTTATCAAGAGATAGAAAAGAACAGGTAGCCTGATGGAGTGGTCGGAGGCAAGTGGGGACAGTAAGGCACTGTAGAACAGGTTACAGATAATATATGTTCCGTAGTCCTCGTCAAGTAGGTATTGATCAATATCACATCCTAGTGATCGGTACAAGCAAACGGACCCTTCTAAATAAATGAATCTTCTCAAAGTAAATAAGTTCTCCAAAAACCATCCCCCTAAACACCTAACCGACCCTTGCAAGGTTAAGGCCTTTTCGAATCAAATAGCGATCTATCATCGGTTTAGTCAAGTATCTCTTCCTGGGTTCGAATAACGCTTTCTGGTCTTCACCGCAGAGAACTAGCATATTCACCCGAATTAACCAATCAAAAGGCCCCCTAGCTCGCCGTTGATAGATCTTAGTATTGACTCGGATGTTCCCGGTGATGCCAGAGGAATATGCAGCAAAACCACTGGATTGGAAGAACTTCGTCGGGGGCGATGGAGGATGCTGGATTTCCGGCAACCCAGTCCGGTGGTTCAGCCGTGACTTTCGTGCGGGAGGGAGAGGGTAGGATTGTGTTTCATAAGCCGCATCCTGTTGCGAAGATTGAGCAGGGTATGCTGCAGGCTTGGGGAAAGCGTATGAGAAAGTGGTTTCGTTGGGAGAGGGAGATATTTGGGTGCTAATATTTTGAGAGGAGGGAATCAGAGACGAAAGCCTTGGATTGACCAAAAGAGCGTTTCTCGATTACCGAATGTACTTTCGTTGGTCCTGGGTATTCGATATGGAAAAATTAGAAGAATCGTTTGACGCTGTACATAATGAGATGCAATCCAAGACCTTTTCTCTCTAGTATCGGTGAGTCTATTTTTGACGCACGGGGTTGAATGATCCAGGGCCGCCTGCGATCCAGCCAGGAACTCCGTCCCTCTTTTTAAGCGAGATTTTACTTTACCAAAGCGAGATTTTCTCACGAAAACCTTTTCTTTTTTATGTATTCAGGTCTTAAAACTCCATATTAGTGCCGATGTAGAAGTGAGATTCCAGCGTAAACATCAATTCAACGAAGCACGAACTTTCTTTCCTCTGTCCTCAGCCTCAACTGCTTCCTCTGAGTAACAGCTTCTCCCTCCATCATACCATGAAAATAACATTCCCCAATCAGTATATGCTGGTCATCTTCAACAGGTCGTAATAAAACCGGTACGCTGCATCTATAGATAATACAGACGACGTCTCCGACCTCGGCATCAGGTGGTGCAAGCCCCAGTCTTCCCTCGTCGTAAGAGCGAAAAAATCTCCGATTCCATACAACGTCACGTACTCTCTTCAAGAAATCCGTGAGGAAGGAATTCTGGTCTTGTTCGATGAGATGCGGGGTGTTTAGGTCACCAGTATGCGTCAGGGATTTGAGGGCGCGAAGACTGGCTCGCCGATACCATCTTGGTGCGTAGGCGCCGTCGACCCCTCTGTCGGCGACCATGGTTCGCCAAAGCTCATCCGGTACATACGTGCTGTCGTCAGACATACGTCCAATTCTCAAGGCATCAGCTCCGATGATGCCGAGGAAACAACGCTGGCTGACTTCGTGTAAAGTATCCACCAGGAACCCTTCGGCACGTAAAGTTCCGTCGGGAATTTCTCTCGGGGCTAAGTGATAGGGAAAGCCATCAGCTCCTTTTGCTCTTTTTCTGAGGTTGAAGAGCTCTGGACTTTCTGTTGTCGTCCTAAACATATCAAATATCCTAATCATCCCAGACATCCCAAACATCCCCGGCCAACCGGCTGATGCATTGTAACGTTTTCTTCCAGGTGACCCTACCAAGCTGTCTCCGTGGGTCCGGCTGTTTGGCTTATGTTGGGATACGCTACGGGAGCAATGGTTTATTGGTGGCATCCAAGAAGCCAGCGGTCGTCTCGTTATCCAATTCTTTTGGTTGGCGGTAATCCCTCTAGCCCGATCATCATTGTTCAGCCCGGTAACTTTATTGGAATCAGGCGCCCAATGTCGGCAAATAATATCCAATGACTCGGAAGTATGAACGCAGTACTTGACGAAATCGGTGCAAACTTCGGTCAGATCTTTCTCGTAGTCTGGTCTGAGGTCCTTATCCTCAGTTGCCCATCCGTCTAGCGATGACTCTGGGAGACTCTTAGCAAGTGACAATACAGCATAGAATATATCACGAGGATCCGATGCTTCAAAGGACGTGAGAGCAAGAATCAACGACTCTAATGTCATGCAGTATTCGATTATCTGTCCGTTATCCTTGCGAAACATGTTCTCCATTGTCTCGATGAGTATTCTGGGACCCAGATTTTCGACGCCGTAGAGGCTGTTAAAATCGATGACCATCGTAGCCGAATTAATGAAAGTACGACCATAATCAAAGATAGATCTAATCTTTTCGTATTTCATAATGAAGAATGCCACTGCATCTGCAAAGTCATCCCAGGGTAGAGAGTGTGGGCCACTGTGCAGGAAGGCTTTCTTCGCAAGAGCAAGCTCTTGAATGATCCAGCGGCGAGTGAACCAAGGGCTTTTCATGACTTTGGCAAAAGCTATCCAGTGATCTGTGTACACTGGTGTGTAAAGACTATCGCCCATTGTGAGGTCGCAGAGCTTGTGTACCAAACTAAAGCCCAACTCGCCAGGACAAAGGTGTGTTGGCTCGCCGAGCCAGATGAGAACTTCATCTGCCATTTGATAAATTTGTCCCATCATGGCAACTTGAATTGCCTTGTCGTTGCACATCTTCTTGATTGATGCAGATCGCATCGGCCCACAGAGAGATAGGACGGTCAGATAGACGGAAAGCTTTCAGAGCAGCGAAAAGATTCGACCCAATCAAGAACGAATATGTATCGACGTTGGAGATGTCTTTCTCGCTTGGCTTGGATTCGATGATGTGAATTTCAGTTGTCCTCCCATCGGAGCCCCAGCAATATGAGATTGCCTTGTATGGAGTATCCAGGCTGGCCGGAAGGAGCCTGCATTTCAGTGGGTCGTCGCCTTGCCCAGGCTGAAGCTGGAGAATTCTGATATGCTCCGGAGATGGAAGCGGGAAATATTCAAAGGCTTTCATTCTATCTGGCGGTGGACCCGGCAGATTGTGTCTCGTGGTCTGGCGCTGGCTTGACCAGAGCCCAGCAGTCAGTACTGGCTGTCAATGGATCAGAGCTAACGGGGGCAATTGCTTCACGCCCCGAGGTATCTTCAATTCTTGAGGATTAGGAACGTTGTGTGCGATGCGGAGCGAGGCCGTCGGGCTGGGATGGAAAGCTCCAACATGGAAATGTAGGCTGCAGCCTGCAGCCTGCAGCCGCGACAACCAATCATTTAGAAGGCGTCGGTGATGCCTGCACGTCTGCAATACAGCCACCCAGAAGGCATCAGTCAGTGAAAAGAATCTTCCTTTCATAAGCATCATCTTTTCTCGGCCTTTCAACCTGAAGGATGCAGAAGCGATGAAGCAAGTCCAACTTGGACCATCAAATCTCGTGACCAGTGAATTGAAAGTTTTCATAGGACATTGAAGAGTAATATCTGATACCAACGCCGAATTCTTTTTTATAATATCTTATTAAACAAAATTTAAATTGCAAGTTTTCGTCTCCGGGCGGCGGATGATGAATCGTATTAATTACTAGATTATAAATTTTCGATGGTTGTTCCTGCGTCCTGGACACACGTAACCCAACACTTTCAATTGTCACTTAAACTGCTTCAACTATTTCGGTATCTTGTCAATGGTACGGGCGGCTCATACTCATTTGTGCTTCGAGTTCTGTCAATTGCTAATTTCAAATACTTCTACTTGCTTTTCAAGCTACAAGATAAGGTTAAATTCACATCAAAGCCACAAGGTTTTCATCAATAATAGTTATGCAAAATCGTGTTTGGAAAATATTTTTGTTATTTTTATCGGGTTTATTTAAGGAATCTTAATATGAGGACCAGCCTGCCGTAATTGCAATTTACAAAAGAAGGAACGATTCTCGGACTTAACAAAGGGGTGGAATTTGTTCTGGCTTCTTGTTCATTGTCTGAAGTCGGTGAGAAGAGAGGAAATGGAGCTACTCTCGGTTCGGAAACAATGTCTTGTTCGACATCAGTTATTGCCAGCCTCCCGAGCTCGAATCATGACAGCAATCAATGCTTCGGCATTTTCATACCGATTTTCTGCTTTTTGAACTATCGATTCCATAAACTCCAATTTGCCGCGCAATTTCCGGATCTCATTTTCCGCATCCAGAATGGAAGCTGGTGGCGGAGGATTGCGATCTTCAAACCCCTCGCTACTAGCTCTGTTCAAGCTTGATCGTACCATTTCCGCTCTAGCTGTTGATCTACGGGCCCGAGGGACCTCTAGCCACCGAGAGGATTCTTCTTTGAAAAAGATTCCTTCTTCGCGGAATCCGGTAGTTCCCATTAAGTACGCGATGTAACGATATATGTCGTTGTCCAAAACAATACTCGCGAGGTCGTCTGGTTCCACGCTACTGAGATCGAATCCGGGATCCGGGTTGCGTTCAACCCATAATTCGAAAGGAACCGAGTTTTCTGGGTTCTGTTCGTGTCCACAAACGGGGCAAACCCAAATATCAGGATCATGCATCGCAGAACAACCATCGCAAATCCAATCACGAGAATTATCCATCGTGGTTTGATTGTAGGTTGATTTCGGGTGGATCGAAGTATTGGATTTTGGCTGGTTATTCGTTGATATGATGACAGTGTCTTGTTCGAGGAAAATTAAACGTCTCTCTGTAGACTTTAAGCTTATATGTACTTTTTCCAAAATACGTGTTCCTTACGAGGCATCTTGTTCAACAAGTGTTTCGAGTTCGAACGGTGCCAATGAACAACCGACAAGATCTAGACGGGCAGAAACAACGAAGGTTCCTGCACAAAACGTTGTTGTCCTTTAAAGTGGAGACGAATTCCCCGGGACTCTTGCTTCTACTGCATACTACTTGCAAATTCCGTCTACCTTCTCGAATGATCGCCAAGCATTGAGGCATATTGCTAGTCAAGCATACTCTTTGTTTGAATTGCTGGTCTATCAGGCTACTGGTACTTGATGGCTAATCCTGGAATGCGCACGAGCCAACTAGCATAGCGAACAGGAGGACGAGGAGGCTCTTGGTCTTGCATGGCTCCTGGTGGACAAAAAGAGCGGCACCAATTATGAATGTGCCACGCTGAGTGGGACATTCAAAATGAGTAATAATTAGTGCCGCTTTTTCTGTCCATCGCGAGCATGGAAAGCTCCGACATGAAAATGCAAATGCAGGCGACACTGGATGGATGGCGGCCGCGACCAATAGGCTTAGTCCCCGTCCAAATATCCCCACATACCCACTGCAAAAGCAATGCATTGATTTCGGAGACTACCCTGAGCAAAAGAACATCTTCTCCTAAGCATAAAGTTTTCCTGACTCCGGAGGCAAAACCTCCTCACTGGTAAAAGAGCAATGCTCAACCCCACCCCCAAATCTCTTTCTCACAACACCCCACTGCACTTTCTTGAGCTGCGCGTTGTCGTCGCCTGGAGGCGGATGACAAGCTGCACTAATCACTAAACTGCAATGTGCCGCTGGAGGAATCCGCAAGGTCATCTTCCTCAACTGCAATCCTATCACAATAAGTAGAGTTGCGAGGTAAGTCGTTGTGAAGATAAGGAGACCGCGGTTCGAATAGCCTACCGCCGACACAGACGACGATTCCACTATGATTCCATCTTCGTCGCGGATCTCGAAGACAATAAGGTAGAACGATCGGGAAAGGAGCCAGTGGAGTACACCTGAGATCGCCGTTAAAGGGACGGCCCAGCGGTAGGGCAGCTGTACGAAATACGCAGGACGTCGCTCGCCTGAGGTTTCGGATGTTCGGAGGCCTTTGCGGTGGATGGAATAGGCGTTCCATTCTCTAGTGAAGCAAATTGAAGTACACACTCTGTTTAGAGCGAAATAGGCCATCGAGAGGACGATTTGAGGGACGTTTGCGAGCCAAGTGTTGAAGAGAATAGCTTCTGCGCGGAAGGAGCTCCAAGCAATGGGGAGGGTCGCACCGTCCCAGTCGACCGAATTCAACGAGGGTCGCGCTAATAGTATGATTACTATCATAGTGACGAATGATATAACAGCAGCCGACCATCTAGGGCATCGTTAGTAGATCCTGTACCTGAATTTTAAAGAAAAAGAAGCTCACATAAAGATACTGGACGCCCAGCGTCCCACAGAGCGATCCCCGAGAAATATTCTACGGTATTCCCACGGCTTGACCAAATCAGAGCAGGAATGTGGGTTCTGAAGACGATCCACGATTTCCTCTTTTTCAATTGTGCAGAAGCCCACTGTTGTCGGATCAGGATGCTCCAAGAACGAAGATACCGCATCACCAAAAGTTAGTATCTGCGAGGCAAGGGGCTCCTTCAGCGTCCGATAGATTACCAAGATTTTCAAAGCGTTGCATATGACAACGACCAGCATAAATGCAAGGGATATTTGAATAGAGCAGCCACTTGGAGCTGGGTCGCTGAATGCGTAGCTAATGTGAAAAGGTGGGAAGCGAATCCATGAATCCGGATTCAGGTATAGGTTATGGTCCCATGTTCTACCCCCGGCAGAGATTGAAATTGGTTCCGGAAAGTTGAATGCCGGCATCGAAAAATTCGAGTAGTTTTCCAATGGCACAACGACCCTTTGGTCTGGCTGGAGGTTGATTGGAAGAACTTCAAATGTACCGGTTGACTCATTTAACAGCAGTGTCGTCGTGAAGGGCATCGATGTGTTCATTAGAACTGCTTGCCATGTAGAGGTCGAATAAGAATCCAAGGAGGTCCTATTTTCGGGTTCTGTAAATATCCAAGTGCTACTATTCACCTCCAATTTTATGTCGAAAGATACTGCATCTAAGACCAAGAAAAGGTCCCCCGAGTTCGGAACATACTCCGTTTTATACAGACTCCGCCACCTTTCGTTTGTAAGATTTGTCATAGTGGTATTCAGATTCCGTATAAGCGCAGTGTCTCGGGAGTCAACAAAATTGATAGTGTAATCTTGTCCTGCTACAACCCCAAAAATGGCAGAGTTGTATCTGTTGAAGAGTTAGCTCATGATGTCAAAAGTTGTCTCCCAATATACCACTAACAGCAGATGAAGAGGAACAGATGTGATCACCAAAGTCAAGACCAAAACCAATCGATAGCGAGAGATATATTTCAAACTCCGAAAGCTCAAAATGCCAATATCAATGTAAGTACCCCGAGAATGGACCGCATCGATTTGCTCTCTTCGAGGGGCGCATAGCAGTTGCATACAGTAACTGCTTGAAGTGAGCAAGCCAGTACTTAACAGGTTGATGAAGACCTGATATGCCGTGAATAACTTTGTGATTTTTTCGAAACTCCCGCGGTGCAGCACGCTAATCCCATCTTCATAGCCAGGTTTTGTGATGGCGCCAACGGCAAGCAAGATCAAATTGGCAGTGAACGCGAAAATCGATATTCCAAGTCCAACTTGCAATCCAGTCCGCAGACCAGACCTCCTTTTCCAGCGATCCCACGGCCGTTTGTTTCGTCCTTTTTGTTTATTCCTTTGTGAAGCTGGTTCGTGGCCCTTTTCAACCAGGCTTGAGGTGGGCAAAGTCTTTCTATCTTCAAGTCAGTCTGTGTTGATACACAAATTATGAGGATGAGCAGGGTAGTTATACTCAATCGAACCATGGCTGATGAAGCCGTCAGCCCTGGCGATACCCTCATCTGATTCCAGCTCAACGGAGGACAGCCGTGTGAGTTCCATCGGCTCTGAAGTCGGAAGACTGAAACGAACTCTCGGCCTAGCCATCTTTCACAATCGTTGTCCTTGGATATCGACGTGGTCGGCCTCGACAGAAAGAATAAACAACTGGCATCGTGAAGGAGGAGTGTTTGGAAGCTGAAATATTAACAGGTTTGCTCTGTGTCGCCTCTGGCCCGCACCTGCAGCCAGATCGACGTAGCCTCAAAAGGGGCTGTCCATTCAGCAGCTTTGCCGCCCAGCAGCCACATGTTGATACTGCTTCAACTGAAACACATATCCGAAAAGCCCAATGAAACGAAAACAGAGGAGGAATCTAGGTGGCATCGTGCTGCAGCAGCCACGGATCAACGTGAAAGCGGTTGACGACGCCTGTGCAGTACATTCAGGCCGGCCTGGACTTGAAGTTTTGAGACTCGTGACCAAGTGGCCAAAACAGTTCTTGAATTGGGCAGAGAGAGAAGTTCTGATGACGGCGATAAGTAAAGATTTGACTTCATTATGAGATTCCAAGTATATGGAGGTTGATGATAGAGAAAGGAAAGAGAAAGAAGGGACGAAGGAAAACAGAACATAGACCTGCGTCCAAGCACGTGACTCAGATTCCAGGCACCCAAAATGGCGGCCTTAGAAATGTTGCAGCAGCAGATCTCTCGCAGCGACGAGCAACTTCAACTTCAATGCACAACGCCAGCATCAATCCCGAACGACTCTTTTGACAAACGACACTCGTACTATGAGCATCATGAGGTCTACCAGGTAAGTCTCTCGTTGCCGCCATGGAGTTGGCGTGAAAGTTGCCCAGGTCCGGCACTTTCACGCCTCCCATGGTCCCAGAGAGCAACTTTATATCTTCAAATATTTCCACCCCTTTTCCCTTTCACCCCTCTCTACTTAGCTGCAAAGATGCAGCGGAAGAATCTCTACCATCTGAGCCCCTTTTCATGTTTTGTCTCCTAATACTGGTCGTGTTTTCCCTCTTCTCTCCTCGTCCTCCCCTCCGTCTTGTCACCTTCCACAGTCTCGCTTCGGCTGCCTCATCCCAACAGGCGCTAGTGTGCAGCGCATATCTTCGCATCAACGCGCCTTCTCACCAAACATCAACATCCAAGCTGCATTATCCAAACATCTTCGATTCCCACCACCAACATCCACGAAAAACATCTCCAACGTTCTCAATCGACAGCAGCAATGGCCGGCGGCAAGGGAAAGTCTTCGGGAGGCAAGTCCTCGGGCGGCAAGGTCGGCGCTCATGACGGGAAGAAGCAGCAGAGTCACTCCAGCAAGGCTGGTCTCCAGGTTAGTATTGCGCAAATCTCTGTTTTGCTCCAGGAATCCGTTCTGCGACGAGTCTGCGAAGGTTGGAGGGCTGGGACGATCTTCGAGGGCAATATATGCGCACCCCGCTATGTCGCGTCATCAGCATCAACAATAGCAAATTTCCTCTGACGGCACGATTACGACCTCACGGTGCGATGCGCAATATTATCTGCGATTCTGCGAACCCTCCGAATCTGCGAATTCAATATCTCCAATCTCGAGTTCTGCGACGCGCCTTCGGTCAACAAACCCAAGACCTGCATATACCTCGAATACATCCCTTCCCAGCCACCGCCATTTTCGAAATCGCCGATATTTTTCATTCTCTGTACATTCCAGCATTTGCGCGTATGCTGACTTGCAATTCCAGTTCCCCTGCGGTCGTGTCAAGCGTTTCCTCAAGAACAACACCCAGAACAAGATGCGAGTTGGAGCCAAGGCTGCAGTTTACGTGACCGCCGTCCTCGAGTACCTGACCGCTGAAGTCCTCGAACTCGCAGGAGTGAGTCATTCCCGTCTGCCTGGCTAGATACGGCACTAACAATATTCCACAGAACGCCGCAAAGGATCTCAAGGTCAAGCGCATTACGCCCCGCCATCTCCAACTCGCCATCCGCGGTGACGAAGAACTCGACACGCTTATCCGCGCAACGATCGCTTTCGGAGGTGTCCTTCCTCATATCAATCGCGCTTTGCTCCTGAAGGTCGAGCAGAAGAAGAAGAACAAGCCACTTGAGGGTTAAATTGGGTCGCATGATCTAGATTTAGGCTTCTATTGTCGTGTTTCTCCTTTTTCCTTATGGCTGGAGGTGTATGGGGAATTTTTGATATTGCGCTTTTGTGATTTTCGGGCTGCGTATGGCAGGCTGGGGTTATGAGTGGAGATGATTGGTTGGGGATATAATGGTTTCCTTGCTACGATATCTCTGATAAGTGAGAGGGACCCTTGAAGGGGGTATGGATGGGAGATGAGAGAGTTTATGGGGTTGTACTAACTACTATAAGTCAATGAGAATACACCTTCCTTCTAGGTCACAGTTCGTTGATTTCCGCGTGCGAATTTCTTGCCTTCTAAGCCTTGAATCGGAAGGCCAGTGCCAAATTGTGACATGTTGCTCCTTTGAACCCTGAATCAAGAGTTTTGGGGACTTTGTTCATCCATACACTTCAAGCCGCAAATTCTCAAGTGAGAAGCTCACTTCACCCTTACCTATTCATTCCCACCCTGATCTAAATTCTCATCCACAGCTATAACCTTGTGCTCCGAATCTGCAAGCAAATCCACCTACCCGAGACCCCAAGCTTCAAGTCCGACACCTCCCTCAAAAAAAATGTCGCAAATCCATCTCCCCCAAGAAACAAGAAACAGTTCTCTTTGTCCCAGAATCTTGCCACCCGAGATGATTCATTTCCCGATGCATCCTCGCGTTTGCTTCAAAGGAGAACAAAGGGAATCTCGGGAGTGATGGATCAAAAAGGGCGTGAATAAATTGGGGGAGGTAGAAATATATGTAGATGGCATGCTGTACGAATAAGAAGGGGAATCATCGACAGTTTTGTTTTATATTCCTTTTACACGAAGCGCTGCGTGAAGGGAAGTCATCCACGAACGCATACCAAGCAGACATATATCCTTCCCCCACCACTAAGAAAGTATAAAGGAAATCCTGAACGCCATCGAAATCTCACATCTGCTTAACTAAATCTCTCCGCAAACAAAAAATTTGAAAAGCAAAGTCCACGCCCACACAACACCAACCATTCTCAAAATCCTCACAGGTGCCCGCCAGCCTGGACCGCCGCATAGTCACAATGCCCCGCCGTCCCCGCCACCTAACATTCACGCCCACCGCGCGCTCAACGCTCTCCCTCCCCCCATCCCCAGGAAGTACGCCCCGCACACCACTCACACCCCCCCTCCGCCTACACCAACGAACACTAATCCCCTCCCCACCTCTATCCCCCCATTTCCTGGCTACGGCTCCAAATGCGCCACATCCCTGGATCTGGAGGTGTCATGTGTGTATGCGGACTTACAGCTTAGGGGTTACGAGACGGTGTTTGGAGGATGGGCATTTTTTTTGCTCGTTGCCTAGTCCGCCTGCTACTCCCGTCGGGTACGTCCCCCTTTCCCTTTTTCTTGGTTGGATTTGAGGTGCAAAGGATGTGCTGATGGTAAATATCCATGAATAGGAAGAAAAGCAAGAGGAATAGAACCAGAGGGTGTAGGAGTGAGTTTGATTACACGGGATGGAGTAACTATAACATTTGGCGCAGGGAGGTGAGGCGGATACAGGCGGAGAGGAGGGGGTATGGTTCGAGTGAGAGTGAGAGTGAGAGTTATGCGGGAGAGGGGAAGCAGAGATGGGAGAGGGAAATGGATGTCAGTATACCGTTGACGCCGCGGTGGAAAGAGAGGAATTGTTGGGTCGATTGCAGTTTCCCGAGTGAATGCCATAATTATCGCGCGCAGATCCTCGCTTCGAAACTTGCGGCGCGGAGGAGGGGGAGTGCGGAGGAGAGGGTGAGGTTGGAACTTGAGGTATGTATTTTAAGATTCATTTTTCGGACTTCCTCTACTAGTTCTCGAACCTGCTGCGTCATGAGCTAGAGATGTGCTAATCCCTCCCCTCCTCACACAGGAAAAAGGTAAAGAAGAAGAGCTCTTCCGCGCGCTGTATACAGAGAGAGAAGAACAGGAAAAGGAATTGAGTGAAGAAGAGTTGAAGGAGTTGTATCTAGATATGGTGGTTAAAGCGCCTACGGAGAAGGATATACAGATCCAAGACTGTGATGGACTTGGGGAGGAGGGGTATAGATTGGAGTATACTAAGAGTAAGAGGAGGAAGAGTATTGAGGCGCTTGTGTTGGGCTGGGATGAGGGAACGGGGACGGGGATGGGGGGATCTAGTCCATTGAAGGGGGAGTGTGGGTGGGATGAAGGGGAAATTGACTCCGAAAAATGTCAATCTTGGAAGCCTAATTCGAAATCGGATTCAAAAGAGGAGGATGGGGAAGATGTATTTGAGGATGTGGATTTGTATACGGATGCTAATGATGGGGCTAGGGGTAAGGGCGGGGAGAAGGAGAGTGAAAGTGAGGCTGAAGATGTGCAGATGACGGAGGCTTTGAGGGCTAGGAGTTTGTTTTTGAGGAGGTTTGATTTTGAGGGTGGGGAGACGTTTGGTGATGAGGAGGGGAAGGGGGAGATTTTGTGAGGGTGGGTTGGGAGGTGATGCGATTGATTTATGAAAGAGAGGTATTTGGGGGCTTGGAACAAATGTGATGGATTTACTCCGGAAGACGAGTCTAAGATGAGATTCCTTTGGGGCGTGAGACATCGGATACGATTCATCTTGGGGATATCAGTGTTTTTGGCTGAGATCTTTACCTTTGAATCTCAATTCCGAACCCCATGCTATCACATAAACAAGTCCCCGAGGTTTATTCTCCCATTACCCAAACCTTCTCAAATATCTCTTTTTCTCCCTGAATCTTTTCATTACATCTCCCACCCCTATTTCTCTCCCCACTTCCTCCTCAAAACCCCAACTCGCAACGCTGTCCCGCCCAACATAGCAGACCATAGCGCACTACAAGCCCCTATATTCATTCCCTCTCGCTGCTAATCCTTCATACAGTCATCGACGCTAAAGTTTATGCGAATTACGATATAAAAGAAGGAAGTGAGGGAAGAGAGGATTTTGAAGGTAGTGGGTAGTGGGTGAAGGGTACGTGAATAGGAGGATGGGGATGGTGATGGAGAGGAGATAGGGTGCTTCGGTTGGAGAGGGATTGGGCTGTGAGGGGTAGGGGGAGGAGGGGAGGAGAAAGAGGTCGGTGAGCTTTATTTTTTGGACATGGTGGGATTGGAGTATGGAGTGGTTAGTGATAATTGAGGGGTTGGATAGTTGTGAGCTGTAGACTGTGGCGAGAATCCATGAGTGAATTAATTTCTTCTGTAATTCAGAATCCGCATTCGGAGCGTTTTCTTGAAAGGCAAGTAAGTCGACCACCCTAGAAGTAGGCACCCCCCTGTAGTGGGCACCTTTTTACACGAAAATTAAGCCATTTTAGCATTTTATAGCGCCACAATCTAGGGTGGTCGACTTATGATATTTCAAGACTTTACGTTTGGACAGAAGTGCTTCTGGAGTATTGGCACAGCGATGATCTTGTTTCTTCCATCCCAATCTATAAAATTGAAATAATATGTAGAAGGAAAATATAACATCAGTTTCTTATAACGTTCTTATTCAACCTTGACATGAATTAAGCCGTCTTTTCTATTTCTCTAGCATCTATCACGGTATGACTTAACGACTAGGAAATACCTACTTAGTCCCGATGCTTAAAATCAGCGATCTTCCCTCCAAAAGTTTTCCACAAGACTACTAGTATTCAGTATGTTGCTATTCAAAAACAAACATCTTAAACCCTTAACTTTTATTTCGTTCCCCCTTTTCCCTGGCTCCAAAGCGTTTAAGCTAGCATAGACAATCTAGCCCTTCTTCACTAAGGAAACCCTGCACCTCAGCTACTTCCTACCCTAGCATCGAAATAATCCAATTTGCCGGTGTCTTCGCATAATCACCAAAATATCCCCCATGAGCCGCGGTGCTCGTGCCATTCGCACACGCAATATCGCCATCGGCGCAATAATTCCGCAGCTTCGCGGACCAGAGATTTTCGGCTTCAAGCTGGGTTCCCGTTCGCGGCCAGGCCTGTCCGTAGCATATCTATTAGTTCAGGTCTTCTTTGCTTTGCTTTCATAGAGAGGGAAGGGTGGATTTGACTCACGCCGTTCTTGCTCGAGCCCGTGCCGATATTAAATGTCTGTGAAGCCGTATGGCGCGGATCACCATATACACTCACAGCAACAACTACAGCGTATTAGCTATCACAAACACTGTACCTTCCCTACGAAAGAATAAACTTGCCATTTAACCCTGGCGCAGTCTTCGGGTCCATAGCCGCGCTGGTCGCCTGCTTACAACCATTTGCAACATTGCCCATTCCAGTTCCACCACCCCCGGAGATGATGTCGGTCACGACTTGCGCACCCTGGCTCCAGCCTGTGAGCACGATCTTAGCCTGCGGACAGTCCTTCGCATACGCCGTTATGACCGAAAGTCCGTTTTTGATGCCAGTCTCGACGGCGCTGCAGTAGCTGTTAGTGGACGTGGACGGGTAGTCGATGTTGGCTGTGCCACAAGCGGTCCGCCCGGCGCAGATGAGGCTCGTGATGGACTTCTGCGTTCCTGGGTATGACTCGCCGTGGCCAACTGCGATGAAGATTTGTACTGTATTGCAAGTTGCGGTGTGGATACCATTGGTGAACAGCGGGAGGAGCCCGACTAGAGAGAGGATGGAGGGGTGCATTATGTGGTGAGGTGAGGTACGCTTCGTGAAGTTGGAGAACCAAATGGTGACTTACTCAATCATGTTTTTATCTGAATGCCCGGTGCTTGCTTGCTTTTGTACAGTACAGTATTGCAAAGTGGTTCCAAGGTAACCAATGACGAACCTTGGCAAGGTTTGTCATTGCAATAGCCTGTCGCTGGAGAGAGACTCGGATCTTCGCCGCTCAGTTATTTGTTGTTCATTCGTGCAATAAATGAACTTCTAACTAACTAAATAGCCTTTACTCGACGGTATCTAACTTCATTAGTATATTAAGCGGGATATTAGTCTGGGGTAGCGGGGTAGCATACCCTAAACCCGCGTAATATGACGAACCATGTTAATTAATCACTTTAAAAATTACTAAAAAGGCACGAGGCTTGCCCTCGCGATTCGTGCGCATAAAAACTTCGCACCTCTTTTCCCAATGTTTCACGTTGTAGGTAGACCCCGTCGGTAGTACCCTAACAGCCTTCCGGCAGTTCTAAGATTCTCGCGCGTTGCATGCGATTCGTCGGCTTTATTATAAGAGTTCTAACATAACTTGATAGTAGCTAAGTGAGCCCACACTTTTCTGCTACCCTATGCCTTGAACCAAACTTGTTTGGTAGAAAGGGTCTTTTGAGGAGGCTGGAGGTGCTCTGGGCAATCGGCTAAATACTTATAACGATCTCTAAACACGTAGTCTGATGGGGCATCAATTCCAGTGTTCGCAATAGGAGGGCTCGAGGATGTTGATGCGTATCTGAGCAATAGGCAGGGACCAAAGGGGAAAGGCCAGGAAACGGACTCGCGGTATTGGAGAGCGGAAGGAAAGGTAGACGGAGATGCGCAAATGATAGAACAATTGATGTCTAGAGTATTTCTTTCGGTCAGTTTGATCGTAGGAAAATGCTCGGTGAAAGGAACATGGAGGGTAGAGAGGCTTACATGGGTGAGATGGAAGGGGACTTTTCTGTCTGAAAGTCATACATACTGCTACATAGAGTGTTGGCGCGAAGAAGTGGTCACATCAGTTGGCCAAAGGGATCCCGATCATTACATCAATTAATCTTCAATAAGCCTACTCTTAAACTCGAGGATACCACCACTAAAGACTGAGGAATCAAATAGTGTCAGCAAATTCGAACACTGCCGGCCAGCCCCACAGTGCGTAGACACTAAGCTGGGAATAGCTTCACAATTAACCCTCGAATGGGATGATCTAGTATGCGCTTGTATTTTCAGAGCCCTAGCGCATATTCAGTATATATAATGGAAATTCCTGCGCCGATGGCTTAGATGATGGATGCAATTTGGAAATCAATCTTATGACAGATGACTTCCTGCTAGGTAATCTGTCCCCCGCCCCAGTGACTGAGATCTGAGCTATGTTTGAAGCAATTCTCTGGTATTGCTAAGATCTCAGTTCTATGTTTTTGCTATACTCTCCTGAAGTCCTAGGATGTTGTCCGTAGGCTTTCTGAATGTGTAATACAAAGTATTTTAGTCCCAACTGTCATCGGCTACTTCGTATTCATCCGAGACCAAATATTTGTAGGGCTTTGGCATTGCTGTGGGGTGATGCTATCTGATGTGATGTTTTCATACGTACGATTAATAAGTATATATTATGAACGCTCCAATATGTATTTTCAAAATACACAAATTACACTTTTTGAAAGAGACACACGCAAACTTTTCACTCCCAAAACAGAGAAGCGAAAACATTATATAAGACGCTGACTACAGAAAAACGAAAACCAACAAGCTAAATAGGTATCTTAGAAGCCGGGCCTGCCAGGCTTGTGCAAGTTTCATATCGCCCCCGAAACAATATTTTGTCATCAGGAAAAAGCGCCGCGAAGTTAGCCAACGGAATAGCCACCCAAGTGACCTTGTAAGGGACCGTGAGCGGCTTCTGGAATCATGTCCATGTCCAGACCGCGTGAACACCTCGAATTATCAGAAAACCAAGAGCCATGAGAACTCCAACTACCGTTTTTCTTCCAGACGAAACCGCCGTCAAGAGCGGCCTGTCGAGTGTGGCCTTCCAAGCTTCGGTGCTCGTAGGGATGCCTAGCCTTGAATGCCTCTCGATAATGGACGGTTGGATGGATGAACTCGTTTGTCTTCTTTTCAGCGCGCCCGTACCATCCTGGAACGCGCTTTTTCATGCCGCCCGTTTTCCAGAACTGGGTCCAAGTGGGATACACCCTAGCCACCACCCACTCTTGAGCATTGTCTTGCACAAGCTCTGCTGGATAAATTGTGTACCTTGGAAAATGCTCCAGGAATCGGATTTCGTCAAATAGAACGCCAACGTTGGATAGCTCTTCAATCATCCAACGAAGAACGACGTTCCCCAGACCCCTTCCATCTGGCGACACAACTCCCATGTTATAGTGACTGCCCGAGAACCAAGTTTGCATTACATCCTGCAGGCTATCCACGTCGATGTGCATCAAGGTAGGCTCAAATATCTTCCGATATTCATCGAGGCCAAGGGCGTGACGGAAGACTCGAACATCTGTAGCGTGATCAGGAGTATTCTACGAGTTGTCCAGGTCTTGGAACTTACTTTTTGGAAGATTTGTGCTGCGAAATTGGAGATGTCTGATGAGCCGTGGCGTGTACTTCAGAGGTGTCAACAGCCCCGTTTTTGGGACCCCAAGCGAGCCTACAGTGTCGAAGCAACCCAGAAATTGAATTGGAACATCCAAGGCTACATCTGGTCAGTTCAAAGATTGAAGGCTGGGCATCAACTGCGATTACGTACAATCCGCCCTGGCCTTGAACTTTCGGCGCTCGTTAGAGTCGAAAAGTTTGTTTATCCAGAACAACTCGAAAGATCGTTTGAGTTGGTGCGCAGACCCGATGTAATTTCTCGGTATGCCAACGCAGTCGAGTAACTTGGCCAGAGTTTGGGCCATAAATGCACCTTACCGAAGTCAGTTGATGACAACACCGCCGTGAATCATACTTACCTCTGCTGTATCCAATAATAACAAGTTCATCTCCTTTTCGGTAAGATTTGACCAGGTCCACTGTCGAAGTGTCAGAATGGCGTGGCAGCAGCGGGAGCCTTAACCCTACCGAAAATCTCAAAAAGTCGTCTTTTGATCCCCCAGCCCGTCGCACCTAAGAAGTAAAGTGGTCAGTTGTAATCAAAATGGTTAAACGCCCGAAATTTTGTGGCCCATGACTGCGGCTGCCTGCCTGCAGGCGCACTTCGCCTGAAGTTCGTGGGGGCCGCTGCGGCTGACTTCGCCAAAGGCACCAGGGGGGGCTGAAGAGGTATAAAAGATGCCTACCCCCAACAAATCTGTCCGCAAGGCTACTGTAAGTTCCAATGCCCGAGTAGTATTTGACTTCTTGAATCTCGTCTTCTTTCGTCATTAATCCTCCCAAAGTTCCAATCATTGTATTCTGACTTGGCTCATGAGCACACCAAGTCCCTATGACATGCGCTTGTTAGTCCTTCCGTCCTCAGAAAGCGAGACTGCTAATTTTACCATCAATGAGAATCGCTCGGCGACGATTTTGCACAGAATCAAGGCCAGTACAATGGAGAGGCTGAAGGAAGTACTCGTCTTCAGATGAGGTCGACAACATCTTGAAATGTATATATACTGGAATGAAAGGAAGACTCAGAGCAAACAACGCGAAGTGCGATGAAGAGAAGGAAGTTGGTAGGGAGGAAAAGAGAAGTGCGAGTGAGAAGTGCGAGTGCGGGATGGCCAGATTTGGGTGGCATCTTTTTGTTGCTCGTCGCAGACTGCTCGCGAAATGCGAGGCCCAAATCAAGTTCTCGCACATATCTTGGTGGGGCAATCACCTGCATAGACAAATAGGAGAAGAACACGCATCTCATCGCACTTCACTGCAGTCGGGCGTCGACGGAAAGTGGGTGTCATCAGGTGCGAACATCATTCGCAGAGCAACCCGTACTTACAAGGGGGCTCTGGCTTTGCATATTGGCGATAAGACTATGACTGGCCATCGCACTTCGCAGGATCGCGAAGTGCGATTTCAAATGCAGCCGTGTATGCGGGAATTTCTTGAGCTCAGAATCAAGAGAATGCTCATCCAAGAACTGTCCCGGATCCACAAGGGTGGTATGTAGGACAATGACACGCACACAGACTGTAGATCGTGGCCCAATGAAGAAGGAGATTCATAAAAGATGGAACTCTAGCTGTAATAAAAAAAGAAAAAGAAATAAAAGGATGAATTTCAAATTGAGATGACCTAAGCCTATAATCACGTGGACTCGAGATGGAGTTGAAATGCGCCAAGGGCCCGTTAGGCAGATTTTCAGCTCAGCCTTGCAGGAGCATATTCCCGGGCGAAGCTCTGATCTGCGCACTTCGATCGCGAAGCATTGCAGTTCCACGAATTGAACAATCTGTTAACTATCTTGTACTGGCGAAAGAATCGCTGGCAAGCAGCGACGTTGCTTCCAAAGCCGATGATATGGAGACTGAAAGCGTGAGCGTGGAACGAGCGCGTCGCAGTCTGACCGCAACACCATCTGATCCGCCGCAGCCGCAGAATAAGTGCGAAACCTGTAAAAAGGACCGGAGAAGAGTGCGTATACAACAAAAGCTGGAATGATGCCATTCAACTCATATGTTTGATAATTTCTAGTGCACTCAAACAAAAGGAAAGCCCCGCTGTGACTGGTGCGAGGACATGAATTACGCATGTTCTTTCAACGAGGACGAATCGATCGAGGGAAAGCGCCGGAAGCTCAGTAAATTGAAATGTAGCTATTGCCGGTCGCAGAAGATAAAGGTAATTTATGATTAAGAAACCTGGGATCTTGGATACCTGTCTAATCGAAGTCAAATAGTGCGCTCCAGAAAATCGTGTGTGGGATGGGAGTCCGGAGACCCGGTGTGATGCTTGCAAGAAAAGTGATAAGCCATGTTCAGAGCCAGAAGCCGCCCCAAGGACCCGAGAAACTTCTAAGCTACCTGAGACTTACGCAGGGCCCCGGCCGTCGTCTTCTCCAGCGGCGTCGAGGGCAGTTGGTAGATCAGACTTTGACTACAATACTTCTGAAGCCTCGGCACAACCGGCAACGAGGGGCAATATAATGAGTCCAGGGCTGGGCGAACCTTTAAATATTGCTCATCGGAACTCCAAACTGACAGATCCGTCATCGCAGCAATTTCCTTTGGGAAGTGGCTATTTACCTTCGACATTCTCAAGAGGCCCCAATGACAACTGGGCTCCCATACACAAAAATGGGGATACGTTTAACTATGGAATGGGTCCTTACACCGGATATGATCAAGCAGTCCTTGGACCACGGTATCATTACCAACAATTAGTCGGCAATGAACGTTTTAGGTTGATTCGGTTACTTCCTGGAGAAGCTGATAACGACATAACTATCAATTTGACACATGTCAAGGATGATCCTCCAGAGTATCAAGCGCTGTCATGTACTTGGGGAAATGACCCACGCCAGCATCCGATCATCGTTAAGGATGATAAAAACAAAGCTTCTGTCTTGAATATACAGCCCAATGTTCACGCGGCCCTAAAAGCGTTGTGCTCAAGGTCAATTTCGATGTATCTGTGGATAGACGCCATCTGTATCAATCAGGATGACGTGAAAGAACGATCTGGGCAAATTCTGATGATGGAAACAATTTATCGTGAAGCCACGAACCTTCTCATAGTAAGCGTGTCTTATCCTTCGTCCTGCTCAACAATCCTATTCACTCTAGAGACAATACCCTTGTATGATTTCTAGTCCTGAGCGAAAATGCCTCAATCCAACCCTAAAAGCCTTCTGAAGAATAGTAAATACTAACGTTTCTATCGTGTAGTGGCTCGATTCTGGTAACGCCAACGTTTCCAATGATAATGATCCAATCGATTTCATTAACGAACTACTCGACGTGGGCAAATTTGACAATTTGATGCAAGACGAATCGAGAACGAAAGAATGGAAAGCTCTGGAGGATTTGTTTCAGAACAAATGGTTCAGCCGCAGATGGGTAGTGCAGGAAGTGGCACTATCTCGGAAAGCTAGCCTCCACTGGGGTACGAACGAGATACAATGGGAAGATTTTGCAGATGCGGTAGCAATAATTGCTTCGCGAATAAAGCTGTTCCCGAATCTTCAGAAACACGCCGACTTTCTAAGCCCGAATGATTCTAAGCGGAAGCTTCCTGCAACAACGTTTGTCGGTATATACAACTCCTTGTTTCGGAAGACATGGAACGGACAAATAATCATCAGGAAACACTCTCTGGAAACTTTGGTGTCAATATTGGCAGCTTTTGAAGTGCCCGACCCTAGAGATGCCATATATGGAGTACTCGCGCTTGCTATAATTGGGCATGATCTGGTACCAAGCTATGAGAAATCCTCTGAGGCCATATTTCAAGACTTTATTGAATATTGTGTCGAAAAATCCGAATCATTGGATATTATCTGCAGACATTGGGTACCTATAACGCCTCAAAAGAAGGCAGGCTTCCAGAAAAGAGGAGTTGAAATGTTGCCTTCTTGGTGTCAGAGCGTGCTAGGGTCGTCTTTCGCTACTTACGAGGACCCCAATACCAACAACCGATTATTCGGTGATAGCTTCGTGGGTCTTCCGGACAAAAAATATTACAATGCAGCTCTAGGCACGGTTGCTTGGGCCAAATTCGATCCGAAAGATGAAGCAAACGGCCGAGTTATGCAAGTAAGGGGGATCCATATTAGAAGTATTGCTATAATAGAGGATAGTGCCAGTAAAGGAATTATCAAGGGCGAATGGCTCCAAATGGCAGGATGGTCGCCATCCGACAGTAATAATGAAACATCAGCATCCATTGATCAGCTATGGAGGACGATAGTTGCCGATCGAGATGAGACCGGTATGGTGGCTCCTTCGTGGTATCGGAGAGCATTCTTCTACTGCCTTCCCCAAGGCCAGGATTTCGACATCGATACGCAAAAGTTGATTAATCAGAACAACACACCAAGCCTAGTGAAGGAATTTCTGAAAAGAGTGCAAAGCGTTATTTGGAACCGCAGGTTGTTTACAGCAACTGGCCAACGCGGAGAAAATGAACTCGGTTTAGCACCGAGGCAAGCCCAACTAGGCGATATAATCTGCATCGTGTTTGGTTGCAGCGTACCGGTTTTGCTTCGAAAGGATCTTTCTGATCATGGGGATTATTATAGACTCATCGGAGAGGTTTATCTGCATGATATGATGGATGGCCAGGCCTTGTTTGGTAAGAGTGACGATGAGGTGAAAGATATAAGTCGGATCTTCATGCTGCGGTAAAAGAAGTGACGAAAACTTCGAAAAGAACAGATTAGTATTTCATGTCGGAATCAATACTATAGTTGAATGCTCAACAGCGAGCGATAGAATTTGCTAAATTAAGTTCATGCGCAACTCAACTACATTGGCTTTGTCATAAGTCGACTCTTGAGTGGATTGATTCTTTCAGTTGATTAGAATAATAGGAGGAGATGGAGCATGGATTTAGCTGTCGCTTTTAAAGCCTCCCCTCCGAAACCATTACTTGAATATTCTGACTTGATAATAAGCCAATATTCTAGATTCTTGAGGGATGTTGCTTAACCTACGTCTATGCCCTGGTTTAGCAAGCTTAAACCAAGTCAATCCTACAAAGCACTCACTTCTAAATCTCTGAACATCATGCATTGAATTTCGCTCTCCCTATTGAGCACTAACGCTACAAGGGACTCCTTATATTGAAGAAGCAACAGACGATAATTCGTTCGAATTCTCTTTATTTTGCTCGGGAACGAGTACCTAAAATCACCCGCGGAGCTCGGCGTTGTCTACGTATGGCTGCAATCCGCAGCGAGAATATGATTCCACCATGATTAAATGACGAGTAAACATATTCTCAAGCAAGATGTGACGGAATTGTGAAAGCTTCATTCGATCTGGTAAACAAGAAACTTTCCTAGACTACTAGAGCCTCCTAAGTGCCGGTTTCTGCTTGATCAAGTTTTCATATTTAATCAAGTCACTAAGTCAGTTACTATGCAAGATTCGGCTTTCATCCTAATTTCTTATTCTCTGATCAGATGAACCGAGTGGTCTTACGTTTCATTTACTGACGAGCTGTCTCAATAGCTGATTGTGTACCCCATAAAACTCCACTTCCTAGCCGCAAGATTCATATGATAAACTATCATATACAAATACATCCCCATCATCACAAAATACACCAGCCCCGCATTCCCACACTCAATCATCGCCCTAGCATCCGCCTGATTCCCTTCCATCGTACAAAACCTGTCAAGCATAGTACTAGCGTAAAATTGCAGCATCGTTCCACCTAGTATAAAAGCGAAAGCTCTGTTTGATTACTAGTGAAGACGAGTATGGGGGCAATGATTGCTAAGACCCATGGTGTTAGTGGCAATCCGGAAGCTAAGCTGAAGAGTGATAATGGGATGAGTGCTGAGGCCCCGCTCGATTGGGCGTATTATACCACCATTCTCGATTCTGTATATCAGGTCCTTGACGCCGCTTTCTGCTCTTTTGAGGATTTTTTCGACTTTAGAGTCCAATCTAGCTGCCATTTTGTAGAGTCGAAAGTGAGATCTGTCAAGTTAGAGGAATGAATCAGTGGTACTTTTGTTCTGCTCAATAGGTTTAAAATAAATTCTGATGATGACTTACGTTTTACCTTCGTTTTAGGCCATGAAAGAATCACGGCTCATTGTTCAACGCCGTTCTTGTAAAGACCAGTATCCAAATGCGGCTTTCTTCGATCCCTAGCGGGAAGCTTTTTCCTCGGGGTCACCAGGGTCTCTTTTAATTTATTAAACTTGACGTTTATATGGTCAAATGTGATTGATTCACACTCTTAATTTTTTCCATTCAAGCTATTGGCTCCAAAAAAAAAAAGTATTATGTATTCTATTTACGTAGGCGCAAACGATAGCGGCATACCCCCAGGAAACCTACTCGCATCAACCGAAAATCCAAAGGGGCCCCAAAACCAAAGTTCAACCAGGAAATCCATCAGCGACATATAGGCTCCTACACCAAGCATGGTAAAAAACCCCAGAGTCGCATTTGTACATTGAGCCAATTTTTTAGGATCACTTTCTTCCAAAAGACCTTTCGGGCAAGAAGGTCCGAGAATGCCGAAAAGGTAGGCATATACCACGATTCCAACCAACGCCGCTAAAATGTTTTCGGTTCGATTGCTTGTGAAAATGAGGATTGGAACAATGATTGCTAGCACCCATGGTAGTATTGGTATCCCCCAGCTCATGCTTGAGAAGGTCAATGGTATAAGGGCAATTAGCCCCAGTTCGATTGGCTTCATCTTGTGGAGTTGGTGGTTGTTAGATTCAAAAGGATTTGGTGTATCTTCTCACTTTGAAGAAAGTCTAAGCGAGAGCAAGTCAGGAAACTTATGACCTTTGTTGTTTGTCAAAGAAGCTTGTCAAATACCGTGTATGTAAGGTCCAGTGTATAAAATTTAAGTAATTGAGTTGAATAAAATTTATACCTCAATTTAATTCAAGTTTTTTTAGACTTTATTCAATTTAATTTGAATTATATTTAAATTATATATTATATAAAAATAGATATAACGAGGAATAGAAAATTGTCGAATTAAAATTATCGAATAATCGAAAATAATTTCAATTATTCCGAAATTTAATTATTTTTGATAAAATATTATATTTATCATTCGGTCGATAAAAGTTTTTTAAAATTCATATTTTATTAAAAAATAATCGAAATTATTTAAAAAAAAATTATATATCGAAAAATTTAAATTTTTATATTTAAAATTTTTTTAATCGATTATTAAATTATTATTATTAATTTAAATTAATATATTTTTAAGGAAATAAAATAAAATCAAAAAATAAATTATATTATCAATAATTATATATAATATATTAATATTAGATATAAACCAATTATTTTATTTTTAGATTATATATCACAGTCACGTGGAAGGGTGGAGGTGCATATAGCATATATACTGAATTAATGTCACGGCGCCCACGTGACTCGTATTACACATGTGATTCACCTCGACCTAGTAATATTAGTCCTATATTTAAGGAGGCCTTCTTTTACTTTTAATTAGTTTTATATTTAATATTCTAAATTATTATATATATTATATTAAATCTTTAATTTAAATTTTTAATTGAATATCTTAAATTATTATTTTAAAAATTAATAAATTATATAATATTATATAATATTTTTATAATAATTGAATAATCTTAATTATATTTCTAATTTTATAATTTAAAAATATTTATAAATATATTTTGAATTTATATTATAAAAACCATTTGAATTTTAAAAATTTTCCGAATTTAATATCTATTAATTATTTTACAAATATTTCAATTATTTATATATAAAAATCAATTTCGATTTATTTTATATTTATATAATTTTGTTATTTATTATATTTTTATAATTTTTTGATTATTTGTATTATTTAATAAATTCGTTATTTATTTATTTATTTTATATTAATAATATTTTGTAATATTTTAATTATTTATATTTTTATAATAAAATAAGTTTTATATAATTATAAAATATTATTTAAAATTTTTATTATATCTTATATTATAATTATAAAAATTAAATTTTTAAATTTTAATAAATTTAATAATATAATATAAAAATTCGATATTTAATTTTTTATTATTAATAATTTTTTTATTAAATTTTTATTAATTTAATTTTATTATATTTATTTAAATCTAGAATTTAATATCTAAATCTTTATTTTATTCTAATTATAATAATATATAGAAAATAAAATAATCGATAAAATTTATAATTATAATATTATTTTTAATTAATTTATCAAAATTTATAATAATTTTAATGAAATTAAAAAAATTAAAAATAAATTTTATAAATTAAAATAAAATATAAATTTTTATATTTTTTATATTATTTAATTTAAATATTTTTTTTATAAAATTAAAAATAAAATTTAATTAAATATTAATAAATTTTTTTTTATAAAACTTTTTATCAAATTATTAAAAATTGATTTTTTTAATAATTTAATTTTTTTAAAAATTATATAATAATTAATTTTAATATTAATTAAATGGATTAAAATAATTTAATAAAATTAGTATTTTAATATTTATAATTATTTTAAAATATTTATTTTTATATTCGATTAAATAATAAAAATATTTTTATTATAAAAAAATAATATTAAATTAATTTAAATAATATTTATAAAAATTAATTTCCTAAAAGGGGGAATAATATTATAATATTTATATAATTTATATTATATATATAATTCATCTCGACCTAATAATATTAATTTTGTATTTAAGGAGGCCTCCTTCTACCCTTAGCTAGCTCTGCATTCAATATTCTAAGTTACTACGTATATTGTGTGCCTTGTAACAATTAAGCCAGATCTTAAGCGAGTTGGCTGCCGGCTTACTTTTGATCTACCTAATTCGTGATAGTTATAAACCTGGCGTATAATATTTCTTAGCATAATATACACAGAAAATAAACTTTTTAATATTTCAATTTTTTATTTTTATAATTTTTTTTATAATAAATACTTTATAAATAATATAATAATTTCTAATTATTTTTATAAATTCAATAATAAATTTAAAAATAAAATCGATTAAATTCGATAATAATTAATATTCGAATATAATATTTATTAATTAAATATTTTCGAAATAATAAATTTAAATAATTAATAAAATATATTTTAAAAAATAATTTTTTTATTAATTTTTTTATTAAATTTTCAATTAATAATTATTTTAATTTCAAAAACGAAATAAAATATAATAAATATTTTTAAAAAAATAATTATAATAAATAATTCGAAAAAAAAAATAATTAAAATATTAATTTAAATTTTTTAAATATTATAATAATTATTTTATTATTATATTAAAAATTTATATATTTATATATTTTATTTTTAAATAAATTAATTTTTTTTAAATTTAATAATATCGAAAAAAAATATATTATTAATAATAAAAATTATATAATTAAATAAAATATTTAAAATATTACGAATAATAAATTAAAAACCTTAAATATTCAAATAAATTAATTTATTAATTCGGAAATTTTTAATATAATAATATAAATTTATATAATTTCAAAAAAAAATTTTTTTATAATTTGATCGTCGAATTCAATTATATTTTTAAAATTAATTATAATTAATATAGTTATAATATAAAAAAAAATTATTTTATTATTTTTTTTTATATTATTAATTACATAAATTTATTATTTTACGATTAATTCAAAAATTAAATTATATTAAAATTTAAAAAATTTATATATTTATAAAATTTTATTTAATTATTAATAAAAGATTAATTCTTAATTAAAAATTTAAAATATATTAAAAATTTTAAATTAAAATAATATTAAATAAACTTTTATTAATAATTAATAAATTAAATCGAATATTCTAAATTATTATATTAATTTAGATTCAAAATCAAAAATATAAATTTATTTTTATAAATCTGAATATTATTATTATTTATAAAAAATTTTAATTAGAAAATTAAATATTTAATATTTAATATAAATAAATAAAGATTATATTAAATATATTAAATAAATTTTTTTATATAAAATTTTATATAAAAAAAAATCAAAAATTAATAATATTAATAAAAATGATAAAAATAAAAATAATAAAATTTATTATAAAATTTTCTTTTATTTTTTTTATATTAATATTATTTTTAAAATTTTATTTAAAAATTAAGAAATATAATATTATAATTAAAATTATTTTTTTATATTAGAAATTTTAATAAAAAAAATATTATTTTTATTTGACTTTTTATTTATAAAAAAAGATTTACATTTATTTAAATATTATTAATATTATAATAATTATTTTTATTTTTAAATTTTATAAAATATAAAATATCAAAAGATTTTTATTTATCAAAAATAAATTATATTAGAAAATAATATAATCGAATAGATTAATTATTTTAAAATATTTTAAAATACTTAATTTATTAAATTAGAAATATATATATTAAAAATTTTTAATATATTAATTATTAATATTATATTATTATTTATATAAAATAAAATATTTTATAATAATTAATCTAATAATAAATAATTCGATTTTTTTATTATATAATTTAAAATGTTTTTTATTACAAAATAAAAATAAAAATAAAATATATAATAATTTTGAAAAATAAATATAATAATAAAATATATATAAAATTTCGAAATTTATATTTAATAATAATATTAATTAAATATTTATATATTTAAATATAATTAAAAAAAATTATATTAATATTAAAATATTTAAAATATTAAAAATAATATAAAAAAAAACAGAATTTTATTAAAATTATATTTTTATATATTTATAAATTAAATAAAATTTTAAATATATTAATTAAAAAATTATTATTAAATTTTTAATTTAAAATAATAAATA
>Ga0247778_1000681_pt1 | contig 32300 bp, 39 predicted proteins | sample UWRJL049202B5_FD_179939 | JGI IMG/M metagenome (GOLD analysis project Ga0247778, IMG submission 179939) | Plant litter microbial communities from Arlington Agricultural Research Station in Wisconsin, United States - UWRJ-L049-202B-5 | ecosystem: Environmental > Terrestrial > Plant litter >...
TCCCCATTCACAACAATTTGGCGTGCTGACCACCCGAATTGCCCCAGACTTGCATACTTCTCAGGCTCTGTGAGGCTGATGAGGCTAGGCTGCGATACTGCAAGCCATCGGACAATGCCTTCGTGGAACGGCTTCTCATTGGGTTGTCAAGCGGGGTGTCAACCTTTAACATGGATTCCTTGAGGCTTCACAGGAATTTGGCAACAAAGCCTTCTTTAGATCCTCTTCCGTTTATTAAAACGCTTGCTCGTGGCCTGTCAATTCTTGCATTTGGGGACTTCGCCCCGTCCGTTGGTACTTTATACCTTTTTGCCTTCCAGACTTGATCCCTTGGGTCACCCCGTCTCAGCACTCCTTCGCTGTGGAAATGGATCCATTGAGTGCAGCCGCCAGTGTGATTGCCATAATTCAAATCACGAACGCTGTCCTCGTTGGCTTCTACCGTCTTCAAGGCCAGATCAAAGACGCTGGGAATGAAATAGCTCAAGCGATTTCGGAAATCGAAGACTTGGCCGCTGTATTGAACGACCTACATGAAATTCTTCAGTTCTCCAGCGCGGCTGCAAATTCAGCCGATGATTTGACCGGCAAGAGTGGCCCTTTGGAATCGATAACGAAAGTCCTCAATGAACTATCCCAAAAGTTGGCTCCCCTTTCAAGGCCTGGCTTGAAGACTAAGTTTCGTTGGTCATTCGAGTCCAAGGGGATTCAGCGAATGCTTGGTGTCATCCAAAGCCAGAAATCTACCTTGCAACTCGTTCTCACTTCTCGTCAAACGAAGATGCTTGTTCAGCAATCTGATTACATGGCCGATTTGCACGACTCTTTGGGGAACATGGGAGATCGTCTTGAATCTACCGTGAATATGGTTGGCACGCAGGTGCTACATAGTATCAATGAAAATGCAGACAAAACAAAACGAGAGGCGGTTTTGAAATGGTACAAGAGCTGCGACCCGGAACAGAACCACCAGCAATCAAGAGAGAAGCACGACCCTGATACCGGAAAATGGATACTTGAATCTGAGGAGTTCCAATCTTGGCTAACTTCAAATGGCAAATCATTGTGGTTGCATGGTATTCCAGGTGCAGGAAAGACGATCTTGTGTTCTACAATCATCAGCTACATGCAAGACCTCTACCGTAATGAGCCGAATGTCCGTGTCGCATACTACTATTTCGATTTTGCGGACAGCAATAAACAGTCTGTTTCGAGCTTGCTGAAGTCGATCATCTTTCAGCTCATTTCAAGTGCTCAGTCGATTTCTGGGCCCGCATTTGAGCTCTTTGAAAGGTGCCGTGGACTTCAAGAGCCTAGCTTAGATGACTTGCTAGGCGTTCTACTTTTCGAATTGGCGAATTTTGAAAGCATGGTTCTTGCAGTCGATGCTCTAGATGAATGTCCAGAACACGAGAGGAGCCTATTCTTCAAGCAACTTCTCAGATATCCGTTACCCAAAGGCCTCCGCGTAGTAATTACCAGCAGAAAGGAACCAGATATTGAGAGCGCCTTGAAAGATACTGCTTCTCACATCATCTCGATTCAGAGTTCCGTCATTGACGCCGATGTGAGAATCCATGTGCATAATGCCATCTCTGGAGACCCTACTCTCAGGAAATGGAAACCGGATATTCGACAAGAAATACTGGACGGAATAGTTCATGGATCTCAGGGAATGTACGTATTTTGTCCTTTATCTAGTTGTTGTTGATACTCTACTAATGATGCAGGTTTCGGTGGGCGATCTGCCAATTAGATACCATGAAACGATGCATCACACCTGCCATGGTGAGAAAAGAGTTAAAAACTATGCCCGAGACTTTAGATCAGATGTACGACAGAATTCTGCAGGCTATCCCGCGCCTTCATCAGCAGTACGTGCAATCGGCAATGCATTGGTTGGCTTTTTCTGCCCGGCCGCTCCTTTTGAGCGAGCTTGCAGAGGCCGTTACCATCGATCCAAAGCTGGGGGGTTTCGACCCAAATGACATGCGGCTTATGGACGAAAGCCTGGTTCTTGATCTATGTGGTACTCTCACGACAGTGTCAAAAATAGAATACACGTCTGTTTCGACAAATTGGTTCAGTGAAAAGATAAAGTTAGAGCACGGTCATGCTCCTCGGTGTGATCTAGCTGAAGCCTATACTGTCTCGCTCAGTCACTACTCTGTGAAGGAGTACATTATATCGAACAGGCTACGAGAAAGCAGCCTCGCTTTGTACTCCACCTCAGAGAAGATTGCGAATCAGTTCCTGGCAGAATGTTGTCTCATCTACATACTTGACTTCAATGGCGGCGAAATTTGCGTTCCACCTAGCTTTAGCAAATATCCTCTTCTACAATATTCATCCCGTTTCTGGATGGAACACTGGAAGGCAGTGGAACGATCTGCCGAGAGCCCTGCTCTCGAAAATTTATTACGTCGTCTGTTCAATCCTTCCAATCTCGATCCGTACGTCAATTGGCTCAATATTTGGAATCCGGACTCTGTGGCACCTGGCACCAGATTGTTTTGGTGGCGACGAACACGCAGCGCTTGTTTACACCCCAAACCGCTCTACTACGCCTCAATTCTTGGGCACTGCGCTATTGCTCGCTGGCTTCATGAGGAAGGCTGCGATATCCATGCAAGGGAGGGTTACTTCGGATCAGCCTTCGCTGTGGCTGCTTTTGAAGGACACACGGATTTAGTTGGGTACTTTTTGGAAGCTGGTGCAGATCCAAACCTCCAAGGTCTCAGATTTGGGAGCGTCCTACAGACTGCGGCAGCCGGAGGATCCCTCCCAGTTGTGCAGATGCTTCTAGAAGCAGGTGCAGACGTCAATAGCGAAGGCGGCGAGTACAATACAGCGCTAGTAGCGGCTGCATCACATGAGCATGATACTGTCGTAGCAATTCTACTTGAACATGGCGCGGATTTGAACATTGGTTCTCGATATCATGGATCTGCGCTTTACCAAGCTGCCTCCACTGGAGACGAAAAGATGGTGGTAACTTTACTAGCCGCCGGAGCCGACATCAATCATATCGGGGATTCCGACGGCACTCCTCTGTACGCAGCAGCAATATCTGGGTCAACATCTTTAGTTCAGAATCTTCTTAGAAGGGGTGCTGAGGTGGATAAGGGTGGGTTTGGGGAATTTGGATATCCGCTAGTTGCTGCAGCCCATAAGTATGCAAACGCCCTGAGAATTTTTTTCACTGTTTCGCATCCTTGGTGACTTGCAATACATATGTTGAATGTCTCAGGAATTATAGCACATTCAAAAAGGGCACCGGAGCTCGCAGGGCTCTCGGATACATCTTGATGAAGCAATGCTGACTTCGGGAACTCGCAGTGGCTTTGCACAGGTTGTCCGAATTTTACTTCGAGCTGGAGCTGACCCTAATCTTTCGAATGGACATCGTGGCACCTCAGCGTTAGTAGCTGCAATTGAAAGCAGAGACATGCCCACATTCCGTGCGATCTTTGAAAGTGGCGCCAACCCAAACGTTTTCGGAAAATTATACATGAACGCTTTCCATGCAGCGATCTGGACGGGAGAGTTGGAAATGGCTAAAATGCTATTGGAGAATGGTGCAGAATTCGAGGATCGAGCTTTCCTCTATACGATAGAGATATATAAGCAGAATTCGTACTTCATGAATACACTGCTTGAAAAGAGGCCAAACATAGATGCACACGAAGGAAAAAATGGATGCGCCTTACAGATTTGCATCCGACAAGCCACCGAAGAGGCCGTATGGCGTCTTCTTGAAAAGAAGCCTTATATCCATGCCATTTCCGAAGATGGGTCTCCGCTAGCAGTTGCTATAGACGCAGGAATGATTCCGATTGCCTACGAACTTATTCGTCGTGGAGCCGATATCAATAGGAGAGGGGAACTCGGCGCACCCCTTGACGCGGCATGTCGTCGTGGTCACATCGAAATAGCCAAAGCTCTCTTGGAGAAGGGCGCTCAGATCAACAATGGACGTGGATCCGCGTTAGAATTCCCGTCCCTACTATACTTTGCCTGCTAACTTTTGCTAGTGTACATCGTGTCATTAACTGTAACAACGAATCGATGCTCCGCTTCCTCGTAGAATATGGTGCAGACCTTAACCTAGTTGCTGTCGACTATAATTGTACACCTGTACAAAAGGCGGCAAAGGAAAACAAACTAGCCATGCTCAAACTTTTGCTCGAGCTGGGAGCAGATATCAACGGACCCCATGGCGAGGAAGGCGGGACTGTTCACTACGCTCTATCATCGGGTGACGAAAGGATGGTTGGATTTGTGCTTGACAACGGAGCTAAAATCTCAGACTCGGACCCAGAGCATAGTATTCTGTGTAAGGCCTTGCGTCCAGGCTTGAAAGCTCTGCTTCCTGCCCTCCTAAAGAACGGGGCAGAAATTGACCAGACAAGATTCGCAAAGACTGCCCTTGGTCATTCTTTCGAGAATGATGATCACGATACCATACAATTTCTGCTAGATCATGGAGCAGATTTTGCAAACGTCGGGGCCGAGGTATTCATTGACGCGGTTAGAAACAAATCTTTGAATGACATAAACAAACTTCTCGATCACGGGGTGGATCCCAACTGCCACACAAAGTGGCAAACACCATTAGCGGTAAGTCTTCCTGTCATTTTTTCAGTTCTCCGTGTCGATCCTTAGCAGTAATTGCAAAGTTCAATATACAGCATCTTTGTCCGTGACGTCCGAATTACTGACGTTTATGTAGGAAGCCGCCAAGAAAGGCCGCAAAGAAGCAGTTGCACTTCTCCTTGAGTACGGGGGTGACCTGACCATGAATATCAACGTCTGCCGCGGGCCTCTCGCGGAAGCTTGCGATGATGACAATCTGGACTTGGTCTCATATCTGCTCTCTCAAGGAGCTGACCCAAATCTCATCCGCAAAGGCTACCGATACCCACTTTATGATGCTGCCAGGAAAGGAAATCTCGAAATGTTAGACCTACTACTGAAAAACGGAGCGGAACCGAAAATCGAGGCTGGTGATGTTTTTACCATCGCATGTTATGGAGGCGAGAAAGTTATTAACAGGTTTCTTGATATGGATGTACCCACAAGTGAAAAACAGATGTGTCTCGACATATGTCTCCAAGGCGCGGCTTACAGCACAAATTCGAAGTTGTGTTCCTGGTTATTAGAAAAAGGAGCCAATGTCAATTCCATCGGCGGGAAGTATGGCGGTCCGTTGCAAGCTGCCGTGAGCGATGAGCAGGTCTACACGGCGGCGCCAGTAAACAATCGACGATTAATCATTGATATGCTGCTCTCCCGTGGAGCAAATGTCAACGCTTCTGGTCCCAATGGTTCTGCTCTCCAGATAGCACTGGAGAATCGGCAGTCAAATTCCGCAAATACTTTGCTCGACGCCGGCGCAGACGTAAACATGTGCAGTGGGAATTTACACTCACCTCTACAGGCAGCGGCACGGTATACACAGAATCTCCTGCCGCGTCTGCTGTCAATGGGAGCCGATGTCAATGCTATCGGGGGAGAATATGGAACAGCACTGCATGCTGCGGCATACACACATGACCTAGACTCCATCAGACTGCTTCTCTCCCATGGAGCAGACATTCACATCCGAGCAGGCAAGTACGGTGATGTGCTTCAAGCCGCGAGCAAGGAGGACGCTGTTTGTAGCGGAGGCTTCACATCTGAGCGAGACAGTGTCGAGGCGCTCAAGCTTTTATATGCACATGGTGCTTCGACTACGGTACAAGGAGGCCATTTTGGGTGTGCGCTGCAGCTGGCTGCTAAAACAGGGAACTTGGAGGCTGTCAAATGGTTGTTGACTCACGGAGCAGACCCACGGGTTAAGGGCGGGAAGTATGGGAGTGCGATGAAGGCGGCGGTCAAGAAGAAGAAGTGGGGTGTTATTTCCTATCTTGAGCAGCATTTTCCTGGCTGTGAGTGATTCTCGCTTCAAACCCAAAGCTTGAAGTTCTACTGTGCAGGTAGCAGAGGATGCCGCCGTATGTTCTAGATTTCATGCCGAAATCGACAATAGGCTCCACAGACGCCTCAATCTCAGACGTATCCTCACACGCAGTACATTCATCTCATTACTCGCCCAAGAAAAAAGAGAGTTAGGTCACTGGTCGAAAACTCTGGCCTCTTGCTGCAGCTCTCAAGGATCTCCTCGCGACCCGCGCCGGAACTGGTTCGCTGTCGGGAAATAGCGGAGCCTGTATCCTTTATAGTGAATGAAAATTACACAAATAGTGCCGTGTGATCCTTTTGGGTCAATGTTTTCGGCGGCATGTTGAGGATTTGGATTTTTGTATCCTGTTTGCCTCCTCATTTCCACCTCCCATGCTTCTTCTGACGCCATTTTATTCCCCCTTCCCTTCACTCTCAAGACAATCCCAACCCCCACTAATCCCTCCGAGTCCCTCACGCCCAGCCCCTCGAGTCACTATTATCCCGATAAACCAAGCCCTTCACCCTTCACCACGTAGATTACGAGCCGGACTAGAAATGGAGTGATGATAATAGGGCATTTCTGCAGTTTCGCGAAAGCTACAATAGTATAATACAACGCCTAAAAAGAAATATCTCTTCAACCATTATGAGATACATATACTTAAATCAACGAGGCAGAGTGTCCGGGGGGCCGAGTTTGAAGCCTAGAACCGTGGCGTGGGCTTGACGGAGTGAGTATTCGATTTGCGGTTAACTGCTTTGAGATGAGAAATTAGATGGGTATATGGGGAATGCATAGACAGAGTGGGATGAGATCATTAAACATTGCAAATGGAGAAGCTTACCAAGCAGAAGTTATTTTGTAGCTGACAAGGCGTAGCTCCTAGGTAGACGGAACTTCCAACCTTGCGAAGACATATGGGATAGGTAAGCAAGTAAACATCTCGCTCTTTAATTAGTAAAAAAATCTCAATCTTTGCCTCTGATCAACCTCCCAATTGACACTCAATTATCTAACAAGTTAAATCCACCCCGCAGCCGAAACATGACTTATGTCATGAGTGATGTAGACGCGAGTGTATTCGCCCAACTAATGCAAATGCTACGAGAGGAATAGCTTGAGAGTAGAACGGCATACATTCGGAAGACTAGAACAAGTAATACGTATATGTGTATAAGAAGCTACAATGATCTGCAAGAGAAGGGAGCTGGGTTTTAGAGTGAACAAGGCGAGGAGATATGGGTACGTTCGGCTTGTGCGGATTGGGATGTAAGGAATTATTTAAGAAGGTGGTTTCAGATTAATGGCAATGGAGAGAGTTGAGTGCGTTGGGATGGCAGAAGAGAGGAGAGCAGTGGAGGGATGTATCAATGGTTTGTATTGATGCAATAGCACAGAAGGTAGGAAAGAGAGCAAGGGTTTTTGAATGATGAGACATGCCGGCAGGAAGAACTGTTTCTTGCATTTGAGGAAAGGGTGTCAACTTTGGACGCCTTTGAAAGATGCACGGCAATGTGAAGTCCGTTTGCATATCTTAGACCACAACTTCACATCTGTCTAAGAATCTGCAACGATACCTCTCAAAAAAGATAACCCCTCACCATGAACAGGTGTACCCGTAGTAAACAAGAAACCCAAACACACAAAGTATTTTGGAAAGAATTCGCGACCTCTACACAAAAATCACAACACACGCCAACGGCACCACACATGCCGATGCGGCGACCCTTCATATAATATCCGGGGTAAAGCCTTAAAGGTACAGTACCGTGAAAGAGGCGGTGTAACTCCCGGTGCCGCGAGCCGGGACGTTGCCTCATCTAGAGTCAGCTGTAACGGTGGGAGAAGGGGAAAGGAAATGCTGATTCCCGACACATTCGGACTTTTTTTTAATTTTTTTAGATCTTGTATTGCCAGATGGACGTAGGATCTTACTTGAGGGAGGCTTCGATGCATCTTGTGGGACGTGAGGGATGTACAAGTATATCTGCATCTGTGAGACAAGAAAAGGAAAGAAAAGAAAGCGAGCAAGAAACCAGTGGAGATTTTGAGACATGTGATCCAAAATAGAAGAAAAGGAAAAGGGATGCATCTGTTTGAAGGAAGAATTACAATCTGTATGCGCATTCCCGTGATGCCCGTATGACAGCTTGTCACAAGTGCAATCAACCAGCGCTACACGAGGACGCCATGTGCAATCTCAGCACGTGGCTGGGGGCGTATATTAGGTATTCCTGCACTTGAGGATAAATGCGGACTCGAGTGCGTATTTGGCATATTTACGCTTGCGGTATCGGTTTCGCGAATTGAAGGGAAGGATACGATACGATGCGTGCGGCGAAGAAGAGCCGCGAGGGATGGCAAATTAAAAAGGATGTCAATTATTCCTGGACAGCAAGCACACTTAGTCAGGGTCCTCAATCACACGAGAAGCGAAGTTACGGCCCATGTACCACGAAATTTGAGGAAAGAAAGAAATTCGTATGTAAGAGAGTAAGATTTTGTAAGAGGCGTCTTGTGGCACGACAGAGCGGGTTCCGTGCGAGTACTGAAACGCTGGCGAGCTTCTATTTGCTTCTGTGAATGAGGCGTGTTTGGATGAGATTCGAGGAGAGATGAGGAGAGCAGAGGCTCAAAACAAACGAAACAGCCGCAGGACCTTTTTTAATTTTAGATGGGTTGGGGTTGGGGATGGGGTCGCGACCGGGTCGCACCGTGGAATTATCGTCGCATCTTCCAGTGATGGGGAAGCGACGTGGTGGGTTGAAACGAGAGGTAGAGTACAGTATTGAAACTGCCCGAGTCAGTGGTGTAAGTCTTGCGATAGTGCAGTGTAATGCTTTGTTCTGGTACTCAACAGATTCTGCACTCGTCGTCGCCACCTCATCGTCGCTGATGTGCTGTCGTGGTGAGCAGAGGGCCAGGCACGACTCGGAAAGGAAATTGAGAGCCTATTTTCGAAACACAGCCCTGCATCGCCAAATCAGCCAATCTTCCCACAGCAGCGTGGCAGCGTGAGCGTGGCCCAATTCTAATCGGAAGCGGGGATTTTCCGGGTGCTGCAGCCGTGATCTGGCAGATGTGCGGCAGGGATCTCCTTCTACCTTCAGCCAAGCTTCAAGGCCCGGAGATCAAGATGGGGTGGGGTTTCGAATCCTGCGAGAGAAGCGAAAGAAGAGGGGGAGATTTGAGTTGCGGTCGTAAAACCCATGGGGAGTTTAGCACCGAGGTTGGCAAAGTTTAAAGATGAGCAATGGAGACATGGACATGGTCTATTGTCGGAACTTTGATGCAAAAGTTTCTTGTAAACGCTCATGACTACGAGTAGTACCTAGGTAGTGACGGATGCTGTCAATCACAATTCCAATTCCAATTCCACAAGCATCACCGCCTCAACCGGCGTCTAAGTCTACTGGGTTTGTGATGGTAATGCTGTTCGTCCGTTGCCGGAAGGTTACTGGTTTCCAGCTGGCGCTGTCAGTCGCAAATTGTGGTCCTTGGTGTCCTTGGTGTCCTTGGTGCCCTTTGGTATGTTTCCAGGTGTCTGTTGTGAAGTTATGCCAAGCTGGGCAAATGCAGGTACAGAAAAAACTACGGACCAATGAGAAGCCTCATCACCCCTGAGAGACTGGACGACTGACGATCCCCTGAAATGTTGAAACCGCCCTTTCTAGGATCCGATTGGCGAATGGACGGGCTTTCCCCGCGAAAACCCTGATCGGTCCACCGATCCCTACCAATCTCCCGCCTGCCGGAAGGATCAGACTGGGGCCTGAGTATTCTTATCGCCCCGCTATCAGACGAGTGTTGGTGAGTGAGGATCCGTGACGGAAATGAGTGATGATGAAGTCACGAAATTGCTGGATTTGCTGGATTTGTTGGATTATGGCCAGGAGAATAGTGAAATGAGGTGGAATGGAAGACTCACGATACTCACTCACGGTGGAACCGAACTGGTGAGTCTCAACCATGATACCAAGGACAGAATTGTTCTACCGTCAAAGAATGCACTCTTCCTCATCAGCTGACTATTACATCCGTTTGTCTGATAGTAACGAGTCAATCGCCAATCGCCAATCGCCAGGTGCTCGGCATGCAAACACACGGGGTCGCCATGGCGGCCGGCCACCTCACGGACCGGGGATCCTGCCGTAGAAATATCCCGCATTTGGCCATTTTGAAGCTTTGAAGCTTTGGAACAAAATATAGACGCACTGTGAATGAGAAATGAATAGAAATGAATCTGACTGCAGCATCGTGCATTCACAGGATTTTAACATAGATTCTTCCACATTCTATCGCGAATTACTGCCCTCTGTGGTGCAAAGGTGTGACCCCAAAATGGGAATTGTCCACATGGCACAGTAAGCATTGTGGTGATCCTCCCTCTGTACCTGCAGCCGGTGATCCTGACCTGAAGCCTTTATTTACACCCAGACCTGCGGTCATCCCCTCCCCTCCCCTCCCCTCCCCTTTCAATGTCCGAAATAGGGACGGACCAAGGAAGAGGAGAGGCGAGACGTCTAGAACTCGAAAATTTAAGATTCTATCTCGCAACAGTGATCCACCTCGTCTGCCATTGCGCCTCTAATAAAAATGTTCATGCTCACCCAGCACGACGTGTTTGGTGACACGAAGAAATGTGCAAAGTTTCGGGTGGCGGCGAGATTGAAGTTGCTGGCCTGCGTTTCACATAAAAGTTGCGGTGCTGAGGGTGGAGAGTGGCTCTCCGTCATTGTCCAGGGGGGCTGGTCTCAGGGGAAAACAAAAGGGCAAGCGTTACCTGGCACTAACCCCTGGAAAAAGCGGGACCTGCATGTAATCCCTGCTGTCCAGCCAGTATCCCAGCACCTCTTTCCTTGCCACTAACCTAATCGGGCATTAGACCTGCCGCTCCACGCCGTCCCTCTGCCATCTACAAAGCTGCACGCTCGTGGCCTCGACCTGCTCTTGATTCTCCTCTTCCACCACCCATTTGCCTTCGTTTCTCCTTCAACCCAACCACTTACATTCCTTACAACCCCGTCGTTCGCGACAATTACACTCCTTAGAACAACACCCTCGCACAAGAAAAGAAGCCAGCTTCTGTCACTTTCGAGAGCATCTAGTCTCCGAGTACTCATACATCATCTGTCGCTCTTTTCCCACCACTTTACGATCCCAATTCACCCGCAACTTCCCGTGGTACTACCTCAATCTCAATCTCAATCTCGCACAACACCTTCAACGATTCTTCGATAGAGTCAATTCATAAGTACAGCTGCGCTGCCAAATCCTCGCCGGTTTCGAATCATCGCCGTCGAATTTTCTCAGCATACTTACCAGAAGAAATTCACCATCTCGACATCCCACCATCTACCGTCAAGATGCACTCTTCCACCATCCTCACTCTCTTCTCGGCCGCCAGCTTGGTTGCTGCCACTCCCATGCACCAGCTCTTCCACAAGAAGGCAGTCGTCACCGACATTGTCACTGATATAGTCATGGTCACCGTGACTGCCGAGGCCCCTGCTCCAGTCCAAACTCCCCCTCAAAAGGTCGAGGTCCACACTCACACCAAGATCGTCACTGCTGGTGTTCCTCCACCAGCTGCCGCTCCCTCTGTCGTCGTTGTCACTGAGGTTGCTCCTGCTTCTTCCCCCGCTCCCGCTGCCCAGACCTCCCAAGCTGCACCTGTCAAGGTCGTTGCTCCAGTTTCGTCTGCCGCTCCACCTTCATCTGCCGCTCCAGCTCCAGCTTCTTCCGCAGCTCCAGCTCCTGCTTCCCAGCCGACTGACTATGCTTCCACCGCTGTCTTCAACCACAACCAGCACCGATTCAATCACTCCGCCTCTGCCATGGCCTGGAACCAAACTCTTGCTGACTGGGCTGCCATCACTGCCAAGACCTGCGTGTTCGCCCACGACATGTAAGTTTCAAGAACTCGTCTCAATTCGCTTCCCAGAACTAACCATGCACAGGAGCGAGGGCACCAAGAACTACGGACAAAACATCGCCGCTTATGGTGTTTCCTCCGGTGTTCCAGATGCGACCAAGGCCGTTGCCAATGCCATCACCGACATGTGGTATTACGGTGAAGTCAATGAGTTCCCATTCAACGTTGATAGCCCATCTACCTCCGGCTTCGACTTCTTGCACTTCTCCCAGGCTGTCTGGAAGGGTAGCCAAACTGTTGGATGTGCTTCCCAGACTTGTGCTCCTAACACTGTCTTGGGTGGTGCCAACTACCAGTCTGTCTACACTGTCTGCAACTACTTCCCCGCAGGTAAGATCTCTCCCACACACTTCATTTGCTCCCTACTAACAGACACCAGGAAACATGATGGGCTCGTTCGTCAAGAATGTCTCACCGTCCACCGGCAAGATTGGCACCCTCGTTGCAAACATCTAAATGAATCACTAGATTCGTTTCAGTTGAACGTGTCATGGGGCTCTGGAAGCGTCGCTACTTTTCCTGTACGAAAGCTTTTAGCAGATGGTCTGTGGCTGCGCTGGTCTGCAGTCTGGCAAGCCATCTCGACATACCACATCATCAACCAACGTCCTCTTGCATATCATTGAGCTGGCTTCATACCCTCTGGAGGCTGGTGGATCTCTCTCCTGCATACTGCCTGGGCCTCGATGCATTCTGAGCGGCAATGTCGCATTTTGTTTTTCGGGATCTGGCGACTTGGAATCATCGGCTTGGGCATCTTCTGTTCTTTGTACATAAACTTTTCGATATGACGGGTCTTCCCCAACTTGTTCCACATCACCACCTTGCATAGACCGGTGTTATTCTTCCGCCCGGTTCGTACTTCTCATGGCACTTCTAGGGAAAAAAGCATGCGAGTTGGGAGTAAAGGTTGGAGTCAGAGCACACCCAATAAATGAATAAAGACAAAAGTCCTTCAAACAAAATTTGTTCTGCGTTTTCTGTCGTTGAATTAAGCATTTGATCCTCAAACTTGATCTCGAATCCATCCATAATCGTGACGCTGACGCAGTAAGAGTCGCACCATCCCGCATGTTTTGAAACTCTTCGCCTTCAACTTGAATGACGCATTCCACATTCTTTATTGTACCCCAACCCCGCAAATCGAGTGATTCGGCTTCATCCAGCCTTGTTTGTGTATTCTCACCCACCCTCTCTAATTCTCGCTCTACGTTTGGCCATTCACAGGGCCCCCTCATCCCCGTCAATTTGTCACTATACTTTCCAATTCCAAGTCCAATTCCAAGTCCAATTCCAATTCACAGCCTGCTTTTCCTTAAGCACTTTGTCGAGGTGAGGTGAGGCGAGGGGAGAGGAGCGGAATGGAATGGAATGGCGGTCGGAGGTTGCTGAATTGTTACATGGCTGAAACTTGGGGAATTCGGGGGTTGAGGGTGTGTAAGAGGGGTTTTTTTTTTTTGATATTTGAAAGACATTAGTAATTAACGCGAGGGCGAGACTTTTGATATGAAAATGGATGTAAGGTGGTTATACTTTCGCTGAGATGGAAAGAATGCACGGGAAGTGAATGTGGATATGGGCTTGGTTTGGGGATTTGGAAGTTCGGTGCTCTGGTCTGGGTACCTTGGTAGGGAGGGAGGTGTGGAGGTGTGGAGGTGTGAAGTTGGTGATTTCGGATTTGGGAAGGCGCGGGGAGAGGGGAGGAGTTGAGGTATGTATAGAGAGCGCTTAACCGTTGCCTTGCCTGCGAGAAGAACTTAGACTTTCAGGCCTGTGAAGTCGTGTGCGTGAGAAGAGCATGTTTATGGTCAAGAAGCATGTTGACGGCCTGGACTGGGGATGCTAATATGAAAAAGGCTACTGATTTGTGTCCTGTTGCTTGGAAGGAAGACTCATTGAAACCCTCGACAGAGTCTGTTAAAGTGGAGCCAGGCTCTCTTCATCCAGTTCTTACTCAATCATTGGATCTCCTATCTCTACTTCCCCAGGCATCGCCTCACTGCCCTCTCAAGCTCTCACAATCTGGGTCTTCCCTAAATTTCAACTTTTTAATCCCAGCCCTCTGAGGCTCCTTCCATACCGTTCTATCCCTCACAATCTCAATCTCAATCTCGCCCCTACTCGGCTTGTCTTCCTTTGGCCCACCATTCTCGAATTCAGCTATACTCTTCCAAGCTCCAGCCATATTTTCCAACGGTTCCCATGTACATATCGTATTGCTGTACCCTTTCCAATGAACTCGATCTTCCAATCTGCATTGAACACGACGCGAGTCAACGATTTCTTCGATTTCATGCAATTTATCCTCTTTTCCTGAGAATGCCATGCGTCTATTTGAGAACTCGCGTGTTGAATTCAGAGTGTTGAGAATGACCTGCGCTTGATCCTTAGTGACGTTAGATATGGTGGACAACACTTCGTCCGCGAGAATCAAACTCCGTCTCCTATCATCCCAGCCTTGCTTTATGAGCCTTTCATTCTTGAAATAGTACTCTTTGGTGTGGCGATGTAGTCTACGTTCCGGCCAACTGTCAGCTATTGCTGTGGCGAATTCGTAACGCAGCAGCTCTGGCGTGACGGGACGTTCACTGTTTGGATTTGCGTAGCGCAAGAGACAGTCAACGGTATGTAGAGCGAATATGCCGGATTGGTCGACGTCTGGGTGTAGTTGTGAGGGTGTCCATTGGTGCGCAAGTTTCCGTTGGTGAAACCATTCGCACTTCCACGGAGCCATGGCCATACATGGCTTCAAAATCCGCTCTTGGGCTAGGCGCTCGATGTATGTCCGTTCGACATAGTTTTTTGGCCAGGTGCTGTAGTACGCGATGCTTTGATTCGGTTTATCGAGAACTCCAAAGAAAGGGAGCGATTAGCGGAAGAGAAGCTGACATTCAAAAGCTCCCGAATGACTTACCAACAACAGCCCATGCTAAGTAGACCTGAAATGCAATAATCAATTTCTTGATTTTTGGATTATCGAAACCCTGGGAGCTTTTGAGCGGAAGTGATATGTCGTGATCCACGCGCCCTAGATTTTCAACGCTGGTGGCATCTCGTCGATTGCGCGTAAAAAAAGTTCCAACCACGAACCAAAAAGCCGTGTCATCAATTTGCTTGTGCTTTTTGCTAATTATCCTCAGGAAGCTCGTATAGTGTGCGAAGTCGCCCACATTCCGTCGTCCAGTTAGGTGATGTTCTTGGAATACGGAGCTCTTTACCTCCGCTCTATGCTTCTCTCGAGCTACCTCGTTCTTGAAACAAAGATCTTTCTTCATTTCTACTACTCGGTATGGGATAGAAGGTGTTTCGCATGGACCTTTCTGCGTTTCGGCTGCTCTGAATATGATGGAAGATGTTGGCCGTGGATCTAGACGAACGGCAGAAGCTGGGACTTGCGTATTGGTCTTCTCGTCTAGCTTCAGTTTCTTATTAAATCCAATTTCCCAGTATGGCAAATTTCGCCTTTTGACCCGATCAGCTGCGGCCTCTATTGCGCGTTTCATATTCAGCGGATCTGGGACCGGATTTGCAGCTATTTTGGTCTTCCAAAAGCCTGTCGAGAAGAGAACTTCCCCTTCTGCAAAATGTACGCCGGGTCTTGGCTGCCGACAGATGGTCGATTCAGTGGTGGAGGAATTGCCTTCATCACCATCTCCCGGTATAGCTGACCTGGGAGGCTGGATGACAGTGGCCTGTGGTGCCCGCCTTGCAGGAACGCCATATATTTCAGCAGTATTCCTTCCATAATGCGCAGGTAATGCTGGTTCCAGCTCCTAGTCGATTGTCGCAATGCCAGCACCGTATTGAGACCTCAACCATCGTATATTCTCTTCGGAAAGTCGAGGGCTTGGTGGCTCTAAAGAATCTGAAGGCTCCATAGGACTTGAAATCAAAGACTGGCAAGAGCCTGGAGAACGTAGAGGACTTGTTGGCTCTGGAGTAATTGGATCATATGGATCACTAGAAGACTTTGAAGAACTTGGAGCGAGATGTGGAGCGTCGCCCCATGGTGCAGGTGTGCTTCTGCCTGGCCTTCCTTCACGTTAGTAAACGTGTATGGTGTGGAGGATGGGGAATTGACGCATTGTGGCGAAGGAATAGACCTGAAGATATGAACTGACTGCATACCTAGACGCATGATGATCCCCGTCTGGCTCCATCACGAATATCAGAGCAGCCGATGTAATAATGTTACGATGAGTAATAAAAACTCATAATGAACTTGGACATTTAAAGTTAGGAGAGTATTGCGCTTATGGTGATACTTTCCTAATTTCGTAGTGGGTAATTTTGTCTGGAAAGAGCACAGGAGCGGGTCATCACTTCACATTTTTGGATCCATAATGCCTCCCAGGGAACAGAAATTCACTTTCAATTCTAGAGAAGGAATGTGGAATTGAATCATCTTCACTTGAAACTCTGCGCCGGAACTGAAGGCAGCCGGGATATCATTCGAGTGAATGACACGCGATTCATTTTTTCTTCTAGCATTATACCAACCCTCAGATTTATCTAGAGAATTGGATTACTTACATGTTAATGTCATTATTTTCGACAGAAACATGCTGCTGTGTGTCCCTCTTGTCATGTAATATGGGCGGCTAACTTGAGTTGTTGAGTATTGAAAGTGAATTAAAAAAATGAGGCATCACTTCCGATCTTCCACACTTGCTAATTCACTTCGACGAGATTCACTTTTGATTTGCCCCACGAGATGAATTGTTCTATAAAAGAAGTCTTCTCTTCCACTCTCAACGCTTCCCACAACAACAACAACACATATTCGCTTTCCACCAACTCTCAACAACGAACCCCCAGTCAACCAAACAACATCCCCTTCAAACCAAATCAACAATTATCAACCGTCATCATGCAATTGACCGCCAAGCTCCTGAGCGTTGCTCTCTTGGTCGCCTCTCAATTGGTACGTTGAAACTCTCACTGCCCCGGGGACTCTGGCAAAACTAACTCGATCTACCTTTAGAGCACCGCCACCGCTGCAGTTCTCCCTCGTGGTGATCTCTCCGCCGACAGAAACTGTGACCACGGCATGTGCTGCCCTGCATGTGTTGCTGAGACCGCAGCTACCGATGCATATCGTCCCAAGTGTGTCCCGGGCTGGTGTGGCACTCCCTTTTGCCCTTCTGAGTGCCCACCTGGTCCTGGAGATGTCGATGTTGTTCTTCCCCGCGAGGAAACCATTGCCGACAATAAGTGTACCCCGGGCTGGTGTGGCCATGACTTCTGCGATCCTTTTTGCCAGCCTGGTACTGGATTCGACGACCTCGTTCATCCACGTGAGGAGCCTGTCGCCGAGAAGAAGTGCATCCAATTCTGGTGTGGTGCTCCTTTCTGCTCTCCTGAGTGCATGCCCGGAACTGGATAAATCATCATGCCATCACTCCACCAACCCGATCTACTCTTAAGAATTCCCAACACACTCATGTAAATATACCTGCATCCATTTTAGCTGAAACTCAAGAGGCTGACAATACGCTGCAAAGGTTGCTCGTCGAATGTCCATTCCAACTTCGGTAATATATGAGGGGTAGTTGCTGAGCTTGGGTAGAATGGAAATTTGAGGATGGATGTGGATTTTCACATGGTTGGATGAAGCACCTGCTATGACTTCTTTGAGGCCTTGTTAACTGCATACCTTCATCTCCAAAAGCAAATCGAAGCATTTCTGACCAAACCCCTTATTCAATATGCCTCAAACCAGCCCTTTTTTGTGACCAAGTGACTTCCTTCAGAGTTGATTCGCCAATTGAGAACAGCAGAGTTGTAAGGACTCACCAATACCAACTTTTTTGAGCGATAAAGACTCTATCTTCGGTAGGAGCTTACTTTATGCAGCGTATAAGATCTCCCCTCCTCACGGTTTCCTCGCCTATTCCTTCCTTTTATCGCCGAGAGTATTTTTTCTAATTGCTTTTCTTCTCTTTGTTGTACATATTTTTATTTACTTTTTTCACTATGGAGGTTGAAAGGGGAAAAAACGTGAGTGTATATATATACGTAAATATAAGTGATAAATATACCAAAAATTAAGTCACTTTTTACACCAAATCTTTTGTGTTTTCTTAAGAAATAAAAATTATAGAAATAGTCTCAATTATACTATTTTGGGATCCAAAACATACTTTTTATATCATCCAGTTAATTTTGTACTTACAGCGAGTTTCCCCTATTTTAGTTTCCTCATATTTTCCTTATATTTTTTTTTTCATTGCCTCTTCAATTTTATAATCTTTCCTTCTTTTTATTGCCAGAGATATTGTTTGCCTTCCATAAATTTTTCGGCAAGGAAAGGAGGAGAAATCTTATGCGCTGATTTCATGTTGGAAGACGGGCATTTGGTCAATGGGCAAGTAATATGAGGACTAAAATTTGGAATAATCAAATTCGCCTATCGAAATTTCAAAGTGCACCAAGATTTCAGACAAAACATAGCAGCATTGCTAGGGAGATTTCTTTGGTCCACAATACATTCCGTCAATCAATTTCCTTGCAAGTTTTTGTCTGTAACTGTTGCAGTGTTCAAGGCTTGTGAAATTCTGTTACAATAGTCAGCAGTAGTCCGAAAACGTCTATTTAGGCATAATATGTCAAGGATAGAAAGCTTCCAACCTTCTGATGCCTTCTTTCAGCGTTGTCTCAGGAAAAGAAAACACCAGGCGAAATCTTCCCGGGACTGGGGCTCGATACGCCTCTCCGGTAGGCATGATAACACCCGATTGTTCAAGGCGATTAGATAATAATCTTTCAGCGGCCCATCCGTCACCGCTCACCTCCGTGAGTGGAAGATGGGAACTTAAATCCAACCATACAAAGAGGCCTGCGTTTCTGTACAGTAGAGGGTCAGATAAATCATTCGTGGTGTAGAAGAATCCGGTCTTGATTGCGGTTCACTGAGTGCAAGCACTTACCCATCTCGATGATATTTGATACCCATCTGATCGAGCAGATTCTCGGCTAACAGCCGATTTGTAAGAAGTAAACGGTGAGATTTTTGGAGAAAGGAAGAAATGAATTCTTGGTTCTCAAGAAATTTGGTTGCCAGGTCCATGGAGAATTGAGAGGGAGACGAAAACCGGCTGAAAGACAAGTTTAAATCAAGTCTAGACTGGAAATTGGCATGCAGAACTTACCAGATTGCTCGAGTAGCCCTCGTAAACTCTTTATTTTGGGATATTATGCATCCTAGCCTCATGCCCCCTGCTCCGAAGTCCTGAACATAGCGTCATTAGTTGTATCTGATAAGATCAAATTTTGTTTAGCTTTCCTTCGACATCCCGTACAAGATATGAACTTGATCGGGATTAATGAGGCCTGTGAAATCAATTGCTCGTACAGAAGTGAACCTCTCTGGCTGTCGATCCTCTCGGCCGTATACTGAAAGGGCGTATATTTCATCACTGATCAGGTGGATTCCTTTTGAGGCGCAGAGTTGCAACAGCGCTATTAGTGTCTCACGAGGGTAGCACCGGCCTGGTCAATATATAGTCAGTATTTTCTTTACTTTCATGTCTTCGCTAGATTTACCTAATGGATTATGTGGATTGCATATCATCAACGCTTTAATACGGATGCCTCGGGCTTTTGCGTCTTCAAATCCCGCGGTGAAGGCAGCAACACATGAAGGCGAGAATTGGTCAGTGTCCCCCACATTGACGTACTCCAGATCTATGCTTGAATACTGTCAGCTCTGGCTTTAACTTTGAAAGGTAATTGCGGACTTAGTTCTTGTGGTGAGATCTCTATAGAATGCCCCATAGACAGGTCTGCCGAGCATGATAGCGTCTTTCTGATCTATTTCACATGTAATCAACGCACATGCTTCGTTCAAACTAGTTACACCGGCGGAAAACGTGATTTCCTCAGGCTCAATTGCTTGGACAGGTTTAAAACGCTCGTTCAGATGCCTCGACATCGCATTACGGAGCCGTAAAGTTCCAGTGTAACCCTCGCCATAAGCGCAGCATGATTGATTGAAATGGGCCTTGGAAACAGATTTCAGCTTTTAAAGCTAACCATTGAACCAAGTGTTCCTTACGTGCGTATTGAGGAATTGTGCAAGGTCATCATGCATAAGCCACTGCTTTATTAATATATCTATCTCTCAATCTCACGAACCAGAAGGGAATTTACATTCTCTGCATTTGCAAAACTCACGATCCCCTTTGGATTATCCACAGGGTCGAAGAGTTCTTGTTCGCCATGAGCGAAATCTAATTCCGCCCATTTTGCGCCTCTTGCCGACAGCATTGGTTTCGAGTATGCGGCACGGTAAATTTAAAGAGAGGATTTGACGATTGAATGGTATTTCTGGGTGTTTGAAGAACATGAGATAACAGCATGTATAAAGTACAATCTGAGCTTGAGTGGTTCAGCTCGAACATACGGAGGTACAGGGCCTCAGTCGTGCACCTTCCCAATTGGGATTGGTGGTAAGCGAGCCGGCGTGAGTCATTCTCGACACTTCTTCATAAATTAAGTCTGCATAGTGATCTGCTGCTCCTGTTGGGTGCGAAATGCGGGATCCTCACTTCGGAAATTCTCAACGGCTCTTTCGAGTTACACCATCATGCCTAAAAACTTCTTAATCACACTTTTTGAGTTATCTCAAAGTCAAATATTCTATGGTTAAAGTTCGTTCTACCCCCAAAACTCCTCACTTACGGCACAACCTACCATTCTGGATGGGAAGATACGGAACCTGTTCCGTGATGTACCAATCCTCAGATCCTACCGCTTGCGGCGCATAAAACAAGCCATACGGGTCAAGCTGCTGCTTTAGAGCATACAGCTGCGGATAATACGAGCCAAAGAAACTTTGCTGGAAATCCGGCTCGTTGATATCCCCTTCAGCCATGTATGAGCCTGCCCCTGGAGACACAGCACGCCATTTGGCCATCCAATCATTCGTTAAAGTCTCACTGACTGCCTGGATTTGCGAAATTGGTGCATTGTTATCCCACAGCCCGACAAGAATGAAGTGCGTTACCGTCTTTCGCCATGCGGGGTTGACAGAGTTGTTTTGGTTGGCGTGGGGATTTGTGGCTGCTTTAATGTTGTAACCAACCAGAATTCCGCCTCCCTCGATTGCGTACCGTACAGCGGCAAGTGTGACATTGAGCAGTGTTGGATTTTCAAAGTTCTCACGTGGGAAGAGTCGGCTGGCTGCGTGATTGTTGAAGCCCCCAACCACCTCTGGAGGGAAGCTTGCATTCCAGGCTGGATAGAGACTCTCGTATTGGGTGAAGACAGGAGTCACTGAGATACCCAAGTTGGCTAGATCCTTGAGGAAGGGAGCCACCAGCGTCTCGAGCTGCGGTTTGGTCTTGTTGCCACCCCAGAATGGATCGAATGTGAAGACAAAACCGCCAGATGTATTGGGTACGATGTTGAAGTAACCATAAGTTCCTGCGTCTGTGAACGTAGAGTAATATGTCATGTACGCTCTCACACCATTCCAGAAGGTATCCGCACTAAGACTAGGGCTCATTGAGAAGCTGAAGGTCATCGTAGTGACTGGAATTTTGGGATACACCCTGGCTACCAAAGATGTTACTACACCGAATGTACCTGGGCGAGATTAACATAACTTTATCCATGGGACGTGGAATAACTTACTCCCTCCGCCACCTCGAAGTGCCCAGAATAAGTCCGGGTTTGAAGTTGCGCTGGCGGTCACAAATTTTCCATTGGGTAGAACAACTTCCATGGAAAGGACCTGAAAGTGTTAATGAGATCCTTGAAACCAATTTCTTGCGCAGAGTCAACTCACTTGGTCAGCGGCCATTCCTACTAGACTTGCCATTGGCGAGTGTCCCCCTCCAGCAATGTAGCCCCCAGAAAGACCCACAGTCTATGGGAAGAAGTCAGCCTCAAATGGGGGAAGCACATAAAGGTTGGCAAACTGTGGCTCACCCGACATTCGCCCCCAACAGCAGTAACACCATTTTTCTCCGCAGCTGCATACACGTCGGCAGTCTCAACGCCAGCTCCGAGCTTGAAAGCAGGTCCATTGTATGACCCGTAAACATAACTCGGATAGAATTTGAGGTCATTGAGCTTGTGAGTCCAGAGCGACAGGGCTCCCGCACCAATCGACTTGTCCGCAAAATCGTGGCCGGTATTCTTCACAACCAAGCGAATGTTGAGATTTCGTGCGAAGTTGACGGCCAGTTGGATTTGAGCAACGTTTGTGACTTCAGTTGAATAGGATGCATAGCCTCCAAGCGTACAAGTAGTGCTCTCGTTTCTGAATCCGGGTGGTAGACATGTCAGGCCTTGAAATAGAGGCCACTGAGTTGACGTGGGGTCGTTGACACTGAACTCTGTCAATAACTTCACAAGATATATCTGCAGTTTTACTGCGTCTTCAGAACATGTGACTCACTGGATATGCGGGTCACTCCATTGACTTGTAATTACTTCACAGGCCGCAGGATTGTATTCCGCCCAGTTGCTATAGCATGGAGCGGCAAGGGGCACAGTTTGTATCAGCGCACCACCACTCAACAAGTCGAACACTTTCCATACAATAGGAGAGGGCCAATTGGAATCCCCAGGGAAGACTTTGCATGCTATCGATGCTGAACTCGTTGTTGGAAAGTCAAAAAGTGAAACGCCCGTGAGGTTCATATTGGTAACATTGGCGAGTACAGACTGTGTCAATTGAACTGTTTCCCATTGGAACAACTGAGTGCCTGCTGTCGACGAAGAATCTGGTAAGACGGCAGCCGCAGGAGCAACAGTTCCTGAGGTCGCGGCTGGGGCCTAAAGTCAGCAGTATCCTGATATTTTAACCTTGGAAGACAATGGTGGCCACTCACGAACGGATCCATGGCCGGAATTAATTTGCTGCGAAGATATTATGCACGCTCTACATACAAGAAGTGACCCTCGAAGGAGTCTGGAGCGTTTCATCATGAAGGGATATTATTCTCGCTAGTCTAGGTTCCGCCGGTGACGAAGAATCTATGGTGAGCTAAAGGAAGTAGAACATATTACCGACTCGAGGACTTCCAATATATAAGTGGTCAACCATGCAGATAGCTATTATTGAACAGCCAGCCTCACCGGGGAAGTCTTAATGGAGACACTTGAGCCGTGAGAGCGTCAGATGTTTTGCACAAGCTTTTCAACAAACATATGCCATGCCACTTCACCACAACTCTGGTAACGAATGGTTGGGCCTGTTTCCACTTCGATTGGTATTGCTATCGAGCCCGTCATTGGTGGACGTCTTCTACGGCTGCATGCATGTCAGCACCATGCGGGGGATTTCCCGATTATCGGACCAAAGCACCGAAGTGGGAAACGGGCTTATTATTTTCAAAGTCTCTTGCATATGTACCTCTCACCTGGCTCGTGGTAAGTATACTAAAAAACGGCACTGATGATTTCGGATTTTGACTGTTCCACTCGGGGTGGCACAATCAGAATTAGTGCCGCCTTTTCTGTCTACCAGGAGGCTCGTAGGGCAAGACATCATAGTAAGTTCAAGCACCTCAAACCTCCGTGTAACACAGGAATGACCGCATTGATTTTTGACCGATATTATATGGCATAGGTTGCGGGGTCGGTAGAGAATTTACTGCAAGCGATGTTACATCTACGCCCTCTTTCGGTGATTTGTAAACTTCTATTAATATAACTGACATAATAGTGATTAATTGATATTTGCTCGATGTTTCGTTGTCGAAATGTGCTCTGCGAGAATGGCTGTACCTCGGATCTCGTTCAACAGGAGCTCCTGCCCATCGCGGGCCAAGTACTTCGTCCCAGGCGAAATAATTATCAAAAGCAGAGGGGGCTGGCAGGGATAACAACGGGTGTGAAAGCACCAAAACAAACCCCCTGCCAACCCCCCCTGCTTTTGACAATTATTTCGCCTGGGACGAAGTATATGCCGAGTAGGAGCGACTCTGCCCTGTCCACACTTGGAGAAGTCTCCTTAATTGCAGGCGCAACCGACGATCCGTTACCAAAAGGCTCAAGAAGTGACTTAAATGGTCAGAGAATTGATATGAAGAGGGTAGTGTAATGAAGCACGACGAGGAAAGAGAATCCACGTGACGGAGAACGACCCAAGCGCGCGGCGATTCTCTATGAGAAGGAATGGTAGGAGCGATGAGTAACCTTGCCAAAATTATGACCGAAGAGAAGGTGGAACGTCTCGTGGCTCGTCGCCCTAGTTTCGAGTCTTGTGATGACTTTTGCGACTTCAGAAGTAGACTTGTGAACTGCTGTGATCTTCAACAGCTTGTAGACATCTGAAAAATTCGAGAGATCCGGCTCGAGGTGCTGGCTAACGATCAAGACGACAATTACCGCGATCAGCGGATGATTAAAAGGAAGAATATGTCTAGGAAAGACAACAAAATAAGTGTGTTTAGATCTCCGTCTAATAGGTTGTTTGGCACCCTAAGGTATTAAGAGCGTCAAAGCATGGAGAGCACTCGTCATTGCTTGGAGACCCAAGTCGTGAGAAGGGTCAAATAGAAAGGAAAGTATTCGCAGGACTAGGATGTAAGAGAAATAGAAAGGTGCCAAGCGAAGAACAGCCCACGACAACATGGCAGGCTAGCACAGGAGTGATTCCAAGCTGAAGAAAATAGGTATTTGGTCTCTCAATACATAAAAATCCAAGGTCAATTACTTTTCCAACAAGATAGCGCCTTCAAACATCGCGATTCATTATCCATTTTGCAACACTTCACTTTTCCATGCAGAAATGCACAAACTCCTCATCTAAACACGCGTTAGCTTCCTTATTCCCACAAGCGATCAGGAGAGAATTTGGTATTCGACGTACAATCAATCATCCCATCGCCATTCTTATCGACCTCCTGAATCATGAATTGAAGCTCTTCATCCGTCAGCTGCTGACCAAAGGTCTTCATGACCTGTGCAATCTCGTCCGCCGATATCGTGCCACTATTATCTTTATCAAAAACACCGAAAGCGTTGCGCATCTCCTGCTCGATATTCGCAGGCTTCGTCTCGACCGTCATCATCTTGATGAACTCTGTTGCGGGGTATGTTAGCGTTTGCGGCTCGGGACGGAGTGTTCGGCTTACCTTCTAGGTCTACGGTACCAGTCTGATCCAGATCTATCTCACTTATCATATCCTCGATTTCGGAAGCAGTTGCGCGGAGACCCAGTTCCTCCATGACCTTGCTCAGTTCATCTTTGGTGATAACGCCTGTATACCACACCCTTTAGCGGATGCCTCAATTTTGCGCAAAGGTGACTCTTACCATCGTTATCGCTGTCCTGAACGGGCTGTTAGCAGATATTTGGAGCTAGGACTGGGACTTACAAAAGCTAGGAATGCTTCCTTCAGACCAGCCATATCATTGCTGGTCAAGCCAGCCTAGATTTCAACATTCTATTAGCATAGCGGGGCAATAGCGGGGTAATTTTGCTTCGCAGCTTTCTCTTACGGGTAGCGTTTGTTGTTCTGGCATATTGATGGTTCAGAGGTTCTTGCTCGAACCAGTTGTTTCTCCGGTCGTATTGTATGAAAGAGTAAAGTTGGTCGGATCGGTGCCTACAGCCTACATATTTTGATGCACGGCACGTACATAGAGTTGGTTGGCGTGGGGTCCAAGCTTATGTGGGGGTATTTTAGTCATGTGACTATTAAATTGATTACACTAGTCCTTTGTATGAATGCTAATCTAGCTAGGAGAGATATTGGTTCTGTTTAGAATTAAAAGTCTCTAATACAGTGAGGTTCTTGAAAACTAGATTCGACTTGATCTATTCGTGCCAGAATCACGCCTTCGCAGGAAGCGCCTGCTCCACGTGCCCAACCTCAACCCCACGTTCGCCAACAGCCTTGTCATCAACAGATTCATGATGAATTGTCTTCTCCACAGCAACAACCGCCTTTTCAGCCAGAGCATCGTCTTCAAACACTACCAGAATGTCAGCATGATCAGGCCGTTCTTTCCAGAAATACTTACAGAAAGCCAACTCCTCCAACGTCCTCCCTTGAGTCTCAGGATAGAAGAAATAAATTGTAAGTATCTCAAGACAGATCATTGCAATGTACATGATCAGATACTTCCATCCAGCACCATCCATACCGATGGGATTAATGAACGTGGTGAAGAACGCAGCTCCACGGACGAAGAGCTGTTCGATGGAAATACCCCGCGAGCGCTCCGCATACGGGAACAATTCGACCATGTAAGCTACCACTATTAAGTCTCACAATCTTTCAAGGTTTATGAGGACTTACTATATGCCAAAGCATTGTTTCCAATGTTATACCACGGCGAATAGAAGTAAATGAAAAACAGTACAGTGATACCAGCAGCTTTATTCGGAACCTTGGTATCTAAAGCCAGGATAGCACGCTGCATAGCTACCGTCCAGGCGATGTATACAGCCAGCATTCCAATTGCGCCAGTAAGGAACATAGTGCGACGCTTGAAGCGGGGCGAAATGAGCGCAATCAGCGTGCCGTTAATGAAACTCCAGGCCGTGTTCCCAAGGTTGAACATTGTTTTGGTATGTGTATCAGTGTACCCGACCATGACGAGGATTTTGCCAAGATAGAATCTGTACTACATGAGTCATAATTGCGATGTCTAGGGGTATTTGAAGGGACGTACGATATCAGAGTATTTCCAGACCATTGCGTAAAAATACCCATTGCTGCTGCGAGACAGGTTCGTCGCCGCATACCAGGTGTAGCTACCATATCCCACCATGACTGCTTTGCAATTTCCAATTCAGTCTTGATCGTGGTTTCGATTTGCACGATTTCGGCTTTCACGAAAAGAGAATCGCGATCGCCCTCTGCGTGATACGTGGCCAGGATATCGAAGGCCTCTTCTCGCCTGTCTTTACTGATCAAATACCGAGGACTTTCTGGAAGGAAGCTACAATTTCATCAGTTGAAATCACGTATTTTGAGCAAAGTTTCTTACAAAATCAAAGCCATTTGGACAAGTGATGGACAGCACTGAAGCACTGAGGGCAAACGCCACGCCCAATCGCCCTTGATCTTCGCAGTCTCCACCACAATGCCGGATGCAATCAGCGAGCCCACAAACCAGGAAGCGTTAAACATGGAAGTCATGATAGCGCGTTCTTTCGGATACGACAATTCTCCCAGCATGGCAGAGCCAGACACAATGCAAAAGACGATGCCGAACCCGAGTATCATACGAGCCACGATATACATGCCAGCTTTGAGATTTATCAGCAACGATTGCGTAATGTGAGGAAAGAGAGTAATCTTACCGTTCACAGAAAAACACTGAATAACAGCCCCTATACACTGAAAGGCTGACCCAGCAAATATACTCCATCTCCTTCCCCACCTCTGCGCTACCCACTACTAGGAATCAGCAATGTGTTTTGTCCGAAGTCTCAAAAATAGAGGAAGATAAGACAAAGAGAGGGGTTGATTACAGGAACAATAGGAACAGCCAAAATAGCACCCAGGTTATACGACGACGATATCATTCCCAACAACGGTCCAGCAACAGCATACACAGTTTTCCCACCACTGAAAGTTTTTCTGCCAAAATCTTCAATCGTCAGCATCGAACTCCTCAACATAGTAGTTGGCCTTACATTTATTCCACGGATCAATGAGCTGCAGCCCATTAATCATCTGCGAGTCGAAACCAGATGTAATCTCAATACCCATACATGTTGGATACAGCAAGAAATACAAATAACGCAAGTTACGCTTCTTCCACCATCTCACTTTGTCTTCCTCGACTACTCGAGTCAAGATCGGGTCTGTCTGGTGGCCGAGATTGATGAGTCCCATTGTTGCTATCGACTACAACGACGAACTTAAGACTGCAACTTGAAACTGATGATATAATATCTGCGGAAGACAGATGAAAGTGTAAAGGAAGATATTGAATTCAAAAACAGCGGACTACATCTCATATACATCCCAAAATCTGGGGTTACAAGGGCAAGGTAGCTCCCACCAACAGCCCCGCAATTCGTGGAACATCTCACCTCACCCCGGATAAAGCCAACAAAGCTAGCCAAGCGCTTGGCTAGCTCCAAAGAAAATATAACTTGACTTTAAAAGGGACCCGAAGCCATGGCTCACGGTCCTTAGTCGAAATTAGGCTGACGAGCGGCTTTGGCGGGAATGTTTCCAGTGAGACTCTCTTGGGCTCTTGGTATGAATAGAAGTATCTTTGCTTGTTGAACTGACAAGATGTGGGGTAGTATGCTACTATGCGGCTTTGAGCGAAGCCAAGACGGAAGGGAAGAGACCGAGATCCCAATGCGGTGATGTGAGCATTTGGGTTTTGGAGTCTAGTGCGGTGATATGTATTTCCGTACTCGGGAAGCTACCCCAAAGATGGGATATCAACCCCACAGATGGAGGAGTGAAGAAAGTATTTTTAACTCACGCGAGTCCCTTCTTGGCGGGGTATCGTTCCCCGAGCCTCGCACTGCGAGTGTAGTCCAAATAGCGTGATATTGGTACTTCGAAGTTATAATACCCCTTACAGATTACAGTCTACATCTCACATAAAGGACAGACCTCCGAGTGTCCTCAGATATGATACTTGAAATCCACCTCCCTATCACCAGTTTTCACCTTCCTCGTATCCTCCACCTTCCCGCAGGCGATATCATCCTTCAACTTGTTCTGTCTCTTCACATACAATATCTTCGTCGCAATCAGAAGCTGCGAAACACAGATTGCGCCGAGCGAGAAGCTGTTTCCTAGCTTGTAGGGTGCTGTGCGGTAAATTTGACCTGCTACCGCGCCAGCAGTGTTGCCCATTGTCTGTTGGAAGCCGATTGCGGCTGCGCGGCGGTAGTGTGGCGCCACGTTCACGTTGAGCCAGGTTACTTTGGATGGTCAGCTTTGGTGGGTAAGAAGAAGAGTGAGAAGATCTTACGGTTAAGGCCTGGACCGACGTATACAGCCACAGCGCACATATATGTGGCAAAATACTTCACTCCTGGAATTATGGATCAGCGTCCTGCTTGCAGGTTCTTAGGTGGACTCTTACCGTTTTGCTTTACTATAAGCAGCAATATATATCCAAGAATACCAAACATGTTGGCAAATATAACAAGCTGAGAATACTGGTCAGTATGAATCCCTGTCGGGAGAGCAGAAGGAATTCTTACTGGACCACGGATTTGATATTTATCTGACACCCACGCCACACAGAGGAAAGTGATCGCTCCAAATATATACACCGGGATGGTGAGATAATTGCTTTGCAAGGTGTTGTATTTCATCGCTTTCAAAATAGACGGCAAGAAAGTGCTGAAGCCATAGAGAAGGATGTCTTGCATGAATTGGATGAGTCCGCTGCAGAATGTAAGTCGACCTTCAAAGTATAGGTATATATATGGGACGAAATACCTGAAATATAACTTAGGATCCGTAAGTGCAATGCGAAGCTCTGCCCAATCGAATTTCTCCGAGCCAAGATATTGCTTCCTCTGAGCATTTCGGAATCTCATCATCTGCCTCTCTTCGGCGTTGAGGAACCAAGCTTGGGTGGGATCGGTAGGAAGGCCGAACCAAACTGCAATAGCAATCACAATACTGAAAATGCCTTCAATAATGTACACCCATCTAAACACGTCAGTGCTTGAGATCTTGTTACAGCAGATGGGTTGAAAACTCACCTCCAGCCAGCGACTCCGCTGATTCCATCCATTTGCAGAAGTGCATAGGCAAGCAAACCACCGAACGCTCCCGACAGAGCAGTGCAGCAGAATAGATAGGCAACTCGTTTCGCCTGCTCCTCACGCCGATATACCATCGTCAGGTACAAATTCAAGCAAGGGAACAACCCGGCTTCGCAAGCACCCAAGATCAATCTGGTGGCGTAAAGCCCCCCGATATTATGAATGAATCCCGTGAAAATTGTAGTAAGTGACCAAACAACGCAAAGGGTGGTCAAGATCACACGAGGTGTAAGTTTCTTCATCAGAACAGCGGCAGGTGTCTCGAACGTCACATATGTGGCGTAGAAAATGGAGACTGCGGTTGAGAATTGCTGGTCCGTTGCCTTGATGTCCGTCAACATGCCCGCAACCTTCACATTTCCTATGAGGGGTTAGTCAAGTGAGTTCTTGATCCCAGAGTTTACGAGTTGACAAACCGATGTTGCTCCTGTCTAGGAAGCACGATAGGTAGACAAGCATTATAATGGGAACGAAAGCCAAATCAAGCTTCGCGAGCAGCTTGATTTCCTTAGCTGGATCGATGTAGAATTCATCTTCAGCCTCATTAGAGCTACGATCGAGACCAGGCGTATCGATTTTCTCTGATTTCGGTTCCTCCATGGCTGTGGAAATCTTGCTTTTTCAAGCTGTTTCTAGGGTTCAAAAGCAGCGACAAACTTGGGTAGCCTCTATCTTATAGCCATGCTCCGAATATACGAGGCTGTATCCTAAGTGGACGTGCGTCGTACAGATCGTAGGCTTCCCTCCGGTCTTGGTCTTCCGCGCGGGATGTGAGAGATAAGGCTTCTTGATATTTCGCTGAAACGCAGATATCAGATGATTTGAGCCCCTGCGCAGAGTTTAGACCTGTTAATTATGGCACAGCTCAAGCATGGGGTTAAAGGTATTTGATATCAGTGGCCATAAATCCTAGCACGTTGTTGGCCAATATCGAGAAGTGGGGCAGAGTAGGCCATTTGCGGCGGAGCAAGTCCGAGGCCCGTTGCCGATCCCCGCAGTTCCAACAGACGACCTTCTCGCAACTGGAAGCCCGTTACAACCTATTTGAGTGAAAGCCTCCTCGTGTTACCTGTATATTTCACGGTGAGGCAAGTAATCCTTCTACTGTTGCACTGCAGATAGAGCTGAGGGAAAGCGTCACGAGTACTCCGCCCCAGCGGTCCTTGTACGATGAGGACCCGTACGAGATGCAGCAATAGCTTCTCGGCGAATCAATCTGGGTTGAAAAATAGATTCTCGGTGTGAGATTGTTCAAGGGCTTTTGGTTGTGAGACCCGCATGATATCTGTCCCTCAAGGCATCGAAGTCTCGAATCCGAAGGGATTAACAGAGGACGATGACGGATCTTGATTTATACCGTCATCCCACTGCAGCTGATAATTACCGTCGTAGAAAGCGTCGGGCATGAAGTTACCAAGAGAGACATCATCTATTTCAAAATCCAAAGTAGGATTCATGGAGCTGTAGTCGCCACATCCAGTCAGGCTTGTCATGAGATCGAAGCTTTGTGGGGATTCATTGTGAGGACTCTCGCCGGTAGACCCGCCGATTGCAGAGTTGATGACCCCTCGGACTTGCTTCGCACATGGCCATGTCTTTGAGATTCCATCGAGTGCGCCCAAGACGAGATTTAAAGGCCTGGATATTTCGCCGTCAAGCCAGGATGCACCCTCAATGTGACGCTTCATGAGAATTGCACTCGCGGCGGTTGCCAGTATGTGGACGAATGTGAAGGGAAGGTGGCTGTAGTTGTGCTGCCTCGAATATACCCCAAGTAGCTTTATGAGAGACTCGAGGGATGAGTAACAATTTTTGATATCTTGGCTGGTGATAATTTTTGGGTCGCGAAATAAATGCCTTGGAGGCCGGTGTAGAATGATCATTGCGGTATGGTATTGCATACTAGATTGGTGTTAATTGCAAATCAAAACAAGAGCTCAAGTAGGAAGCTTACTGTAAGTGTAGAACTTGTGAAGGAATAGGCCCCACGGACCATTGATTCCAATGAAGCTTTGAGGGCAAATCAGATGACCATTTCGTGAGAGCAACATAAATCTCCTTAACAGATGTTGATAACACCGTCTCATCGGTCTTTCCACTACGATTCTCGAAGACTTCTGTGATCATGCGATGTAGAATCTTACATAGCTCTACTTGATGAACCCACCCAGCGACGAGAGCAAGTCCGTCTTCATACGCCGTCTCGGACGTTCCCTGCATAATGTACGTATTAAGAAGTGACTCCCATTCTGGAGGGTAAGGTATTCGTTCTGTGTCACGGACATCAGATTCCCCTGGGTAGAGAGCTGGCGGTCTACCAAAATAGAGACTGAGCTGTTTGTCAGCCACAAATGCAGCCCAATACGTGCGTCTCAAAATCTCTCTCTCGATTCGGGAATCATCTGATCCAGTCCAGTTGTTGGGGTCGAGATGTAGGCCCATCTCGTGAGCAAGCCGGAAAGCCATCCCCGAAAATAGCCAGCCTTTGGAGGCCTTACCAATGCCTATCTCTCGGTGACCAAGGAGGATCAGGGCTTGCAGCGTTGTGAGATTCGGAGATTCCAAAGCTCCCCCATAGAGCAATTCTTGCGCCCGATTAAAGAAGACCCCTGATAGATCTCGTAGAGTCGATTCTTCACTCGCGAGAGCTCCCAGCGCACAAATAGCATACATAAGTAGATCGGAATAGTATGGTC
>Ga0247778_1000682_pt1 | contig 32179 bp, 43 predicted proteins | sample UWRJL049202B5_FD_179939 | JGI IMG/M metagenome (GOLD analysis project Ga0247778, IMG submission 179939) | Plant litter microbial communities from Arlington Agricultural Research Station in Wisconsin, United States - UWRJ-L049-202B-5 | ecosystem: Environmental > Terrestrial > Plant litter >...
TTTTTTGAGCGTCAAATGAGGTGCTTGCTGTATGAAGTCTGCATTAACAAAAAAGAAAGAAACAATTGGTGATGATATCGAGTTTTTTTTTTTTTTTCAAATACTATAAGATTTGTCCTCAGGCGGCTGTTAGTCCAAGTAGAATTCAGCATGTCTTACCACCGCATTTCCCGCTGTTTCAAAACAAAAAGTAGCTTGGAAAAGTTTCTGGGGTTTGGAAGGGGATTCTGAAAGCGACTTCTAGTTTCCCATTTTTTGATATGTCACGAAAGAAATATGGCGATGAAACTCGAATGGCAAACACTTGCATGCAAATTCCTTATCGACTCTTCTTGAATATCCCTCTCATAGATTCTCAAAACTTCTACATCCGCAAAACGCAGTACAGTATATAACCCCCTCCCCCCCTCTCCTCTCCTCCACTTCACCTCCTTCCAACCTCCATACTCCCCCCCTCAACCGCACACACTCTATCACATCATTTTCAAAATGCACATCCCAGCCCTCCCACTCCTCATCCTCACAATCCCCACCTCCACCCTCGCATCACCACCCGACCCTAACGGCGCCTTCCACGGCCAAAACACAGTTTTCGCAAACTGTAACCTGAAGGCTTTAAGAGCGCTCAAAACGTGCTATAAAGCGGATTCGTATTCGGCTGGCGCAGTGGTGAGGTGTAATAGGGGGTTTGTGGACAGGGGCGTGCAGTGTGAGGGGGTTTTGAGGATGGTGGAGGCGGCGAGGGAGAGGGAGAAGGAGGGGAGAGAAAATGAGGTGGTAGAGGAGCTTTGAGTTTTGTATGCGGTATTGGGGTGGTAGTGGAGACACTGTAAGACCATTACAGTACCGCAATCCCTGGAAATGAACCAAGGCGAATTCGAAACTTCTCGCAAACACCCCCCACAACATTATACTTAAGAATATGTTCAAGCAGGGACAGCCAAGTCGACGTGTATCTTTCTCCCAGAGTCTTGAACCTCACTCCCAGGTCCAGAATATTTCAATAGTAATCTCAAAACCAAATATCCCTTCACATACCCCTATACTCAAACTTTTCTCTTCTCTCCAAGCCAAAGAACCTCCCGCTTGCTTCTCTAACTTTTCCTGTACTACCTACTACCCATCACACAAACACCGTCTCCCTTCCGTACTTGGGTCCGGGTTCGGAATCAAAAGTGGAACCAGAATCGGAAGTAAGAAACCTTGTGTTCAACTACACGCAAATTCCCGTTCCCTGGCACGAGCACGAATACCATGCAAATTTCGTCCGTTGTTCAACGTTCATTTAGTGACTTGATTTTTTTTGGTGTTCGTGAGGTCATCTGTACCACTTTGTAACAATTAACTTCGAAGAGAAAAAAATATGGGAGGGAGAATGTTGTCGTGTTGCTGCGCAGTTTTGCCAGTGGTGCACGTGGTGCGATCGATGTGAAATGTTTGATTTATTGGCATAGTGTTATATTCTAGCGTATTTATTGGTTTTAAATATACAATAATGTACAAGCAGGTCGGTTCTGTGGACCCGATCTTGCCTGCTGCACCTTTCTATCTCATCTATAAATTTCATGATCTCATTTTCGTCAATATCTATCCATTCACGGCTCTATCACTCAACGCCCAGGGCCAAATCAAGACCACCCAAGACGTACTACCGCACTCCAGCCCCACTACTCAAATGCTAAAAAGAATACGTACGCTTTATCCCAAACGCCTCTTCATGACACCGCGAACTGCTCACTGAAGAACTCGTTTCTTGCTCGTCCTCCGCGGATTCCGAATTCTCGCTGCGTGATGACGATTCGCCGGTTTCTAGAGATGAGCTCAGACTGATATTCGGATTCTCTTTCCCTTTTCCCTTTCCTTTGCCGCAACCGCATTTGGGTATCTGTGCCCATTCGAAGTCAACGGGTATCCTTCGAGCTTGGTGTTCATCTTCGTCCACGTGGGTATCTGAGCTTTCCACATCATCCATCGTAGCGTCAGGTATTTTCTCCATCCCGGAGCGCCTTGCTTCGTTAATCTTCCTCGCTGTATCATCCCTAACATCCACCATATCAATAACCAGCACCCTCCTAAATAATCCCGGCACTACACTTTTAACCTGACCCAAAACCAGCGCACACACATTCCCCGTCTCACAATCCACAACCCCAGTCCCCGAATCCCCATTAATCCCAAGCCCACGATGATACCACTCCATCTTATCCACACCTCTCGGGCAACCCAGCGTCCAACATTGCAAATCCTCCTCATTACCATACCATCTCCCCTTGCCAATCGTATACGGAACGCCTTCATTCGCAAACGGCGTCTTCCACGGCTGGCCGTCCGCCAGTCCGGAAGCTGCGCCGATGGCGGAGCCGTAGCCTGATGTTGGGACGTGGGATATGCCGTTGATGTGATTGCAGCTCCGATTGTTTTCGGCACCAGGCATGGTGATTAGACCGGCGGGGTAATTGAGCTTAATGAGCGCCCAGTCCGTGAGGTTAGCTACTCCCTTTATAGAATTAGGATTCGTGCTCCTCATCGTCGCATTATTCTCTTTCTCTACCCCATCCGCGGACGTGAAGATGACGGTGCCGATGTAGTTTTGCTTATCTTGAGTCGCCACGGCTCGTTTGTCCTGCTTGATCCCAGGCCGGACAACATGTTCGTTAGTGTAGAGGTAGGTTCGTCCATCAGGAGCAGTGAGCCAGGGGCCAGCGCTGCCTGTTTCAAATGTGTCGGGTTCAATGTCCCCAGGACTCATGATCCCATCGCCCATTTTGAGGGGCAGGGCTGGAGAGGGATCTTGCTCGTAATAGACGCAAGCCATTGAAGTCATTGCTTCTGTTTCTGCGAACTCAATGTTGACGCGGTTCTGCTCTTGATAACACTTGGGGAGTAAGCTCAGTGTGTGTTTCTCGACAGTTTTGCGTTGTGCGTCGCTTGGCTGGGATGTACATAAGAGGTAGATTGTCACAGAAGTCACTTCGCCGCTGTCATCCCTTTCGAATTCAGCGAGGCGGTCGACCGGCCCAAGTAATTTGTCGAGTCGATTCGAGTAGAAAGGCCAGATGCAGTCTCGAATGATGTCGGGGAGACTGGCTCCGATGTCGTCGTTGTCGTAGTAGGCGCTGTGCGATGCTCTAAGCTCACGTACGTGGCTGATCGCCTCCCGTGCCCAGTAGCTGGGAGATTGGAGACCGTCTTCGAGCGGTCGCGTCATACTTGACTCATTCGTAATCCTCGAACTCTTTGTCGCCGAAAGTTCAGATGGCCGTGAATAACTTTCCAGCTCTGCAACTACAGAGGAGTCGAGTTCCGAGTAAAAATCGTTATTTGGGAGGGGTGGTAGCGGCGCTTGTAAATACTCTGCGTCATTTCTCCGTCCTAATAACCCGTCCGCATGTCTCCCATTGTCAGCTTTCGGTGAAGCAACAATATTGGGAGATGGAATACCAATGGATCCGCTATTCTGTCTCGAAATTGGATTTTCGGTTGCCGCTAATTCGGCAGGGAAGGCAAACCCCAGCCCGCTAGTACTTCCCGCTGGACTTGGCAGGAACGAAACCTCCTTGATCCGAAACTCTTTCCAGAAGTCGTGACATTCTATTACGCTTATCAGTATCTGTTCCGTGGTTCTGTGGACGTAAAGTAGAATGGCGAAAAGAAACCTAGACATACCGTTCGCTTCGTAAAATTCAATGACCAACCCCCTGATACCTTTCTTATCCAGCCTCCCGAAAGCTGGCCCAGCACTGCTCTCAAAACTAGCAATAGTAGTGACACTCCCTTGAGTACTGCGTCTCGACAATCCTTTATTCAAATTCAAGCTCTTCCCATCATGGCTTTCTAGCGTTAATGTTTTGGATCTCTTGCCTGGTTCTCTGGGGTCTTTGAAAAGATGCACCGGCCACTCGACGAAACCATGTTTCTGGTCAGAGGTATGCCGGAAGTAAAGAATGTAGCGAGAGTTGCTGAAGGGGTCGAGGAGGATGCGGAGAGTGCCTTGGCGGCATTGTGTATCGTCGTTGATGGATTTTATGTATTTTATGTCGGATATGTGTCTCACTTCCTTGTTGAGTAGCAATCTTTGAAATTCCAGGAAATCTGCCTCATTGTCAGCTAATGACATTAGGTGTTTCTGGAACAAGCACTTGGGTTACCTTTTTGATTTTGGAATTTATAAATCGGTGGGGATTGGAGGCGGGTAATCTTGTCAGGTTTCTTGGTGATTTTAATATTATGCGCACCTTGGAATTGGACTCGTAATTTGTGGGTCTTGTCAACGTGGCCATTATCTAGGAATGGCTTCATGGACGTTTCGGTTGTCGCCGGCGCTCTCAGATCTATCGAGTGACGAATTTCAATAGTGCCGTCTTGGCTGGTTGAGGTGATTGAGTGGACATCACCGTCCTCGAATCTCGAGATTGAGTGGATGACTGCATTCACCGCGACAGTATGGTTTGTGTAGCATCTAGTTAGGTTTATAAGTAAGTTTTTTACGGGTGGGGGATTCGATGCTCACATAGATACTGGAAGATAGTGATCCAGACGCAATGACGGGGTGGGGGACGACGAAGAGCTCGAAAGCGTTCTATTGTGTGAAAAGGGCCTCGAGAGACTGGGAGAAGTGGATAAACTCGTCTCATAAGCTCGGAAACTCCCCCCACTGCTGCTTGGGTTCTGACGTGGTAATCCATGCCAGCCTTCGTAAGGGGAAGACCCAGGAGAAATCGACGAGGCAGAGGGCTTGCGCGGTGGAATAGGGATCGGTTCTGATCTGGAAGGGTTTTCAGATTTTTGAGCCAGAAGACGCCCGGGGTGCAAGATTTCCCGTTCAATACGCTCTTCTAATTGGTTCCACGCTTCGAGTTCCTGCCGTAAAGCATTCTCTGGCTCAATAGTGACAGCTCCGCCCTGCATGTTGGGTCGATTCATTATTCCAACTGCATTGCCTATCTGGTCACGCATATCGCGTAGGCGGTCGAGAAGTGGTTGAGTAGCCTCAGAAATACTTTCACGGGCTTCAGATTCCGGAATGCTTTCCATTGTGTCAACTCGGCCGATCCTCATGGACATGTTGTCTAGCCGTCGAGATATGAGCCCTCGAATCTCGTTCTGATCGAAGGGCCCGGCATCCCGGTTGTAAGGTGCCGCTGGTGACACAGCTGCATATTCTGCATTTTCATGAGGACTCCTAGGTCTCCAAGGTAAGGCAACCCTACTAGGAGGTCCTTCGATAGCTTGGAGTGGTTGAGGCGGGCGCAGTGCTTGTTCGAAATGCCGTAACATGGGATAATCAATCTCCTTTGCCTCGCGCCCGGGCTCTAGAGGATACGTGACCCGCTTCAGATTGAGAGTGACGAGGGAGACCAGATCAAGGTGCGAGGAAACCAATTTGAGATTAGACGATAGCAACTCAGCATTCGATGATCTATAACATGATCAGTAAAGTAATACCAACAGTAGGAGAGCCTGTACTTGAAATCATCTCTCAAATCCTTCATAATATCATGGCTGCTGAGCGCAATATCGTGATTTGCAATGCTGATATCATGAATTGCAAGCTGGAGGAAAAATTGCAACTTTTCTCGCAGCCTCTCAACTTCTTTCCGTTCAAATGGCCAGGAGACATGCTGGTATAGTGACAAGACCTGCGCGCGTGTAAATGTAACTCTTTGCAGCCACGTCGACCGACCCTGCCTTATTGCTTTTGTTTGCGGGTTGACTTGCTGCATGTGGTTCATGTGCCTCTTGATGAAGAGTGTGCATTGTTCTCGAAGCTGCTGGTTTGATGCGGCAAGACGGTTGTCGGTAGAACATGCGGCTTTCCGCTTCTCCCAATCCTCCAAACGGCTGATGACGAGGATGAACTCATTGAAGAATTGCGAGGCCTCAAAGTGGGCATTCAGAGGGCCATCCGAAACAGCCTCCCAAATGTCCCACACGACCTTCAAGCCAGCAATAACATCACCAAGAGACCACCCAAAGCTCATGATGAATATAATAAAAGTTTAGAAAAAAGGGAAGCCATGAAATGAAGATCAAATGGCGGGGCTCCCACGAGGGAGGATGCGAGGAAGGTGCTTTAGGCGGCCCCGGCTGGGTGCTCGCGAATCGCGACGGCAGGGTCCAGCTATTGATCCTGCATGCGCCAGGGATGATGGACAGGGCGAGTTTCCTTACAACGGTGTCGCGTGCCCACTTCGTTTTGACGGGTTTAATACTATGTCGATGATATTATGAGCGCAAAAAGGGGCCGTGAGTAGGACGAGGACTTCGTCGATTTGAGCCCTTTCTTTCTCGACAACCGCAGCTCTCTTGGAAACCCGGCCGAGCCAGGCGCTTGCCACAATGACTCCTTGGAGGGGCGGTGATTGTGGCCATGATGAGTCAAGTCATTCGTAGTGTCCGCTGCTGCCAAAGCAATCACTTGATGCTAGCTTACCCAGCGTCCCGCATTGCGGGCACAGCAGAGCGAGGAAAGAAGGCTGAAAGACGCATCATCTTGCGAGACGCTCGTATGTTTTTGGTGGTGGCTTGCTTCAAGCTGCTGGCCTTGCTCCACGCCCATTGGGACACCGAGAAACGAGGTGTAGTTTGCGGCGGAGAGAAGAGAGAGAAAGCGTGGACGATTTGCTTGGATGTCGTTGCTGGCAAGCGAATGAATGAGTGAGAAACTCCCCACGTGTTTTTCGCTTGGCCAACAATCGCAGACTAATTTTATCTCACCCCCTGAAATTGATATCCCCCTCGTTTTCTTCCATACTCGTCCCCAATATAAACAGTTCCCCGATGCAGGTGCACCACATCTATCAATCTATTGATTGCGAATTTGCGAGTGCCAATTCTCTTGAAAGAGTTCATGCAGACCTCGCTCCAACTTGCTAATATGATACTCTCTGCCGTCATCTTGGCAAATGCCAGAAAGTCCCTCATTGCGCCGCCCGACTTGGCCTGCGCAGGGCAGACTCATGGGCAGGAAGAGAAGATCCCTTGGGGATGTGCTGTTGCCGCCTTCCGCGAGTTTCAGGGTCTTCCGGGGGCCGGTAGGATAGCTCCGCGCCCTGAACCTGTTCTACTTCAGAATCCAGATGACTACAACCGATTCCATCCCAACTTGGCTTGTGGAGTGGCAGTGCATGACTCTGCAGGCGCCTCAATCGCTAGAGCCCTCTATCAGCCTCACGAGGATGCCTTGGACTTCGTTCCCAAATATTCATTTGAGCCTTTCCTTCACACCATATCTTGAGGGTCATATTTTATTCCTCGTCATCTGAAAATGACTTCACTTGTTGTCTTTGTATTGACTACAGCCGAAGCATCGGTCACCATCCCTACTGAAATTTGAAATTTGACTTCCACGGCGAGGCTACGCGAGGCTACCGATAGCAAAGATGCTTCTCTGGGGATTCAGATGGCTGAAGCTCTTTCTCAATCCATTTGCCTATGATGACTTCGGTCATATCCACACCGTATGCGCTCTCCGACGTCAGTAGCAACTTGTAGCACTAATTAGCGACCTAGGAATATGATCGCAGATTATATATGCTGGGACGACTCGAGGATGCGGAATTCTCTGAATGGTCCTGGGTAGTGGTCGTCGCCGGAGTCGGTTTTTTCACCGACGCCTATTCCATCTTCTCAATAAATCTTGTCATATTCATCCTCGGAGTCATCTACTACCAGGATAATGGTGGTCTCATGCTTCACAGTCATGAAACTGCCATAAGTGTTGTCACATTGGGCGGGTCGATCATTGGACAGATATTTTTCGGGTTTGCTGCCGACCTGTGGGGACGACGGAAGATGTACGGCGTGGAATTGATCATAACTATTGGAGCTACTATTGGTGTTGTCATGTCTTCGACAGGTAGCAATGAATCGATGTCCTTAATTGTTTGGCTCCTAGTTTGGAGATTCGCTCTCGGAATTGGGATTGGTAAGAGACTCGTTTTCCTGAGTGTAATTACTTGCTAACACAGCACTGTAGGCGCCGATTACCCCCTTAGCGCAGTAATTTGTTCTGAGTACGTCTGTGTTGCCCTCAAAGTTTGAGTTTGCTGACAGTTCTGGCAGATTTGCTCCAACACGCCTTAGGGGAAGAATGTTGACCCTGGTCTTCATGTGCCAACCTCTTGGACAACTTGCCGCAACCCTCGTCACCTTGATCGCTGCAGCTAATCAACACGAAGGTGTACCATCAGATTCCACTCTGACGCACTGCAATCCGCAGTGTATGAAGACACTTGATTCGATATGGCGCTGGATCATTGGGGTGGGGATTATTCCCGCGGTCATCGCTTTATGGTTCCGACTCACAATCATCGAGTCACCAAGATACACTGCCGATGTTGGCCGAGATAGTCGCAAAGCAGCTTCAGAATTGGATCGATATCTTATGGAGCAGGCGCGAAGTGGAGCGTCATCCTCGTCGGTCAATCTTCATCCACAAGATATGGAAACAGAGCCCATCAGACGTATATCATCCGGTGCTGTCAGTGTAGCAGAGCCAGCTACTAGAACTTACTCTCCGTCACCATATGATACCAGCCGGTCTCCACTGCCGCCAGCTAATCATTATGTTGAGGGTCAATACTTACAGAAAGTTCCGTCCGGTGCTGTAAGTGAAGTTGGATCAACCTCGCAGATGAGATCGCCTACACCATTTCACGCCGAGACACCTGGTGATGTTCACATGGAGCAAGACATTGAGGGTGTTGAGGAGGATGAACAAAAGCTCCCACCTCCTCCTTCATGGAAAGATTTCAAACAATACTTTTGGCACGATGGAAATCTGCGGACGCTCATCGCAACATCCTTCTGCTGGTTCTGCCTCGACGTACCCTTTTATGGCCTCGGAATGAATAGTCCTCGTATTATCAGAGCAATCTGGTACGGCAAAGATACTCCAGTTAATTCCCCTCTGTATCCATTGATAGTTGACACAGTGTGGCAAACTCTCGTGGTTGTCTCACTGGGAGCTATCACTGGATGTATCATTACGCTTGTTTCCATCGACAAGCTTGGGAGAAGAAACATTCAAATGATCGGATTCTTCTGGCTTTTCATTCTCTTCGTCGTTATTGGAGGTTCCTTCAACCACTTGTACGAACATGGTGGCTCATCGGCTACTATTGTACTCTATATTCTTTGTCAGATATTCTTCAATTTTGGTAAGCCTCACACTCCACTCATAGGTTATTAAGACTAACCACTTCTAGGCCCAAATGTAACAACCTATATTGTAAGCCACCTCTTCACAGCTCATGCTACCTGTACTAACCAAGGTCCCACGTCAGATGCCAGCAGAACTCTTCCCAACACGCTATCGTGGCCTCTGCCATGGCATCTCAGCTGCATTTGGAAAACTAGGCTCAGTAATCGCCCAATTATTCCTCGCATATGTCAAATACGACAACAGCATCAACTACAACACCCACCTCGAAAAATGGTTCCAATATTCGCTCCTCATGTATGCTACCCTCAGTCTCCCCCACCCCACCTCTCTTCCCTACCGAAAACTGACTTATGTCCAGTCTATCCATCTTCATGCTCCTCGGCCTCATCATAACTATAGCCTGGATCCCCGGCCAAGAACACGGCCCAGACGGCAAAGTAAAGACACTCGAGGAATGGGAAGCAGGCCGCGAGACCCCGAACAAATTCGCGCAGACACCGATGGCGAAAGTCGTGGAAAGGATTTGGAAAGTCGTGGTGAGGGTTGCTGATAAGCTGTATCTATTTTTGGATGGGCTAGCGGGTGGTGAGGAGAAAGAGAGAAGGGAACATGAGAGAGAAGCGGCGGTGATGGAGCAGGAGATGGCGGAGGTGGATGAGAGGCAGAGGGGTAGAAGTGTGGCTGAAGTTGAGGGGAGAGTGAGTCCGTTTGTTAATGGCAATGTTGGGCATTAGTGATAACTTGCTAAAGCAATCTTGAGGATAAACATCAAATGATATTCTCTTCAAATGTAGGGCTGAATTTCGTTGCGCAGCTTGCAAATTGCGGAGATTGCAAATGAAGATGCTGGGGAAAGTGCGATGCAGAAAAAGTGCTTCAAATGCCCGGCTTTTCGTGGCTTGATGGTTGGGAGTCGGGACTGTGTATGGATTAGAAGTCGGAGGTCGTTGGAAAAGGAAGCTGCGGTGGTACCCACCGGGACTCAGAAAGTAAGAGCAGTCCCGTTGGCAAGCCCATCAGGTGTGTGAGGAGGAGTGGTGGCGGGACACAACCTGAAGCAACATTCTCAGAGAGAGGAAAGAGCGAACGTTGTGAGGACACTTCCCAATTCAACCACCATCTGAGTCCCAACGAAAACATCAACATCATCCGCATTCCAACATTGACGATACCCATCATCTTTAGAGCCAATAAAGTCTCTCCAACAGCAGACCAACCGTCACCTCTCACATACGAAATGGAATACCTTCCAAACCTCCGCGTACCAGGCAACGCTCATCGAAATCGCACCGGCACCCGCGGGCCTCGGGTTTTTGACAGCGAACTCCTTTACACTTACCACCAAAATCTCTCGTTTCTCAAAAGCAAGAACATTAGTGCAGACACTCGATATATTGTCGAGGGCACGTTGGCAAGCTGTATCGAAGCCTCTCGAAGGCACAAGAAAGACGACAAGTATTACTTCCTGAAGCGTTCGGCAACAGATCAGACCGCATTGGCACAGAGGCAGCTTCAACGGGATCGCAAGCATCAACAAGAGAGGGAAGAAATACAGATGTTGAGACTCAGACAACTCCTCAAACGATATGGATCTTATGGTGAATACTCGGGCTCGGTCTTGCATGATTTCATAGATCAAGTTGAACGGCAGCTGGATCGAATCTTTGGAGGAACTAGGACCCCATGGAAGGAATTTTTGAAGATGATTGTCAAAGAAGTAAGTGCGAAAATGCCTCTCGACTTGTAGCCTTGTAGCACCTTGAGTCTTAGACTAATCGCCACTCCCGCTTAGGAAATGGACAGATGGGATGGACTTCAGCCCGCACCGTGTTGGGTGACGAGGTAAATTCTCCCACCCAAGAGCGTTGCACGCCTCCTGTATCATTCATAGGCACCAGCTGACTCTAAGTTCTACTTAGCTGTCAAGGGCCCTTTCGCAAGCCGCTGGGCAAAGTGTCGAACTATCTTTATCATCTTAGCAAGCACTGCATGCTCTCGTGGGACCACACAAAGTTGGCACTGATGGAATATGTCACCAGCAAGGACAATTCCATGCAAGAGTTAGTTGACGCGGGACATTGGGCTTCTGTCGCCAGCCTTCTGGCACAAGACAAAGAGGACTTCAAGAATATCATCCCACCAGCATGCCGTCATCTTGAAACGGAATTGAGGTCAGTATACAACTTTCACACTTTTCATTTCCATGTTCATGTACTTTGCGGGTTGCAAATGGCCGTTTCAGGTTTCTCAGAGCTCCCGAGTCATTCTCAATGCGTGCTAAGGCTCGCGAATTATCTGGATCTGTCTTTGAATAATACTAACGACGAAAACGTACAGAAACGCCTTACAAAACTTCGAAAAGAAGTACTTTGAGGACATACAGGCAGAGAAAAATTGGCGAACTGCGAAGATGGAAGTGGTTCATTATCGGTGTAGTCAAGAGACTCGGATGGCGGAGCAGAAAAATGACAACACGATGGATAGGAGGGGTGAGGATGCCAGGAGGTCGATTGATACATTTGTCAGGCGTCCTGAGCTTCTTAACTCCACTCCGGGTGGAATGCCATCCTGCCTTCAGACCGTCCGAAATCTTTTTGCTGCGAGTAGACTTTCTTGAAAGATCATTACGTACAGCGTGGGAGCGGGTTCACTTTTGTAACTACCAAGGTCTTTTCTCAGACTACAGCGAATACTATATTACATGATTAACTCAAGATCAAACTCGGCTCCGGGGCATACTTGATTTTCGTGTATTATGGATCAATGAGGCTCATGAGTTCGACATCCTCGAGCCGTGTTTCGCGGTCCGCCTTGTAGTTGGTGGGGGTTGCAAGCTTCCTTTTTACGCAAGGCAGCGTAAGCTTAGTTTACCAGGGATTTGAATCTATCCTTCCCATTCGTTTACTCGGATATCAGTTGGATTGGTTCGCAACCTTGTTTGCTGCAGCTTCGCCGCAATACAACAGAGAAGCAATCCGGCAGTTTGACATAAGATGGAAACAACACTAGCTGACCGTAAACTAGACAACCTGCAACATTATTACTTTTTTTCAGAACTCCATCAAACATGTCTTTCCAACTTTCCGAGATCAAAGATGAGGCCGACTTTTTCGAATTAGTCGAAGTTGAAGCCCTGGCCTACCAAAAGCCCCACAACGCTTTCTGGGAGATCCTAAAAGGTCCCAATCTCCAAGAATGGGCTCGACGCCAATGGGGCTGGCATGCTGGGACGCCGGGCAGTCACTGGTTGAAGGTTACCGACAAGGATACTGGGAAAGTTGTAGGTGGTGCTGAGTGGATTGTTCATGAGAAGAATCCTTTTGAGACGCCGCAGCCTGTTGTTACTGGGACTTGGTGGCCTGAAGGTAGGATAAATTTGGTGTTTGTGTTTGGAAGAAGGGGGTTATTTGACTGATGGGGAATGCTGTAGGGAATTTGAGGGATATTACGGATCAGATGCTCCATACTTTTTTCTCTGGTCGGCCGTCTGTGATGAACCGCCCACACTTACGTGAGTACCTCCGAGGTCATTTTCAAAGTCAAGCCCAAAACCTCATAATCTTGACTCTACTAACACTTTCGCTCTCACCCACAAGTCCTCAACATCTGCTTCGTTCACCCAGACTACCGTCGACGCGGCGCAGGGCGTCTCATGATGGAATGGGGATGCAAGATCGCCGACGAAATGAGTTTAGAAGCCTTCGTGGAGTCGACCGCAGATGGTCGTGCGTTGTATAAAGCTCATGGGTTTGTCATTGCTCGGCCATTTGAGCTTTATCCACAGCCGTCATCTGAGGAGCAAGGGAAGGATCCTGAATGGGTTGAGCTTAAGGAGAAGATCACGCCGGTGCCGTATCCGGTGTGGTTGATGTGGAGACCGAAGGGAGGGAAGTTTGAAGAGGGGAGAACGAAGTTTTCTTGGGATCTTGAGGGGGCGGTTGAGAATAAGTCACGTTGATGGGTAGAATCAGTATAGCTGGGACTCTACTGGAAGGGAGACTATGGAATCCGGTCCCCAGCAATATATCAGCTCCCGTCAACTGATGTATACTATCGAGCATTTAGTTCCATGACTAATTAGAAATGATTGTGAAGTTATTATATGGACGCCTGAGAAGAACCAGATGTTTTGAGTTGTAGGGAGAAAAGGGCCATTGATCTCCACACAGATTTTCTGCCCCCGCACACCGCCTCAAAACCCCTCCAAACTTCTCCGCGAAACTCGAAACTCTCCACAACTCCACAAACAATCCAACATGGCCAAATCGAAAGCCAAACGGAAGGCTCAAGGAGCGCAGAATGATGCGAATCCTAAGAAGCCTAAGAGCTCGGCCATAATCACTCCTCCGCCAGAAATCGGAACCAATGAACCCAAGACTATCCAAGCAATTGGCCTCGCCGACGACGACCTTGAACTCGCCATTGATACCCTACACACCCTCACAGAAAATCCCAGTGTCATCAAGTCGAAGGCTTGTAAGGATTTGAGGACGGCGGTCTATGAATTTCGCCAGGCGTGTACCACTGGGTTCAATGCTGCTGGTTTGCCACCCTCTCTTGCCATTGTCAATTTCCAGCACTAATTACTGTTGTAGTTGATACGAACCTCACAGCGCAGATCAGTGGAGCGCTCGCAGATGGAGGGTACACAGAAGCTCGAATATTACTCGCGGAGATGCGGATTAGAGGGAAGACACCGAAACTTGGAGCGCTATGCCGATGGGTGCGAGATCTCGATGTTGTTAGTGGGCTCGCAGAACAGCTCGAAGGAGGGCACAAGAGGACTTCAAAAGAAGAGGAACTGTTAATTGTTCTTGACGCTATCCTGCGACTCACTGGGCCGATCGACTACACATCAGAGGGAGCGGTAGCAGCAGGGCCAATTGTCCCGAGGAGCTTATGGGATTTGAGGGGCAGTTCCACAACGCGCAAGGAAACTTACGCCTCGGTACGAGATGGCAGTATCTTCTCCTCACTGCCATCTAATATTAAGTCACAATTCCGGATCATTGAAACAACACCAGGACTTCAGCGCAAACCGGCGAATTTACACCCTGCGATACTACATGCCTCCCAGGACGACGCCATATTACTCTCAAACACTCCACCGAAGTCGAGTCACCATAAACACCCGTTAGTTCCAAATTTACATTTGCTAAAGGACATATTATCGACGGAGGAATGCACAAAGATCATTGCTGCGGCGGAAACGATAGGTTTTACACCAGATGCTCCAATACGCGCGGAGGGAGAAGAGAGCAGTATCCTCGCTCACAATTTCTACTGGATTGTCGACAACGCGTTCTGTGCGAAGTTATGGGCAAGGGTTCAATCTTTTGTTCCAGAGAATGTGGGAGGAAAGAAAGTTAGAGGGTTGAATCGCAGATTCCGAGTCTACAGATACGTACCCGGCGCAGAGTATCGAGCTCACATTGGTATTCTAGTGACTGAATCTCTTATTGGTATAATTGCTAACGAATCTAGATGGTGCTTGGCCTCCATCCGGAATCGGCTCCAACGATAAATATATCTACGATTCCTCCCCTCCCGAAGCAAAACAATCCTCTCTATTCACCTTCCTTATATATCTCAATGACGAATTCGAAGCTGGAGAAACGACATTTTTCCTGCCCAGTGCAAGAGAAGGATCCATGAATGCATATCCAGTCAAGCCTATACAAGGTAGCGTGGCCATGTTTCCCCACGGTGAGACTGAAGGCAGTTTATTACACGAAGGCACTGGCGTCCGAAAAGGAGCAGCCCCATCAGCAAAGTATGTCATCCGTACAGATGTACTGTACGATGTCGATCCTTAGCAATGGAATATTTTGAAGCCAAGATGAGAACATCCTCTGATCCCCATCAACCACTATTGACTCGCCGGCCAAGGTAGGCAAACCTGACACCCCAATGTCTAACGCAATGAATATGACGTACCGGCGGGTGCCTTTTTATTTATCAGAATTCTCGTCAATACCAGCAGCATTTATTTAAGTGCGGAGAAGTCGGCCCGTACTCTTTCTGGTTATTTATCCTAAACCCGCAGGCTTGGCAGAGACCCTTTTTCTCCACGAACCACTCAGGCAGCGTTCCAATCTACATGATACATTTGCGGGGTTCTCGGAACGTGATATCTATATCCCCGTTGATATGGACGCCGCAACGGTCATTGCGGCTAGATCTTTAGATCTGGTGACCGGTTGCGACTGCAGATCCAGGGCACGTCGTGACTTGATTGGGCAATTTCGTGATTGAAAGTCCCTCGGCGCATCTTGGGTACCGATGATATTATACTTTAAATGTACTTATTTTCTCTCTCGCAATTTTGATTGCTGCCCGCTATCCGGCACGGCATTTCATTTGCTGCGAGTGCAGATTATGAGCTAGATTAGCATGTCATGGGCTTGAAATTTTAGGACTCATAAGGCTCAAGGTACCTCCTTTCTGTTCGTGCTCCGTCCTACCTCCTCACCGTTTTCCAATTTCTGCATTCCTCAAAATGCATCTCCTTTCCCTTTCTCTCTTGGCACTGTCCACTCCAGTCTTTTCCGCAGCTGGAGATGGCGACTGGGCAGCTGCGTACACGAAAGCGAAAGCTGCTCTGGCCAAGATTTCAAACCAGGACAAGGTCAATATGGTGACTGGTACGGGGTGGGAAAAAGGACCTTGTGTAGGCAACACGAAGGCTGTTAGCTCGATCAATTACCCTGCGCTGTGTCTGCAAGATGGTCCTCTTGGGTAAGCTTGGCAAGAAATTGAAGGAGTTAGGGTAGAAGCTGATGCAGGGTAGAGTACGATACGCCCAGCAGGTCACTGCATTTCCGGCTGGCATTTCGACAGGCAGCACTTGGGATACTAGCTTAATGTATGCAAGAGGTTATGCTCTTGGTGAGTCTCGAGAACCAGTGTGATTTACGCATTTCTAACAGATGTTCTATTCAGGTGCCGAAGCAAAGGGTCTTGGTGTCCATGTACAACTTGGACCTGTTGCTGGTCCTTTAGGAAAGATACCCACTGTGAGCACAGTCATATATCCATGGAATGGAGCGGAAGCAGATGCTGAATGATTACAGGGAGGTCGCAACTGGGAGGGGTTTTCAAATGATCCGTATTTGTCTGGAATTGCTATGGCGCACGTAAGTTGTACAGCTCAGGGGCATGATCATGGTAGCTCAAGTTATCTAGACGACCGAGGGCATGCAAGCCGCGGGTGTACAAGCATGCGCAAAGCACTTCAGTCGGTTGCTCCAAAGTCCACGATTGGACAAAAACTGATATTTGACAGTCGGCAACGAGCAAGAATTGAACCGCGACACGCAAAGTGCGAATATCAACGACAGAGTGAACCATGAGGTATGCATCAACTACTTTCCCCTTAAAATTCCGATCTAACCGGCTGCAAGCTCTACCTCTGGCCGTTTGCAGATGCCATCAAGGCAAATGTCTCCTCAGTCATGTGCTCCTACAATAAATTCAATACAACATGGGTTTGTGAGAGTAAGACTCTACTCTCGGGTCTCCTGAAAGATGAGCTTGACTTCCAAGGCTGGGTTCTTAGTGGTATGTTTCTACTCCTTCAAATGGAATTTCCTTCTCATGTATAAATTTAGATTGGGGTGCGCAACACACGACAGTCGGCAGCGCCAATGCAGGCCTCGACATGACCCAACCAGGCGATGGTTTCGGCGACGGCAAATTCCTCTGGGGCTCCGCCCTATCCAGCGCCATCTCCAGCGGTCAAGTCCCCCAATCCCGCCTCGACGACATGGTCACCCGTATCCTCGCCGGTTGGTACTTTGTAGGCCAAGACGCCGGCTACCCAACTGTCGGCTGGTCATCCTGGACTGGCGGCAAAGGAGGACCAAATGTGCAGGGTGATCATAAGAATGTTGCACGGGCTATTGCTAGAGATGGCATTGTGTTGTTGAAGAATGATAAAAATGCGCTGCCGTTGAAGAAACCCGCTAGTTTGGCGATCATTGGCCAAGATGCTATTGTGAACCCGAAGGGAGCGAATTCGTGCGTTGATCGGGCATGTGATACTGGGACGCTGGCTATGGGGTGGGGATCTGGGACTGCTGAGTTTCCCGTAAGTGCCCCTACTCAATATTCTCCATTCAGAACTTGTAATAACAAAAACTAAACAGTATCTGGTCGCTCCCCTCGACGCCATCCAATCCAGAGCCGCCTCAGACGGCACAAAAATCACAACTTCCACAACAGATACTCCCTCCGCCGGTGCCTCTGCCGCCTCCGCAGCAGCCACTGCCCTCGTATTCATCAACTCCGACGCAGGCGAGGGCTACATAACCGTCGAAGGCGCAGCCGGCGACCGTCTAAACCTCAACCCCTGGCACAACGGCAACGATCTCGTCACCGCCGTCGCCAACACCGGCAAACCAACCATCGTAATCGTCCACTCGGTCGGTCCCCTCATCCTCGAACCCATACTCGCTCTCCCCTCCGTAGTAGCCATCGTATGGGCCGGTATCCCCGGCCAAGAATCCGGCAACGGCCTCGTCGATATCCTATACGGCGACACAGCACCAAGCGGCAAACTCCCCTACACAATCGCCAAGCAACAAAGCGATTACGGAGCCAGCATTGCAAGTGGAGACGATAATTACTCTGAGGGCTTGTTCATCGACTACCGCCGTCTAGACGCAAACAACATCTCCCCGCGCTACGAATTCGGCTTCGGCCTCTCCTACACAACATTCACCTACTCCTCCCTCTCCATCTCCAGCCTCTCCACCTCCCCGGGCTCCAGCGTCAAAGCCCCCGGCGGCCTCTCCAACCTCTACGACGTCGTCGCTACCGTCTCCGCTACTATCTCTAATAACGGCACCGTAGCCGGTGCCGAAGTCGCGCAGCTGTATATCGGGCTTCCTTCGTCGGCGCCTGCGAGTCCCGTGAAGCAGTTGAGGGGATTCCAGAAAACGAAGATTGCGGTGGGTGGGAATGCGATGGTTACGTTCCAGCTGAGGAGGAAGGATTTGAGCTATTGGGATTCGGGGAGTCAGAAGTGGGTTTTGCCCACGGGGAGCTTTAAGGTTTCTGTGGGGGCTAGCTCGAGGGATATTAGGTTGACTGGGACGTTGGGGTAGAATGGGAGGTGAGAAGTGGTTGTAAATATCGGTGGACATGGAGGAAAAGCGGGGGATATTGTATATATGGACTTTAAAACAATCGTTAGAATAGGAAAAACACAAAAGGTTATCTTCGAGAAGCACCGGACATGAAAAAGGGGCCGGCGTCACGTGCGACCAACGGCCTTCGGATAAATGGTTCTTGCGGACGGACATAAATCCCCAGGACACACTCCGGTCTCCCTCCCGTAGGGCTTTACGACGTCCGTTCATGCAAAAAGTGTGCGGTATGGACATCTTAGATCCGCGGTGTTACGCACCAATTCTTTCCCGTAGGCTACCTAAACGCGTCGTCCAAAAAAATCAAAATTAGCAACGGACTCAGCCCTATGCGTGGACGATCAGTTTGTATATAAGATGGCCGAGCTGGCTTCTATTCTCTTCATTCCAAACCCCCATTCTCTTTTCTCTATTCCATTAAGATACCAAATTCGACCTCTTCTACTGAACTTCCCAAACTCTCAAGTTTTTTCTTTTAACACCTAGACATCCACAATCTTCAAAATGGCACCCAACACCAACACGCACATCTCCGCCCTCTCCTCCGTCTTCCCCCCCACCCCACACTTCACAGACAAAGACCTCCCCTCCCTCGCCTCAAAAGTCTACATCGTCACCGGCGCCGCCTCAGGCGTCGGCTACGAACTCGCTAAAATCCTCTACGCTGCCGGCGGGACCGTCTATATCGCTGCACGCTCTGAGTCTCGCTGCCAGGGAGCCATCATCAAGATCCGAGACGAAGTGGATGGGACGAAGAAGGGGGTTGGGAGATTGGAGAGTATGGTGGTTGATTTGGCGGATTTGGAGACGGTGAAGCCGGCTGTGGAGCGCTTTTTGGAGAGGGAGAGTAGACTTGATGTGCTGGTGCATAATGCTGCTGTTATGACGCCGCCGGCGGGGAGTAAGGATAAGATGGTACTTCCCCTTTTTGTACGACTGACGATGTGGGAGTTGAGAGCTGATTTATGGTGTGTGATAGGGTCATGATCTGGAAATCGGCACGAATTGTTTGGCGCCTTATCTGCTCACACTCCTCTTGGAACCTTTGATGGTCAGAACAGCCACGGGTCTGCCCAAGGGAAGTGTGAGGCTGGTCTGGGTGGTTAGCATGATCAGCCAGGGAGCTCCAGCTGGTGCAATGCAATTTGATTCGAATGGTGTGCCGGTGATTTTGAAGGACGCCATGACGAATTATATGCAGACTAAGGTCGGCGGTACATGGTTGGCGGATTTGTTTGCGCAGCGGATGGGCGATAAAGGGGTTCTGAGCGTCGTAAGTCTTGATCTGCGAAGTATCGTGCATTGTTTGCTGATGAGAAACAGAGTCTGCATCCTGGGTTGATGCTCACAGAGTTACAGAGACACTGGTCATCCATGCGACGCCGGGTAATGGTGAGACTCTTGTTCATTGAATCTGCTTTTCGTGCTTGAGGCTAACGGATTGTCGTCTAGGGCGCCGTCTTTAAGCCTCCGGTTTATGGTGCATACACGGAGCTGTACGCAGCCTTTTCCCCAGAAGTGACGATGGAACATAACGGTGGACATATCATGGCGTGGGGGCGACTATCTTGTCTTCCAGACGATGTTGTGAAAGGACTGAAGAGTAAGAGCGAAGGTGGAAGTGGAAAGGCCCAGATGTTCTTTGATTATTGCGACCGCGAAGTAAAGGCTTTCTTATGAGCTTGGGTGTCGATTGTTCCAGTAGATTGTAATTGTATTTAGAGCGTGTTGTTATTGACTCTATTCCCATTCCCATTCATGACCGTCTTGCCCTCCACCTCCTCAACGTGCAAATGCGCTCCTACCTCTCTCAGAAGTCCTACAGCGCCCATGTCTTTCACCTGCCCCGCCAAAAATAGAGGCGTATTGCTCGCTCGATTCCGGACATGCACGCTCGCGCCTCTCTTCAGCAGTTCCCTCAGCACATCATTGTTGCCTGACACAGCAGCAAGATGCACCGCCGTGTTACCAGCATAGTCTTGAGCGCCGAGTAGATCGAATTGATCTCCTTCTAGCATTTTGACGACAGTTTCGAGGGAGCCGGATGTGATGGCGTAACCCAGAGCTGTGAACGCTGATTGTCGGTCTGTGATTGAGGGCAGTGTGGAGGAGGGATGCGAGAAGGAGGGGACTGATGTGGCGGTCATTTCACCGCGGAGAGAGTACTGCATTTGTGTTGTTATATCCTCGTAACTTAATCCCGGATCAGCGAGTAAGAAAGAGAGTTTGGTGAGCGCGGCTTCGGTTGTGAGGTCGTGACCGAATACTACGCCTGCGTTTCCTAATACGGTGGCAGGAGCGTAGAGAGGAGAGACGGAACCGGACTGGCATTGTGAGACGTTGACGATTACGATGCCGCGGCTTACGGCGTCGCGGATGATGGAGGTGAGGGAGCCGTCTTCGCCGGATGGGGCGTTGCCTGCGCCGAAGGTCTCGAGAATGAGGCCTCGTAAGCCGGGGACTCGAAGCACGCTGTCTATCATTTCTGGCTTGATGCCGGGGAAGATACGTAAACAGGCTACATGTGCTGTATCAAGATTGGGGAGGACGTCGAAACGAGCAATGGTTGTAGGACGTCTGATGAGTGACCAATTTACCTCTGCGCCCATAGCAGAGATTTTGGCTAGAGGTTCACAGTTGGGGGAGGCGAAAGCCGAGAAGGAGGATGCGGAGACTTTTGTCGTCCGGTTTCCTCGGTAGAGAGCATGATGGAAGAAGAGGCAGACTTCCGGGATCATGAAGGTCCCTGCTATGATGAGAGAGCCGAGTAGGTTGTCTACTGCATCGGATTGGAGAGCGAAGATAGACGCTTGGGAGCCGGTGAGGATTACGGGCTTCCCGAGGTGAGCGAGCATGAACGACAGGGCTGAGCTGGTGTATGCTAAACTGTCGGTGCCGTGGAGTACAACAAAGCCGTCATAGAGGGCATAGTTGTTTTGAATGGTGTTGGCGATTTGGGACCAGCCTGCTGAAGAAATCGAGGAAGAGTCTAGGAGGATTGGGAATTCGTAGAGGGTGTAACGAACGTGACGTGAATACGTAGATGGGGGAGTTCGAAGACTGGGGAGATATTCCTTGGTTGTGGCATCTGTCATAACAGGTAAAGGATCTGAAAAGTCAGTGCTGTGCTTACAAGGAAAGGCAAAAGCAAAGACGCAATGTAAATTGTGATTAATAGAGACGTATATCATCTGAAATTGAAACATACGAAGCGCGCGGGAACATTTCGCCGGGTCAAAAATCAGACGAAAACTTTGACACATCTTTCCGTGGTGTAAACTCTCCTCCCACACATGGCAGATATGGAAGCACCCGGAAATCTAATCTCACTAAGGCCAAAGCCAAGGGTGAGGAATCGTCATGCATCACTGGCATCGTTGCGGTAGAAGTAACTCGAACAAAAATCCCATACAACTTAAAGACGAGCAATGAAACAAACTCTTAATTCCATCTTTGAACACTGATTCTTTCTGGGACTCTCCACTTGAAAGACACCCATCAATCATCCCTTCAAGCCCCACAAAGAAAAGCCACAACCCTCCCAAGCACGCAAAACACATCTCAAAAAGTCTAAAGGAAGCAAAACAGAGTACCAGCACGCAAACTCACTCACCAAGTTCACACCCATCATTAAAACTAGGCCTAGGCTTCATGCCCGCCTTCAGAAACCCCCTCGCCGGCACCAGACCCTCGGGTGAGGAGCGCATGCAGATGGTGCCGCCAGTCATGATGATCAAGACGCGGGTTTCAGGGTATGTTGTCGCCATCTTGAAATGCGTCTAGCGGTACACACTCGAAAATAGATTCCAGAAGTCAGATAGAAGGTTTCCTTTAGATTCAAAGAAGGGTAAGTTTGCTTGCTACCGGAGAACAAAAAGCATGTTTGTGTGTGATGGTAACAGTCCAGATGTCAATAATCGTCTAAATAAGGTTTACAAGAGAAAGAAAAAGTGTATCAAACTATGGGGTAACAAGAATATAATTTTGCAAAGCGAATGATGCAGTTGGGCTCCGCATGGCATGGCGGGGTTTGAAGGATGTGTAAAAAGAAAAAGAATGTAGTGGAGCATCAATTCTCTTTTCATTGGTGGGGAAGAAAAAGAAGCTTTGGGAAGGTTGAGACGAGGTTTTTTATCTCTGTCATAAAGACGGCTGTTTTTTTACCAAAGGGAAAAACGACTAGAAAGATCGTCATGGAAATAACTTCAAATTACATCAAACTTTTATCTTTATGTCCCTTTATTCTCTTTCCATCAGAAAATCCCATAAAAATGGCAACTTTACCCTAACACTATCTTATCCGATCCTCCCCCAAAATCAAATCAAATCAACTCGGAAGCCGGCATCTCCAGCATCCAGCCCATCACAACGTTGTAGTGACAGATCTAATCAGTCGAGACCGTGGCACATCACATCTATGCCCTGCGTCTGTCTGTCTGTCTCATACCATATCAGAATTCCCCTCCTCATATCCATCTTCACTCATAAATCAATTCACCGTCCGTGCATCGAAAGAAAAAACCCATCGTAAAAAAAACTACGTTGCGATCTGCACCCAATCCCAGCCCGCCGATGACATCGCGCAATCTCGCAATCTGATAAAAAAAAAAAATAGCCCTCCAGCCCTACTTAAAAACCTCGCCTTCCCACGAAACGCGTGCGAATGCCACGTTCCTACGCCTTCACAACTGCAGCCATGGCCGCCGCGCTGGAAGAGACACCTGTTTCGTATGAAGATTTGGCTGCGATTGAGCGGGAATTCGATGAAGTGGAGACGGAAATCAGTTTGTCTTCCCCCTCTTTCCGCGCGTGCGTGGGAGGTTTATCAGATCAATCTGATTATGCACCTCTTCCCCCATCAGCAATTCCCGACTCTCCATTCAAGAGAATGCTAATTGACCTCCAATGAAACAGTCCGCCAACAAACCCTCCTCACAACCCCCCTCTACGCTACCCGACAATCAACCATCTCCAAAATCCCCAATTTCTGGCCCCTAGTCCTCGAACAAGCACCGCCCGACATAGACCAATACATCCAACCCTCAGATTCCGCCCTGCTCCTCTCCTCCCTCTCCTCCTTCTCCGTCTCCCGCTTCGAAGCACCCACCGAACCCCGCTCCCTGTGTATCCGCTTCGAGTTCAGCGAGAACGAGTATTTCACTGACACAGTGCTGGAGAAGAAATTCTGGTATCGCAGGGCGAAGGATGGCTGGCAAGGGTTGGTTAGTGAACCTGTACTTGTGAGCTGGAAGAAAGAGCGGGATTTGACGGGTGGATTACTGGATCTCGTTCAAAAGGCCTATTCTTCTTCATCATCATCCTCCTCCTCCACCTCTTCCTCGGACAACAAATCCGCAAAAAAAACCCTCATGCCCTCGCAACTCGCGCTCCAGAAAAAAATAGACAACACAGGCATGGGCGGCCTCTCCTTCTTCGCCTGGTTCGGCTTCGTAGGCCGACGCATTTCAGCCGCCGAAAACGCCGAAGCCATCGCTCTCGAAAAAAAACGCCGCGAGACGGGGGGGAAGATCGAGGTTGCAGAAGAAGATGAAGATGCGGAGGAAGAAGAGGAGTTGGATATGAGTCTTGAGATATTCCCGGATGGCGAGGAGTTGGCGTTGGCGTTTGCGGATGATCTTTGGCCGGGGGCTATTAAGTATTTCAGTATGTTTTGCGAGCAGAGCGAGCCCCCTTTTCCCCCGCAAGATATGGTGAAAGGGAAAGCTAACGAGAAGCAAAAACAGCACAAGCACAAGAACAAGACGCCCTCTCCGACGCAGATTTCGAATCCGATGACGGCGAGGACCAAGGAGATATCTCTGATCTAGACGAGCAAGAACAGTCAGATGGTGATGGTGAGGCTGGAAGGCCGAGTAAGAAGCAGAGGTCTTCGTGAATTCTTGTTTTCTGCTTTTGGGAGGGGGAGATATTTGAGAAGGGAGGAGGGAGGATACCAAATCACGGCAGGCGTTTATGTTGTGCGTTTCCGGGGAAAGAAAGCTAAGGTTGATGAGTTGATGGATGGATGGATGGATATACAAGGGGCGGTTGAACCCTATATCAGAGGTTCTCTCAAAAATACCAAGATTCATTTACAAGCAAAGCAAAGCGAGGATTCAGAGACTCAAGAATGATATATTCATCACTGACCCTCATGGTTATTTTAAGATTTCCCTTTCCAATCCCGCCTCCATGTCCATGGTATTATGCCCCAATCCACGCAATGCAATAAGCTCATCAAATTTCAGACGCCCATCCTATATAGCACCAAATATGCATCCCATGCCCCCAAATAAATTTTGTGCTTGCGCCCGCCGCCGAAGTGGAGTATTATGCAATGCCATGCCGTTCATGCTTTTAAACATCCCTTTTGTATGCTTATAGATCGTACTCGCTCGCCCAAATGCTTTCTTTTCGTATGGTCGTACCGTATTTTCAAAAGATCATCGTGTACTGTGTATATTTACGCAAGCCAACTCTCTTCCTTCCGCGCAGGCGTACTGTCCGTCCCACCACCCATAACGAGTCCGTCGTCATCATCACTATCCTCCTCTTCCCCATCCGCATCTTGCGAAACCTCACCCTCTGCTTCAGGCTCCTCCATCCACGTTAATCCGTTCGCGGCTTCTTCTAACGGGAATACTTCGCGCGCGTATTCTTCTAGACCGCGTGGTCCTTCCCATAATGCCAGCGCTTGCTCCGGACATCGATCTTCCAGTTCCTTGGTACCGAAATAATATGGCTGTAAAGACCCGTCTTCCTGCCCGAGCTTGTACATCTCTTCCAGCGCTACAAGCTGTTCTCGGTACCCGTTTGGTATCTTGACCTTGATGTCGATTTTGCCTCGCTTGTACCGTACTTTCCTGCCTACTCCTCTAGAAAATGCGGCGCATGCTTGTAGGGGAGAGAGCATTTCGTAGGCGAGGGGGATGGATTTGCCGCCCCATTTCGAGACGCCGTCTTTGAAGATTTGGAGGACTGCTGCGCCGACATCGTGTTCGGCGTCGAGCCATGGGAGAGGAACGTCGGGGTGAAAGGGCGCTTGCCAGGTGAAGGAGCCGTCTTTTTGTAATTCCATGCAGAAGAGTGGGTAGGGGAGGGAGGTGAAGTTGTTATTGTAGATGCCGGTGTAGAGATATGTTGTTTTTGGAGCGAGAGAGGGGAGAGATTGGATGTAGTTTGAGATTGTTTCTTTACTGGACCAGAGGGGAAGACTGGGCCATGGCTTTGGAGCGGATGGAGGGGTATGCAGGGAGTGATTGGGCATCGTGGAGTAGATGTAATGTTGAATATTCGCCTTGACTGCTGCGTCCGCCAGCGCTCGTCCAATTGCACATTCGTCGCCCCAAAATGTCGTATTGATGAATGCCAGTTGCGCGCCGCAAAACAGATCAGCGATCAGATCATGGTTGACACCAGTGTTTGGATGGCGCCCTTGGGCACCCAGTGGAGGAGAAGCATCGTTGGCGGATGTCTTCCTGTAAAGGTCTCCCTCCAGCACGGTGACATTTGGCAAGGAGGAGATCTCAGAGGCGACGATGCCGTCGAGGTTCCGTAGCTGGGCGCGCACTCGGTAACCGACTGCTACCGCCACGCGGATAAATGAGGCTGCTTGCCGTCCCGAAGCATTAACGACGGCAATGGTTTTGCTGGGGGTGGGCATGGGGCGTTTGGTCGGACGCTCGTAGGTTGAAATAGGTTGCTGGACTGGCTGGAAGGACAGGAAGCCGTCAGAGTCGGGGTAGGAAGTGCAAGGACGATGCTTCAGTTTTCGCGGTGGCGGCTCCTGGTCTGGTGCTCGATCGGGACGAGGTCTGATGGGGAGTGCAGACCTTGGGGCTGCTGAGGGCATGGGTAGGTGGATTCGATCAGTTTTGGTGTTGAGGGTGAAATTGAGGTTGAGTGTTGTCTTGGTGGTACTCGTCGGTTGGTTGCGCTTTCCTCCAATCTAGTTCCAAACTCCCCGGACTCACGATTGTCTCCAATGCGTTGCTTCCTTTTCCCCAGAGCCTCCTCCTAGTGTATTTAATCAAGTAGGAGCAAATTGTCCGGGACGTTCAAGGAGGCTTAAAAGATCCGCCCAGTGGGAAAGTGTCGAGTGACCTAGATTAAACTGAAATGCGGAGATAGCTCCTTTTAAACTTTCCCCTAAAATGCTATTCCAGTCGGATGGTTTGCCGACCTAGACAGCAAGCCAACTTTAAAGGGAATGCAGTTCCAGTCGGACTGCACTTTAGGATCTTGGCGAGCAAATGGCCGGTAACGATGCGATGAGATGACCAGGTGTCAGGGAATAGATATCAAGATTTCCAGGATTCCGTCTATGGAAAGTGCTGGCGAAACGGGTTGGATCTGATCTGATGCGCAACGCAAGATTATGATATGATACAGTACCGATGCAGAAATGCAGAAATACTGTAGCAATCAATATGCGAGATGACGATGCTGGCCAATCGGGAGGCCGTGTGGATAAAGCGCGACGATAGAGCAGAGTGAGTTTGTTGACGAGGGGCCGAGGGAGGGGCAAGGGGCACTTTCTGGAAGCGCGCGCGCAGAAAGCGGTGAGGGGTAAAAATGTGAGAGTGAGTACCGCTTTTTCGGCTGCGATGGACAGGAACGTTGCTTGTTTTTGCTTGGACCCGGTCGGTGTAGAACGGGAACAGGAAGGCCCGTTTGATTGGATCCTGGCTGAGTATCTGTATCTTTGATAATGCGATGAGTCGATCCAGCGCTGAGATGAGGAATATTTCCAATGGAACAATGGAACTCCAATATTTCTCTCGGGATTTGAAAAATTCTTCGCTCCAACTCTTGACTTTTGTGCGCCCCCCGGCTGCGTTTTTGTGCTCGTGCGATGCGAGATGCGGTGTAGACTTTAAATGACGTGAGAAGACGCTGCGATGGCTGCTGTTAGGTAACAGACTCAGGCCTTGACGGGTAGACGGTTTGAGCTGGTGCTGGTGCTGGTCTCGGTACACTGCAGCTCGAGGATGCCTGGTTGTGGAGGATCGGAACTAGGATCGATCAACGGCAACGGCAATGGCGAAAGAAATAAAGTAGATGACGATCTTGTAGGAAAGAAAGTTTGATTTAAGATCTGTCAGAAGAAAAAGGGAAGATTCTGACGCGATATGCTTATATGAAGACGAGCACTAACCGGCCAACTTGAGACGGATATGGATACTGAATATCGGAGAGGGGTTGCTCTTCGGGCCCGTCGCGTTGAGAATGGACTACAATGACTCGAACCACGTGCGGCCTTGCGCCGTCGATAGGGTCCCATAGAGGCATTAGGAACAACAATTAGCTTCAGGACACCAGACCTGGATATTGTATATTCAACCCGTACCGTAGGCCATGCCATGGCCGCAGCGGGTGGTAGGGTCCTAGGGAGTACACCTTGAGGGGTATAGATATGGCTACAGCTACACAGATCTGGTAACGGCATCACCTAATTATCCCCTCATTCTCCCCTTTTAAGGTACCCCTCGCGAAGAAGGAAATATCCTCTATTGCCGCACTAAGGCAATTATCAAAATGGTTGCAGGACTGTCAAGTGCGTTATTGAGTAACAGCAACTGGATGGCGCATTGGCAGACATTGATAGTCTGGTCAGGGCTGGTTCCTGGCTTGCGAGATGGACCGTTTCTTGCTGCTTGTGGTGCATTGGGCTGGCTAGGCTGCTGCGTTGGGGAATAATGCACTCGTCGTCCCATCTCTCTCCCTCTCTCTCCAGCCATACTTGGTTATCACCAGCATAATTGGTAATCTGGTGATAATTTGCCCAGTTTCCCCTCCACTCTTGCCCTGTGTGACAAACGGTGGAGTTTGCATGCCAGTCCCAGACCCAGCAGAGAAATATGCCGATTCTAGTGCATTTGCGCCTGTGGAGTGCAGTATAGCCCTACTCTCTCATATCCACCGCGCAAGCACCGTGGACCCATCAGCGGCGTCGATTCGCAACGACCTCGACGCCATTGTGTAAGGGAAACCTCGAAAAGACGTTTTTTTTACGATGCTGTCCTCCGTTCGGCTGGAAATCTCTGCGCTCAAGCTCAAGGTCCCCAGCCCAGTCATTTCGTCTCGTCTGCAGTCCGATGCCATGGCTCGAGGCGCTTTGCCCGCGGGAAATGTAGTGGCGAGTTGCATGTTACATGCGGTTCCATTTTGATGTCAGGTTGAACTGCTCTACTTGGCGGTTAGAAATTTTTCTCTTATCTTTGCGGCTCATGCGCCCAGCTGCTATCAGTTCACGATACGTTGGTCCTATTGGCCCAACCACCCATGAAGGAGCTTGGAATTCGGGGTCCTGCACCTCATCGCCGAAGCTGCAGAAACGAAGGCTTCTGCCTGTATTTAAATAGAGTTTACGGAACACGGAGGAGCAAGCCCGCTCATTTAAGTGTTCTGCTGTACTACGAAGGTACTGTAGTTCTACTTGAAATTCACCACTTCTGAAATCTCCGTAGAGTACTTTGATAGTATTTTCTTGCCTCAAGTTCAAAGAAGATCGTGAACATCCCGAATATGATCAGCCTCGCTTAATCCTCCCCCCTAATTACCTAACCAAAATCCACTCTCCTGGACCTCACTCCCAGCATTTCCGAAATCCCATACAAATCCACCGTACATCTCCATCTGGCAAGACTAACGATATTCAACATGCACCTGGCGTACCAATCACAAACTCCCCCAGCTCCCACCATCAAGGTACAGTAACACCACGCTTGCAGGCTTTCAAACCAACCGCTCTGCCCGTCGGGCAAACCCGCATGCCATTGAAACAAAGCCTGTTAAAATTCCCCATCACGTCCAAGGCCGCGTTACCTTAATCAGTCAATGGCGGGGTAAAACACCACAAGAAAACGCCATGCCGAACCACGTCAACAGCACAACGCCTCATCTCCAACCCTGCCTCCTGCGCAGCGCTAGACATGCAAGCTAGAGCAATCGACATGTCACAGAAATCCGGGGTAGTCCTACACCACAACGCAAAGACATGACGAGATCTCTGTATTTCTCCGCGGAGGTCAGGTACGAGATGCTTTGCTATTATTGGGAGTATTTTGAAGGCGGGAGACGCCATGTGTTTCCCCCGCATTTTTTGGGAAGATGGCGTATTTATCGAGACGCGTTCGCTGTTGGATTTCATCATTGCATGTGGTGGCTTGAAGTATCCGGATGTTGGAGCTTGGTCAGGGTCGTCATGGGAGTTCAACAGCGCTTTTCTTTTTCAATGGTTTTATGCGGCAATTAGAGGTATTTCTTTTGAACGGGTCATAAGATCAATATCTTGATCAGGCGCTTCCTCTAAGTTGGAGAGTTTCAGAGTCCCATCAAATTGTTTTAATTTTTGTTGCGAAGCTGGAAAGTTTCGGCGGAGGCTGTTACTTTACGGTTGTGCCCGCTGTCAGTTGGGGAAAAGCGCCCAAGGAAGATGATTTTTCAACTAAAGATGGTTTGAAAACGCCATATAGCCCTAACGATTCATTAGTACAATGAAAAAACTCTGAACGAATGTCAGACAAAAGCGTCAAGTTCCTTTCCCCTGATTCCTCTCAATCGTCAAAGTCACACCTCAACAACTTTCCTACTCCCATCTCCATCCATCTCCACCTCCCCCTCAATCCAAACATCATAATACCAATACTTGTCATGAGAATTCCTAGTCCCAAATCCCCTAACTAGCTGCTTGCCCTCCCTCGCCGCTGTCGCTTTCATACTCAATTCCAACTTAAGCACCGCAAGTTCAAAATCAAGTCCCTGCAAAACATCAGTCCTCTCTTCACTCCCCACCTCAAAACCCCTCTCTCTACACAACCCCCAACACGATCTAGAAACCGAAGAACATACCTCCCTTGGCTGTCCAAAAACCCTCAAACACCTCAAACTCCCCCCTATCTTCCCCATCGCACTCCCCTCCTCCCTTGCCAGCCTCACCGCAAGCGCAGAATGCGTATCCGCATACACAAAATCGCTCTTCTGGAACCAGTCCGTACTTCTCCAAGGATGGTCCCTCACTTTTTGCAAGCCGGATTCTGAAAGCCCGATTCGGCGGGGTAGCATGTAGGCTGTTACTATGTGCTCGGGCTCGCGATAGTGGCCGGGGAGGGGAATCAGGTGGATGGAGAGGGAGCGGAGGGGCGTCGATGCTAGATAGAGTTTTCGGAAGATGGGGTTTAGGGAACTGGTTTCGCGGGCGGGGATGTGGAGGGTTAGGTCTGTGATGAGGTTTATTGATGGTGCTGTGGTTTGGAGGAACCAGTTGCAGGATGAGGGGTTGAAGAATGTGAAGCTTGGATTGCGGACTGAGCGGTAGATTACGTAGGTGATGTCGTCGCGGAGGGTGTGGGAGACGTGTAAGAGTGGGTATAAAGGGTGAAAAGTTGGGCGGTTGAAGGATGCGTAGCTTGGTGCTAGGTATTGATAGACGAGTAATCGTATCTCGAGCGGGAGATTCAGGAAGTGCGGTGGACGGGCTTTTAACTTCAGTGTTTGAAGTGGGCTTTTCCGTAACTCGAGAGCTGTTACCCGCACTAATCTCGTCAGCACTTACCAGATATACAGGAGTAGACTTACATTTCCCCTTCCACTCTTCCCCTTTCTCAGTCACATCCTCCCGACTCGGCAACTGAATCGCAGGAACAGAGAACAACTTATCTCTCACCAACCTCAACTTCTCAAGCACTACCCCCTCCATCAGTAATCTCTTCCACCGCAAACAATAGAAAGCCAACAAACCATCATCCCTCTTTACTAAAATCCTCCTACACTGTCGACAGTAATAATACCTCACGACCCTCGGGGGCGCAGTATCCCGACATTGCCAACAGACCACCTCCTTCTTCGGCCTCTGATACCGAATTTTCTTTCTAACTATCTTATCATTAGTCACGAACTATAGTGCAATATCTAGAGCGGGATAAGACCTTTATCTCTAAACCTCACTCTCCTCTCCCAGCACTCAGGCGGCGGTTTACTATACCTATGTTCGCCGCCGCAGGTGGGGCATTCAGAGGCGTTGAATAGGGCGTGGAGGCGTATTTGGAGCGTGCTTTTCAGATTCTCCATTCCGTCTGAGCCAGATAGGTACAAGGAGAGTGCGAAGTTGGGAATAGAGTGGTTGATGGAGGTTTTATGGTGAGTTCAACCGCATGAAGCGTGCTCAGCCTTGCGGGGTGCCTGCATCTGCATGAATGTGGCGTGTAGGCAGCTGAACGGGCGGAGGTGTGCCATTGGTTGTTTTGGAGTGTTGATAAGCTTAAAAACTGCCGTGAAGGATTGTTTATGCTGGGGATAGAAGGGAGGTGTTCAGGAGGGCTTCTGAGAGGGCGGAGAGGAGGTGGGTTCACGTGATATATTTTGGTTTGGAGTTTGGATCACATTAAGCTATATGTCCAGTACTCAGTATTCAGTAGAGCGTTTGAATTATCTTGCTCTACCATTTAGCAGAAGACTTTATTAGAAGATATAGAATGTCAAACTAGCAAAAACCAAGAAACCAAAATCTCACATTCACGTGCACTTACCCCTGTCACATGTCTCCCACCTCAACATCGTCCCCTCTACCTATCAAACCCTCCCTCCCACAATACAACCACCTCACCAAACATGTCCCAACCACCCAACACACACCCCAAACGTAACCGCACCCAACTCTCCTGCACCGCCTGCCGCCACGGCAAGCTAAAATGCGACCGCATCTCCCCCTGCTCGCAATGCCTGAAACGCGGACGTCCCGAATCCTGCGTCTTTCCGGAGCCGGCGCAGAGACGGCGACCGGCGGTTAGTATGCGGGAGAGGGTGAGGCATTTGGAGGGGCTGGTTAAGGGTGTTATTGGGGACGTGGATGTGGAGGGAAAGA
>Ga0247778_1000683_pt1 | contig 32167 bp, 29 predicted proteins | sample UWRJL049202B5_FD_179939 | JGI IMG/M metagenome (GOLD analysis project Ga0247778, IMG submission 179939) | Plant litter microbial communities from Arlington Agricultural Research Station in Wisconsin, United States - UWRJ-L049-202B-5 | ecosystem: Environmental > Terrestrial > Plant litter >...
TATCTGTTTTGCTTGTCTAAGTGAGTGAGTGAGTGAATTGAGGTTGTGAGTAAAAGGAAGAGTTGTGAGAGGTGCAAGGGGGAATGAGGGGTATACGGGGGGTGAGGGGAGTGTTTAGGGGGTAGAGCTCCTAAGCGCAGACATACTGAGACTGCATGTTGGGAGTGGGCAGTGCTGTGTAAAGGGCGTGGTGGCCTGCGCGAGGGGGGGGGTGGGGGGGTTGTTTGCTTGGGGTCTGAAGGGCGAGCATATGCTTGTTGTTTGTGGAGTAGGTTGACGGGAGTTGGGTTGTTGTCACGTCCTCCTTCCCTGTCAGTCTCAAACTTTTGCCCTCATTCATTCACTCTCCCTTTCAACAACTTCTTGATATCCTACAGCCACCGCCGTCATTTTGCTACAGCCTCGGGGCAAATGTTTCTTTCTTGCAAGTAAATTCTAGCTGCTTCTTCTCCAGCGCATGTCCCGGCGGGATTGATCTGTCTGTTGAGGTTACCTGGTAGGAGAGGGGTTTGATATTTATCCCTTTTTGGGGGGTTGGGTTGTGGGTGGGAGGGAGTGTGGGGAGGGGTTGATGAGGAGTGATGAGATGAAAAGCCGTGTAAGTAATTTCATGATTTTTTATGATGGGTGCGAAGGTTATGCTTTTGCGGACCGTATAAATTACCACCGGACTCAGTCCCCTTAACCTCAACTTCTCGAAACCTTCTCGTACGAAAACGAGCCATGGAGCCATTCTCCTTCCTGTCCCCTGAGTGACGACTAGCCGCGAATTACTACGGCCTTTGACGAGCATGAATATTCGGTGATTGTTACGAGGGTGGAGCCTGGGCAAAAGGGAGGTGGGGAATCTAGATTATTGCCAGGATGGGGGGTGCTGTCATGTTGTCACCTCCGCGCGCTGCTTTTCAAGAAACAACCAATTTACAAGACTTGCCAGTATCAATTTTATTCAAGGTGATAATATCCATCCATTTGCATTCTCAAGACATGACGGCTGTCTCCGTCACTCCATACCCGCTTCGAGATTGGTGCTACGACTTGTTTGGGGAATACTTTGTGAGGTATGCTGTTGTTTAAACCCCTCTCTATTTGTTTGGGGGTAAGGTAAGGGAAGGAGGGGTAGAAGTGTTGGGTTTTGGGTGCTGGTAGTTGAGGAGGGAAGGAGGAATTTGACTTCTTGGTTTCTCTTGTTTTGAAATGAGATATAAAGCTTTTTGGGGGAGGGTATTTGAATGGTGCCAGCCCCGCCCGCACTGCTTGGAGGTTCCAACCGTAAGTCCCAGAGGAGAAAGCAGGAATGTTGTTTTCTTGCTGTTTCCTGTGGCATTGAGACCTGGTCGTCGACCTAGCAGGATGGACTCTCCTATGAAAATCAGTAATGTAAGTTAGGTGTGTGATTTTTTCAAAGGGGGTAAGTGGGGGGAAATGCAATTGTTGTCAGGGATGGATTTATTGTCAACTTGCATCTCATTCAATACCAAATTTAACTAGCCTTTGAATTTCACTCTCCCCTATTTCGAATGCATCCACAGCTAGAATGTATATCACATTCATTCCCTGGCATAAACTTTGAGGTTGTCTTCAGGGGTGGGCTCTGTGTATAGGGAGGGTAAGATGGTGGGTACGATACTCAAGGAACTATTTAAATTTGTGGGGCTAAGTTGGGGAGAAGTACTTTGTTGATGCAGAGGCTATGATGTTGACTGATATGAGACGAAAAGAACAGGAGCGATTTTGCCTCTGTTGTTCGAAGAACAATTGACCGTGATAGAACCCCGTGACCTAGCCTCGGTCATATGACCAGTTTAAACGTCGCGTATCTAACCTCACCTCAACAGACACTATTTTAAGCACCACAAAAGTAGGAAATAATGAGTTCCTATAAGTACCTTCCACTCTTTGCCTCCGATGAAATTCGACTCCTCACATTATTCAAAGGCAAACGGCGCTCAATCGTAGAGTGCAAGCTCAGTCATGCATCATTGTCGTCGTCGACAACGTACGAAGCCCTATCCTACACCTGGGGCTCTGAAAACAACCTCCAACCTATTTTTATTGATGGTCATGTGGTACAAATCAGAGAGAATCTTGCCTCCGCATTGCAGCATCTTAGATACGAAGATGCCGACCGCAAGCTTTGGGTCGATTCCTTGTGCATCAATCAATCGAACATTGAAGAGCGTAACCATCAAGTCTTGAGGATGGGATCCATATTTCAGAGAGCCAAGTCAGTTCAAGCATGGCTTGGAATAGCTAGTGATGACAGCGGAGAGGCTTTCGCCCTCATGATGGACATCAACAAACCTGATTGGCGTGCCAATTTCTTGAAAGATCTCGCGGATGGTGGCGACGCTATCGTTCATGAGTTTCAAAGATGGAAAGCAATTGCTGTACTGATGGAGCGACCCTGGTTTCGGCGCCGATGGGTTGTCCAGGAAGTTGCCTTTGCTGCAGACGTGCTGGTCCACTGCGGCTCTCTGACTATCACGTGGGAGGGCCTTTCTAATGCGATCGCATTCCTTCGGGAGTATGGCAGAGTTATCTGGAAGAACTGGCAATCTCGATTGAACACAACTATTTCTAGTCCCAGTTTCCAGAATTCGAAAGGACTCGAGGGTGATTTCAGCGCCCAAAGAGCTTCTCGTCTTGTCGTTGCATCTAAAGAAGTCATCCATAGAGATGAAACTACGAATACCGTACATCGCCTTCATAACCTTGAAGCTCTTGTTTTCCTGTTTCCTGATTTTAAGGTATCGGATCTAAGGGACATAATCTACGCGTTGATCCCTTTAGCGAAAGATGTTCATGACTCTAAAGAATGGCTCCCTGACTACTCTAAGCCTTACCAACAAGTCTGGGAACAATATGTCTCGTATGTAATACGAGATACTGGATCACTCAACTTGATATGCCGTCCTTGGGTCAGGTGGCCCATATCCTGTCCATCTTGGATGCTATATCTTTCGTTGCAAATGGCTAAGCCAGGAGATATGATACGCCGCGTCCCCACAACTGAGAACCTTTTTGTCGGTCGACCTTGGGAAACGAGTTATAAAGCTGCGGGATCATCTCGTGCTGATTACAAAATATCTCAAGGCATACTGTTCACGAAAGGATTTTGGGTTGACACCATTACGGCAATCGGCTCAACCGGCACTGATAAAAATCATGATCAGAATCTTCCATTGGACTGGCGAAACATGGCGTTAGAAATTATCAAGCAGCGCGATTTTCCAACGAGTCAATCCAGCATGCCGATAGACCTAATTCCAGAGGAAATCTGCGACACTCTGGTAGCGGGCAGAGCTAGTGATGGGGGACTTCCCGATGCTTCCTATAAGCAAGCGTGTGATTTACTCTGGCGGTCCAAAACGGCCAAAGAGCCTCTGGAGTCAATTTTTTCATCACTCAGCGAAAGCGAAAAAGCTAGCACGTCGCGCTTTCTATCCAGGGTTAGAGAATGTACTCGAAATCGAAAGTTTGCGACGACAAGTCTGCGACGCTTGGGCTTGGTATGGTCTGGAGCTAGACCCAAAGATATTGTCTGCGTTCTTATGGGCTGTAGTGTTCCAGTCATCCTACGGAAAGAAGGCCAGCAGTATGTTCTACGCGGCGAAAGCTACATTCACGGTATAATGGATGGGCAGGCAATGAAGGGCTTAGAATCGGGCTTATATGCTTTACAAGACTTTGCAATTAAGTAAAACAAGGGTGCCAGAAGAGAAACCTCTCTTTACATCGTTGGCAGTAGTGTACCGTGAGGACTATACTATTTATCTTCGTTCATATAGCCATCTATACAAAAGTGTTCAGTTGATGTAGAGGCTGTGGGTTCGGCTGGATACGAGACAAAAAAGGGAAGTAGCGATTTTGCCTTTGTTTTCCGAAAAGCTGAACTCTTTGTGGCACGGGCGCAGTTTTATACCTTTAAGATGTAGTCTATTGATGTGAGATGTGAATTACTTCTACAGAAGCCTGCTTTGGTTTCAGGAGTTTAGGGGGTCTAAATGGGCGATGGAAGAGAGAGGAGTGGAACGAAGTGGCCGAACGGAAGAGAGATCCCAGTCATTCCTTCCTTCGGGGCTGCATATCTGTACAGCTCCCTGAGCACGTCTTAGATGATCACTTATAATAGTGCCAACGTAAATGCGGAAAGTTTTTATAGGCTGTATTATTTACTCGAATTTTCATAATTCCGTGCCAGGACTTCTCATATGTGACTAGAGACCTAGCACCTTTCTTGTTCCTCACTTACAATTCTCATATACTCCCTCGAGCTTTGTTTCAAATGCTACTCGAACCTATTCTGAACCCTTGAGAATACACTGCTGTCACCTAAAGCGTTGTCAGAATTGCTTCTTTGGGCCAAAAAGGTGATTTGAGTGATTAAATACATGATAGAGGTTGTAGGACATGATTTTGAAAATCAAAAGGGCCAGGAAGTTCAATGAATGGAAAGAGCCATGAAAGGTTGGGGAGGCATCTCCCTCATTTGCCCCCACGTTAGCGAAGGATCCCTATAGCACAGTAAAAATACACTGATTTTTTAGTGCGGTCGCCTGGAAACTTCAGAGTCTTTAGCGATTCCCACGCCTAACATTTTCATCTTCTCCAACTACAAAGGGTTATAGTTTAGGCACAGGTTCAGTCTAGATCTAAGAATACCAGAAAAAGTTTCTCCGCATTATCAGTAAGCTGCTTACTCTCCAATTTGCTCTGCACCACTCAATGCCAATAATTATTCACAATGCCCTTTGTCATCGTCCATGCCCTATCAAGAGCCTCCACGATATCCTCCGGCAGAGGATCCTTCTCCAGGAGCCTAAGATTCTGTTCTAGTTGTTTCAAGCTGCTTGCACCAATGATTACAGAATCCCCGCGCTCCGGATCCAATTTTGAGTGATGAACAATCCATCTCAATGCACATTCCGCTTCACTCAATTGGCGTTTCTCTGCCGCTTCTCTAATTACATCCAGAGCATCGAATATTGTGTCGTTCCAAAAGCGTCGCCGGTATTTGCGGCCTTGAAAAGTGTTTGGATCGAAACGAGACATGGATTCGATGTTCGTGTCCTGTGTGTCTCGCTTGTATCTGCCGGTAAGTTGGCTGCCGGCGAGGGGACTGAATGCGTAGAAGGTAATGTTGTAGTGTCGAAGACAAGGGAACAATTCCATCTCCACAGTCCGGTGGATGGCATTGTATACTCCTTGGTACACCGTTGGACGGATCCATCCATTTTGGATGCACAGATCGCTAACATACGCCACTTCCCAGGCCATGTAGTTGCTTAGGCCTAGACGGTTGAACTTGCCTTCCTTGTGTAGTTCGTTACAAGTTCGAAACGTTTCTTCGTATGGAGTGTCCCGATCTGGTCCGTGAAGATACCAGAGGTCGATTTTGTCTGTCTTCAATGCTTTGAGAGACTCTTCCAGATACGTGCGAAGATCTTGGGCTGAGTGGGTCATCTTGCCGGTGCCGTCGTGGATGTTAGGGTAAAGCTTTGTGTCAACGACCAGGCCTCGGCCTTGCCAGTCTAGTTCTCCTAAATATTCCTCAGAGGATCCTTGGGCATATACTCGGGCTGTGTCGGCCACTTTATGGCCATGGCTCTTGAAAGTATCCAACATAGCACCAGCATCCTTGAGATCGTGAATACGCGCTTGTTCGACGCCTGGGTGTCTATCAGAGAAGTTCTCACAGTATGGACGCTGCAACTTGCCTTTTCTACCAAACGTCATCGCTCCGAAAACAACCGGAATCTTTGTCTTTCGTTCAGAAGCCATGACTGTAGCAGAGGAAGAGTGTTTAAAATATGCAATTTAAGTCTTTTTGCAGTTTCAGGAATACAAATGTGGTAAATTATACCCGCGCGAATAATGCACGAAATAGGTCTCAAGGAAATAATTGATTCTGTTACGCTTTATGCGAAAATGTTGTATTTTGAATGGTGGTGATGATGAGAGAGGCGAAGGAAGACTCGAGGAGGAATATATATAGTTTTCCCCCTCTTGGAATGGGGATCACAACACAATGACATCATATCTAGATGGTGATTGGTTGGTTCTTAGGTGTACCTCGCGCTTTATTGCACCTTAGAGAATGTGTAGGTATATAAGAGATGCGCTTTGCACCTGATATTTCTCAGACGTAAAAGAGCCGTATGTGGAGTTATTGGAACATCCTTTGATAAGCGTTACATTTACAACCGACCTTAAATTCGCATATTTCAACTATTTTAACACTGAACAAATTTGGATGAATAAGAAAAATGATGCCCTTCACGAGCTCAGAATAGGTTTGCTTGATTGTGGGCTATCACTCTACTAGCTAAAATCCGAGTTCCACCAATTCCGTTACGCAAAGCTTGAAATATACGAGTCTCTCAACTCGTATGGATGCTCCGAAGGGCGCGGTAAGTTCTTGCTAACGGACCGATTGACGACAACAACAATAAGAGTGCTCTTCTTTGCCCACTCACACGCCTGAATCAGGCCTTCAGCTGTATCCACGAAAAACTTCTGCTTATAAGGCAAGCTTCCAGCCAGCGCCAGAAGGTTCTCGGTGTTGATGGGAATCGGCTGACTTCCAGTTGAGCAATGGATGCCGTTGTGAATCACAACATGAATCAAGCTCGAAGGAGCTTCAGCAGCCAGGACGGCGTTATTGCTGACATGCATCAAAAAGGAGCCATCACCTTCAATGCAAATGACCCGGCCAGATAGATGCCCTATCTGGACTCCATAGGCAAGGGGATATGTGTGGCCCATGGCGCCGATTGACAAGAAGCTACGAGACAAGTCCTCGTTCTTCTCCTTGCGAATCATGTATATTTCGCGGCTGTTTCCCCCAACAGACGATACAGTGACGTCTTTCGGGTAGAGCTGTTTCAGCACACAACGAATGGCATTTTCGCGTGATAGCGGGAGATCTCCTTCAGCAGATCGCCACTCCTCGGCTCTTGGAGGGCGCTTGTTGATCTTAGACGCAGTTCCATTGGAAGTTCCATTCGGAGTTCCGTCCACTCCATTTTGAACCGTCTCGTCGGGAGAATATTCGGAAAAGCTGTGGTTCGGAACAACCAGGGCAACTGGCGTATTGCCCTTCTTGGCGGTTTTCATGAGGCGTGCGATAGTCTCAGTGGTCTCCGAGAGCGTATCCGGCATCACCTCGTAAGGGAAGCCGTTTGAATGTAGGATATCGAGGGTACGTGGCCCGGCTAAGGCATGTTCTGGCTCATCGTGCTCGCCCGGCCTGCCTCGCCACCCTATTACCAGCAGCATTGGGATACCAAACACTTCTTTGGCAGCCAATGATTGCAGCGGATTGAGAGAGTTTGCAAGACCTGAATTCTGCATATATGCCACCGCAAGCTTCTGAGTTGAAAGATAGTAGCCAGCAGCAATCGCAACAGCGGCGCCTTCGCTCGCTGTGGTGATGTGTTCCGGGACATGTTTCGTTGCGTACAGGTAGCTCAAGAGTCCCTTTAGACAAGAGTCTGGAACTCCGAAAGCATGAGTTATACCATTGCCGACAAGGGCCTGTTCGTAGAACAAGCATGGATCGATAGGGGCCATGCTGTATTGCTTAGGAATATTTTTGAACACCGTGGAAAATAGAAAGAACAAAATGTAATCTTCACAAATGGAAGAGAGATAGAATATTCAAATTCGAACTAATAACCAATACCTATTCCGCGAAGGAAATCATGGCTTATAACGTTAACTCTTCTTCTGCCTGAGAGAAGGCCCTATACCAGAGCATCTCTCGCAGTGACTGCAAGTAGAAAACAGATCATGATAGTCTGACGTCAACTGCCGGAGATGCAACACAACTTTGAGATAACAGTCTCGAAGTAGGTGTGCCGTATGTCACCCGATTTCCTCGTTTGACGGCATCCGTCTTATGAAAGCGAGTTAAACCAGCGGTCAACAATGAGGCCGATCCGCAGACTTAAGAAGCAATTATCCCGCTGCATGTTACATCTTCAACGGATATGATTGGGGATCTACGTAAGGGGCTTTCTGAAATGTAAATTTTTAAGTTGATCGCTCTGTTATCCTAGAGTATTCAGTTATTTGTACCACATTTTCCCCTACTAACCTAGTCTTAAATGCCACATCGGCAGAAAATCCCTAAAACCATTTTAGCTCGCTATAGTACGTAAAAAGCTGCTTCCTATAACAGACACCGCACCATGCATACTGCATTATAGTTTTCCAGAGTTTCCCGGTAGAGACGCAGCCTGTTGCAATCCCTTCCGGATCTAGTCAATAAATTGGCCACTTTGACCAATTTCGTCATTGGGCATTGATGGCAGTATGAAATAAAATCTTGATCCTATCGTAGGCATAATTGTTGAAAAATAAGGGCTGCAGTCTTATCAATAGCTTCCTACCCCACCACCCCTACTCTAGCGTTAAACACAACCTCCCCTGCAATAAGCTAATGGACAAGCGACCGATCAAGTCCAATGCGCTCTCGAAACTTAAAATCTGGGACATTCTCGCCGCTGATGTAAGGATACATACCATGTGGCAAGCGGCGATGACCTCATCTTTACAAACTCGAGCCGGAAAATCTCCATCTTGTCTTAGGATTAAAGGATCGGAAATAGCGACATTAGCTCGGCAAACTTTTCACAATTCGTTTGGAACACTTGTACTCTTGGCAAACCCAACCCAAGCATACACATCATTCATTCAATTTTTGCGAACATGAGCGACACCAAGGTTATCCTCTTTGACCTTCCTAGCAAAGGCAAGAGCTACTGCTGGTCTGCGAATGCATGGAAAGGTATGTACACGCGGACATGTCAGCCTTTCCCGGGTCCGCTGACAACGATCATTCTATAGGTCGTTTGGCCTTGAACTACAAAGGGATACCCTACGAAACCCGATGGGTGGAGTACCCAGACATTGCGCCACTCTTCAAGTCATTCGGGATCGCCCCGAACTCGGCGGGCATGCAGTACACAATCCCTGCAATTCAGATGCCCGACGGGCGATTCATCATGGACTCGGTAAAAATTGCGCAGGAGTTAGATATGCATCAGCCGTCACCTAGCCTGCGCCTGGGAAGCCCTCGAGTGGAGCAGACAAAAGAAGCTGTGGAGCTGGTCAACAATGCTTTAGCTCCCGTATCTAGACCGCGGGTTCCCGAGATGGTGCTTAACTCCGGCAGCATCGAGTATTTCAGCCGCACGCGGTCACAACGGTTCGGTATGCCGTTGGAGGTGCTGGCGCGGAGCGAGCTGGCGGGAGAAGCAGCGTGGAAAGGAGCCACGGAAGGTTTGGAGCGGGTGAAGAGCTTACTCGCGGAAGACAAGACAGGCCCGTATGTGATGGGAGCGGAGCCTGGATTCGCAGACTTCGTGCTCGCCGGGTTTTGGCGGTTTATGCAAGTGCTTGATCGCCAAGAGGATCTGTTTGGGCGATTGATGAAGTATGATGAGAGTTTTCCGAAGCACTTCACTGCCTGCAAGAAGTGGTTACTGAAAGATGACTAGAGGCTTTACGATGCAGGTGCGAATATGCTCGCAATCAAAATACTTGACTGTTCATGATAGTTACATCATATCGTTACATGCTTCAGAGTCTTCGGAATCCTTCAATATCAAGTTTGAGTAAAAGATCGTTTGTCGGTCGTTAGATGGCTGAGATAATACTAGAGTTGTACTGCATTACAGTAATTAAACTGTACCTTGCGGTGCAGACATAGACGGGGGAGACTAACCTGAAATTGAATATAGGCCCGAGGAGGCAATCAGTCACACGAGCTCTTTCCATTTTGATCGTCCGGAGATTCCCTCCAATAAGCGCTTAGAACTGCAAACCCTATTGGTGTATCCACTCGAACCCCCACGATCCGCAATTAGGTTCATATCGCGGGAACGCCGAGACGGCTCGGATCGTTACCCGTTATAATAATTGTGGTGTGGGTGGGGAAGTGGAGACCAGTTTTTAAAGAACAAGGCACAAGCTTTGTGGCCCCCTTGGCGTCTTGCTTGGCCGCGACCTTATTTTCACTTCCGTTTTCACGATGTAACTTACGTATCGCCCTACCCCGCGCTGAGCGTCGATATTATTCGAAGATGAAGACGAAATCAAGCCCCGAACAATGCTAATCTAATATGTGACGCAGAGAAGGTACATGCCAATTTTGAGACCGAAATAAAGTACCGGTCCTCAATTTCAAAGCTTTTGCAGTCCGCAGCCCTTCCCCCGCCCCCTCTCCTTCGGTATGCAGAGAGCGGCATACAAACGTTAATGGATCCAGATCACCTCACCGCTCTTGGCCATTGGGAAATCTTCGGTCTTAACTTTATCTCATGTCACTCTCATCCTTTGAATAAATCCTGACCAATAAGGAAATTGTGAGGGGATTATTTTACTGGGCCATTTATTATTTCATTTATATCGATCTCTGGTATTGCTTCCGAGTTAGTCGACATATTCTCTTGGGCTTATCTGACTTGAGTGCAATGTGCTCGAAGATCCGCGTGGCATTTTATATTATTGATTTGAATCCTTTCTGTAGTCGCATATTGAGCGATCTGCAAGTGCATCCGATTCGCTAAATCTGCTTGATGAGAATTGAGCGCGTAATAGTACATGAGTTGCCGGTTGCTAAAGTTGGAAACTGTAGCTTTTTGCGATTAACCATGGAGCGCCAGCGATTAGTGACGTGTAGAGGCCACAAATGTACTTTGCGCTGCAAGATAATCTCTCGATTCACTCCCATGGCTTGATAAGCTATGCGAAAAGTACGCACGCTATCTGACTATTCAAAAACTTGGAAACTGTAAGAAACTACGAGAAACTGTAAGAAACTCTGGGGAACTCTGGGATCTGATCCGAGCACGCGTCTCCGGCCTTTTCTTGCAAGCATTTGCGCTGCGGCCCGCAGTTCCACACACAAGAATCAACATTGCTTGCATAAAGTTGTGTTAACGCTCTTATCTTACCCCGTCGTAATTAAATGAATTGTCCTTACTCTGACGTGGCTGACATGCTCTGCCGGGAACTTTGCTGTCTTACCCTAGTATGCGAAGAGAAACCTCTCGTCTGTTTACCCAGTCGTGGCAAGTGGAGATCACCGGAATCCTGCAGCAAAATTTTTTGACGGTATGAACAAGTCCAAGAGACGACATACCATATTTTATTCGACTAGTAAAGCTATCACTCTCGCGTACAGCTGAAAAATATCTATAAGGTGTCTAGCAATTCTAACCGACAAGCTCCGCCACAGGGGCCACTTGCTGCGCATTGATCTGAAGTAGTTCTTTGACTGAAATGATCCGCTTGTCCGCTTCGCAGCCCGCCAACTCCCCCTGCAGCAAATCCTTCACAGTAGCCTGGATATTTTCAGAAGCGCACGTCTCCATAACAATCCTGTACATCCTTGCCTCCTTGCTCTCCTCGCCCCAGTAACTCCGCTCCCTCAACTTTCTCAAGAGACAGCCATAGTTGCGTGCCTCGATGCATGCGCGCGCCTCTTCGTCGTTTGTGAAGAGCTCTGGGTTCTGGGCCAAAATCTTATCCGAGATGGAGCTCACGGCGCTAATTTTGGCACGCATCAAGTGATTGGCATAGATAATGACGTTGGCTCCAGCCTTGTAGAGTGTCTCTTTTGTAGTCTTCGAGTAGGCAGTAGGCACAACGACTAGTGGAGTTTGCTGGTCGATGGCGCGGTACTGGCGCAAGAACTCGAGGACTTCATCTGGAGACTTGCTCTTGGAATGGATCATGATAGCATCCACTCCGGCCTCGTGATAAGTCTTAGCACGCTGCAGTGCGTCGTTGAGGGCGTGTTCGCAGGATTGTCTCTCCTCCTCGGGATCAGCCTTAGAAATACGGCAGGTGAATGTTTCAATCCGTGCTGTGATCATTATGTCGCGGCCACTGCTGGCAGCTTTGAACGCCCGGATGACATTGGCAAAGTCGTGCATATCAGCTTGTTCCTGTAAGCCCGAGGCGACATTGAGGGAGTTGATCTTTCCACCAGGGGCTGAGACGGCTTTGTCTTCAATGATGATCATGCCGACCCCAACAAGAGGTAGGAGGCCAACCAGGGCGGGGATATCTTTCATGTCGCCACCGCTGTCGGCATCGAAAGCGGCACAAAGCGAGCGGGTGTCAGTCATCCGTTTCAAATCTCTATTCAGACCAAGAAGAGATGCCCTCTGTAGGGGAGAAATGATCTCGGTATCAGGAATCCCAAGGTATGTGGTCTGGCAGAGACCACTATACCAAATACCATCGAATGTTTGGCCATCTTTGCCAACTGCATTCCTGATGATTTCGGTAGACGTTCGGTCATGCGTTTCACACAGTGTAATTCGGCCGTTCTTCTGGGCGAGCAGTGAACGCACAGACGATGAGGACGGTAGTGGTTGAATGGAGCCCATCTTTAACTGTTTGAAATTTCAAGATATTCGCAAAGGTTGGTGTATGTGGAATCTGAAAAGGATGTCGATGGTGTAGAATTAGAAGCTCTTTAAATCCAAAATTGCGACGGGAGACAAGCGCTTTCTCTGGATATAGTTGTTCGATACCACCATTGGCATACACCCATTCCAAACAATCCACTGAACAATCCATACTCTGGCTTACGTCGGTGGCTGCTGCTTGCACAAGCAATCATTCTCGCTGATCTTACCGTTTTGGCGGTGCAGGTGTCGTGTGTCCTGTTTCCCTTTCGAGCACAATCGTTATTAGCCGATCTTTACCATTTTCGTGGTGCGGGTGTCGTGTGTCCAGTTGCCTTAAAGAGTAATCAATCTAAATAACAAATGTTTCCCCCCTTAAGGGATTGACATGTCTAGCACCAAGCTACTGTAGATCTTGTGAGGAGCTTTTAAATCAGAAAAGAGAAGTCCATGCTTGAAAGAGATAAGGAATGCGGCAAATCACCTCACATCCAGCTTCAAAGGTGAAGGCACTTGCAGACGCAATGCACATCAAGTAGTATTCCGCTATAAGAACCAACCCCATCAGTATAAAAGACCGAGCTAAATCAGGCTGACCACACCTTGAGACAGTAATATGACGTCTTAACACATTCATATAGTGTGCTGACACGTTATCGGTATTATGATTCGTTTTCCTTTTCACTTAACCTGGCAGGCCCTTGAGTCATGGGAGTAGCAGACTTTTGAAGGGTGAAACCATGTAGCAAGAAATTGAGAGAAATCGATATCAAGATGCTTGGGCAAATCGGCTGCAAAAAAACTGACGATCCACGAACGGCTCAGTTTGCCTTCATTGGGCAAGATAGGAGCTGTTGCCACATGCTTTGCGTCACCCGTGGTCTATCAAAGCTCCTCCCGAGTTGATCTGGAAACTTCCAGCGGTAAAGAACAATATATTGCTTGCCGATCCGAGCTTAGTAAAGCGTCTTTACAGATCGTCAATTTCGCAGCAAACCCCCGCGATTCAATGACTACAGCACAGCGATCTCAAGACCATCCTCATCGTAGAACCACATATAGCCTGGTTTTCATCTTGCCTAGTCCCTCAAGACTACCTGCCAGTGTATCCAAGTTATTTTGGTTTTTGATCCTGTATCGACATTTCCACACTTATTCTGCCTTGAAAAAAAAAAACATCCTTTACTCACTTTGAAGTAACGGTAGAGTCAACATGACTTCTACTCTAGTCCAAACACACGTCGATTATTCTCACCTTCCCAAGACTGAGTTTCGAACAAAGCTTGAGAAGAAGCCGAAATCCGCAAGTTTCCCTGATGGCATCAAAACCACAGGACAGCAGCCACCCATTTTCGAAGAAGTGCGCCCGTACTCAGACTTCCCCAAGAATATCACAGGTCTCACAGCATGGACAAAAGATGAGTTCTCGGGATCTCCTGAAAAGGAGGCTTTGTGGAAGCATCCTTTCACCGAAGAAGAACTCGGGGAGCTGAGTACCGCAGCCGAGCAATACATGGCCAGCGGCCGGTCTCTGACCGAAATGAGCAAGGTGAGAGCAGCTTATACCATACATATACACGTCTAGCTATAGAATTTTGATTGACTGGCTCTCGATAAACCAGGAGTACTTTCCACTGCCGGGAATGGCCAAGCATCTCGAGGAAATCCGTGACGACTTGATTAACGGCAGAGGATTCACCTTATTCCAAGGGTTTCCTGTAGAGGAATGGGGACTGCAAAAGTCCGCTACCGCTTACATGGGCATGGGTGCTCATTTTGGCCATATCACGAGCCAGAACGGCAGAGGCCACCTCCTAGGTCATGTCAAAGACCTAGGTGAGAATCCTGCTGATTTTCACAAAGTTCGCCTTTACCGAACTACGGCGAGGTACGGCAAAGAGAGTTCATAATGCACCGATCTTACTTGAATTCATACTCACGATTACATTCAGACAAACATTTCATGCAGATCCGGCCGACATCGTTGGACTCCTCTGCCTCAATACTGCTCTAGAAGGCGGTGAAAACGATGTCGTTTCGGGTCATCGTGTTTGGAATATTATGCAGGAGAAGCGTCCAGATATTGCTGAGCTACTAGCGAAGCCCATCTGGTATTTTGATCGGAAGGGGGAGGTGAGCCAAGGCCAGGAAGAATACATCCGGTGTGCTATTTACTATATCGAAAGAGATAACGGCCGAGTTTACTCGAAGTAAGTCGACACCATTAGATTGAAGTTCAAACACTTACATCTCTTCCAGGTTCGATCCTAACTACGTCAGATCCTTGCGCCGATTCTCAGACAAAGGCATCATTCCGCCCCTGTCTGAAGAGCAAGCTGAAGCTATAGAATATTTCGACCATTTGTGTCTCCAGGAGTCCATCCGTAATGTGCTCAAGGTCGGCGATGTTCACTTCATGGGCAACACCCATCTCTTCCACTCTCGGACCTCGTATAAAGACCATCCACCGCCAGCACCGCGTCGACACCTGCTACGACTTTGGGTTGCTACGCCTGAGAGCGAAGGAGGCTGGAAATTGCCTTATCATGATAGCGACTGGAAAAAGAGGGGCGGTGTTCAGGTAGACGATCGCCCGGCGAAAGTATTGCTTCACGCAGACTGAAAGACAGGTACCGGCTACTATGACCATCATTAGTAGTAAGCAGTGGAAAGAAAATAGGATTGAGGAGGCTCAGAAGGGACAGCAAAGTTCAAAAACATCGAATTTCTTTTCTGTACAACCCAATTGAAGTATATAGCCTTAGTCATTCCTTCTCCAAATGATATATTTGTAGTCAAATTCTTCAGTTGAATTCACTTATCGCATTGAGAGTCTTCATCTTCGAATCAGCACTTTGTATCCCGCCATAACTTTGGTCACGGTAGTCTGTTGTCTACAAATCTGGCGATCTTCCCACTACAGGCCCCGTGAACTTGGCGGGCCTCCTCACTAATTCTAGACATTAGTGATTCAAACCACTGGCTCGCAGCTTACAGAGCGTCGGTGAGATAACTCACTACACCCCCAATAAATTAATATCTACTCAGATGGTCAGGGTAGGTATATTGAGTTTCACGAAATAGCATTGAACACCTTCAAGATACGGAAATTCTGGTGGCTCTCGGAAAATTTCTTCAGACTAGCCTGGAAGAGCCCAATATCCTTCGCTAAAAGTCTGTCAAATTACAGGCCATGTCCCACTAGATACTAGCGCCTTGAGCGCTGAGAAATCTTGCATTTCAGGGGCTTTTAGCGATGCGAACTACCCAGGTAGAGCGAGCAACACTCCTCCAAGTGGCCAAGTCACTAAATGCTCTGCAGTCTCCGACATTTTTACAGGAACCAGAAGTTTTCGAACGTTTGTTAAATACCTTACTCTCAAATTTATTGAAAATCTATTTAATGATATGGCTATGAATAAAACACTTTCTCAAGACTCTTTTGATTAATCTCTGGTAAGAAACCCATACCCAGGTCTATATACTCATGCAATAGATTTCAGGCTGGAATATGGGGAGTTGCCGGAGCCGTGGTAACTGATTTTGCACCGTCGCCGGTGGTGACTTCAATATGTAAGCCTTAGCTGAAAGCTATTTTGAAATGCTCCATTGGGAGTGTACTGTGCCAAACCGGTAATATAGGCAGTGCCGTTGCTGTACTTCAACTTGGGTGAAGTTTCAGTAGACAAGGTGTTTTTGTTAGAGAGAAATTGAACTCCCTTGGGCTGTCCCTTCAGGCCAGCAATGGTGATATTGGCGAGCGGCGCCGGTGCATGGTAGGTACCACTGGTAGCTGCCCGCAGAGTTCCGTTGTTATAAGTGAACTAGGTAGATCCTTAGCGGGGAGTGGACTCAGAATGCTAGAGCTTTCAACTTACTCTGACAATTTTGGTTGCATTTGGGGAAAGGCTTACACCATCGTCAAGATATATGATTCCTTGAGCATATTGGTTGTCATCCAGCGCAGCCAGGAGTGCGTATGGATTATTTCTGGTAGCCGTGGTAGTGTAGCCTGGTTCTTGGAGAGGGAAGACAGTACCGCCTCGAGCATGGACATTGATGTGCTCCAATGGTGCACTAAGAGTGATGTTCTCCTGGGGTTTGGCGTGGACTTCCTGTAAAGTGTACCAGTCGTACCATCGTGTGCCCTGTCCGATTCCCGGGAAAACACCTCGAACGGTCTGGGAATTAGGAATCAAGACCGGAGTGATTAGAAGCGATGGTCCGAGCAAGAATTGTGAGTAAGTAGCCTTCAACGTTTCGTCGTTGGGAAATTCCCAGGCGAGAGCTCGCATCACCGTGTCACCTTGAGTGTGAGCATGGTAAATAAGAGTGTAAATGTAGTTGAGGAGGCTGTATCTCACAGCTATGGCGCGCCGGGAAGCTTCGGCAACAGAGGCCCAGACATAGGCCTCTTGCGAGATTGTTCCGCCATCGTTTTGATTCCGGTAGAAGGGCATGAAGGCAGCCAACGCCATCCAGCGAGAGCAAAGATCAAAATCGGTGTTATGTCCATAGCCACAAGCGTCTACTCCAAACATTGGAATACCGGCCATCATGTGGGTCAGAGTGTGCGAGATTGATAAGAACATGCTTCCCCACGTGGAAGTATTGTCGCCACTCCAGTGAGAAGAGAATCGACCACTGCCGGCAAAAGTCCCGCGAGCCATACTGAAAGGCCGTCGCCCTGGAAACAGCTCGAGTAGAGCCTGGTAGGTGGCATTGGCGACTTGGTATCCGAATAAATTATGCATCTCGTACTCAGTAGTATTTGCAGGATCATTATGTGTAGCATCGGGGGAAATTGTACCCTTCCCCAGCGCGTGGCCAACCTGCGCGCTATATTTGAGTTAGCGACTGTCTTGATTAACAAGGTCAACGGAAGGTATACTTATTAATGACGTAAGGGGGATATGTGAGATTCCTTGAGCCAGGCGTAGGATTTACGCGTCCTAAAGTAGTTGTAGTCGGCGAAGGATAGGGCGTTGTGGTCCGTAGAACAGAAGACTGAGTAGCAGCATCTTGACTTATTGAAGCAAGGTCAGAACTGTTACTAATACCAAAACCATCTGGATAGTCGTAATCAACGGCAAGGTATTCTCCGGGGACAAACTCAGGTACATGGACGGGATTCAGGTACAGCAAATCCTCTCCGCAAGGGCCTACACAGTAGGAACCGGGTTCGCTCAGATCACTCAAAAGACCATCAAATGGGACCTGATCATGCCATATGATGATCTCATTCGCCCACCATGATGTTGATGATGGCACCATAAAATCACCCCAAACGCTGAAACCAGGCCAGTTGACACCGGTATAGAAATCACTCGTGCGAGGATCTCGGATAAAGACTCCCAATTCAGCACCACGCTGGTATGGCGGATAAGCATCGCTGCTTTTGTTGGGATTTGGGCGATATACATTTGTCCAAATAAGTGGGACGTAGTACTGGTTATTTTCATGCAAGCTCTCAACCCACTTTGCCATCGAATCAACGGGGTAGGTGACTGGGTTGTTGATGAAGCTACGATAGCCATCAAACATGTCGAAATCAGTCCAGATGGCTTCAAGCGGGATGTTGGGGCCTTGTAATTGTCAACGACTTGCTCAATGACTGAGAGGTTGTTGTATCCCAAGCGACATTGATGAAAACCAAGGGACCAAAATAGTTGCATGGCAGGCAAACCGACGCATCCGGCGTGGTATTGACGAATGGTCTCTACAGCGGTGGATCCTCCGTTTTGGTCTTGACCGCTGAGGAAGTAAAAGTCGAGACTACCACCGAGCGTGCGGTAGGTGATCGTGCTGGATCTTAAAAGCCATTCTTGCCCATGCGCGTTGCGAGCATATACGCCATGTGACGTGGTATTGCTGCCCGAATGGTATCTGCTTTCTTGGTAGAATGGATGAGCGCCGTATATATTGCCGTCAACCGGGTTACCAGAACCAATACCAGTGTTACTGTTCCAGAAGGTTTGCGTGTAGTTCTGGCCAAGATAGAAGTCATGTATGTTTTCAGCTATGCGGACTGGTCAGCTTGTGTCGCTATTGAATGGTATAAATGGTTTCAGCTTACCCAGGCCGTATACGTTATAATCCGGTACCATGTTATTCACCACCTCAAGGAACTGGTCTTCGTAGACGAGAACGTGGCCATAGGTGGAGAATAGCTGCTCTCCATTGGAAACTCGAGAAATTTTGAATTGGAAGGACGGCGAGTTGCTGAAAGGTTGTTAGATTTGATTTCACTGTTGCAAAACCGGGGGTTTGAAGTGACTTTGTCTTACCTCCAATCAAATATGAGGTCGCTCTTGGACCTGGTAGTATTACCGTCGCTGCCAGGCGCAGGCACGATCGAACTTGGGAGAATGTATTGGCTTGTATTGCTAGGAACCAGATATTTTGGGTAGATTTTGACGTTCAATCGTTCTTTGGTCTCTACAGCAGTTTAGCATAGTACTTCGTCCAGAATGTAAGATTCGCGAAGCTGAGACGCCTCTCGGGACTTCCTGAACAGCAAAATCTAAGATCGGAAGCAAAGAAAAAGGTTGGTTACGATATTGGACTTCGAGAACTAGGTCTTGAATATCGTTGCCGCTAGAATCCGTCAGAAACATTTCCGTACTACAAAGGTAAGGGAACATACAACGCTTGACAGTTGGCCCCAGCAAGTGTCAAATCAGCCGTTATGCCTTGAGCATCTTGAACAACATTCGAAGCCTTGTAGCCCGGGCACGTCTGTGGGTTTGGGGCTTCTGAATCGTAAATTGTGGGAGTCAAACTAGGAGCAGCATTAATCTGTGGAAGGACTGTATAGGTCTGCTCTATAGAAGTTGCGGACGGTTCACCTATGGATTTGCAACTTAATCAGCTGACCATCAATTTTCTCTTGCATTCGCTGATGTTGCGTACCTTTGACAGTGATGATTAACGCAAGCACTGCTACCACACGAACAAGAGGCAACATTTTGCCGTTTTCTGGGAGCAATGAGACAGCGAGACGAAGTAGAACTGAGAGAGTTGAAATTTGCCACCATGTTGACTTCAACGGCGCCTTCACCGTCTTAGCGCCTCACATCTCCACAGCACTCATTATCTTCCGAGATTTTCACAGACATTTCCCGTAGCTGTTCGATCCGAAATGTGTAGGGTTCAGCAGGTGCGGTACTCAGGTGCCTCCCCAGGTCCCCTTGACCGACTGTGGACAGTAGGATGCTGCTATCATTCCAAGTACCTTGGATAGAGGCGTACTACTAAACCAGGTATTCTGCGGCGCTGGCTATGGCTGAGCACCGGGAGCTACTCCGTACTGGGGTATGTCCTACTGTATCTTCGTAATGTATCCAATTGGAGGACTATTTTGCGACGATCCCGTGGGGGGCAGGGGCGGTTGGAGTGGGTCTGGTCTACGCGTCGCGTGTCAATTCTTCCCTATTCCCTAGTAGGAAGCTCCTCACGCGACCAAAGCCTTGCGATTTAATCCCTCCCCTTTCATGTAATATGGGTTGAATTTGTATGTATAATGCCACTAAAAAAGACCTATCCTTATATCCAGGGGGGTTACTAATATGCACGCACCGACGTTTGTTACATCATTGCACTCTCACCGCCCGTGCAAATTTCTATATTCCGAATATCCTCCGAAATGCTTCTTCTGATCAACGGCTGATCCGATGCACGTCACTGCCTTTCAAGATAAACACGTCGGCCCATTGCCCGGCTTTCGTAAAGTTTGTTCGCGATTTCAGGAGTTTGGTGACACCGCATGGTAAGCACTAGAGGAGCGCCACCGTATCTGCACCGCAACGCTGTACTCAACAGCATTCTTTCTTCTCCTTTTTATTGTTTTTCGCTACTTACACTAAACAAGTCATGAATCTTGAATGCCCTTGTCAGGGTACGCCAGTAATATTAGCTCGAGTCGACCCGAAAAGTCTCTCATCCTATGACATGCTCTACCGCAAATCCGGGGTATTGTACTTTGCGGGACGTTTTTATTTATCTTAGTTTATTTTCTACTTTCTCTCTTTTGGTAAGTGATCAGACTCGGTATTAAAAACACAATACACGTAGTTCGCGGTCAGAGACAGTTAGAAATATTACTAATTCAACCAGATGTGTGCCATTTGATCCCAAAAGGTGTACCGGAAAGCCCAGGGAGATTTTGCACTACATCATCAAACCTTGGGACCGTGTAGCGGTCGTGCATTCTTTCTGACTTATAACCCCTGGACCCCATCTTTGCCACTGTCCGAAGCGGAAGATGGAAGCTTTATTCTGGACATATAAGCCAAGGAATTGACGCGGACACGTCAAGGTTAAAAAAAGACAAGCGTTTCCCAGAATTGACCCCGCCACAATGTTACGATTTTACTCTATTTCTGCCCTACTCTGTGTTCTGCCTCCCACGTTTGCCGCGGTCATTCCACAGTTTTCTGGTGGTCAGCTCACAGGCAACCGATTTGGTAATGCCGGTCTGAATCAAACCTACGATTATGTGATTGTGGGTGGCGGAACGGCAGGAGCTGTCGTAGCCGCCAGGTTGACTGAGAACAGCAACGCTTCTGTCGCGCTCGTTGAAGCGGGAAGTTTCTACGAACTCAGCAATGGCAATTGGAGCCAGCTGCCCTACTGTAGGTTTGCAGGAAAGAAGGCATGAGTTGTCAACAAACAAAATTAACTGACAGGTACCAGGGTCTCAGCAATGGGAGGGTCCAGCCACAGATGATTGGAATCCACTCGTTGATTGGGGTTATCAGACAGAACCGCAGATTGTAAGTGCTGCCCAGGTCTCCTGTATAGATTTGGTAGCCAGATGCTTACCGAAGGAGAAAGGGGGGCCAAACCATTCACTACGCTCAAGGTCGGACTCTTGGAGGCGGCAGCGCTCGTAACCAGATGATGTACAATCGACCCACGAAGGGCGCATACCAGTACGTTTAGTTGTACCCGTGACTTTGAGATAATATGGGAGCCGAGCTCTTAAATCATGTCTTCAGAGCTGCTTCAAGAGCTCGGCTCTCGGGCTCTTCAAGCTCGTCTCGAAACGTATACTAACTTCAGTAAAGGTGGTGGGCGGACCTAGTTGACGACCAAGCGTACACATGGGACAACATGGAACCCTTCCTCGCAAGAAGCATGCAGTTTTCGGCCAACGCTCAACACCGACCTTTGAATGCCACCCCGCTCTATAACACTTCAGTGTTCTCGTCAACAGGAGGACCCCTTCACGTCAGTTACCCAGGATATGTCTATCCTGTATCCGCCTACGGTGGCAAAGCCTTCTCTTCAATTGGCTTGTCGGAGATTCCCGGATTTACTACCGGTGATTTGCAAGGTTGGGGCTACTGGCAGTTCACGATGGATCCGAGCACGGGACTTCGCAGTTCTTCCGAGAGCTCATTCTTGGCAGAAGCCATGGACCGTCCAGGCTTGACAACATACATCAACTCCATGGCGAGGAACATCATATTCGATAACAAGACTGCCGTTGGTGTGAACATTACCAACTATGGTGTACAGCCGTTTACTCTGGCGGCTCGTAAGGAAGTCATTGTGTCTGCGGGGGTTTACAATTCCCCTCAATTGTTAATGGTGTCTGGAATAGGACCCCAAGAGACCCTAGACAAATTCAACATCCCTGTTGTGGTAAATTCAGAGGGTGTGGGCCAAAACATGTGGGATTCATGTGCCATCAACGGGCCGGTTTTCGAGATCGATGCCGTCTCATTTACAAGTTGGCAGCAGCCAGAATTAATGGAGCAAGCTATTCAAACATACATTAATACCACCAGTGGGCCGCTCACTAACATCGGCCTGGATATCGGAGCATACGAGAAGCTCCCAGCCGCTTACCGAGCGAACCTCAGCTCCGTGACCCAGGCAACTCTAGCACAATTCCCCTCTGACTGGCCTGAAGCAGAGTACATGCTCGAAGGTGTTGAAGCCTTAGCACTGAGCAATATCAATCCCAATGGTTCATACGCTACAATCAACTGCTTTATCACAACGACAACTAGCCGTGGAAACATGACCATCCAGTCTGCAAGTAACCTGGATCCGCCAATCATTAATCCAAATTGGTTGCGCAGCACTGTTGAGCAAGAATTGGCTGTGCAGGTATTCAAGCGGGCTCGTCTGGCCTGGGAAGCTATCCCGATCAGCATAGGCCCTGAGGTGTTTCCCGGCCCCAACGTCACTACAGATGCTGAGCTGTTGGAATCGATCAAGAAGAACCTTGTCCCAACCCACCACGGTACCGCGTCTTGTGAGTTGTCTTATTAGTATTGATTGGAAACTTGGCGTTAATCTGATGCAGGCGCAATGGGAAAGGCGGGCAATCCAGCAGCGGTGGTCGACTCGAAGGCTCGTGTCTTCGGCGTTCAGAATCTGCGAGTGATCGACTCTTCTAGCATGCCATTCACGCCCCCAGGACATTCAATGGGTCCTACGTACGCCCACGCTGAGAAGCTAGCTCAGGACGTTTTGGATGCATACTTAGCCAGCAACAATAGTACAGCATCATAGCGACTTTTGAATTCTCAGACTTCGTACTAGTAGTTGGGATCGAGTAGTATATATCATCAGCAGATAGAACAGACAATTTTGAAGTATCATCGCCAGTGAGAGCAGGCTTGTAAAAAATGGCGGATATATCTGTTGGAAAGTAACAAGTCCAGCTGAACATGGGTTATATGTTCAGCTGGGCATGGTTAGTTTGCCATTATATTCAGCTTCTCAGATTGAGATATTGCTATTTGTGGCAATATAGACTGTTGGCTTTTGTCCCCCTCATCCAGAATATGGGCTCGTGTAACAATGCCATATTCCGCAGATTTACCCTTTTAAATTCCTAAAAAACTATCAAGTGAAGAGGCCAAAACAAAAAAAGAGTATACCACATCCCTTCAAATTGTGGTTGTCACCTAATAGTAAGGAGAAGAAGAATTATATTCGTTACTTTTTTACTTAAGGAGGGATCCCGCACTTAAATACTAGATGTAGAACCCAGGCAGATCACCTGATGAGATCCAGTCACCTGATCTATTGTAGTGGTGGAAAAGGGGTGTGGCACGTGGTTCGCAGACACGTGCCACCCAGCATATAAAGCTTCCTGTAGCATAGGCACTTCATTCTTTAGACAATATTCACCTATTGCTCTCCCTCCATATTATGGTTGTATGCCCTTACAATATTGCCGATAAAACAGCCCTGCTCACCTCTCCGAACATAAACAGATTTTCTTTATATTAGGATTAGCGTATGATAATAGGCTGTTGTTGAAGTGGAATAATACGCTAGCTAGTGGTATTTGTTTCTCGATCACCCATACACCTGTCGAATGCTTTCGACAAAACAATTTTATTGGGGATAACCAGTTTTACTTTTTAGCTAATAAAAGACCTCCGGAACCAGCACAAAGCCCACCATAGGGCAAGGCAAGGAGCACGGTGGCGACGAAAAAAGCTGTTCCCACTTGCGGGTCAAGGATCTTGTACTTCATTACAGTAGTCTCTCTATTGTTCTATGCGTTATTCTTTTGCTTAGTGAATGCTGAATATAATGTCGAGTATATGTAAAGCTTGGTAATGCATATGCAGAAGCACCAGGAAGCCTGTCAGAACCAACGAATTACCCCACATCCTCCCAAAGCTACCAATGGGACTGTGCCACGAGCATACAGCGGCTGAGGAGGCTGCAAAATGGGCGCTTTCAAGAACCTTGTACTAGAAGCGAGCGATTAGCTTTCCTTAAAATAACGTGGGGGTTTTCGAAGATAGATTTCTACAGCCTCAGAGTCTTCCACTGCTTAAAGTGGCGGCCGCTTGAAATTACCACGCCGCAATGGCTGCATCTTCCGACAAGTTTATGGTGGAGCTGGAAGAGGTTAACGACGAGGAATTTGAGCTACACATTCGCGCACACCACAAGCAACACCGAAACTTCACGGGCTATGACTAGAAGGGCCCCGCAGTAGTGTACGGTTATCTCCATGCCACTATCCACGGTCATTTCCTAGACCGAGAGGATGAGCTCCAAGCAGGTAGCCTGATCATCCTTGACTGGAACTTTATGCCTCGGGACCCGAAGAAGCGATTTAAGTTCGTGCGGATCAACGTCGTATTCGCGGGCCCGGATGGATGCAAGGCAGACGAGGACCCCGCAGTCTACCAGATGGCTCCGACTGGCACTTATCCCCTTGTAAAGACGACCTACACGAAGGATGTGAAGAAAGGGCTCGAAGCTTCCTTAGGCGCCGAATTCGGCGGCTCCATAGGCTTGAAAGTGCCGTAAGAACTGTCCACGTCGAAGATGATGGCGGACAAGGTGCGGATATCTGGGCAAAGCTATCTCGATTTCACCCCTGGGACCGAGCGGGACCCTGATCGACTCAATGTAGTCGAGTGGAACTTCTTTGAGAACGAGCCTCAGAAGAGCGGCCTGCCGACACACGTGCGTACAGCGATTCTTTTGAGTCGGGCCACGGATGACGAGTCCACGGCCACGTTCACGATCCGAGCTAAGGTCAGCACTTTGACGGACCTCGGGGCCAATCTTAAGAAGGTTCTGGGGAGGAAGGATCAGGATGATCCCATTGTCTTTGTGCCTAGTATGAAGGAGAAGACGGCTTTTGATAGCAAAAGAGAGAAGCTCCACGAGGTGGACCTCCTGAATCAGTGCGTCTTCCTCATGGATAACGATGTACCCGTGACCGGAGAAAAGAAGAAAGAGGGGGGAGAGGAAGGAGACGAGGACGAAACAGCTTCCGTTAATGCAGTTGGAATCGACACTGATTTGACCATCGGCGACGGTGACACTGCTTGATTAATTTAATGCGAAGTTGTGAGTTTCCTGTGAAGTTAAATGGCTACTTGGTCGTGTTACACAGAAAAATGCATATGTTTTTACTTGCTACCTCGCGTTGAATATGGAGTCATCTTCTCCACGCGAGTTGCAAACGCCGCGCAAGCTTGAGTGAAAAGTGTAGATGCTGCTGCAATGGCCCATCTGCCCAAGTTGAATTCTAACGCAACGGGAGAGGCAAGCTGGCTTTGCACCGTGTTATGAACATCTCTATACATTATTTCTGGCTCTCAGCAGTAATGTCACTGACATCGTCAATACCCTTCATTGCCTGATTTATTGTATCCGTGATATCCATGAACTTATCTTGAGCTGGCTTAAGTGCGTCAAACAACTTGCTCATTCGCTTGTGGCGGCGAAAATCCCAAGGTGCAGCTGTCCTTGGGCCTGTTTGCAGAGGGTTCAGAATAGTCGTGATGACCGAGTTAGTAGTTGCGCCTATGTAAGCTTTCCGATCTTCTGTCTCCTGGACCTTTGGATCCTCCGGGACTTTTGTAGTAGTTGCAATGCTGTGGTACTCAGCGCACCACAGAATCATTGCACCCATGCCGGCGGCAACAGCAGCAGCTACTGAGCTGCCTACGTCGGATTCTTCAAGCATACCTGGAATAAAGATCTCCCCGGGAAATAAATAGTCAAAGCTGGTCTCTTTTACGTAATCGGACTTGTCCCCGTTCTCATTCGCGGAGCCGACTATCATGAGTTTGCTTGTGTCGCTTTTTTGCGGGAATACGTCATCAGTGCCGTAGTGACCCTGGTCTTCCACAGCGCATATCATGATAATGTCGTCTCTGGCTGCATTTTGGATCGCAGTGTCAAGGGTTTCGATCGCCTTCTGATTCTCTCCCTGTCCCTCCTTGATTCTTTTGACTGTCCAGCTCATCAATATAACGTCGACCTGTTTCTCCATCGCCCATTCGATAGCCTGAAGGTTATGTAAGAAAGGGATATGAAGTAATAGGGGGGAGATTGGCTTAAGAAGATGACTAACCTCTGCCGCCGAAGTCGCAACGCTAGAATCCTTTTCTTTATATATATACACCTTGGCAACATAAAGATGGACGAAGGGACACATGTATTGGATCAGGCGGGCCATTTTGGTGCCGTGACCTTTTTCGGAATTGTAGTACGGCCTTGTAGTATCTCGTTTCCTTGTGCTTAGCGGCGGCCACCCGTCCTTCAGAGCACGTTTAATAGTTAGTTCGCCAGGTGTCGCACCATCGTCAACGACGGCAACCTTGACGGGACGCATGTCATCTAAGACGTTTTGATTCTGAAGTCTATCATTGTTTACAGCGGTGACTAATTTCAAAGCGGCGTCAATCCACCGGTGTCCCCTGTGGAAAGGTAACAGTAGTTAGCAGCTGCTCGACTTCTAGGATCAAACTGGAGAGGCCGTACTTCGGTTTTTGCTTTCCGTGTCTAGGACCCGTTCCATTGCTCAAGTTGTGGTGAGTTGCGTCATCAACTTTTATCTCTCGGAGGCGTTTTGTGTCCTTGAGATGCCGCATTACCCGGGACTCAAATTTGGCAATATTGCCCTCAATTGTTTGAGGATCATCAATAGCACTGACCTTGGTAAGCTGCGAGTAATTTGGTTGCCCTTTTGAAGTCAATATTGCCTCTTTTAGTTTTGGGCCGAGATCATGAAAGTCTGCCCTGAGCGTGTCTGTAACCAAATTCGTCATCCCCTGTCGATATTGATCGATTTGAAGTTTCATGACACCTTCTTGAAGGCGATCTTTGAAGCTTATAAGATTTTGCTTATCGGTTTCCCCAGACTCTACGCCCTATTGCCAAGTAAGCTAAGAATTCGGGCGAGGAAGTAAACTAGGCCTTACAGATTTTGTGTCAATATGGACAACCTCCAGCTGTAGATTCTCGTCAGTGAGTGCCACTATAGTTCTGAAATAAAGAAAGAAATAAGTTACCTTCCCAAGACTGGGAAGTCCAGCTGACCAACTGTACAAGACAGAATTTCTACCGCTCCATGACAAACAAAGCTCTTTGACATTGTAGAGGCCTGCTTCCCGGAGGACCTCGATATAAAAATCTTCTTGGTTCCAATTCAAGTATCGAGTATCAAATTCTCGGAGGCATTCTACGATTGTGGCATCACTGCAGGGTAACTTCTCATTATCAACAACCACGAGTTTCAGTATCCTTCGCACGCCTTGCTTTCGCAACCATGTAAACACCTTTCGTATACTATCTGTGCGCCCTTTCCAATCCGTATGTATCACTTCGTTGTAGTCGCTCATCGTTCCAGCTGATCCTGCAAGATGCGCTGCTTTGTCTTTGTTGACCTTTATCGAATCAGTTTCAACCAATGTGAGCTCGACGTATGACAATATCGGGTAGAACTTCAGAAAAGGATGCGATCTTTCGGTAACTTTGTTGATAGGAGAAGCAGGTTGAAAATATACGGCCTTGTCGAAGTGTTCTATCGAAGGATATTATGTCAGAGGAAGTCGTAGATGAGAGAAGATTACTTAGATTTATAGAGTACAAACTTACTCTCGCCATAGAGGCAAAGACAAGCGCCTTCAAAGTTTGGTTGGGAGAAGACCTCGTTCAATAGATGGTGTATGAGGCCCGCGCGTAACTGAGTGACCGCTAGCGCGTCAGCCCGACCTCGGAATAATCGAAATTACCCATATAAAGCGCGCGATTCCCGGGGTCGCCTGCCCTCAGAGCAGGGGTCCTTTTTGGTGCAGTTATCGTGCCAGTTACTTGTTTAAGTGTGATGTATGAGGGCTTGGAGCGCGTCGGCCCTCAGTCCTACGACGCGTCTAGTACGTGCAGCAGGCCCCTTTACTTGCGCCTCCTACCCCCTTCAACCCTACCCAGAATTGAAGCGATTCGGACTGACACGTGGCTTCCAGACTATCTGAAACCGACGCGCTATTGCGCACTGCTGCTGCGCTTATCCTGAGCGTGGATACGGCCATGGACCGGCTCCTGAGCCTCCTGCCCGCGGCCTCTAGGGCTCCTGCGCCTGCACTTGAGCCTGAGACTGATAGGGCTGAGGATATTGCTGTCCAGCAGGCCCTAGATGAGGTCCTTGAGTATCATAGGACCCACCGCCCTAAGAATACCGCCAAGAATTATGAGCCAAAGCAGAGAGAGTGGAAAGTTGGTATTTGTTTTCTTAGTTTTTAAATTCTAAGTATTAATCTTTTATTTTATAGACCTGGTGCAAGAAGATAGGTTTCAAGGAGGGTGGCAAATACCTCCCTGGAGATTATGTAGATAAAGGCAAATTATTGTTTTTTATCAAGGACGAGGTAGCAAGTCGAGCGCCAAAGAAAGGACGCCGTTTCAATGCTGAGAAGCAGCAGCGTAAGAGGAAGGCCGAATCACTATTACCGGCTTTATTGCCACCAAAGCAGAGGAAAGGGCATGCAAGTGCTCTTTCTATATTAGAAGGGGATGACGACGAGTCCTGCTCTGACCTTGTGCTTATGTACAATGCAGTCAGGGGCTATTGCTCTACCATCAATGAGCTTTAGGCCCACCAGACCTCTCTGGGCCTCCATTCAGCCGACCGGCCTCAACGCGTGGCTATGACAGTCCTGAAGACGTCAATTGCTCGTGGCCAGCACCAGCGCCGCCGAGCCGAGTTTGAGGACCGGGGCCTGGCTACTATCCGAGACGGGTACACGGCTCTCCAGATTCCTGATCTCACTAGGAAGGTCTGGGGGCAGAGCTTAGGGGGGAATTGTACTGAGCAGTTATTCAAGACCCAGCTCTGCTTCCTTTTTGGCAATTCTATGCTGCTAAGGCTGAGCAACCGCCTACCTATGGAGCTGCCTGACCTGTTCTCAATGCCGCTGCCAAATGAAGGCCCCAATGGCACTGGCTGGTGCCTCATCACAGTTATAGACCAGGGCAAGACTAATCAACATGGACGCTTGGAATATGGAGCTGTTTTGCGCCACTGGGACCACCGCTCCTGTCTTATAAGTGCTCTGGCCACTTATTTCTTCTGGCGGTGGCATTGCTCAGGGGAAGCTTTCCCTTATTTCCGCATAAGCCAGGATTGGTATAATATCAAAATCCTGAAAAGGGATAATACCCACTTGGCTAAGCCTCTAAGTGATAATATTGCATCATCCTGGACATGGCGGCTATATGCAGAGGCAGGTATTAAGAGCTCGAAGATGACACATACTGGGCGGGTCTCGGGGGCTAGGCTGGCAGAACTGAATGGGGTTTCAGAGGACCAGATCCGCCGTGGCGGCCGCTGGAATGCGGATCAAATGACCGATTGTTATTTGACGACCTTGCCACGCGCATTTACGCGCGGTACGGCTGATTTCGACCCGGAATGGGCATCCAGCTACTTCTTGCCGCGGGAGACTATACAGCCTCCGCCTCTCCTCCTGAGCCGCATATGGCCTGATATTGACCGCTGGCAAGCAGCACATCTGGAAAGGCCAGATATTTCAGAATGAGTAGAGCCGAATCTGGCAGCTGGAGGATTCCTAGAACTTTTACAAAAACTGCATTCTGTCTTTTTGCAGATATATATATATATATAGCAACTTATGGAGTTTTCAAACTAATATCTTATGCTTAGGACTCAGTCCTCTGGCGTATGGAGTTCCCCGGGCATCCAATATTCCAAGACCCTGTTTTTGAGACCTCGGAATATAAAGCATTTGAGCTTAGAATTAGGGGAGCCCTGGCAATACTAATAGAGCAGGACCCTCATATTATTGCTATCCAGAAAACTATTCCTGCTGTCAATGACCGCCTGCGCACAATGACAGGCGTTATTCAGAATGGACAAGCAACTCATGCTCAAGCTCTCTCCTCTTTAGAAGGCCTCCTTACAAGTAGAATTGAGCAGAAAGTAGAGCGGATTGCGAGTGCTCTTGACGACTTTATTGGAGGCAGTTTCCATTTTGTACCTAGGGGCCAGCCTGCCCCTCTGACAGGTGCCTCCTTCTTGCCTGATAGGCCAACTGTACTGCCTATTGCAGCCCTAGTACAAGCTGCAGAGCCGCCGCAGTACTCCATGTCCAGGGCTATCCAGACAATCCCTGAGCTGTGGCAAGAATGGATTATAGGGCTCCAGGGACAGCCTTCAATTGAGAAACTGGATGAGCTGTATGGTTCAAGCTGGCGCTCAGGGCCCACAGCAGCTTCTGAACGCCAGTTTTATTCTAGGAGGAAGACTGTTATTACTGAGATCCGGCGTCTGGCCGCAGCTATTAAGACCCCCCCAGATAAGGAGACTTATTCTAGGGTGGTATTACAATTAGAAAATGAGCATAAAAGGGCTGGAATATCATTAAGCAAGGTTATAGATGTCCTAAAAAAGGCATAGTTGTGATAGTAGATATATTTGAATAATGATTGTCAGTTAAGACCCACTTTAGCCAATTCTGACCAATCAGAAGCTCTCATTTTAAACAATATCGCAAGCAGAGTATTTGAAATCAGGACTACTCTTCTTGCATATTCAATTCTGGCTCAAATCGTTCTAAATTAAATTATAAATAATATAATAACTTAAATAATAAATTCCTAAATTATTTAAATTTTCTATATTGTTGTTGTCGAGTAAAGCGACTCGAAAGACTGCCCTTAGTTGAAATCGTGATGTTCCAGGGCAGTTACCGATATCGCCCTGTAACTCGGTTATCACTCACTAAAAAGCCCCTCAGACATCCTTCTGATGTCCAACCTTGGCCGCCGCGGCTTTTGGCTTGTTCACTGCTCCACCATGATGCTGGTTGGGTAAGTTCAGGCCAAACTCCAAACCGTTCCAGTTTGGGTATTTCTCCTCTCTGGTGGTTATATGGAACTGAAAAGGGGTTTCCGCGGCGGAATTTTGGACTCCTATTGCCTCTGGACACATTTGTATAATCAATTTTAGAACCTGCATGTATCCTTTCGTGAAACACCGGTCAATGTGGACAAAATCGTGAAGAACTGTATTCAAATCTTCTCGTTTGTCCTCGGAAACTCTGTATGACCGTTGCTGTTTCAAGACTTCTGGGTCTGCTTTCTTAAGAAGATGCATCATCAAGTTCAGGCGCGGCGGGTTTAGCTTAGTTGCTAAATGTAGGCATGTTTCCCGACAGTGATTGCCTTGTGATATCGCTTTTCTCAGTACCTCGGAATTGCTGTTCTTGCACAAAGACTCGACCAAGTCGACCCGTTTCTGTTGAAAAGCCAAATGCAAGCAATTGGCCTTCTCGATGTCTCCTGTCAGACCGGTGAGTGTGTTGGGGTCGTACGTCACAACCATTATCACTAGCCAATCCAAATTCTGCGGGGTTATGGAGTTCTTCAAAAGTTTCAGAGCCAGCCAGTGAAGGATGTTTCTGTTCTGATCTCTCTCGTCGGCCATGTAGCATCGTTCTACCCGCTCCTTGTGGGCAGCTTTGAAAGCTTCGAGATTCTCCCAGGAGGATTGGCCAAGATTTTTGAGGAGGGATTCGCGCTCCTCCTCAATAATCGGGTCACCTGAGTTTATATCAAGGTCCTGAGCCAACATTTGATCATCTTCGGGATCAGAGTCCGTAACATCAGCGACCTCTTTCTGTTGATCACCTGCAGTGTCAAAAGTTAAAGAGCCTATAAACGCGCGCTCAATTGGTGATGATTCTGTTCGAGACTTCCTTCCATCTGGCTTCGGCTTTGGAAATGTCTTCCTCCTTTTCAAACTACTGGCCTCGGCTGGCGCTGTTGTTGAGCCGGGCTTTGTGGGTTCCATTGCAAAGTGCGGCAGCAGCGTGTCCAGGGGGACGGTGGGCCGTGGAGCTATATTAATAGTCAGTCTCGGTGACTTTGTAGTCTCCAAATGTTGGAGAGCCAGGACTGCAGCACGCGGTAATTTTCGATCCTCGCCTTGGGAGGGA
>Ga0247778_1000684_pt1 | contig 32120 bp, 33 predicted proteins | sample UWRJL049202B5_FD_179939 | JGI IMG/M metagenome (GOLD analysis project Ga0247778, IMG submission 179939) | Plant litter microbial communities from Arlington Agricultural Research Station in Wisconsin, United States - UWRJ-L049-202B-5 | ecosystem: Environmental > Terrestrial > Plant litter >...
AATACACGTGATGAAATTTGTTATATAAAAATTATATTATATCAAATTTTGATAGATCTTAATAGAATTTAATAAACTATTAAATAAATACTTTATATTTGCTTAAATTTTATTTTGGAGGAAAAAAATATAAAATAATATTAAAAAATCAAATAATAAATATATAATTATATCACGTGTAAATTATTTAAATTATATTTAAATTATTCCAAAAACTCAATTCAATTTAAGCCTTTTTAAGGCTCATTCAAAATCAAATCAATTCAAATTAAATAAAATTTAAATAAAATTTAAATTATTGAAATTTTTTTCCTACGCTGGTACCAAAGCCAGACTTCTCTAAATTCTAGAAAGCAACATTAAGTTTCCAATCAGTGGCTATCAAGCGTGAGAGGAAGACAAGGCCAGTCCCGCTTAATAACATAATGCCAGAGTATATCTTCATCCCGGTATAGTCCCCATGCCATTTTTCAACAATCGCTTGCCCTATTGGGTTCGTTATAAGACCGCTAATAGAAGAAAGGAAGAAGAGCAATCCAATCCGATATCCAGACTCAGCTAACGGCGATATCTTGACTACCAGAGGTGCCACCAATGCGATATATGCACCAGATGTAAACCCGAAGATAACAGAAAATACAAAGATAGCAGTGCTGTTTGTAGCCGGTATATACAATACGAGAACAAAGACTCCCGCTAGAGCTGACACAGAGATGAATGTATTATAGACACCCATGATATCCGCAATCACCCCGGCAAAGATGCGCCCAAAGAGGCTACCAGCATTCAAAGTCGCAACTAAGTAATGGGATAGCGCAAAGCTCAGCCCATGTTGTAGAGACTCGACCGCGATTGTGTTTATCGGAATGAAAACACCAAGGGTCATGAGCAGAAAGCCAACATTGACCAGCATTAGTTTGAGATCAAGGAAGGGTCCAAGCAATATCTTTTTGGAAACAGGGCGTGGGTCCGGCGGTACGCGGGAGGCTATAGTGAGGTTTGCGATAATGAGCAACCCTAAAACTAAGAACGCGGCTGATCGCATAGCCCATGGAAAGCCAACTTGAGGGATAAGACGACTAATCATGATTGGGAAAATAACACCACCAAGACTTGATCCACTTGTGGCGATGCCATATGCAACGCCTCTCTTCTTATCGAACCAGCCAGCTATACAAGCAGTCGCTACTCTGAATTAGCATTCGATATGTTTAGGCAAATTATTCTAGGAGGGATGACTTCTTTCTTACCTGGTACATAAATAGCCGACATGCCAATCGAGGTGCACACACCTTGAGCAAGTAAGATCTGATAATATCGAGTAGACATCGAGGTCATCATCATGCCGAAGGTCTGGAGGATAGACCCCACTAGCACCAAGTATCGAGGCCCATATACATCGTACAGGCGGCCAGTAATGGGATTCTATGCTTATTTTAGTAGTACTCAAAACCATCACTTAATAGGTACTCTGCTAACAGTCAAATAAGCAAAGAAAATCTGCAGCGAGGGAATCCATGACACGGTAGTAGGTGATAGATCGCGGAGCAAAATTTCTTCATAGTAATTCTGAAAGGTGCCAATGCCTTTGAAGAATAATTAGTAGTGACGATTACTTGAAGGAATCTGGCAAGTCATTTACAGTTTATTAAACCAAATGTACAGAAGAGCATACAGAAACTCCCGAGAAGAGAGAGCCAAGCACGTATGCCGCCATCAGGAGCTTCCGACACATACTCTTCGTCGTGGCTGACCTCGTTTTGTGGAGTCGATGCGCTGATTTCCGCTGAGGTATCCTTTCCTTCTTGCCGCTGGTTCGAATGGAGCGAGCAATTACTGCGAGCTGGACTGTTCTTGGAATCAGAAAACATATCAGTCTCCTGATAGTGACTCCCGCGCGAGGGATCTTTGTGTCTAAGGAAAGAAAAATATACATGTCCTCAATGCTTGAACCGGCTTACCATCCGGCTTCACTCGGTTACTGTCGCTCTGACTACTGCGCCAACTTGATGCAGACCGCCGGCAAGTAAAAATAAAGCCCGGCCCCCGTTGCGGCGGTTCCGGTCGATCGTCTCCTGTTATGTAGATTTAGTCCGCTGCAGATTGGGTTCCTCCCGGTAGACCAAAAAGGCGGCACTAATTTGCGCACATTGAATCCTTCACTTGGCGTGTCACATTCAAAATCGGTGCTACTTTTTCTAACTACAGTTATCATACGAATTTTTAAAAGATAAATCGACTTTGTATAATTAGATAATTTTGAACCAGATCAATTCTATTTTGTCGGACTGTTTTCAAATATTTTTCAATCCCACCAGAGTTATATCTCCGACTCGGCATCACCCGACCGCCGGGTCGAATTCTGACTTCAACCTTGTTGGTAATATTTTAATTTTCCCCTCAAGACCCATGTTATTTCCACCAGTGACCATAGTAAAGAGGTCTTACTATAGAGACTCCAAGATCAGCGCTGCCAAATATAAGTACGAAGGTCCCGCAAAAAGTACTGCATATTTAGTGGATAAGCATAATTTTAGTGAAGTGAGAGCCTGTAGCAGCCTGTAGGCCGCTGAATGGTCAACTCCTTTATCCGTTCAGCTGCGACGCGACGTACGTTATATGCGAGCTTAATAAGCAAAGAACACCAAAATTTTCTCACTGAAGATCGCTATAATTTAGCGATGCTGTCGCTGGAATTTAGGGAGCGACTCGCTAAATTATAGGCAAAGCTCCCTAAACGAACAACAGGTTTTCACTGGCTCGTTAATAGTCTTGGCGTGCAGCGTACGTCGCGTCGCAGTTCGTAAGCCCCTGAAGCGATGGCGCTGTCAGCGTAGTAATAGGGACTAAATAGGGAAATGGAGCCTGTAGATTTATTGCCAATACGTTGAAATCTCGGTGGAGTGATCTTACAGGCTCTTATAGGCTCTTTACCCACTAAAGTGGACTCGTCCACTAAATATGCAATCCTTTTTGCGGGGACCTTCGTAGTGTCAAATATATTAAATTACGTCAAACACTCAGACCCCACACGAATCTTTCAAAACTACTGAAACCCCACAATTTTGGGTACAAATTACTAAAACCCCAACACTGTTTTAAGAAGCTTTTGAGGGGGGGGGATCATATTGTTCCATTGCTACATTGCTGCACTGTTATACTATTGCATTACGCATGCGATATTGCTGCGTTACTGCACAATACAACTGTGATTATAATTGTGATTGTATTGTATAGTATATTACAAGATATATTGCGTGATGCGCTGCGTGGTGCGCTGCGTGCGCTTGGTGCAGAAGTACGTGATGCGTGGGGCGTGGTGCGCTGTCCTAGGATTTGATGTGCCGTATAAATATCATTTGCGGGGTATGCGTAATTAGAGAGAGAAACAATGGGGTTTCATTAGTTTTGAAAGATTCGTGCGGGGTCTGAGTAGTTTGACGATTAAATTAACAATTGCGATTGCTAGAAAACATTGTCAAACCATTAATAGAGAAATTCTGAATCGTTATTTGTTTGGCACTGAGAAATTTAAAATTTAAAATTTTGATTATAAATTCTTTTAGTCAAATATTAGAATAAAATGCGTGTTGTAGAAATAGAGAAAAATGCCGCAGAATAACGGTGCAGGTGGCCTTACTCAACCGTCCATTTACGGCATTCAAGATTCAGCTGTGGCCAGGAATTTGACAAACCCGCAGCCTCCGGCGTGTGACATGCGGTTAGTGTCAACGTAAGCCATGCGGTTGGTATCACAATGCTTCACCATTCTGACTCGACAGGAAGTGAGTTGCCTGTTTGGACCTTGCGGGGCAAATCAAAAAGCAGGAAAGATTCCCGTCTTGGGTACATCAAAATCGAACCATTATTCGGATCAGATTCCGAACAAGTTCAGAGTGCAGTAGCCGATGCTGATGAATACTTCAAAATTCCGAAGAACAAATCTTTCAAGAGCGGCTTTTTGACTCTATCTTTTTGAAAACAGAGATAAGCTCACGCTGACAGTCATACGTAAACATGAGCGACACACGGCTTTCATTTGAATTACTACGGTGTCCCGAAGACAGCTTCATCTGGACATTTGTCAGGCATGCTTATCTTATAGTTATCTGTGTCTTGTTCGTTATTTATCTAGGATGGAGATCTCTGAATGGTCACAAGGTCCAATTGAGAATTCCGGGACCTCGAGGATTGCCCCTATTCGGAAGCATCTTTAAGGTTAGCTAGAATCCATCATCCACCGAACGCTGGTCAGACCCAACGAGCCACAAAGCTAAACAACAGATAGATACGCAACGGACATGCAAATGCGTTATCTGCTTGGGCAGATCAATATCAAGACATGTTTCGTCTTGTCCTAGGAAATAAACAAGCTGTAAGATCATAGCATCTAAGTGACATAGCATACAGAAACTGACCATTTCCGTTGGCAGGTTGTCTTAAACACTCGGGCAGCTGTTGCCAAAACATTAATTCAACAAGGTTCCAATTTCCAAACACGACCAGAGTGGGTTCTTTGGCACGAAACGTTTGTTCACAGTGCCGATACCAGGGGTGTGTTGACGATTGGTAGTGAGTTCCAGAATTGCCATTGTTCAAACACTGCCAGACCCATGCTTATGAGTTCTTTAGCTGCCAAATGGACCACTGGTGTATCAAAACTACGAAAGTTACTTGGCCCTCATACTACCGCTCAAAGGTTGCCCAGGTAAGTACCCACAAGGGCTTTTCAGCCCCCCCAGCTCGGCCTTTTGCTCAGTACCTATTTAGGTTCAACCACTTTGTATCTAAACGCTACGTCCGGCTCATCAAGCTTCTTGCCAGCGTTGGAGAAAAGCCACAGGACTTGGGATTGCACTGGTGGTCTACGACAGTTGGACTAACTACAGATCAACTCGTTGGCCAGACTCACGATGACGAGTTCGTCAAACTTATATGCGAGACTGAAATCGGAATCTTTCGATTGAGAGCATTAGGCTCGCCCCTGGCCGATTGGGTGCCTCTCCTGGGTCGTATTGCGGCGCTTCGAAATGCTGCGAACGCTGGTGTACGTCACATCTTTCGAGCGTGCGGATTTTCAGTTCCTGCCATCCTCCAAAACGACACGGTGGAAAGATGCAATGAACTCAGACTAAACCAGTCCAAGTACTGTAAGCAGCAACTTGCCTCGTTAAACGAACGAATTTCCAACGGCGATACAACGCCCTCACAGCTAGGTGATCTTTTCCGAGCACTCCCAGAACGCCTGCCGTACGAAGATGAGTATATGATCATGACCACCCTCTCTGGCTCCGGCATGGCAATTGGTACAACACTGACCTGGCTCATGAGCTACATTGCATCCCACCCTGAAATTCAAACCAAAGCATTTGCTTCAATTAACGAGGTGTACAAGGGCCAGGTGCCTGATCCGCATGACACTGATCGCGTTGAGTATCTCAAAGCATTGGCCCTTGAAGCGGGGCGCTATTGGACGGCCATTCGTCTTGGATTCTTCCGGGAGACCGATTCAGACTCTCAAATCGACAATCATTTTATTCCCAAAGGCACAATGATTATTTACCATTCCCATCAGATCAATCGCGACCCTGTAGGGTATGATAACCCATATAAGTTCCTTCCAGAACGGTGGATGAACGGGAAGCAAGGCCGCACTGATGTAAATGGTGTTGCCGGTGACAAGATTGGTGTTCCACATATGGGCCACGGAGCTGGAAGAAGGCTCTGCCTCGGTGTTCCTAGTACGTATTACTTATCCTAGACCCAATGACCCAATTGAAACTCGGTCCCCTGATCCCCAGTCTGATTTTGAGTACTGATCACACTGCAATTTCTTTCTAGATGTCAACAAGTCTTTTTACGGAGTGTTAGCTCTCACGCTCTACTTCTTCAAACTGGATCGGGCTCATCTTGACAGTGAAGGAATGGAAGCTGTTTTTCCATCGTTCAGAGCTTGTCGGCAAAGCTCACTCGACATGGACCCTATTCACGACCAGGTTTCGCAATGCGATGGACAAGCATTGCCGTGCGCAAGCGGCATTCGGTTGACCCCAAGAGACAAGGGCCAGTTGAAGGACTGGATTGATAGCGGCCATCAATCTTTGCAAGACTTTAACGTACCATGGTCTTAAGGATTCGCACAGCTTTGTACTCTGATCCTTCCAAGGTTGAGCTTTTTGGTAAGGAAATGAGTGGCAAGTCATAAACACACTCTTGACGGGTAGCAAAGGAGCGTCTGAATGGTAGGGTCGGAGTATGAGACTGGCATATATTTCAAATACAAATCCGAGTTTAGGAAGTTGTAGGTCAGGGGCAAAATTAGTTTTAGATTATTTCCGCATATATCAGAACCAGTTTTATTTGAAGAAGCCTTTCCAGCAGCCTCTGTAGACATCACGCGGGGAAAAAATTTGTTCCCCGTTTCAAAGTGGATTCTTTTAGTATTAAAGCATGAAGAACGCTAAACCTTGAACTAGGGGGGAGAGAAAGGGCGGTGAGAATCCCCGCGTAGCCTGCAGGGTCGAGAGTGAGGAGCTAGAACTGATGGGCAAACGAGCTTTTATATATGAGCCAAATGAGGGCTCTCGTCAGCTTTTGGAGCTCTTTTTCAGATTAGAGTCTCTTCAGCTACGGAAACTGAGAACAACGAAGATATAGAAACCTGATGCAGGCAAGAAGAGATCAATTACACCTATCGGGCCTGGTTTATTCCGTTCCCGGAGTGCATGGACACGTATCCTCTGCAACGGTATCGAAGTACATACTCGTATCGATCGTCGGAGTTAGATAAGACCGTAAGAAATGCATTATTTTCCCAGAGACCTCTTTTACAGGACTGCGCCGACTTGGCACTTATAAGCATGTCCCACGACGGCCCTCCGCAAGCTCCGGGGCGTAGCCCATGCGTTTTTCTCCGCTGCGCTACGAAAAACTAATGTGCCAGCGCAAATATATCTTTTGAATTTTATTGTCAATAAATAGGTAGAAAAGAGAAACGACTGCCGTAGGGAAATGCCTACGCAATTATAATTTTGAGGGGGAATATTTTGATCCAGTAAAATTTTGAACTTGTTGAGTTATGCGATATTTTTTTCTACCAATCAGATCCTTAGTGCGATTTGAACGATCAACTTTCCTGGTAGGTTGCGCAAATGCACTATACCTAATACGGGGGGGATGGGAGAAAGGGAAAGTACTTCGTCCCAGGCCTAATAATTGTGAATGACAGGGTGTGCTTTTCAGGGGATTGATTGGATTGCGCCGCTGAAAAGACCCCTGCGAAGCACCCCTGGTATTTACAATTACTTCGTATTAGGCCTGTGATGAAGCAAAAGCAGCTGCACTGCAACAAGGATTAGTTTGATGGAAACTCTTCGCATAATTACGTACATCCCATGCCAAATCCTACACGGTGTGCAGTCACGGGCGTTTGACCCCGCCAACTAGAAGCAGTCATGTTGGTCGGTCTTGGGAGCCTGGGTATGTGTTGGTAAAATGTGCCACTTCCGAGAGTGCCGGTCAGTCATTGCCACCCACGTCCGCCCATAGCCATCGTAGAATGATAGAGTATGGATGGAGTAATGGGTATCTTCAAAATGACGGCCAAAAGAGACAACCCTTCTTCCCCCGAAATCTCATCAAGCTCCAGTGCAGCAGCAGCTAGCAAGCCACGACTCGAAACAATACTCAGCGCAAATGACTTTACTAAAGCGGCAGAGCAAAATTTCTCCCCGAGGACATGGGCGTTCTATTCATCAGCTGCTACTGATCTCGTTACCGATAAAAATAACAGAGAACTAGTCAGAAGAATCATGTTCAGACCACGAATACTCAGGAATGTGGACCGAGCTGATACAAGCCGCAAAATACTAGGTAGCAAGAGTGCGGCACCGTTTTTCATCAGTCCCACTGCTTTGGCTGGACTAGCCCATGCTGATGGAGAATTGGCATTACGAAGAGCGGCCGCGAACGAGAATATCTTTCAATGCGTAAGCTTTTACACGTCGCCATGTGTTCGACGTTCGTGCGAAAGCTGAAGATGACGACTATAGATCTCCATGAGCGCATCATTTCCCTTCAAGAATGTCATTGGTGCTGTGCCAGCCGACAATCCGTTTTTCCTCCAAATTTATTTCGACAAAGACCGCTTGAAGACGAAGACACTTCTCAATCAAGCACGCGATTTAGGAGTCAAAGCAATATTCCTTACTGTGGACTCACCTACGGTCGGGAAGCGAGAGGCAGACGAACGGACTGCCCAGAATGACCTAGTTGGTAGGGGCCAGCTTCATGCGAGCGACAACAAGGCGGGTGGATTTGGAAAGTCAATAGGCCGTTTTATCGATAAAACTGTCATGTGGGAGGATATTGCAACAATTAGGAGAGAGAGTCGGGCTAAGTTGGTGCTAAAAGGAGTCCAAACTGTTGAAGATGTGAGACTGGCTGTAGATTGGGGAGTTGACGCAGTTCTGTTGAGCAACCACGGAGGAAGGAGTCTAGATGGGTGAGATAAATTTAAAACCGGAAGAGACACGCTAACACATAATAGCTCTCAAGCCACTATCTTAATTCTTCTTGAAGTACGAAAGAATTATCCAGAGGCTTTTGAAAAAATAGAGATATATATTGACGGAGGTTTCGAGAGAGGTTCCGATATACTGAAAGCGATTTGTCTTGGGGCAACAGCTGTTGGAATTGGGAGACCATTTCTTTACTCTCTTGCCTATGGCCAAGAAGGGGTTGAGCGCCTATGTCAAAGTAAGTTCCGAGTACTTCCGAAAGTTTCTGCTCGGTTACTTATGGAGTGATAGTCCTCAAAGACGAGCTTGAGACTTCTATGGCCCTTCTGGGAATCACCTCTCTTGACATGGTCACGCCATCCTTAGTGAACAAACTTGATTTGGATCATCTAGTCGTCAGCAGTGGCCGTGATGTGAAGCGGACAAGTGCATCCAAACTTTAAATGCAGCTAGCTATACTGCTGTCAAGATATCAATCATTCCTCCATTTTCGACTTGTAACTCTCCAAGATGGAGATTAAACATTTCCAATATCATCATGAAATAGGATGATGCATGCTCTTGTCTTGCGACCAGTAGAATTGGATTCTTCAGCAGAGACTGCGGAGTGAAGTGAACGATTCACAACGTTGGAGAGGGGAGGAGGACTTTGCTTCATGTCAGAGCTTACTATTCCACAGTTCAAGGTTGGAGTCCAAGTGTATTGACGAGAGGGGGCCTAGGGGTCGCATTATTAGATTTTACGTTTGCTTCACATTAAATGCGCCAAAGCTAGACTTGAAAGTTGTTCAAGATTATGTCAATTTTACATTATCGCTTCGAATGCTGACACCAACATCATCGCCGGCACCTAAAATGATGACCCGGCCTCCTGTTGCGGATGTTCCGGTCGATCGTCTCCTGTTATTATGTAGATAGGTCCGCTGTAGGATGATTTCCCTTCGCAGTGCACCAAAAAAGCGGCACTGATTATAGCGAGTTTTGAAGGTTTCGCTTGGTGATATGGCATGGCACAATCACAATTGGTGCCGCTTTTTTTTGTCTAGGACTGAGATAAGTTCTTCGATTCCCAAAATATCTAACTAGAATAAGGATTTTCATTCATATTCGTCCGTCTTCCCTCGCCGCGATACGCTATCCAAGAATGAGTCCTCGATTCAGCGATAGTGAGAAGGACGAGGGTCGTTGTGGATTAGGCAGAATCGAGGAATACCGAAGCCCGTGGAAACTTCACGTTGGGTTCAGGTTAGCGTTTTCACTTTTTCGGGGGTCTCTGAGTTGGAGCCTGGAAAGTCAAACTGTGTTGTATTCTACCCTTAAGATGTAGAACGACTCGGGATTAGATAATTCTCTCTCGTCAACCTTCAAATCCTTGTGGTTAAGAGTCAGTCTCCATCCGATCAATTATACACCTCCGACTATGCATTCTCTGGATTGGGAACATAATCAAACTCCCAGTAGCTACCATATAAGCAGCATCTGTGAAACCCTTTCCCTCATCTCCCGTCGCGAAAGAACGCCAAAGACCAATCGCGAGACTCCCAGCGACAATCGCAATCCAAGAAAAGATGATGATCTTGCATGTTCGACAAGTCCGTAACACAACAGACTCGGATCGATTCTGTGTAGCACTAGTTGTATTTTCGGAGAGTTGATGGCCGTTTAAACTAGTTTCTAGCGCCACAGATCTTTCATTGCGGCCAAGCGGTGCTGGAGAAGTTCTCATATCAAGTGAAGATATGACGTCCGGCCCTTTCCTTTTACGACGCAGGTCCCGAAGCCCTATGAGCTCGTTTCTTTCGTCCTATATGGAATGGGTCTACTTAGCCATTGGAAAGTCAGGAGATACAATGGAAATCGCGCTGACGCACCTGTGTTAATTGCCAAGGGGACCCAAAATGAAAGTAATCATCGCGGAACTATGGATTCAGTTGGTACTGTTCATATTGGCAAGGACCGAAATTCATAAATCTGGGTGAGGAATTTATAATACCCGAAGGTTTTAGCAAGGAAAGTTTCAACGTTTTCCACAGTCAACCGGTAGGAAGGAACCGAATCCCAATAGTAGCCCGAGTGGTTTGATTGTGGTGAGAGATGTAAAGCGAGGTCAGGCGACCTACTGCCTCCGGAACTATTTGGAATAGCGCTCTCTTCCAGAGCTTCAGGCAACGGGGCCTGTCTCGACCGGGTTTCTTCCTTCCTATCGATTGCTTGCAATTCCATCATTCGTCTGAGAGATGAGCCCGCCTTTTAACAATTTGCGAGCAATTCAGATGTTTATATTCGGCAGTAGACTAGGTTGAGACAAATCTTTAATTCAAGCTATCTCGTGTTGAGGAGGCAGAGATGTTCGAGGATCTCCAGGCTGAGCTGAAGCGAAACTCGACTAGTGACAAGTACTGTATCAAACGGAGAACACGTGCCACGGATCAGTACCGATTGGCTACTTTAGAGACATATAACTTCTAATAGCATTCTGTCCTTCTAATTGAACGTCATCTGATATCCGAATGGTATCGAATAGCCAGACGAGATGAGTGGGGAATGATGTTTAACTCTTTCGGTAGAAAGTGTGGACCTCGCTGTATGTTTGTAGTTCGATCACGTAAGGCTTCATCGCAGATTGGCTTCTCGGTATCATCTATCTTCCAAGACTTCGGAGTCTTCCGTCCTTACTCAAGTCTCCGATTTCAATCGGCAGATCATCAGACGTAGCTTTTGCATCACATTTCACATCTTGCCATGTTAGATGCGCCGAAGCTGAATTTGAAAATTGTTTCAAATTATGTCAATTTAACATTATACAACAGTTGTTGGCCACTTAAGGCAAGACTATCAAAGAATGACTGATCCCCACAATCAACTATCTATCATCATATTTAGATCAGCCAACTACAACCTCAAACACACTCTAATACTATTCCTCCCTGCACATGATCACAGACATTGCGAATAGTAACTATTCGCCGCCTTGCATGTTCCTGCGGAGCAGCAAGTAGCGCCTGTGAAGCCTGACCCGCCGCACTGGTCATACATAGCAGCACAGCTGCCGCTACCACTACCGGTGCCGGTTCCAGTTCCAGTTCCAGTACCGGTGCCAGTTCCTGTTCCTGTTCCTGTTCCAGTCCCAGTACCCGTTCCAGATCCGGATCCGCCTTTAGAGACAGTTTGTTGAGCAGAGCCCGCACCACCCCAACTCTCCAAGGAAAGAGTTTGGTAGTTGTGCGAGCCAAGATTCATGCCGTAAGACGCCCACTGCTTGAAGTGGTTCTGCAGTGTGACAGTGCCACTGCTACGGCCAGATTGTCGGATTGAAATGTATTGTTGGAAGGTCGAGGTACCTTGAATAGATGGTTGGTTGACTTGTTGATGCTCCCAAACGGTGTATGTTCCTCCGTCACTAGTGAAGGTGCCCTTGATGGTACCCTGCTGCGGAGGGTTGCTTGTATCTTCCATGATGTAGTATTCGACAAGAGGGTTGGTAGTCCAACCGTAGATGGTGAGGAGGCCTACTCCCCTGGTACACTGAAAAGAACCCGAGAAGGTGATGGGACTAGAGCCACTCTGTCAGCAAGAATCGGCGAGTGAAGAGCAAGGTTTCTCACGTGGTATCTCCGGTTGACCAACCTCTGCCAACGACGAAGTCCTGGTTGGTGTCGTATTTAACCGAAAAAGAGTTTCCACTCGGCGTGAACTGGACATTTGCACCACTTGCTATGTAATTCTGGCTGTAATTTGGAGATTGGCGTTTACGGAAGTTGTGGTTCCCAAGAATGAAATCTGGCTCGCCACGTTCAGTGATGTTGGTTGAGCCGACATCAGCAGTAAGAATTGGGGAAGCAAAAGCTCCCGTAACGGTAAGCAAAGCAACAGCAAGAGTAGCAAATACCATGGTGAAAGAAATGAAGGTTGGCGGTAGGTTGGAGAAAGTTTCTCGCAGATGGGTACCGCTTGAGACTTATATACTCTTTACACCTTTAGACGGAACGTAAACCCCGCCGCTATGGAGGGCGAATAATCCATAGATCTTGAAAACTTCCAGGAATGTGGTTGTCATTTAGGCGAGATCGGACAATGTTCACATCGAAGACAGGCACCATCGTACATATGAAGAGGTCCATATCATCAGTTCAGTGTTTAGCGTTCACTGATGTATGTGCAATTTTTTTAAGAAGCTTTCCCCAGTGAGGAATGCGCAAATGAAGAAATAACCCCATTAAGTCAAGAGCAACCATCTAGCAAGGGTGGCAAGTTTTGCGAGCTGGAATTAGTTCACTCCTTACTTTCATAGAAATCTCCCAGTTCTCTCCCAGTTCAAGGGTAGACTTGAGTTATAAAAAGAGTCAAGTGACGGATTTTGGAGGCGTCGGTGGAGCTGCCCCTTAGAAATGGCTCGTGCCTAAATTAAAAGATGGTGGGGAAGTCCGGATAAGCTTGGCGGTATCATGCAGATAGCAGCCTTGCCCCTGTAATAATCGTTAAACACGCGTTATAACTTTTATCCGGCGTTAGTCGAGGTGACAGAACTTGTGATTCGTTGCGGTAGAGCCGTATAGGTGGTCACGGCTCTACAAAAACGCGGGGCGGATAATCGTTTTGAAACATAGATACCACTTACATGAAATAATTGGAGGACTTCAAGAAATTTGCCGGTCTGACTAGCAGGGGTGTAGCCTATGTTTGCGACGAAGATCTTCCGAATCGAAATGACGATGTGTATGATTTTGCGATCGAGTAAAAAGAAAAGACTCATGGGAACGCGCGGGCGAAAGGGTTCTGTTATCCGATGCCCTTTCATCCAGAAATAAGCAATAACTACCGATCCCAGCCCACCATTAATGCAATTCTAGGCTTCTATTGCGCCCGATCGGGGTCAGCGTGGGATTTGTGACCATTGAAGAATACGAATTATACTTAGCGCTGATTCACAATGGATAAAAAAGCTTGAAGGGGCTTGGAAAAGCTTGAAAAAGCTTGTAAAAACTTGGTTGCAGAGGTTACATACCAAGTTCCATTTGTATTTAACCGCACTTGATACAGCCGCGGTGTAATGGGCTCAGCTCCAGTAATAGAACAAAATACAGTATACGAATAGTTATATGTAAGCTGAATTTGCTAGTCTAAGTTTTGGTTTCAGTACCGGGTGGCGTATTAAGTACCACGAGCAACTGACTTAAAGGAGTGATGCTTGTCGTGGGCTTCGGAACGGAAACCCAAACGCCTGGCCGGACTACCTAGACGAAAATGTCGATGTCCCACTAGATTGGGAAAAATCAGACGACAGACTTTACAGTAGGGCAGTTATAAATTAAAAATATATTAAAAGAGAGCCAGGCCGCACCTTTGCAAGCTTTATACGGAGAACCGGGTAGATATGGCTTGGCCTTCCACGTTCGCTTATCGACCAACTTCAGCTCGCCAATTGCCCTACGAAGCCCTCTAAATCTCTCGACAGTCCGCCAAAACTGCTCCGTGAGTCTCTTCTGCCCTTTTGTGTCCTTAGTTTACCGCGATAGCTCTGCGATTTTTTAACAAAAGACCAAAACTATGACTGACTGTCACTTTACAGAAGCTTCCAGTTGCTATCAGTACCCTTCGTTGAGAACGGTTAGCTCAGTCCTCGCTCCTTGCAGAAGTGGGGGAAGGAGGACGATCACAACTGATGTTTTAGGAAACGATATACTTCTCCGTTCATCATCAAATTATTCGTTGCACTAAATAGGAAATTGCCATCAAAATGCGCTGTCAACTATATTAATATTATCTTCATCAAATCTCCACTGCCAGCAGACGCAGTAGTGAGCCTTTTCCAAACCTCCCTATCCATCATTCCCGGTAGAAAAGCTGGACCCGAAACCCGAAAGGCATTCACATCCTTCCGTAGTATCATAGGCATAGAAACGCCTGATATTAGAGCTATAACATTGCCCTCCCTAGTTCCGCTCACAGCAATACCAAATCCAAGATTATTCGAGTACCGGACTAGAACCATGTCCTCAGACGCTAAGAAATGGGTAATCCATACATGGAATCTCCAGGGCCTGATATGCGATTTTGGAGATAGCCCCTCTTTATGTTGTCTCATTATCTTCGCCAAGATACTTGGGGAACTGCCTCCCTTCAGAATATTTTCGACCCAAGAATCGCGACTGGCCCTAGTCTGTCATTCCCCTGAGCATACGCCAACGAAGAGCGCTAAGTCAGTCAGGTAATTTTGTAGATTAGAAGACTTGATTCCACGGATAGCATCCCGAAACATTTGGATACTCTGTATCATCTGCTGGATAGTAGATGATCCAGTAACCTCATGAATAATGCCCGAGGACCAGGATACTTAGCCTAATACAAGTCCGCGGACTGCGAGCTGGCCCCCGGATCGTATGTCCCATATCGATGCTGACCCTGGTGTGGCCCCAGAGTTCTTGCGTAAATCCAATACAGCTGCCCACTGACCGCGCCACATATCCCAAGCCGTAGACCCTTGAAGGACATGCTAATACACAACGTTTATCCATGGTTGTTTCGATGCAGATCAATCCACAACCCAAGACGGACAACTGTCAAGCTTCGGTCCAGCCGTGAAAAGCAGAATGTCGAGTGACCTAGTGTCCTCCAAAAGATCCGCAAACATTGCCTGATAAACTGCACCTAGGTGATGATGTCTATTTGCCTCGCTCAAGGAGCTCTCTTTGTCTATTATGCCAAATATGGAATAATACTTGTCCTCTGGTTTAAATGACTTCCTCATCTGTATTTCTTTCATGGCCGACATGGACTCCTTGTAAGGATGAAGTGAGCGCACTCCATGCGGAACACGGACATATCTAATCACGAAGAATGTGAAAAGTAGAAATCCCAGGAGCCAAACCAGCAACGCTAGTAGAACCCGTGGCGGAACCAGTGATGTTCGATGGCGGGATATTCCCAACAGAAACAGCAGCAATTGGGCAGTTGCGAAGGACGGAGTCATGAGCAAAAGTTTACAGCAGAACTGGCCTCTGTTCAAATATTTGACGTGCTGTTTTATTTGATATCCTAGGGTTGGGTCGATTTTGATAGGGTGTTGTTTAAACAATTTCGGAACTCTCGTTGAATGAAAACTGCCCCATAGACAAGCCCCTTAAGCCACACCAGAAAAGCATCGGGCGCCGCCAATTATGGAAAGATGACGGAAACGAGAGACCATATCTGGTTGAGCGACAGAAGTCCGTATGCTCCACAGCGCACATCATAGAGATCCCGGGAATGTACCTCTCCCCGCACACGATGACCGCGTTACGGGACAACAGGGCTTCTTGCAAAGTCCATAGACGTTCGATCCAAGGGCGGCTCGTTATATCGTCCAGTCCGATGAAGTGGGGCCGTGACCGAAAGGTGAAAATGCGCATGAGAAGATGGAGGCCCAGCCTAAGGGACATTGAGTGTCCTGTAGCTGGCCCTCGGTCACTTACTCGACGTCTTATTAGAGCAGTAAAGGATAGGCCACCTTTATCCAAGTATTCCATTGCTTTGTCGGTCTCCTTGGTGTCTGGGCCCAGCCAGATGTAGACCTCACGCGCTGACGAAAATATGGTGCCCATCAGAGGAATCTGGGTTTTTTTGTCTTCGGGATCATCTTGATTGATACAAATAGCGTCAATCCAAATAGCGATCCCACCAAACACTTTTCGCAAATGCGATAGAGCGGACCAGCAGTTGTGTGTAACTTGAATGCGATAACCATCACAAAGTATCACGTCCTTTTCGTGCTTAGAATTCTCGCCCCAAACGTAAGACAAGGCTGCAAATACAGGATTTTCGACTGATATCTACGACCCTAAGAGTCCCTGGGATCTTATCTTGAAGCTAGAGGTTAGATTTCGAGGGGTCTAGGTCTAACACGCGTATTGACGTCTCTGAAGCAGCCAGAGAGTGTAGAGCATAGAGAGACTGAAGGCCCGTTCTTGTCACTTGATCCTCCAACGAGTATGGGACTACTGGTAATGGGTATTGCGCCCCTAAAGGTCTGTAGTGTTAACAGTTCGAATACATTACCGTGTATGCTGACGATTGAGGTTGCAGTAGCTTACAGGGATCGGAGGGTAAGGCTGAAGTGAAACCTTGCGGGCATGGCATGATCGCAGCTCGCTTGGAACCTAACCGACGCACCGCGCACAAGCATTGGCTTGCGCAGGGAAAAAAGAAGGAAAAAAGCTGCACTGAACGTTGCCAATTTCAAATATTGCGGATTTCGAATACTGTATTCCACTGGGCGTGGCATATCCAAAATTAGTGCCGCTTTTTCTATCCACCAGTACCGAAACTAGAAGAAAGGTATCCTCATGAGACTTTTAATAAATTATTTCGATTTCACCGTTCATCTGATATGACCTTCCAATAAAAATTGTGTTCTCATATAAGCCCAATGTCCTTCCGCACCGACGCTACCTTCGTCCATTCATTCTGTCTCACAAACTCGTCCTTATATAGTAGGCAAGTTCTGCACGTAGCAAGTTCTTATTAAACTTATTTCCTAATTCGTATTACCTTGACGAATGAACATCTCGCAAACTTCACCTACGCAGTCGGTGGGATTGAAGCACTAGGAAGCTTGAAGCTTAGCGAGCCCCTATTCTGTGGCGATCTTAGCGAGCGGCTTTTACAGTGTAGGGGTCATGACGTCGCGATGCTTATTCCTCTAAGCATCTTCGGCATAGATAACTTTCTACCTGAGCAATACGCCCACAAGCGCTATTCGATTTGCTTCGAATATGTATCCCATAAGCCCTTCGGGGAAAGACTTGGGCTGAAATCGGCGGAGCAAGCGGCCGACGCTGTTGCTTCGATTGGTAGTTTAACACAACTTTTTCTTTCTTTGTCCCAAGGTCAGTTAGTAAGCTCGCCGCTTCTACTCAGGCCTAATCACCCTCGGCTCACCCTCTCCTCACCCAGCTCACTCTCGCAACCTAGGCAGTCCCTGAGCATTACCCACTACTCACTCACGTATTTAATCTCCAATTAGGCTAGATATAGACTAGGCTCTTTTCATTTCATTTCAATCAAGTTTTAGCGATGATCCCTAGGGAGCCTAAATAGGCTCCCAAGGATTCCGAACTAGATCCTCATGAAAATAGATCTATGTTATATCATAGGGTATCGCTCACGGCGGTGGAGCAGGCAAGTCTCATTTAAGGGGATATTTGCTACTGTTTTCTATAAATCCTCTTCTTGTCTCTGTTTACAACTTAAATGTCAGGGGCTATACCCGAATAACTCAGGTAGTATCCGTTCAGCTGCCATCCAACGTACGTTTTATGCACGCTTAATAAGCAAGGAACACCAAAATTTTGTCGCTAGAGATCGCTGTAATTTAGCGATGTTAACGCTAGAGTTTAGGGAGCAACTCGCTAAATTCAGGCATAGCTCTCTGAACGGCCAATTTATGTACTTTCATTGGTTCGCTACTAGTCTTGGCGTGCAGCGTACGTTGGATGGCAGCTGAACGGATAGGTTCCAAAAGACTGTGATTGAACTCGCTAGCGTGGTATTGGCTTGCTGGTGGAGAGGCGTACGTCCGTAGGACAAAAGTGGCGTTTTTTTCTTCTTCCACGCAGCTGGCGCTAAACCAAGCCTGAAACATCCATCTGCAATCTCGTCCCCAACTCTCACAGTACACCTCCAGAAAGCACCTTCAACATGAATGCATTCACTTACAACCCGTTGGAAGCTACCAAACGGCAAATCCGTCTTGTACACCTCCTCCCTCTCAACACAATAGAAGGGCATCAAAGCGGGCAGCGACAGACGCTGAGCTGCTCCATACAATCGGTTTCCCTCGATGAGAATCCAATATATACAGCCTTATCATATACCTGGGGCCAACAGGATTCAAATTCTAGGATCCTTGTCAAAGATGACAATGATGATCCATCTAGCGAAACCGCAATCAGCATAACCCCCAGCCTTGAGACCGCGCTATTGAAAGTCCGCGACAATTCCAAAATACTCACGATCTGGATTGATCAAGTGTGTATCAATCAAAGTGATATTCCGGAGAGGAATTCACAAGTGCTGTTAATGAAAATTATCTATGAGAAAGCGAAAGAGGTGCTCGTATGGCTAGGACCTGCATATGATGAAAGCGATCACTTGCTCAAGATTCTCGATAAAGTTGGAAAGCAGGCATCACAGGATGGGCTTTTTGATGAAGATAAGTCAAAGTCCGAGAAGGCTCATGCATTCGAAGTGTCTCTGTCTGAGCTCCGCAAATCTGACAGATTACGTCCCCGGTTCACGATTCCAACCGAAAGTCTGCGCTCCTTTGTAGTTCGCCCCTGGTGGACCCGAGTCTGGGTGGTGCAAGAGATTTCTGTCGCCTCCTCTGTGACCTTTGTTTGCGGAGATCAAAGGATTAAGTACGACTATCTTCACAACGCTCTTCAATTCTACGCATTCTATATCATGAGAAAGGCTGAAAACTTCCAAGCCCGTCATGGATTGGTAAAACTCTTGATGATTCGAACTCTCTTGGCCCTACAAAACGCGCCGTATGATTCACCTGCTACCCAGATGCTGTGGTTAAGCTACAAATATAAACTTGAGAAAAAATTCGCTGGCGGCCGCAATCTACTTCGCACCTTGGAGATACTGCATGTGGTCAAGGATACTAGCAACAAGGTCAGACTCCAAGCAACGGATGACCGAGATATGATATACGGACTTCTTGGACTGGTGGAAGATGCAAAAACGTTAGGAATAAAACCACATTATGAGGAAGAGACAGAGTTAACAACTATCTTAATTGAAGTCGCAAGAGCATTGCTCGAATCTGGTCAGGTGGACCTTCTTTGGTTTTGCCAACTCTCCAAATCTAAGAATGGCCACATGCTTCCGAGCTGGGTCCCAGATTGGACTGGCGATATACAAGCACCCTATGGGAGTGATTTCTCCTCTAGTTCCCGTCCATTTGCTGCGTCAGGCGATGCGAATGCAAAAGTTAGTCGTGTCAGTAGCAATGAGCGGTACATCACTTTGCAAGGCGTTTTGGTCGATGAGGTTGTTGAAGTCGGCAAAATATGGGAGGAGACATCAGGGTATAACAGCCACCAGAGCGATCTTAAGGTGGCAGGGCTTATTTCAGGCAAAGGATTTCATATGAAGATTGTTAGTCCATACATCCAAGAGCTCAACCTTTTCTTTGACGAGGCTCTGAGAAACGGAACTGCTTTGGACCCGAGCGTGATCGAAGAAGCAAGATGGCGGACGCCAATCGGAGATAAAGAATGGGAAGACGAAGTCGCAAGTACGCGAAGATCCACAACCCAAAGTCGAGACATCTACTTAGAAGTGTGTCGGAGGATCGAGATCCAGAAAAGTCTTCCAATTCCAAGTAAGAAACAGGCCCAAAAGTGGTGGTTTATCTTACTCCGTTTTATATGGTTTCTGCTCCGTGTCCTAGGCTATCTACTTTGGATTCTCCTGAGCCTTTTATGCAGGTGCCTCTATAGTTTGGTGGTGACGAAGGAAAGGACTGCGGAACAAGAAAATGGCTTTCACTTTCCTACTGACTCAAGGGCTGGGCTTTCATACATGAAATTCATGAGACAAATGTATGGCAGGCGACCTTTGAGAACGCGAAATGGATATGCGGGTTTAGGCCCAACATATACGGCAAAAGAGGACATTGTGTGTATTATATTAGGTGCTCAGGTGCCTTACGTGCTGAGACCAAATGGGAATGGTCAATACCGACTTGTAGGGTAAGTTGTAACATCTTCTTCCCCTCAACATTCTCCGAGATGCAACGTACTGATAACTGGTGTGATTAGCGAGGCATATATCCACGGTATAATGGATGGCGAGTTCATGGAGAAGAAAACAGTGACAGTTGAATTTCCTCTTTGTTAATACGTTGGGTTTGGCACCTGGTGGGGGATTATGGAGGGTGAGTTGTGATGCCTTTGAGACTGTGGAAGGCGATTTGAAAGTGCTAGTTTATAGAGGTGGAGATGGTGCCAAAATTAGGGCGAGGTGCGCAAAAGGATCTCAAATAAGTGTCTCGGCTAATGCATGTTGTGGGGTTGTTGTCTATTCAGGGCATTATATCATGAGAGGCTTTAGTGTAGCGAACTCAGCTTAGTATTCCTGGAAGTTGCAATATAATTTCATGATCGTGCCCACCCCTTGCCCAATTATAAAAACAATTGAAAGTGGCACTATCTTTTCGAGGTATCATGTGCAGTTATTCCTAATTTGGGGATGTGCTCTCTGCTCACAACATGTGACAAATATTCGTGCGCATCTCTCACTTTGTCATGCACATACTAGCTCACAGCATAATCTGGGAAGCACTAAGCTAGACTAACGTATCTACTCTTATTTCCATGCCACCGTTTCACAGATCAAGCTATGCAGATCTCGTCCCCTAGGGGCCTTGTTTTTGTAGCTCAATTCACATTATACTTAGTAAGACAAATTGACCGCCACTACACACATTATTTTTACTAGTAGGTACTAGCTCCATGAACAGACACAACTCATGCTAAAAGAGAGTATAAGTTGAGCATAGTAGAGCCGCTTTTACTAAGACAACTCCCTACGCGGCTTGACTCGTCCTTTGCTAGTAACAACACGAACTAAGCGCTATTACAGCCTCTCTTCCGGGATACCGTTGCATGAATCTCCGCCTCTATTTGACCCATAGAATCTGTGCTAAAAAAAAAATTAAGATGAAAAAAGTATAACCAGGAATCCAGAGAGTCAGAACGAGCCCCTTTAGGAGCTAAAATGACCTCTTAGCGCATGCTCAGACTGCCTTTGTCGTGTACTCAGGTTGCTCAGGCCTAGCTTAGGCCGAGCTCAGGAATGCTCCCCTCTGCTCAGGTTAAAGCGGCAGCTGCTCACGTCTAAACACTAAAACGGAACCAGCGAGAAAAAAAAGCCGAGTCTGGCTTATCTGGTAGTCGTGTATACTTTCTTCATCTCTTGGCATTGTTAATCACCTCTTGGCTTCAGTATCAGAAGACACAAAAGCCGTGCTTCTGCTTCTCAAAAATCTTTACTCATGACACAAATTATCTCTTTAACATCATATTTTCCAATTATGGCTCCTACCATACTCGTTATTAGTGCGATTAGCAATACCAGCCAGAGCACTATAAAAAAATTGTCTCCGTTGATAAAGACAGACAATACTTTTTCCTGTCACCGAATCCGAGCTCTCATACGTTCTCTAAGCAACCCGAATGGCTTCAAGAGCAAGAAGTAGTCCGAGCCTTTTTCGCATCACCCCCTACGACAGATCAATTTGCTGAAGAATAAATTTCCATGTAGCTGCTCTCAATGCTGGTGTTATGTACGCCGTTCGAATCTCAACGACTGCTGCAAATGTCTACCCAAGCGCCCGGTCTTACTACGCGAGAGCCCATTGGGCTATTGAGACCATGTTGGGCACGGTAGAGTTTGCTGGTATATAATGGACCTCACTACAGCCGAACATCTTCTCACCTTTGTATTTTTACGCAGCTGCGGAATTCATCGAGAATTGCCGCGAGACTGGAAAACAAGATGGGCCGCTCCGAGTGCTTGATGCATCAGAAGATTCACCCTTGGGTATCATCGGCCCATATGAAATTGGAGTCGTTGCAGACCGCTTCCTGCTTCAACAAGACCCTTCTGAGCACAATAAAGCTGAATATGTTCTGAATAGGCCGAAGGATATCACTGGAGCACAGACTGTGAAATTGGTCGAGGAGTACATTGATGTGCCACACCGATACAAGATATCATTTCTGAAGACTTCTGGAATATCGACCAGATGGCGCCGGCGCCGACGGAGTCAAAAAATGTCATTCTGTCGATCAAATATTCTGGGGAAGCGATATGGGCGGGAAAGTGTACAGCTTCTACGACAAGCAAGGAGATACTCGAGCTCACAGCACCGACATGTTCTCGTGAGGATGTACTGAAGAGTCTGTTAAAGGAGTGAGGGAATTTTGTTTCTAATTTTGCTATGATCCTGTTTAGTTAGTTGCGAGATATGTTTAAGGCCCGAATGGAATACATGGGAAGGTGTTATTGTCACGATGAACAATCGACCCCTTTCCAGAGAATGTTCTTCAATTTTACACAAGCAATGTTTTCACTACTATCAACATTCACTTATCTCCCACTACCCCCATAGATTGAAGGCACTTTCATAGTTATCTCAATCCAGATAAAACACTGATCTAGATCAGAGAGAGCCCACGGCTTGGCTGAAAACTTTCAATATCTAGAAAAATTCAACGGTAGCAGCGCCCGACAAGGAGACCTGCACAAACATTAGTAACTATCAACACCAGAAGAAAAATCAAGACTCACCGTGCAGCCGCCACTAGACACAACACCATTATTCAAAAACTGGCCATTCTGATAAGAGCAAGCCGAAGAAACAGCCCCCGTAATCCTAACATTAAAATCCAGCTTCCCATTCGAAGTAGGCGTATTAGGAAGCAGCGACAAAAACGTGGTTCCCCCTGAATTCCTTCCGGCACCTAGAATGACAGGAGCGTAGTTCCCCTGATTCGATCCCGCAGTCCCGAATTGGCAAGCATTAGCAACTGAGACACCGGAAGGGTTGATGTAATACTGTGCGGATGTTGGCTGGCCGTTGATAGTAAAGTAATTGAAGTTAGGAACGGTGACAGCGAGCGATTGTCCTGCACCAGTGTCGAGTGGGATAGTGGGGTCTTCGTTGCCGGGGAGGTCGGTACGACAAACGGCCACGTTGCGGGTCAATGAGTTCTTCGCTGTCACTCCTCCTACGCCAGCGGTGCAAAGTGTTGTGACGCTAGGATTGGAGAGCTCGAGGAGCCCATTGCTGTTGCAGTAGAGTCCGCCGACGGTAGCTCCATTGTTTGGCTGCGCTGATGGGAACTGCGATTTTTGGTAGCCTGGGGGACAAGCGTAAGAGCAGAAAGCATTGGCTTTGCATGGGCCGTTTGGTTCGTTTATGACTGTGCTGATGGAATTGTCTCCTGGTGTATAGCCTGGGACGCTCTGGATTCCGGTCCAACCTCCGTGGTTTGTCCAGCTGGTGCTCACGGCGCCGTATTGGGAGGGGAAATTCGAGCACGATATGCTACCACTAGGGAAAGTGGAACCCACTTGACGAGCTTTGAGGGAGTTGACCTCGGGGATGGTGATAGCGGCGACGCCTGTGATAAAAGAAAGTACTTGGGCAATATACATGATGAAATTTGTCTGTATTTCTTGTTGAGTGAAGGAAATTGAATATCAGAGAGAGGGAATGTAAGCTGATTGTGCAGAATATCAATCATGTGGAAGAGACCTTTATATACTCTTCCTCTTGCCTGCTAAAAGCTTCAAAGGCGGTTGCCTAATAATCATCCGATGCCATCGACATCATTCGGGCTTTGTATCCTCATCAGGAACCAACAATGCTATTCCTCCAGTAAATCCTGAGATAGTAACTCAGAAAGGCTCAATAGTAAGCAAGGCATAATCCAGAGGAGCATTCCAAGCCAACCAAGTGAAATCAGCAGATTTTCCTTTCCAGTAAAGGTTGTGAATTCGCAAGTCCAGCCGTTCATACGGCTCGGTAGCCAAATAGAGCAACCCAAAACACAGGATCAGGTCCTGTGATCGAAAAGTACGCAAAAATCTATCACTTTCTTGTCCACGATAGAAGCCTAGAAATCTTATAGGCCACCCTTCGTCGTATTATTCGACCAATCATACTCCACTCATCGTGACAATTCGTGTTCCTCACCTGAGCATTGCGGAGCAATCTCGTTTACTACTGATTCTTTGTCATGCCGATCCATCGTATGTTGTTCCTCCTGGGTGAAGTCACCTGAGTCCGTGGTCGACTGGGGTGTCGGCTCGGTATCCGTATTCGGAAATCGGAATACGTCGGCTCAGCCCCGAGTTCGTTCCTTCCACCTATATTATTCAAGGAATATCAGCCACATTTAGAGTAAACGAAGGGCGTTGTGTTTCGGCTCCCCGGGAACTGTTAAAGACGTCTGGCAAGTTGTAAACAGAGTTAGCTCTGAGTTGAATTTTATCACTCGCCTTCTGTCAGGACGGCAAACCAGGCAATAGAACAAGGGCTCCTCTTTATACTTGGATTCTATTCTCGACGACTCGAATTCTTTGGGTTCTTCATCCTCACTACGACTATACATACAAATCCCCCCTCCTCTAAAAATCAGCTTCATCAAGGTTTCGAACAAACAATGTGAACCACTTGACAGCATTGATGTGATTAACCACCGAAACCCTCTCATTTACCGTATGAATAGACCCCAAACCCTGCGTATCATCCGCATCATACCCAGGCGCAAAGCGGAAAATATGCTTCGTCAGGTCCCAGAAGAAGCGGGTGTCCGTATTACCAGTCATGATTCCCGGCGTCACAACAAGGTCTTTTCCATAGAGAGCTCTCGATGTACCAGCAAGTACTGAGAATGGACTTTCCGTGGAACCGTTAGATGGTGTCACAGGAGCGGGATTCAGATAGTCGTTATGGGAAAGAACGATAGATGAAGGTTCTTCGGTTCCATCAAATGCATGCAGCTTCAGACCGTGTTTTGAGGCGATGTGAGCTGCGACCTGGGTAAGATGATCCAAGACTACTTGTGCGGTCTCCCCAACTACAATTCGTTAGCCTTCCGTTCAACGGGGTTTGTGGAACAAATAAGAAGTAGAGAAGTGACCGCACGAACCATTGACGCGGTGATTAACCACGGCCTGTGCACGCTCCGGCAGAGCATTCACCTTCACGCCGCCAGAGATAATGTCAACGGCCTGCGAGGTTTGGAGGAGGTATTTGATACTTGGACCCTGCTTAGCAGCCTCCAACGCAAGAGGGTCATGCTTGGTGCAAGTATTGCGACTCTGAAGGCGCTTATCAAGCAGATTCTTCAGCTTTGGGTTAAACTTGGGCGAGTAAGCCGCAGCACATTGCAACTGAGTGAAGTAAGGGTTCTCCTCGTACAGGCGAGTTGGGTATTGCGTGGATTCGAGTACATAAATGAGCTCACTGAGGATACCGATGCTAGTATGATCGTGCGGTATCGAAGAATGGCCACCAGGCGATCGAACCGTAACATCAATATTGATCGACCCTTTCTCGGCAGCACCGGGCTTTGCGAAGAGAGTTCCCCAAGCTTCTTCGAACCCCGCACCTTCGTCGACGACAACGGCAAGACCGTCATCGCCGTATCGCTCATGGAGAACAGCTGAGAGATTCCCCGCCCCGTGATAGCCGAATGACTCCTCATCGAAGCCGAAAGATAGTATGATGGTGCGCTTCGGCTTGAAATTTGCAGCAATAAGCAGTTCAACTGTCTCCAAGGTAGCGATGAGCTGATTCTTGCAATCGCTTGAACCGCGGCCCCAGATGTACTTGCCATCGTACGCACCGCTCCAAGGTGAATGCTCCCAAGCGGGTATCTAGATAATGAGTATTGATCAATCATGAACATTAATCTGATGACAACTCACTGTCTCAGCTGGTACAGGAACTGTATCCTGATGAGCCATAAGAACCGTAGGCTTCAACCCAGCATCGCTGCCCTGCCAAGTGTAAAGCAGTCCATGGGTATTAACCTTCTCCACCTTCAACTTCTCATGAACCGTAGGGAAAGTCTTCTCAAGATACTCAGAAAACCCATAAAACACCTCCCATCGCTTATCAACCCCAATTTCTCCCAGATCATCAAATGTCTCAGTCTTGATCTTGACGGCGTCAGAAAGGCGCTTGATGGTGGCGTTCTTGAACTCAGGGCTAGAGATGAAGTCGAATGCCTTAGTTAAGTCTGCGTTGTCTTTTGGGAAGAGTGCATCGGGTTGGACACATTGAGCTGCGTAGTTTGGTGGTGATTTGGCGGACCACCATGTTTGCGGCGAGGTGCCAGAGAGGATGAGATAAGCTAGTGAAAGTGACATCAACGCCCATGCAATCCTGCGGCGAATACGGCCTGCAAGTCCGTTGCCATTGTTGGGAGATGGAACAGGATGAGAAGTAATAGGAAGCGCTTTCTCCATTGTGATTCGCATGTAGGTGAAAGATGAAGTATGAGAGTTGGACGGTCAGCATTTTGAGGTTGAAGGCAGGGGTGGGGCAGATCGCTGCACGGACTGGGTTCATCCCATTTTTGAACCTTGGACGATGAAATTCACCGGGACTATTGCGACATCATCGGAAAGCTAGCTGTGTTTCAACTCTTGTGCAGGGATAAGATGAACTTCCAAGACTATATAAATCTGGGTTCGGGGCTGAGATTGAGAGTTCCCCGCCCCCGCCTTTGATCTACAATCCACTATCTGAATTGCAGTTAATCCTCCTTTTGCTGTCATTTGCAGTCATTCATAAAGTCCAAGATGTTCAGAAAGGGGTAAGTTGAAGACCAGATTCCGGGAAAGAAATTACCGTTTCGATTGCTTTACACACAGATATACCCCTCAAAAATCCCACACACCATCAGGTTGTCGCCATGCGCTTTCCTATTCTTGACACGTCTCCGAAATCTCGAGTGGACATGGAATTTATATTCCAATCCGTTCAATCTCCCTCATGGGTCCACGTCCCGTGAAGACGCCCTTGGATTGCTGTTGTTGAAGAAGTATAAATACAAATCCTCATTGTCCCCAAAGCCAGCATGCCCCCAAATCGTTGGCCTCACGCTTTTCGATCCTAGAGATAACCACGCCAATGAGTGTTGTTTAAGTTCAATGAAAATAGGTATCCCTTATATTCTAGTTCTTGTGAAATGGGACAATAATTTATGGATTTGGATTTTCGAAAAGTTGACAGCAGCATCAATGTATGCAGCCACTTGCCCTCTACTGTCAACCATCACCTTCATTCATTCAATGATACAAATTCATCAAAGATCCAGCCCATGTGCTAAACAAAACATATTCCAGAAACCCTGAGAGCGAAGTAGAAACCGAGACCACACGCCAAGTCTCCATGAACGTTTTCCATCCGGTATTTTATATTCCCGAACAACACACTCTAAGTTCAAAATCCATTTTATACCTCTCAGTCCTCCACCTCTACCTCACTTATCCACTTCCATCTCAATTAAGAATGACCGAAAAGTCTGCGAAGTGAATGTGGTATAAATCAACACTTCAGGAGTTCAACTCATCGTCAGAGGTGCAATGGTACGAACTGTTTTTGTTCAATCGTGGCGTGGTCGGATTGCATCTAATTACTCCGTAGACTCATGCTTCGAAGAACCATCATATGTTGACTTTTAGCGTCTATACGTTGGATGAAGATCTTCTCAGGGGGTGAGTAACGTTCAATGGTTTTGCTGTCAATGTATTTCCTGCTGTTAACTATGATTTCAGTCGTGTGAAGAAAAGTAATGGTGATGTTGAATGAGTTTAATTAAAGTCGGAAGGAATTGTTCGAGTAGGGAGGAATTTCGTGGGGGGTGGGTTAGGGGAGACGCAACGGCCACGATTGGTGAGGGCTGTCCGCGGTTTTGCTGAAGTTGAGGGGTGAGAGGAGGGAGCTGTGGATAAATTTATATCAGTTTGAAGAATTCACAAAAATTGATCGAATAGGAGTGAATGGAGGAGTTGAAAATAAGAGCCTAACAAACAAAACAGCTGTGGTATGCTTTATTACAGTATAAATGCTATACAGCTAATTTACATAGCCTTGAAATCCCAAAACGCCATACCCAAACACCCATCCTACTCATTCCAAAGCATAACCGTACTCCCACCCACAACACCCACCAACATCAGCGCCGTCAAAATGCCCGCGCCAACCCTATCAGCAGTCTTAACCACATACCCATCCAACCTCTCCTCCTCGCCCACACTCCCGCCCGTCCCCGCATTAACATCCCCCTGACTCGTGCCCGTCCCCTTAACTGCGCTTTTCCACGCCGGCGTCTTATCCACCAAATTACTCTGCACAACTTCCATAACCGCCATCTGCTCCCCTACCCCCAAACTCCCATCATTGCCCCCTTCCGTCCAGCGCAGTCCGCAAGCAGTGCCTGTATTACCTGCGGTGCAGGTTTTGACGGCGGCGGAAGCGGAGGCGGAGAGTTCGGCCATGATGTCGTCGTGGGCATAGGGGACGAGTTGAGAGGTTGCGGCGAGCCATCGCGCGTAGTATGCTTTGAAGGAGCGTTGGTCGACGTTGCATTTTCCTGAGGCTTCGCAGCCTTCGATCATTACTTTGTCGATGAAGAATTTTTGGCCGGCGAGGAGGAGTTTGTCGACTCTTTCTTTCCAGATTGCTGAGCCGTTTGTCTATTTCTTGTCAGCAAGATGTTCTCAAGAAATGATGGGGAGAGAGGGACGAACGTGATTATACATAGCAGCTGCGCCGAGCAAGAATACGCCGGAGTTGTAAGTCCAAGTATTCCCATCCATAGATGTGCAATTATCCGTGTTATGCGCCCCGTCGACAATATAATACGTATCATGCTTAATCAACCCCACATTCCACATCCAATCCCACGTCTTCCCCGCCTCATCCGCATAGCTACTATTCCCACTATAAAGCGCCAGTCTGGCCGCCAAATTAAAATAACATCCATTCGAAATGCTATTCTTGTAATTATACCCCGTATTAAAGCTGAAAATCTGCCACCGCAGTCCGCCGCCACAAGTCGGATCCCACCGGGGTTTCTGCGTGTTGAAGACGGCTTGTGCGAGCGCGAGCCAGCCGGGGCCGGTAGCGGGGTCTTTGAAGCCTGTTTCGGCGGCTGTCATGGCGGCCATGCCCCAGAAGGCTTGGTCGTCGTTGCCGAGGGTTTTGGATTGATTTGTGGGCATGAAGTCGTGTTCGGGGCCTGCCTGGTGGACCATGCCTTGTTCGATTACGGCGTTGTAGGAAGTGTCGCCTGTGTAGTACCAGTAATTTATTAGGGAGCCAAACCTGGGGTTGTTAGATTGAGGGGTAGAAACGGAGGGTGAGGGGGACAAACATGGCGCCGCATTCCCACCAGTAGTAGGGATCGGGTAAGTTTCCGGGTGTGTCGCCTGTATTGTTACCAGTGTAGTAGGTCATCATATCGTAGGCGGCTCTGCCAGCTGCCTGTTTGATTGAGGCATCATCATTGAGGTTGAGGGTGATGGCGGCGTTGGTGAGCGAGCAGAGGGATAACGCAGACGTGAGAGAAGAGAGGAGTTTCATAGTGGTGAAAGTGTCGCAGGAGCAGATAGGAAAACCGAAAAGAAATATCGTAACCAGAAGGTTTTGAACGAGCGGCTAGATCCTTGACACGATCCGGGGAAAAGATATTCGTGGAGATGTTGGGGAGAGAAAAGACCGTGAAAACGCCGGAAGAGCAGGAAGGAGAAAATACAGAAGAAGACAACAGGAGCGCACACCATCATATCAACAGAATCAGCCAAGCAGGACACTCAGCACAGCCTTGCTGCCGAGAGTTGACCGTTGGATGAGGGAAAACATTGGCAGAATTGGCACATTTGGGATTCGTTTCGAAAGTTACTTCCCGTAACGCCAACCTTTTTCATGGCTTTCCGGATTCCGGCTCCGAGCATCTCAAAAAATGACAAGACGAACACGGAGGCAAAATTTATATACGATACCGTCCGGGTATTGTTCCGGAATTCAACGCATTGCCTTCATGTAAAATGTTGAAGGAAAGTTGCGATGTGAAGACCAAGGCTTGGAAAGGCTTGGTAGTCGGGCTTGGCTGACGCGTGCCGCGTGTCTCTGACCCCTGAGTCAGCTGACTGTCACGGAAAAAGATTTTATTACGAGAAGGTCAAATAAGCTCTTGAACTTGTGTGTATGCAGCTGAAGCGGGGTTTCAATGTAATCAGTGGAATTGGTGGTATTGTGACAGGGTAGGGGGCGAGTGATGTAGATGTCGAGGGGCTCGCTAAATAAGGGGTCAGCATTCACCGATCTGAGAACGCCCCCAAACATATTTAAATGCATTGAACGAACTTAAAAAATTGACAAGCGAGAAGATGTGGTGCTCAGAAATACGGGGAGGAAGCGGTTTGGAGCAGAAACTCTACATAATGCATCTTTAGACGTGAGACATTGAAGTTGTTAGTAGCGTTGTCAAGGCCTAGGTGCAATATTCACTACTCCCTACACCTTTCGTATCATTGACTGGATTTCAGTCAAATTCAGACATGTTTTCGTCCATATGCATACAGTCGGAAAACTTCCCTTCCAATATGCAACAATATCACTACAAATAGCGGTGGGCCGACGAGTATGTGGCTATGAGCTATGGAACGCGAATGGAATGCCTACCTCTCCCGCTTCCAAAACATTAAAAACATCAAGACTTTGAGACGTACAATCTTTGGCATGCTCAGTCACGGCTCCTGGTGACACGTATTCTTTTATATACCACCCGAGAGATCCACAGACCGACAAAAAGGTACACGTACTTTACCCAAAGAAGTATCTACAGATAGCCAGCAACAACTTCCTCTCACCTATTTAAACCTTCTTCAAAACACTTCAAAGCAAATATGAAGTCCTGCGTCCCGAAATCGTCCAACGAATGGCTGAAGGAGTGGTGGCAAACACGATCTCAATACATTGATTCCCGAGGTACAACTCTGAGCGTACGAGTGAGTTGGGGGTGAGATATTCAATGTTTCTAACACCGAGTCAGGATTGTAGTCAGAAGAAAAGCTGCTGTCGATGTCTGACATTCGGTCATTCCATTTTCACCGGCAATTCACCAACAACCAAATACAAAGACACAGATATCAAGGAATCTACTTCCCTCCGCAGGCAAACCCAAGCATCTCCCTCAACTCGCATCACAGAAAGATATCTTGGTCTTCGTTACCTACACTTTCTATGCAGACCTATCAAGAAACAGAGATAAATCAAAATTTATAGGAGACGCAAGCCTCGGAAGAGGAAGAGAAAACTTCCAGGTTCTTTGAGACAATTCACCATTCCTATTCACACCCCAACTCTCGTCTGAGGAATAGAATACGTATAAAAGCCTCACCCACGTCCTCACTAACTTCCCTCCATCATTCGCTTCCAACCGACTCCGCTGCTACCCTCATGGTTTTCTGCGGAATTCTCACCCTTGACGACTTTTCCAGTTTGAGAAGCTTTATATTTAACTTGCAGAGAAAGTTTGTTGGGTTAGGTATCCAACATGATGCTTAATGAGCAATTACTAGGGTTAGGAAGGGAAGTTGTCGATGGAGTGATTGCTGTCAATATTTTCAGACGGTTGGTGGGATTTTGGATTGAATGATTCTTTCGCTGTAGGGGTTGGAGGCGGGAAATGGGGTGAGAGGGGTGGGAGAAGGGTGAATGAAGGATTTGGATGAGGAACCACGTCCTCCACAATGTTTCGGATACCTAGTAGTCGATTCGAAACTTGCGAAGCTGTGGACTGAGAAAGCAAGGATGCTTTATACTGAAGACGTAGAATAAAAGAATTGATTGGAATTCCTTTTCGCCTAAGCCTGCCATGCCATATTCCTATAAACCTTACAAACTCCAAGTATCTAAGTATAATGCGGCAACTCCTTCCCACTCATCTCCCCCCTCCCCACCCCCCCCCTCACACCCCCCCCCCCCCACCCCCCCCCCCCCCCCCCCCACCCCCCCCACCCCCA